>Ga0307444_1000965_pt1 | contig 12719 bp, 11 predicted proteins | sample SalMarSW160340MG_FD_202145 | JGI IMG/M metagenome (GOLD analysis project Ga0307444, IMG submission 202145) | Salt marsh sediment microbial communities from the Plum Island Ecosystem LTER, Massachusetts, United States - SW1603-40 | ecosystem: Environmental > Aquatic > Marine > Intertidal zone >... | reverse complement strand
AACTGCGGTTCTGACACCACCTACAGTCGTAGCAAAATCGTTTGCATAAAGACCTTCAGTAATCGTACTGAAATCTTCAGCAGCCAACTGGCATGTGTGCATGTTGTTCTTTGTCGACGCTTCCTTTGCTCTTTTCTGCATACTGATGAAATTGGGGATAGCGATTGCCGCCAAAATACCGATAATCACCACCACAACCATCAGCTCGATCAAAGTAAAACCTTTCTTCATTTTTCCTCCTTCATGAACTCATCTAATCACAGATCTGATTAAATGATACGAATAACAAATAGATTATGTCCTTGAATATCGTCTGGTTACATTGTAACCCAATTTCACATCTCAGGCCTTAGGACACAGTCAATCATAAGTGCAATTTTGCTGCCAGCATCTATTATTAATAAAGCCTTATAAAAACATATCCATCTTTTTATGTTTGTCAACAGATAGATTGTGAAAGATCATTTACTATGTTTATATGCAATACTCATGCCAGAGATAGTGTCAATAAGTCATTATTTTTCAAGACTTTCTCCAATGATAATGTCTCATACACCTACACTGTCTCATTTTGATACACTTAAGTCTCGCGTGCAACAAACCCAACTTCGAAAACCCGGCACCTTTCACCTTGCAGTTATTTAGAGACTCTAAAAATGTAGTTGCCTGATTTATCAGGCTTTGCAATAATTAAATCCCATTTTCAAATCGCCCGATAAATCGGACGACTACAGGTAGGTTGGTTATATGTAGTGGTTTGATTTATCAAATACGGCAGGTGATTACGGATTTCGGTTTCTAGTCCGATAAATCGGACGACTACAGGTAGGTTGGTTATATGTAGTGGTTTGATTTATCAAACAAAAAATGGACGCTTTTGACCGTCCCTTTTTTGTTTGCGAGCGTTCTACGCGGTGCGCATCACACCCCATATTCTTTCCCCTTATCTGATCATTGTTATGGTTTTACTAATGGCACCTTGTGGTGTTTCAATTATTAAAAAGTATGGTCCAGGAGTCAGTGTTTCTTTTTTCTTTTGCGTGGTTTTGATGGTTTTTTCTTTCTTTGATCGAGTTTTCTATACAATGTAGCACGCCCCATGCCGAGAATCTTTGCTGCCTTGCTAATATTCCCTTCACACTCATCCAAAACCCTGCGGATCTCTGCATCTTGTAATTCATCGAGACTCCGGCCAGAACGGTCACCAGGCATGCCCAGATGCTCAGTTTTGATATAATATGAATCGCTCAAGATCGCAGCTCGCTCTATGACATGGCGCAGTTCTCTAATATTACCTGGCCAATCGCGTCTTTTCAGATCATCGAGCGCGGCTTTTAAAAATCTTCTCTCCCCCAATTTCTCGCGTTCACATATTAATTTCAAAAAATATTCAGCGAGCATCGGGATATCTTCCCTGCGCTGCCTTAAAGGCGGTAGCACAACGGGAATTACATTGAGCCGATAATATAGATCTTCCCGGAATCTGCCATTCCTAACTTCATCCATAAGATTTTTGTTAGTCGCCGCAACAAGACGTACATCAACGCGAATCGGTTTTGTCGACCCGAGCGGTACTATTTCTTTTTCCTCTAATAACCGCAAGAGTTTCATTTGAATTGTCGAAGGTGCATCGCCGATTTCATCAAGAAAAAATGTCCCCTTATCCGCGGCCCTGAACAAACCCTGTTTATCTGTAACCGCACCAGTAAAAGCTCCTTTTTTATAACCGAACAGCTCGCTTTCAAGTAATGTTTCAGGCAAAGCTGCACAGGATATAGTTACGAAGTTATTATTTGCACGCTTTGAGATATTATGTATTTCCCGGGCGATCAGTTCTTTTCCAGTACCAGATTCACCTAATATGAGCACGGTTGTATCAGTAGCCGCTATTTTACCGACCAGTTCGAGTACATTCTTGATCTGCCGGCTATTACCTATAGTCTGATACGCTGATTCCTCGGGTTTTAGAATGTTTGCCCTTATTCGCAACATAAGTTCTTCAATACCAAAGGGTTTTAAAATATAATCACTCGCTTTATCGCGCAGGGCATTTATCGCTGATTCCATTGAACCATAAGCGGTTATGAAAATAACCGGCACATCAGGATAGACTTTGCGTATTCTCTTTAAGAATGCAAAACCATCGAGTTCAGGCATTCTTATGTCACTGATGACCAGGTCAAACCTTTCTTCTTTTATCTTATTGAGTGCGGTTTTTGGTTCAGTAGTAGCAAAAACACTATAACCTTTTTGCTCCAATGCATAAGAGAGCCACTTAATAAGGCTCTCTTCATCATCAAGTATTATTATTTTTCTCTTCATATCAAATAAGTAAATTAATTTCTAATTATTTTCAACGAAAAAGAATCAAAGAGCGAACTTTATTTGCGTCTTCTGACAAAAAGTTCAGTGAGTACAAGCTTGACCTCAGGGCTTATTCTGAATTCTCTTAGCGATTCTTTGTTCTTAATAGAACAACCCAGGTCAAAAGTCAATGAGCCGATCTTGCGAATAGGCACAGCTAATGATACGTCAATACCGTGTTCTGTTACATCATTCAGGTACCAGGGATTCAGAAAATAATCGAAAGAAAATCTTTCCTTGATAAGCCCTATTTTAAACCTGTATGGTGAACGATAAGCAGTAGACTGTTCGATACCAGGCCAGAATGAGTGTTCTACAGTCAGTGCGAGTAAACCTCCGATAACCTTGATATTTGGAATGACAGTTAGTGATACACGATCTGGTAGATCAATCGTCGAGTCAGCATCTTCACTTTCCATCACGACATCGCCAAAACCCTCATAAAACGCAGAAATATCGAACAATTTCTTGGCTCTCAGTTTAAGACCGGCAGAGAAGATCTTTCCTTCATACTTATAGTTAAAAGTATCGACCAAATAGAAATTTCCAATATGGTAGTTCCATATTTCAGAAGCATTGCCAAGCAGGTAAGAACCGCGCAGAGCTATTTCCCCAACTCCAAAATCATTATTGAGATTGACATATACTTGTTCAATCCCGCCCTTACCATCTAAATGTATATTCAGGTTGTCTTCATTGAAATACAAGTCAAACGACTGGGTAAACCTTGTTTGGTTCCCTATCCCAAAAATAAAACCCCTGGTAATAGGTACAGCGAACTTCAAATTGAACGGATTGGTCCAAAAAAGTCCTCTGAAATCACCGTTTTTATTCAATATACTAAACTCAGGACGCAAGGCTACTTCAATATGAGCCTTGTTTTGTAAGCCAAGAAATGGACCTTTGAAAATGCAATTATCTTCACCAATACCGTCTAATGAAAACATCGATGCAGCAGTGAGGTATATAAGTAAGATCGCCATTAGAACCTGCCTTGCGGTGGATCTATATAGCCAACTTTCAGGGTATGTGAGCCATTTATTATCTTGTAGTTGGCAATATCATATTCTTCTGGATACAGAATAATAAACAACCCAAAATTAGAGTCAGGATGCTCGATAATATGTTGTATATGTTGTACAATATCAATTTCAAACAGCGTATCATCAGCACTAAATGACTCGAGCGCAATAAGACCACTCGTCTCTGTATTAAAATCATCGAGTGGTTCAAGTAATTGCCTCACCCCTATTTGCAATGAATCGCGCATTATAAAATGATGTTCCGGAGCAAAACTTAATTGAGCATAGACTGCTTTTTTGTCGATAAGGGTCGAGTCGAAGACGAATTTGGCATAATTATAGAAAGGTATACCTGATCCTATCCAGGATTCAGTATAGAAAGGTTCTGGACCGGTCAAAATATGGCAATCATCATTGAGTTGTATACTTGTGACGACATCGTTCTTGACCAGTAAGAATCTAGGTGAGCGGCCGGATTCCTGGGAGTGGAAATAACTAAAACCTGAATCAACCGGAATTATTATCATCCCCTTGGCATTAATTATCTCTTCCAATTCAATATAATTGAATGTAATGACCAATGAATCACCTTTTGTTTCGACCATTCGTAAGGAATCACTGCTAAAATCTCCACCTGCGTTATTCCACCAGTCGTTATTATTACGTTTGAACCAATTAGCTTCGCTTTCGTCAAAGTCATCGTCCAGTAAATGTATACTGACTTTTATCGTATCATTGTCGAAATTTGTATTAGTCTGCAGTATCAACTTTATCTCATCAAGTCCCTGGTATGAAGTATCCGCAAAGTCGAATTCTAACAGGATCCTCGATTCATAGTCAGCGTTCTTACCCACTATCAAATTAATTGACGAACCGAGGTTTTGATAACTGTTAAGTTCGGTCAGAGTATTATGAAGTGGTAATTCGAGCTCCTGAGCAACAAAATCACCCCTTATATCAAACTGCTCTTCACCGATAGGTAGTTCATTGCAACAGATAAAAAGTATAGCAATAAGAAAGATATATCTCTTCATAATCAGATAATATTCAATTTTCAAAAGAAGTCAAGCAAAGGATATGGGAAGTACATCATTTATGTCTTGACATATTGACACATGTTTTTTTCTCAATATAATTCCAGTATCGTTAACTATTTAATATTCAATCACAAAACGAGCTATTGTGAAAGGAAACTATGAGGTTTATTTTTGTGCTGAGCGCATTCATCTACGGTGCAATCGGTCAGCAGTACAAGCAGTACAGCAAACCGGCCGGCATCCTTACATTAGTCAGCGGTGATGTTAGTATCTTCCGTACGCAGGCGATGGTCCCTGAACAGGCACATTTACTAGATTATCTTTTTGAGGGCGATACACTCGTTATCGAAGACACTGGCTTGGCTACGATATTCTTTAAAACCGGTGTTTTACTGACCCTTGATTCAAAAAGATGTTTAGAAATAAATGTAGCTGGCCTTGATACATTAGACCTTCCAATTAAAAAACCCGTAAATCCAAAAAAGATGTCTGGTCTTTTTGATGATATGTGCACACTAAAGCAAAAGTATGACGAAATGATGCCAAGAAATATCATTGAGTCTGATGATACAATAAGTTGCGTGATCCAATATCCTGGTAATACTGCATTGATCAATGCACGACCCGATATAATATGGAACAAATATCCGGGCGCGAACTGGTACACCATGAACATGCAACAGGGTTCTGAAATACTATCAAGCATTGCTACAACCGACACAGTATTTTTATATCCTGATAACGTTGAAGATCTGTTACCCGGTAATTATAAAATACGGGTTCTCGCCGTGCATAACAGTGATACGTTATACAAAACTACCCGAACATTGACCATTCTCGATTCACTATCAGCCAATAATGTACATCAAACTATTGAAATGATCACAAAACAAAAACCGGATGATTTCACATTCCTTCTGTTAAAGGCTGTTTTTTTTAGGGGCAAATCATTGAGATTCATGGCTATTGAGGCATTTAAAAAACTTCTTGCTATTGATCCGGGTTCTCCGATTCTGTACAAAGGTCTAGCTGAGCTTTACTATGGACTTGGGATATTTGAGCTCGGTGATGCATTCTTTGATCTATCAAAGCAGACAATAATTACACCACAAATTCAAAGGCAGTAAAAAACTCCTTTCTCTTGACAGTCATTCGGATTTGATTATATTTACGTGTGTCCAGACACAAAACATCAGGGGCGATGAATAGATTTACCACGATTATTTTGGGAGCGGGGATCGGAAAACGGATGAATTCCAGAATTCCGAAGATTATCCACAAAATCCATGGTAAACCGATCATATCCTTTGTCATTGACAAAGTAAAAAATATCAATTGTCCTGAGGTAATTGTCGTTGTCGGGAAACATAAAGAAGCCATAAAAGCCGAACTGGGTAGTACTGTAAAATATGCAATTCAACCCATCCCTTTGGGGACTGGTGATGCTGCTAAGCAAGGAATTTCCAAAGCAACCCATAATAATGTTCTTATCCTCAATGGAGATATCCCTCTTATCCGCGAAAAAACTATCAGTTCGTTAATAAGCTGTTATGAAGATGAAAAAGCAGATCTGGCGATCCTGACATGTACTATGAAAAATCCCTTTGGCTATGGCCGTATTTTAAGAGATAAAAAAAATCGAATATTCGGGATCATTGAACAGGCTGACGCAACATCAAAGCAGCAACGGATCAGGGAAATCAATGTCGGTGCATATTATGGAAATAGAAAGACCATTATTGCTGCTTTAAAAAAGATAAAACCGCAGAACAATCAAGGCGAGCAGTATTTAACTGACATTGTCAAGGATCTGATCGCGCATAAGAGAACAGTCGTGGGTTTTAGAACGAACAATGAAAAAGAAATGATGGGCATAAATACGAAAGCAGATTTAGCTCGCGCACGTCATATCATGAAAGAAAGACCGTTCAGCCAGTTGAAAAAGAAAGGGAAATAAGACTCGATGCCAGAGAAATCCTGCAGCAACAAACAACATAGATCCCCGGGTAGAGCGATAATCTATATCCTGATCATCATATTGGGCATGTTTTTAATATCAATGGTTATTGTCTTTAGCAGGACTGATCCCCAGGAAATATATGAGAAGAATGCGAATCTACGTTTAGAGGTTTTAAATGGCTGTGGTGTTGACCGGCTAGCCCTCAGAGTAACGAACCTCCTTAGAAAAAGGGGTTTTAATGTTGTTAAGATCGGTGATACACGAGATCAAGATTTTGATGAAACAGTAGTCCTTGAGCGCGGGCAAGACAATATGGCAAATGCAAAATACTTCGCAAAGCAGTTCGGCTGCAAGAACGTAGACAAAGACATAGATCAAGCCCTTTACATTGATATTACGGTGATTATAGGCAAAGACTATAAAAAGATCTTCACTGATGTCGAAAAAGAGTTCTAAGACGGCTGCGCTAAAAGCCTTACCTGAAAAAGAAGTCGCCGAACATCTGGCAAGAATCATAGATGAAAAAAAAGGATATGATATTCTTATTTTTGATCTGAGAGGGATATCGCCGATCACTGATTATTTTGTTATCTGTACGGGATTATCAGATGTCCATAATCGGAATATAGCCGGTGCACTTATCGACCACGAAAAGCCTTATCATGCTGAAGGACTTGAGGCGGGAAATTGGGTTTTGCTTGATTTCGTCGATGTTATTGTACATATATTTTTAGAAGATATACGGGATTTTTACGGGCTGGAAAGACTATGGGGCGATGCACCTCGAATCGAATATAGCTATGATCAAAAATGAACTGAAAGACATCCTGCAAAAGATACTGCCTGGTGAAAAGATCGTTATAGATTACGTGCCGAAAGATAAACCGGGTGATTATTCAACGAATGTCGCGTTCAAGATCGCATCACGGATGAAGTCATCGCCATACAAGACCGCAGAGAAAATTGCCGCGCAAATAAAAAATGATATGATCGCGGATATTTCTATTCACAAACCTGCGTTCATCAATTTTACAATAAGTAGTAAGTATATTTTAAAAGAACTGTTTGCTAAAACTGAAGAGTATGACCTCGGTAAAGGACAAAAAATATTGATCGAATTTGTCAGTGCAAACCCGACTGGGCCGATAAATATCGCAAGTGCACGCGCTGCGGCAGTCGGTGATTCGCTTATAAAACTGCTCAACCTGACCGGTTATTGTGCAGTCTCAGAATACTATGTTAATGATGGAGGACGCCAAGCTCAACTTCTTGCTGAGAGTATCCAGCAAAGGATCGAAGAATTAAATGAAAAAGTAGCTAATATACCAGAAGGCGGTTATCACGGCGAATATCTAATAGATCTTGCACGGGAGATCAAACAAAAGAATATTGAAGGTATTGATAAGATCAAAGCATATGCTATCGACTATTTTGTCAAAGAACACATGAGGGTACTGAAGGCATTCGGTGTTGAATTTGAAAATTGGATTCGCGAATCATCAATGCATCAGAAAGGTTATGTTAAAAATACGGTAACGGCATTGAATGAAAGGAACCTGACATACAATAAGGATGGAGCGATCTGGCTTAAAACAACTGAACATGGTGATAAAGAGGACCGGGTGATCATTACATCTGATAAGCGCTATACTTATCTACTGCCTGATATTGCGTATCATATCGATAAAATAAAAAGAAAATACGATCGACTCATCAATATCTGGGGGCCAGACCACCAGGCTCAGATCAAAAGCTTACAAAGCAGTATCGCGGCACTCGGGTATCCTGATGATATTCTGGACGTGCTGATCGTCCAGCAGGTACATATCAAAGAAGCAGGGAAACTGATAAAGATGAGTAAGCGAACCGGCTCGATCAAAACCCTTGAAGAATTGCTCGACAATGTACCAAAAGATGTTATCAGATTTTTCTTATTGATGAGGTCGAATTCTCAACACCTCGATTTTGATCTCGATCTCGCTTTGAGAGAATCAGATGAAAATCCTGTATATTATGTTCAGTATGCATATGCAAGAATAAGATCTATTATAAACAAGGCTTATGAGCAGGGTCTTGAATATAATAACCCACTGGGTGAACAACTTATAAAAGAAAATGAGGAAATAACGCTCGCAAAAGCAATCCTTAAATATCAGGAAGTATTGGAAGACGCAGTACGTACCCTTGAACCATATATGCTTACCTACTATCTTATCGAGCTTTCGAGGACATTCCATTTCTTCTATCAGAAACTCAGAGTAATAAGTGATGACGAACAGCTAACGCGAGCGCGTCTTGCGTTGATAAATAAAACGGGCGCAACAATCAAGAACGGACTTGAAATATTAGGTGTATCATGTCCAGAAAGAATGTAATTTTGTTAAAAGGAGGTTAGATGAATCTTGCAAGTCTACTTTCAACTGATAGAGTGATTCTATCTATCAAACCCGGGAAAAAAGATAGGGTTATAGAGGATCTGGTATATACGATAAAAAAAGGAGCGGATGCTGAACTCATTGTTTCTACCCTTTTAAAAAGAGAGGAACTCGGTTCGACCGGAATCGGCAAAGGCATTGCTATTCCACATTGTCGTTCACTAGCTGTAGACAAGCTGGAAATTGCAGTCGGTCGAACGACCAAACCGATCAAGTTCAATGCCATCGATAAGAAACCTGTTTCTTTGATTTTTCTTATAATAGCACCTCCACAGGATCCAGGTAATCAGTACCTCATTACACTGGGAAAGATCGTTCAAATCGCAAAAGAATTGACCAAAAATAAGTTAATAGCTAAACCACAGTCACCAGAGGAATTCATCACACTTATAAACGAAGTAGAGAAGGATCTAAAGAAAAGGAAGTGAAATGTCATCAGAAATAATAGAGATGCACCTTAAATTGCTATTCGACCTCGATAATCTATTGAATGACATGGATGAACCGAAATATAAAAAAATCGGTTTCACAGTCAATGAAGAAGAAAGGACAGCTCTTGAGAAAACAAGAGATGATCTATTAAAAAAGCTGCCGTCTGATATCGCGGAAATCTATGAACGGCTAAAGGAAAGATATCAGCGTGCGATTGCACCAGCCGACAACGGCTATTGCTTTGGGTGTTTTCAAATGCTGCCAACTGAGCTTCTTACCCGAAGCAAGGAGATTATAACCTGTCCTAACTGCGGCAGGATCCTGTATTGGCGGAAAAAACAATAAAGCAAAAAACTTTTTTACTAGCAGTTATTCTCGCTGTCATTCTTGTAAATTATGTTCCGCTTGTCAAAGCAAGTCTGATTGACTGGGATGAAGGTGTTTTTGCCCTTCAGGGCCAGTGGTTAGCAAGTCTCGGAACCCAGGGAAAGCCATTCAACTTCCAGACTCCTCCCCTATATCAAACGCTCATCGCCGGGTTATTTTTTATATTCGGGAGCAAAACATTCGTATTGCATCTTATCTCTTTACTCGCTTCATGTCTTAGCCTATATCTCGTTTTTCGTCTAGCCAGTTTGTTATCATCCGCAGGCACGGGTATCATAACTGTATTCCTTTTTGCTACAACTGAACTCTTTTTATTTTTTGTAAAATCAGGGTTGAGCGACGCAGTATTTCTTTGTTTCTTTCTGGCTTCGGTTCTGTACTTTTTCAAGGGTATGAAGGCAAACAAAGACATTCATTTCTTGTGTGCAGGATTATTCCTTGCTCTTGCGGCATACACTAAGTATTCAGCATTTCCTTTTTTTATTGCTTTTTTCGTCATCGGCATACTGGATAAAAAGAAAATCAACACCAGGTGGTTTTTCTTCTCCATTATCCTACCGATATTGCTTTTCGCTCCATATATATTATTAATGCTTAGGTTCATTGAATTCCGCGAGATCAGTGCACGCCACCTCAGTTTTCTCGGTTTAAATCACTTTAAGTTTCTGGTTTTCTTGTTGATCTTTGCTCCTTCGGTGTTATTTCTTTCCCTGGCGCATTTATTACGTAATATCAGAAGTATGGAAAAGTGGAACGTGTATCTTTATGTTATGGTCCTCATTTTCTTTCTCGCGCTCGGGTTCTATTATCCCTATTTCAGATTAGCCTATCCAATCGTCCCGCTTTTAGCGATACCAGGTGCGCAGCTCATTGGAAATATGAAAAAATATAAAACTCTGATCACTCTTGTATTCATTATCATGTCCTTAGGTTTTGGACTCCAGACTATCAAATATCTGAGCACCGTTCCTGAAGAAACCGGTACTTTTGTCCGTGATATTGCCGTCGAGATGGATGCTGAATTCATTTATGCTGTTGTTCCGCCTAACATCATATACTATATTGATTTTGAAATCGCCGTTCCTCAGGGACATCCGTGGGAACATATCGGAAAAATGATCCCTGGGTTGAATAGAGGTAAGAAGATCATTAGACCCGATGACATCTGTTTACCTCCTGACGGTAAAACTATACTGGTCCACGCAACTGCACTTAATGAAGTAAAAAAGGATTATATTGACCTTTACGATAAAGGAACATTAATATCGACTTTTAATTTCATCGACGCGCCGGTTTACTACAAAGATATTTATAATCCTCAAAGAGATATTCAACAGCTCTATGAAATATATGTAATAGACAATAGCGTGCTCGAGGAACAACTCGGAAATCTATGGCTCTTTGGATTTGATCGTCGTGTTACAGTGATGTTTAAAAAGTAGCGGTTTACTTTATTTTGATGATCTTCTTTGTCCTTTGAATAGCAGCTTGTTCAAGAGTCACAAAATAGACGCCCGCCGGCACTGAACGCCCGAATTGATCGTTCCCGCCCCAGGCTATCTCAATCAGAGGCTCGTTCGGGAAATTATCAAAAGATATTACAAGTCTGCCGACCGCATCATATATCTTCACTCGGTCATTCTCACCATTCCCGATCGAATTAAATATAATAGATGCACATTCAGTAAAAATGCTTGGCCTGATCACAAATGCAAACTTGTCAGCCGCATAAAACTCGCTATTGTCAATAATACCTGGTAAATATTGTGAACGGTACGTTCCGGTATTATATATGTCATAACGGAACTTCGGCCATTCAAAGACATCTGTTTCAAGATCAAAAACTGAGAAAGTATAGTCGTTACCGCCGGTCATCAATTCAAGTTTACCGTCGAGATCGATATCATACAGGGCAGGCGACGATTCGATACGATTACCGAATTGCAGCGGAAAACCCAGTGCCTGAGAGCCATCATACGTATAACCATAGAGATTCCAGTCATTCGATCCAAATATCATGTCAAAAGAACCGTCGCCGTCGACATCGCCGACGACTGGTAATTTTGCATCATGTGTGTTATCAGGAAATCCAGCGAGCGTATCACCCAGAGAATCATAGACAATAAACCCACCCTGATGTGCACATATTATCTCGGGTCTATTATCTCCTGTTACATCAGCGATAATCGGGCTTCCTTCAATGTCAGCAACACTGTACATATTTCTTTCCCAGATGATGTTGCCTTGCGAATTCACCAGATACAGATTCTCAGACGAATCAGCATAAAAGCATATTTCCAATTTTTCGTCACCGATGATGTCGCCGAGGACGACTGAATATCCAAGATGCCCACTCTGGATGAATACAGGAAAGGGTGCTAAATAATTCCCGTAGCGATCCCAGACATACAAGGAATCGTTGTTGTTGCTGCCACAGCACACGATCTCGAGATCACCGTCGTGATTAAGGTCACCGATTGCAAGTGTACCGTAAGAAGTTCCAGTCATGTTCTTTAAAAGGCCATCAGATGAATAAACACCGGTCCCGTCATGGTGGAAAGCATATATGTCGGCATACAATGTCCAGATGAATATTTCTAAGTCTCCGTCATCATCGATATCTGCGAGAACGGGTGAACCGATCATTCGGCCACTCACAGACTTCGGCCAACCCGGCAGACATTGGCCCTGATTATTGATAAGATACAGATTATCAGTCGGACGTCTAACGCCAAAGACTATTTCGCTTTGACCGTTATTATCCACATCACCGATCGCCGGAGATGTCCATACCTCGGTCGGGTGAATATCGACCAGATGATATGATTCAAGGACTGGCGTACCGTCATAATGCCAGGCATAGACATAACCTTCCTTACCGCAGACAACGATCTCAAGGCCAGGATAATCAGGATCGATATCACCAAAATTCGGCGATGAAAACAGAAAATCATACACGGGTTGAGGCCAGCCCGCGGCAAGCCGGGGATTTATGCGACCGGAAACGGTGTCTGACGGTAAACCGATATTCATCGATGAATCAAAAGCCACCACATAATAATAATAATCATTGCCCGCAACC
>Ga0307444_1000964_pt1 | contig 12725 bp, 8 predicted proteins | sample SalMarSW160340MG_FD_202145 | JGI IMG/M metagenome (GOLD analysis project Ga0307444, IMG submission 202145) | Salt marsh sediment microbial communities from the Plum Island Ecosystem LTER, Massachusetts, United States - SW1603-40 | ecosystem: Environmental > Aquatic > Marine > Intertidal zone >... | reverse complement strand
TTGACTCCTGTCCATAGATTTTGTACTATGAAATTTCCCAAAGGTGGGGCTGTAGTTCAGTTGGGAGAACGCTTGACTGGCAGTCAAGAGGTCGGGAGTTCGAGTCTCCTCAGCTCCACCATTTTTAATGTTTTAAGATCCGAATCCGGATATCAAAGGAAGATGTTCTGATGAAAAATGCCAAAAGATTAAAAATATGGCTGGTTCTTGCCCTTTGTCTGACCGTTTTTTCGTGTGACATTTTCAACTCCAAAAAATTTGCCGATGTCATCATGGTGGACGGGCCTCGTTTTGAAGGTGGGGATGAAACTTTCTCCTTTGTCGGAACTGTTCAAAATATCGGACAAGGAAAAGCGCTGTTCGTGAGAGTCTACATTACTTTGAAAAATCCCGATAATATTTTGCTGGTGCAGGCAAGCCAGCTGGTCGATAAGAGCGATCTGGAATCCGGAGAATCATCGACATTCCGTGTGACTTTTGAGGATGCCGACCAGCAGCTTCGCGACCTGATGGATGATTCCAAAACCAGCCATGAGATCACCTGGAGTGATGAAGACTGATCCCGCGTGACATTTGCCTTGGGAAATATTATAATAAGAACTCAATTATTCCATTATTCGAGACGGAGGATTGAATGAAACAAAAGAAAATAGTCAGCAGTTTATTGTTTGTTTTTATGTCAGTCGCCCTTATCGCTCCAGGCTTTGCGAAGGACGAAACGGTAAAAAGCCAGTGGATAGCAGCCCCGCCCAGCATCGATGGTATGAACACCGAATGGGGCAATGCTTCTATGAATACGTATAAAAAGACCAAGATCGAATATGCCTTTATGAACAATGCCGAATATCTGTTCGTTCTGTTTATCTTCAAAGATCCCAAATTCCTCAGTTCCATCCAGTGGACCGGATTGACGATCTGGATCAGCCCAGAGGGTAAAAAGGAAAAGGACCTGGGGATCCGGTTGATAAAAAAGCAAATCTCGGCAGATGAGTATATCGCCATTCTGGAAAAACAGATAGGTCAAGAAATGCCCGAAGACAAGAAGGCCCAGATCCGCCAAAACAAGGCCTACATGATGTTCGATCAACAGATTATCAACAAAAAAGCCGAAGGGTATGACAAAGAAGCTGAACCTCCCAAGTACCAGGGCGCGCTTTTCCGGAATAACATATTGGACAGATCCGTTCTTTATGAGATCGCGATCTCTCTTCCCAAATTGGCCGAAGTCGCCCCTGAGATCGCTCTAGAACCAGGAAAAGGCGTCAACCTGAATTTTGAGTGGGGTGGCGCTACGAGGGAATACAAAGAGGCCTTGACAAGGGGCCTTGCCCAACGCGAAACCACGGCCAACGCGGGTCAAGCGACAGGCGGTCTAACCGATGAGAGAGGCGGTGGGGGTTTAGGAGATGTGGAATATGATTCGGTGAAATTGGCTCAGTCAAGACGCCAACTGCTGATGGTTAAACAGTATGACTTTTGGGTCGGGCTGAACTTGGCCCAGAACAATAACGATTTCTAAAGATTCTATTTTTTTCCAATTTTCGGATGGACAAAAAGCCGCGGAGGGGAACCCTCTCTTTTCTTTTTATCCTAACCGCCGTCATTTTTTTGGGTGCTCTTTCTTGGAGTGTCGAGACAGAAGCAAAGGTTTTGAATGTCCTTCTGGTCAGCATAGACACCATAAGGCCGGATCGCCTAAGCTGTTACGGCAGCGAGTTCGTTCAGACGCCGCATATCGATAGCTTGGCTTCCAGAGGCGTTGTGTTCGACAGGGCTTTTGCCCACAACCCCACCACTCTTCCCTCCCACGCCAATATCCTGCTGGGAAGCACTCCTCTCTACCACGGCGTGCACGACAATGCCCAATTCAAGGTGGCCGATGAATTTTTAACCCTTGCAGAGTACCTCAAAAACATAGGTTATGCCACCGGGGCTTTTATCGGCGCTTTTCCCCTGGATTCTCGATTCGGCCTGGCCCAGGGTTTCGATGTCTACGATGAGTCCTATCCTTCCGGCTCTTCTACGGATTTTGCGGCCCCCGAAAGGCGAGCCGATGAGGTGATCCGTGCGGCTATCGAGTGGATCTCCGGACAAAAGTCCACTTGGTTTTCCTTTGTTCACCTGTGGGATCCCCACACTCCCTATTTCCCTCCCGAACCCTACATGAGTCGATATAAGGATGACCCGTATTCAGGTGAAGTTGCCTATGTCGATTCCCAGCTGGGGGAGCTATTCGATTTTTTGAATCGAGAGAATCTTATCCAAAATACGCTTGTCATTTTGACCGGCGATCATGGCGAATCACTGGGCGAACATGGCGAACTGACACACAACTACTTTGCCTACAACAGCACGATCTGGGTCCCTTTGATCATCTCTGCCCCCGGCCTCAAAACGGGGCGTGTCGCTGATTATGCCTGCCACGCGGATATTTTTCCTACGGTCTGTGATATCCTGAAGACCGATAAACCTCCGTTTCTTCAGGGAATTTCGCTTGTTCCATCCCTAACGGGAAAAAAGATCGGGAAACGGGAGATCTATTTCGAGTCTCTGGATCCCTATTACAACAGAGGCGCTGCTCCTTTGCGGGGATTCATCGAGGCGGGGAAAAAATTCCTCGACTCGCCTATACCCGAATATTACGACCTGGAAAACGATTTTCAAGAGGAAAATAACGAAATTCAGAAGATCGATGTGGAGGAAAAAAGGAAAAAATTGAACGGACTGATGGAACGATCCTCCTCTTCCCGGGCTGCATCCGCCTCTTCCAAGATGGACGAGGAGGCCATGCGGAGGCTGAGAAGCCTGGGTTATGTTTCTTCTTCACAATCCCGGGTCAAGGAAAATTACGGGCCGGCCGATGATCTCAAAACCATCCTTCCGTACCAGAAAAAACTCGATGCGGCGATCATCCTGTTCGACCAGGGAAATATCGATGAAAGCATCCGTTTGCTGGAAGAGATCATCCGAGAAAAGAAAGACATGGTCCGTGCTTATATCTATCTGTTCCCGATTCTTCAATCCAATGGCCAGCTGGAAAAAGCGCTTGCACTGTTGGAAGAAGGATACAAACATAACCCGGAAAATTATGACATTGTCACGGCCTATGGCATGCTCCTCAGCGAAACGGGCCAGATCGATCGCGGTATCGCACTTCTTCAAGAAGGTTTGGCCATGATCGATTTCGATCCCAAAGTGTGGGATTTGCTCGGTGTTGCCTATTGGAGAAAAGGGGATGAACGAAAAGCTGAAGAGCACTACCGGAAGGCCCTGTCCTTGGATCCCGATTCTGCCAAAACCTATTCCAATCTGGGGGCCCTGTATTTTTCAAAATCGATGAAAACTCAGGATCGAACGGATTTTAGCCAGGCCATGGAGTATTTCAAAAAAGCGATAGAGTACGACCCCGGCCTGGTCGTTGCCTTCAGGGGATTGGGCCTGGGCTATAAATCAGTAGGAAGAACAGATGATGCTGTCAGCGTTTGGGAGAAAGGCCTGGCCATCGATCCTGCGGACGATTTCATCCTCCTGCATTTGGGGAAAGCCCATTTGGAGAGAGGCGACAAAACCCGTGCCCTCGAATGTTTTGAGCGTTATTTACGACTGCGCGAGGGTTCGCTGTCACCCCAGGAGCGCAGCGAGATCGAATCCCTCATCCAGAAGTGCCGAAAGTAAAGGGAGCATCCCCGAAAATTCAATTTATTGGAATCAATCCATTTTTTTGGAGAGAATGGAAAATCCTGGATTTTTAAGTCGTTGATAAAGAACAGGTTAGAAATTCTCTGCTTTGGCATAAATATTGCTTATAAGAAGACATAATGGAATTGAAAAAAATAATATCGACAGGAGGTGTCTATCGGAGAACTTTAAAGAAAAGAGGTTATGGGTGGAGTGATTTTATTCACTCCAGGGTTTTTGGAAACATTTTCCCTAAAATGAGGGAAAAATAGGAGGATTTTTTTATGCGTAAAGCTTTAGTCATTCTTTTCGCACTCCTGCTTGTTGTTCCTCTGGTAGCCCAAGAGAGAACCGGCCGAATCATCGGACAGGTCGTGGACGAAGACGGGAATCCCATTCCCGGCGTGAAAGTGACCTTGCTCGCCACAGCCGGTGCTCCATCGGAGGCTATCACCACAGCAGAAGGTACGTTCCGGTTCCTCGCTCTTCCTCCCTCCACAGGTTATGCGCTAAAAGCCGAGCTTGAAGGTTTCAAAACAAAAACAGAAACCGGAGTTATCGTCATGGTCGCACAGTCGACAGAAATCAGGCTCGAAATGCAGTTGGGGGCCCAGGAAGAATATGTGACCGTTATCGCGATGTCTCCTGTTGTGGAAACGAAAAAGACATCGATTTCAACGACTTTGAACTATGAGACCTTGCAGTCTCTGCCCAGTGCTCGAGATCCGTGGGTCATCCTGCAGATGACTCCACAGGTCCAGGTGGACAGGGAGAATGTCGGTGGAAACGAGTCCGGACAGCAAGCCAGCTTTGTCGCCCTGGGCGGTAACGGGAGCAACGACACCTGGACGATGGACGGTGTCAACTTCACAGACCCGGCTGCCATGGGCGCTTCTTCGACATACTTCGACTATGACGTGTTCGAAGAGATCAATGTCACGATCGGTGGCGCTGATGTCGAAACGCAAACAGGCGGAGTGTCTCTGAACATGGTGTCCCGTCGAGGGGAGAACAGAGTCACATTCGGCGGACGTTTTTACTACACAGAATCTGCGTTCCAATCCAAACCCACCGGAGCCAGCTTCGAAAAAGTCGAAGCCGTATTCCCGGGTTACGGATACAACCAGATCAGAGACATCAAAGATTACGGTTTCAATATCGGTGGACCTCTCATCAAAGACAAGATATGGTGGTGGGGTTCTTGGGGAACACAGGACATCAAGACCAGGGTCATCAACGGTTCCAAGGACGACACCCTGCTGGTCAACTACGCCGGCAAGGTCAACGTCCAGCTCATTCCCGAGAACAGGTTAGAGCTGTTCATCCATTCGGGTTCCAAACTGAAATGGGGACGAAGCGCCAGTTCTACGTATCCTGCCGGATACAACCAGCACGGCAAATACCACTTCGGCAGCCCGATCGCTAAGATCCAGGATGAGCACATGTTCGGTGACAGCCTCTTCGTTTCGGCCAAGTACGGATTCAGCGATGCCGGATTCGGACTGTGGCCTGCTGATGACGAAGACCTGACCAAGGTCCGCACCTACGACATCGCCAACAATCTGGCGAGCAGCGCTTCCTGGTTCTTCTCTGGAAGGCCGAACAAACAGGGTTCCATCATCGCCACCTATTTTAACGACGAGCTCCTGGGCGCCTCCCACGAGATCAAGGTAGGCGCAGAGTACATCGACAGGTGGGATGAGTGGACTTCAGGTTATGCCGGCAATCTCCGTTACAACTACAACTACAACACCCAGACCGTCGACTGGGATGGTGACGGCAACAGGGACGTTGTGCTGGATAAATTCGGAATCGATCTGCGGTACATCTACCTCTACAGAGGCACTTTCTTGGGCGGTCCGGAAGGATCCAAGCAGTACAGTGCCTTCCTGATGGACACGGCCACATGGGGCCGCCTGACCCTCAAACTGGGATTGCGGTACGACTACCAGGTCTGTTACACCCAGGGCGGGGACTACAGGACCCTTTTCCCTTCTGATAGCACCGAACAGTATGTGACGAACTACTACGAGATCCAGCAGAGCTTTTTCCCCAACGGCGGCGCGGCTAAGATCGCTGCTTTATTCCCGGGCACAGAGATTCCCGCTGTCCCGACGTCAGACACCGTTCCCTGGAAGTTCCTGTCTCCCAGACTTGGAATGACCTATGACCTCACCGGCGACGGCAAGACCATCGCCAAGTTGTCTGCGGCGATGTACGGCGCCCGCATGGCCTCCTGGCCTGCCTATCTGTGGCTGCAAGGCGGCTCGGGCGGATATATGCGGTTCTACTGGAACGATGCCAACGGCAACGATGCCGCGGACCTCAACGAGCTCTACTGGGCCGCTTACGACACTCCCAGAACAGCTTACCGGGCCTTCGACGATGCCGGCAATTTTGTCGGAAACTGGGATCGTGAAGAAAACCTGATGTGGGGCGGCTATGACCGAAACAATCCGGGTGAAACCACGGATCCCTGGTACCAAGTCGCTGACGACTGGTCCGGAGAAAACACCTACGAGGTTATCGCCAGTGTCGAAAGAGAGCTCGTGACAGACTTCATGATCGGAGTGGACTTCAGCTGGAGAAAATACAACGAATGGTGGACAAACAGAGACTATGCCGATGAATACAAAGGAACCTTGCTGGAAAAAAGCGACTACGTGCAGGCTCCCACGACTGTTCCCAATTCCTACACCTCGCCAGATGGACAATCGATCGATCTCGGCCAGGCTGCCGGAAGGCCCTTTTATGTTTGGGGTGCAGACGTAAACGATGTTTACGGCTGGTATGCCACCAACACACCCTCCGATTACTATGACACCTATTGGGGCCTCAATTTCCGTTTCCAAAAGAGATTGTCCAACCGCTGGATGTTGAACGGATCCTTCACCTACCAGAGCCAGAAAAATACCTGGGGTGCCACATGGCCGTTGAATCCCACCAACCAGTGGGCCCAAGACGGTCAGCCTTTCGCTTACAGCATCGGTGGCGCGAGCGGAAAGGTCGACATGCCGGTTTTCTCCCGCTGGATGTTCAAGGCTCAAGGATTGTACCAGCTTCCCTTCGACTTCAACATCTCCTTCACGTTCAACGCCCGAGAGGGCCACATCATCGTCGAACAGATCTCTGTGGTCGACTACACATCACCCAACCCTGCAAGCCAGAGCGCAACCATGTACACCCAGCCCTACGGCACCAACCGGATGCCGACTTTCTGGAACATGAACTTGAGACTGGAAAAGATCCTGAGGATCGGCGATACAGGCCGTATCTACCTGATGATCGATGCCTTCAACATATTCAACCAGAATATCCTCAACAGACAGCGTACCGTCAATCCAGGCACCATCTACCTCAATAGCGGTACATTCTCAAGGAATTCCATCTCCGGTGAGCCCAACGAAGTGTTGAACCCCAGAGTGTTCCGGTTCGGAGTGAGATTCCAGTTCTAAGCAGCTAAGCAGATACACAAGCTAGAGTTCAGAAGCCCCTCCTGCCCACAGAGGCGGGAGGGGCTTTTTTTTTGCTCCCCAAAATGTTAGAATAAACACGGAGGTTTTGGATGAAAAAATGCGCAATTGGATTGACAGTGATTTTTCTCTTGACTTCCTTCGCTATAGCTCAGGACTGGACAGGTCAGGGGAGGCAGATCGGTTATGTTTATGACGAAGAAGGCAATCCCCTCGAAGGGGTCAAAGTCAAGCTCATTTTTGTGAAAACTCAATCGGGATTTGAAACCACGACAGACGACAAAGGGAAGTGGGCGGCCATGGGGGTCAATGGTGGTCAGTGGTTCATCGACTTCGACTTGGTCGGGTACGAGCCGAAAAAAATAAGCGCCAATATCCTGGACTACCGGCAGATAAACAAGCCCATCGAAGTTAACCTGAAAAAAGTGGAGGGTCTGTTTGTCACGGAAGAGTTGAAAGAAGAATACAAAAAGGGGATAGACCTTTTCAACGAGGGAAAATACCAAGAATCTATCCCGATATTCAACACGATCATCGAAAAATTTCCCGATGCCTACATCGTATACATGAACATCGGCCACTGTTATTTTCAGTTGGGAAACTATGACGAGGCGGAAAAATACTACCTGCAGGTCCTGGAGAGAGAACCCGGCCACGTGGATACTTTGATCGGTCTAGGAAATTGCTACATGAACCGGGGCGATACCGACAAAGCCATGGAGTGGTACAACAAGATCGAGTTTGAGAAGATAAAGGACGCGACTGTCCTGTACAACGTCGGGACGATTTTTTACAACAACTCCAAACTGGACGAGGCGTTGAAGTACTACAAAAAAGCGGTGGAGGTTCAGGAAGATTCCCTGGATGCCCTCTATCAACTGGGTCTCACCTATCTGTCCAAAGGGAACAACGCAGAAGCTTTAGCTCAATTCGAGAGTTATCTGAAGTTCGACCCGGACTCCCAGAGAGCATCCCAGGTCCAGAGTTTCATAGACTATTTGAAAAAGTAACGATTTGCCTGTTCTGTTCGTTTAAACCTAATAAAGGCCTAATAAAATGAAAACCAAAATGTCCATAGTCGTGCTTTTCCTGGTTGCGGTCGGTTCTTTATTTTCTGCTCAAGAGAAGGTCAGGGAAAAGGACCTGATGTCCCAGTATCAGGAGTGGCTGAAACTGACACAATACATCATCTATCCTGAAGAAAAGGAAGTTTTCCTGCAACTCTCTACCGATAGAGAGCGGGATATTTTTATCGAAACATTCTGGAAACAAAGAGACCCGACTCCGGGCACCCCGCAAAATGAGTACAAGGACGAGCACATCAAGAGGTTTCAGTACGCCAATAAGTGGTTTTCCCGCGGAAGCTCCAAACCGGGCTGGATGACCGATAGGGGAAGGATTTATATCATTCTTGGCGAGCCTATCAGCAAGGACAGGTATCCTTCGAACATCAGCCTCTATCCCTGCGAAGTCTGGTCTTACTATGGCGACGTGTCCCTGGGCCTGCCCAATCACTTCTCTCTTGTGTTTTTTCAAAGACAAGGTGTCGGGGAATACCAACTGTACGACCCGGTCTCGGACGGCCCTGCTGCCCTGCTGCTCCAAGGCCGGAATATGGATCCGTTCGACTATGAGGGCCTGTACAATGAGATCAGAGAAGTCGCTCCTGCCCTTGCCCTTGTTTCCTTGTCCTTGATTCCCGGTGAATTCAACTATGGATTTCAGCCATCCCCTCGAAACTCCATCATCCTGGCCGATATCTTAAACTCCCCTAAGCAAAGGGTCAACCCGGCTTACTCCACCCATTTTTTGAATCTCCGAGGCGTTGTCAGCACCGAGTATTTGACGAATTTTGTGGAAAACGTGACAGATATCGCCTTTATCCAGGATCCCCTTACCGGGCTCAATTTCTTGCATTTTTCCATAGCACCGGCTACGGTCTCCATCGATTATTATGAACCCAATGACCAATTTTTCTGCAACTACACGGTCAACGTCAGTCTGAAGGCTGGAGAGGAGACAGTGTTCCAGTATGACAGGCAATTTCCGTTTTATTTTGCCCCCCAAGAATTGGACAGGGTTCGGGCGAACGGGATCGCTCTCGAGGATTCTTTTCCGGTGGTGGAGGGGCAGTTCGAGCTCAATATCCTGGTGACCAATTCCGTAGGAAAAGAGTTTACCGTCCATAAACGGAAGATTATCGTACCGGAAGCCCCTGAAGGCCCGGCTATCAACGGTCCTTTTTTGGGATACCGGTTTCACGACTCCGATATCAACCAGCACATGCCCTTCCAAACCGCGAACAAAAAACTGTTGTACGATCCGAAAAAAACGTTTTCCCGGCATGAAGACATCGCCGTCATGTTCAGCATCCTCAACATGACACAGGATCTTTGGAGGGGCGGCGAGGTTAAAATTTTTGTGCGCGGGCTGGGAGAGCAAAACACCAGTGAAAAAACCTACACCTTGCGGTTGGAAAATTATCCCTTCAGGGAAATCCTGAACATCGATTTTTCCATCCCTGCCCAAGAATTGACGCCCGATTATTATGAGTTGAAAATGAGCTTTCTGGATGGAGAAGGAACACTGATCGATGAAAAAAAGGCCGAATTCGCCATATCCTTGGCTGAAGCGGTCTCTCATCCGATCGCCAGGATGAAACCGTTTTCTCTCCAGAATCAGTTTTTGCTTTATTACATGCTGGCTGAGCAGTACAAAAAGTTGGGGAAAGACGATAAGGCGGAAGAGCACTTTGCCAAAGCTTACAACATGAACAAAACCTACATCCCAGGGATCCGCGAGTATGCCTCTTTCATGTTGAAAAATAATAAATTCGACCTGGCCTTGGAGCTTGTGGAAAATATTAAGCAGGATAAAAATTCGCTGTTCGATTATTATTTGATCAAAGGCCAGGCACACACCGGCATGGGGTTGTACATGCAGGCCATCCAGTCACTGGAAGAAGGGAACAGGATCTACAACTCCGACACACGGCTCCTCAACTCTCTCGGTTACTGCTATTACAAAACAGCCCAAAAATCCAAAGCTCTGGATGTTCTCAAGTCTTCCCTCCGGGTGAATCCCGAGCAGGAAGATGTGAAAAAATTGATCGCCGAGATCGAACAGACCCCCTGAAAATCCTCCCTAAAATAATATTCAACCAGCGACACCATCGCTATAGCTTTGAGAAAAGTTGTGGTAACATGGTGACGATGTTAGAAATGGGTGAGGTGAATCCATGAAAAAAATGCTCATCGTGATAGGAATCCCTATTCTTTTGCTTGCATGCATCCGAACAGAGAGCGGGGAAAACAGGCCCGCAACCCGATACCTCAACCTGGATTTTGAGGATTTTACACCGGATGGAAAGCCGAAATTTTGGATGGCAGGGGGCACAGGTTACTTGGCCCTTATCGACAAGACCGATGTGCGATCAGGAGAAGCTTGCCTCCGGCTGGAAAGCGTCAGCACCAACCGCACCTTTGGGGTGGGGACATCCTTTTTTCCGATAGATATTGCCCGGGGTAAAAAGCTTCGTTACAGCGGGTTTATCAAAACAGAGGACGTCGAGCAAGGCCATGCCGGACTGTGGTGGCGGGTCGATAAGGCCCCGCAGCTCGTTGCGGCCTTCGATAACATGGCAGATCGGGGACCGAGGGGAACGACGGGTTGGCAAGAATATGTTATCGAGCTGGATATTCCTGAAGATGGAAGCAACATCAATTTTGGAGTTATTTTGGTCGGTACGGGAAAGGCCTGGTTCGACGATCTCCAGATTTTTTTGGATGGCAAGCCGTATGCACAAATCCGGCCGGAGGCTATCGTTCCTAAAAAAGCCGACCTCAACTGGATCCGGGAAAATGCCATCCATATCGAATCGGAAGATCCGGCTTCGGACATGGCCGATCTTTTGCCGCTTCAAAAAATGATCGGGGAGAGCCGGATCGTGGCTCTTGGAGAAGGGACACACGGAACCAGCGAATTTTTCAAGATGAAGCACCGGCTGGTCCGGTACTTGGCCGAGGAGCTGGGTTTTACGGTTTTTGCCATCGAGGCGAACATGCCTGAAGCACGGGCGGTGAACGCATATGTGTTGACCGGGGAGGGAGATCCAAAAAAAGCCCTTTCAGGCCTCTATTTCTGGACCTGGGACACCGCGGAAGTGTTGGCCATGATCGAATGGATGAAGGACTTTAACCTTTCTGGGAAAGGACGGATGGAGTTTTATGGTTTCGATATGCAATTTCCGGATGTGGCCATGGCCAATGTCAAAGAATTTGTCAAAAAAGCGGATCCGGAGTTTGCTGCTCCTCTTGACGATCATTACAAAAAAATCGATGAAATTACGGAGGCGATGAGGAACTCAAGCGATCGCAGTCAGATCGATTTTGGAAAATGGTACGATGCGGCAAAATTCGCTCATCAGCATTTGGAAGCTCAAAAGGGTTTTTACGTCCGATCCTTCGATGTTATGGAAGTGGATTGGGCCATCCAGAATGCTCTGGTTGTCCTGCAGGCGGTCGAGGCCAACATGGAGGGAAAACGGAGCCGGGATGAAAGCATGGCGGACAATCTCGATTGGATTTTAGCGCACACCCCTCCGGGAACAAAGGTGGCGACCTGGGCACATAACGGCCACGTGAGCAAGAATTTAGGACCGTTTAAATCCATGGGGAACTATTTAGCCGAACGCCACGGGGACGATATGATCGTGTTCGGTTTTGCCTTTCACTCGGGAGAATACACAGCGGTCGGGAATAAGGGGATCGCCGTCTACGGCACATCTCCATCAGAGCCCGGTTCTGTTGAATGGTTCTTTAAAAGCAGCGGCATTCCGCGATTGATCCTGGATCTTCGTGAGGCTTCGAAGGGAGACAAAGGGGCGGGCTGGTTGATGCAGGAACTGGATTTTCGCAGTATCGGGGCCATGGCCATGGATTATGCCTTTTCACCCCACAGGATCACACAAGAATTCGATGCCCTCATTTACTTCGAAAAAACCACACCCTCGGATTGCTTCAGGTCGAGAGGCAGATAGCATCAATATTCTTCGATATCGTTTTTCCGCTCGAATTCCTTGATTTTTGCATCCAGCTTCCCGGCGCGTTCCTGAGCACTGCTTTCCTTTAGGCTGATTTTCAAGGCCGACAGTTCTTTTTTCACTTTTTTGATCTTGACCACTGCGCCGTCGACATCCGATGTCGTGTCCAGGCCCGTATCGGACATTGTGCGTATGGCGCGAAGGAAATCGCCCACGGCCAGGTTGAATTCTTTCTCCAAGGACTTGACCTTTTGTTCCTCTTCCGAAAGGGATGTGAAATATGTGTAGGCGAGAAAGCCCACGATCACCACCAACAAAATCGCGATAATTGCTCTCATCTTGCCCCCCATTATATCATGAAAGCTTACCTCAAAAAAAAACAAAAAAAGTACCTTGACTTTTAGAGTCAATACGCTTATTATATGAATGCTTCTACGGAAGACCGTCACGGTTGGAAATTATCAATTTCAAATCTGTTGTGACGGACCTCTTTCTCGGGTTAGAAAGAGTTAGATCTTTGAAATAAAAAGCGG
>Ga0307444_1000961_pt1 | contig 12753 bp, 8 predicted proteins | sample SalMarSW160340MG_FD_202145 | JGI IMG/M metagenome (GOLD analysis project Ga0307444, IMG submission 202145) | Salt marsh sediment microbial communities from the Plum Island Ecosystem LTER, Massachusetts, United States - SW1603-40 | ecosystem: Environmental > Aquatic > Marine > Intertidal zone >... | reverse complement strand
TATGATTGTGGTGTTAAGAACCACGGAAGTGACCAAAAACATGAGTAAAGAACTTAAATGCCCATACAGAATCCCCGAAAACCAATGCTGCAAAGAACCAACCTGTCCAATCTGGGTTTCAAGACAGAAAAGAAGCAACAAATAACCTTTTTCTTATGGTATGGACACGTGAAAAAGTCAGTTTAACGGTGATGAATATGGATAGAGAGAAAATTAAGGAACATGTGAAAAAGAGATACAGTGAGATGGCTAACGCGGAATGTTCCAGTTGTTCATCTGGATGCTGCTCGTCGTCTTGTTCGTCTCCCCCAAAGTATGTTGCATGGAAAATCGGGTACTCTCCCGATGACCTAGAAAGTGTTCCAGAAGATTCTGTTCTGGGTTTAGGCTGCGGGAACCCTGTTGCGCTGGCAGGCTTGAAGGAAGGCGAAGCCGTCCTAGACTTAGGTTCAGGAGGAGGCATCGACGTGTTTTTGGCAGCCAATAAGGTGGGACCTACAGGAAAGGTGATCGGAGTGGACATGACAAAAGAAATGGTGGAGAGAGCCGAAGCTATCGCTTCTAACCATGGCTACAAGAACGTTGAGTTCCGTTTAGGCGAAATAGAATCTTTGCCTGTTGAGGATGCGACTGTGGACGTTATCATCAGCAACTGCGTTGTTAACTTGGCTCCAGACAAACTGAAAGTGTTCCAAGAAGCACACCGCGTTCTGAAACCAAATGGGAGACTGTTGGTGTCTGACCATGTTACTGACGGAACATTGCCTGAGACTGTTAGGAAAAGTTTTGATGCTTGGGCTGGATGCATCGCTGGTGCACTAGAAAAAGGCGAGTATCTGGACAAGATAAAAAGAGCGGGATTCACAAACGTTAAGATTGTTTCTCAAAAACCCTACACAATAGACGTTTCTCCAGAGCTGAGAGGAAAAATAGTTAGCATACAAGTCGAAGCCTACAAAACCCGTAAAAATTGAATGACTTTATCTACTGCCCTTCTGATGAACCATTCAATAAGATGAATATAGATGACCGCAAATCATAGAACTGGTTGCCTCATTTGCGGAGAGGAACTAGTGTACGAAAAGCAGACAGCCCCGCTAGAGTGCTTCTACTGCAAGCAAGTTTATGACTCAAACGCAAAATGCAAAAATGGACATTACGTTTGCGACAGGTGCCACAGTTTACCCGCCACGGATCTGATAGAAAGTTACTGTATCACCAGCAAATCAGAGGATCCCTTGGAGCTTGCATTGACGTTGATGAGGAACCCTAACGTGAAGATGCATGGTCCAGAGCATCATTTTCTTGTACCCGCTGTCCTGCTAGCTGCATACTATAACATCAAAAAGGATTACAGAGAGAAGGCAACCAAAATCAGAATGGCAAAGAAAAGAGCCGCACAGATTCTGGGCGGATTCTGCGGCTTCTACGGCAACTGTGGGGCAGCAGTTGGAACTGGCATCTTCGTAAGCCTGATAACCGATGCAACACCCTTATCTATAGCTGACTGGAAACTAGCCAATTTAGTAACTGCAAAAAGTCTCTTTTCTATAGCCGAGCATGGGGGTCCAAGATGCTGCAAACGAACCACCTTCTTGGCGTTACTGGAAGCAGCAGATTTCGTAAAAGAACATTTCGGGGTGTCCTTCAAGATAAACAAAGAACTGAAATGCGAATTCTATCCCCTGAATAATGAGTGTCTAAAGCAGAACTGTCCGTTCTATCCAAAAAGATCGCAGTAGACTGCGAGGCTTATCCGTCAGCTTCCTTTCTCAGTTTTATCTTTAATTCTTTGAGTCTACCAGTTGCTTGTAGTTGTTTTCTATTTCTTTTAGCAGAACCTGTTTGGTTATTTCTCCGTTCGACTTTAGCATGGCAGCCATCGATGCTCCTCCGCATCCGACTCCCTCTTTCACCACTCCCGCTTCATAAGCCCTTAAACCATCAAACCTTGACCTGCTGAAATCCAAGTCTGCAGCGAGCAGTGGAACATCAGCAATTTCGGCAACTAACCCTTTCAGATCAGCGGTTTTGTCAGCTATAATCCACCGCGTAGTTCCAACCGCCACGTTATCCAAAACGTCTGGGTTTAACGCTTTGACAACAGTTAACACCGCAGCCATCTGTGTTCCCCCCGCCATGATAACGGGTACTCTGTCTGCGGCGCCGAGAACCAGCCCTGCTAGGGCAGGCTGCATCGGATCTCCCACAGTGGAAACAGCTTTAATGGGGTCGTCTGCAAAGTCGCCAAACTTGACGCCTGAGGCTTTGAAGCCTTCCTCAGCCGTCCTTATTTTGAGTTCGTGGGGATTGTTTGGCATGCTGCTGCTGACTTTTCCCTTCGCGTCTACGCCCATGGCTAATAGTACGCTTAGGGCTGTTGTGGTGCCGCCGGGGATGCTTTCGCCGATTACCAGATAGTCCGCTGTCTTCGCGAGGTTTTCTCCAGCAAGTTTTGCTCGGTTCAACACTTCTTCTGCGTTGTCGAGGGCTCTGCCTGTTCTTATGTCTCTTCCGGGTTTACCGCCCAAATCCACGAAGGGAACATGCGGTTTAACCTTTAAGCCTGCGCTGACCACGAGGGTCGGTATGTCCGCCAGCTTCAGCGCTGACATGGTTATGAGGGCGGGGGTGGGTATTCCACTCGGCGTCACGGGTACGCCTGGTATGCATTTGCATTTTCCGAGGTGGAGAAGCTCAACGTCTGCTGGGGGCGTGTAATCGGTTATCTCCGGGTTCTCTCCGGCTGCTGATATGCCCTGAATCTTAGCTGTTTCGGTGACGCCGATTACGCAGAGGAAGAGAGGCTTTTTTTCTTTCAGCTGGTCTAGCAGTGTCGTGCCTCTTGTTTTGTTATATGCTTGGATTATGTCATACATTTTGCTCGGTTTCCTAACTTACACACATAATGTTTGGAAGCGTCAAGTCGCACGGATGGACTATCCAACCAATCATTTAAATCTCTTACTGAAAGTTACCGCCTACCAGCTAACTGAAATAGTGCCAAAAAAAGGGAGCAGAAGAAGTTTCTAGGTTTCTATGTTCACAGGCAGATTTGCGTATGCGCGGACTCCTGAGTCGTCGATGATTTCATAGCCTACAAGCAGGTAGATGCGAAGTATCGCTCTGTCAATCAGGTCTGCTCCCAAAGCCTTCACAGTTATGGTTTCGCCTTCAGCTAAGTAGCCGCTTGAATAGAGTTCTTCTCGGGTAAGGATTTCGCCGTCAACAATCCATTCTTCAGGTAAATGCACCCTAGTTTGGTCTGCGTCTGTGCCTAGTATGAGCATGTTTTCTTTGTGGGTTACTACTGTTCCGTCAACTTCCACAGGCTCCGACTTGTTCAGGAACCACAAAGCAATCCCGACTTTGAGAGCTTCAGGATTACAGTCCTCCATTTCTGTGAATGTTAACTCTTCTCCTAGCTTTGCGTTTGGCTTAACAGCGTGAGTTAGGGGAAAGACAATCACCATGCACGCAGCAATCGACACCAACATTATTGTCAAAGCTTTTGTTTTTGAATTCATGGTTCTTTTCACCTCCATCAACACTAATTAAACGTGACTTCGCTTTCTGCCAAATAAAAGGCGACGCACTCTCAGTATACACCAAAAATGAACCCAAACTGCCATTCACACGTTCGTTCCGCATATTAGACTACTAATAGCAGTACATTGTTGAAAACAGTTTTTTTCTGGAAATCGAAAGCACAGCACAACTTCTATTCCAAGAGTTCACACGAACGTCAGTATCTTCCAATAACAGATTGAAACCTAGTTTGGAGGTTAACTGTCTTTTTCAAGTTCCTCGCTGAGTATCTTCTCTTCCATGTGTAGGAGAAGCCCGATTCGGCGTTCCCATTTTCTGAAGAAACTGTGCTGAGCAAACAGAGCGGAGACAGTGTATACCAAAGCGCCAACAATCACAATCATTAATATCACCGCAAAAACGGCTCCCTCCCTCAGGGCAGCCAGCATAAGCAGGAATGAAGCCAACAAGAGAACTACTGAAACTATCACCCCTATGAGAGACCCTGTTCTGAATCTATCCCACTCTTTATCCAGCTCGTAGAGGAAGTCATGCAGCGTCCTCAAAGGATACACTGCTTCCTGCTTCTCTTTATCTTCACTCATAGTCTCCACCGTAACGCCCATATGATTAAGCCTTTGACAGACAATATTAATAGTGATGCACCAAAGGTGCAACCAAAACTACAGGATTGAAGGCAAAGATTTCCGCAATTCAACGTATATGTTTCTCCCTTTTCCAGTTAACAGGCATTGCCCCTCATCCGTTTCTTTGATAAGCGCCTTTTCTCTCAGATAAGAGAGGTGCTTCAGGAAATCGTCGTATGAGAGGCTGGTTGCCTTTCGCCAAACGTAGGTGCGAGGCTGAGGCTTACGGTTATAGAAGAGATACTCCAGAATCTCGAATCGGATCTGAACCGCGCCCTTTCGAACCCTAACCATATGATGCACCCATGTAGGCGATAACACTTCTTACGTGTTACAAAGCGTATATAATTAATTGCATACACAATCGTTTGAACCTGTTACAAAATCAACATTCAGTGCATGCTGAAATTTCCACAGATTGCGGAAAAAGAAAATATAACCTCCAAAAAGTTAATATAATGCGGATTTTTGTGACGGTAAAATTTATTAGTGGGCGCGCTGGTTTACGATGTTAGCTTCAGAAAGAAAAATTGAGGCTTATTAAGGAGACCCGGCTTTTAGGGTTGGATGCACCTACCCAGCGGAGGAAACCCCCAGCTTGAAAAAACCTGAGATAAAACGATCGAACTTCCCCAGTTACTACCGTAAATTAGGGAGGAATTAGAAAAATTTGGTAACCTCACAAGATGACCTTCTACTCCTCCAAAAATCCTTCTTCAAGGAGAAAGGTCTAGTTAGACAGCACCTAGACTCATACAACAAGTTCATCGACAGCGGACTACAGGAAGTCATCGATGAAATAAACGAAATCAACATTGAAATCCCAGAGATGCCCTACAAAATAAAACTTGGTCAACTCTGGGTAATAGACCCGCAATCAAAAATCAGCAGACCCTACAAAACTGAAGTCGACGGAACAAAACACGAAATATTCCCCATGGAAGCCCGCTTCCGCAACCTAACCTATGCGGCGCCCCTAGCGCTGGAGATGACTCCAGTTATAGATGGAAGAGAACAGGAGCCTGAACTTGTTCTCATAGGCGACCTTCCAGTTATGCTGAAATCTAAATTATGTATTCTCTCTCAATTAACAGACGAGGAACTAATCGAATATGGAGAAGACCCCCATGACCCCGGCGGCTACTTCCTAATCAACGGCTCTGAACGAGTCGTAGTCGCGATGGAAGACCTAGCCCCCAACCGCGTTCTCGTAGACATCGACACCCGAGGAACAAAACCCGTCTATCAAGCCAAAATCTTCTCAACAACCGTGGGCTTCAGAGCAAGAATCCAGCTGCGAATGAAATCTGACGGCGGACTCTACGTCTCCATACCCGGGGTACCCGCAGAAGCCCCGTTTGTGATTCTGATGCGGGCGCTCGGAATAGAGTCAGACAAGGAAATCGCTGAAACCGTTTCCCCCAATTCACTGATACAGAATGAACTTGAATCCTCATTTGAAAAAGCCGCGGGATTCGACACTACCCAAGACGCCATAATGTACATCGGAAACCGCGTCGCACACGGACAAGTGGAAGAATATCGCAACCAAAAAGCCAGAAGCATAATCGACCGCAACTTTCTACCCCACATCGGCAGAACCGAAGAAAACCGCCTAGAAAAAGCGCTTTTCCTCGGCGAGATGGCTACCAGAGTCATCGAACTAAAGCTTGACCTCAGAAAACCGGACGACAAAGATCACTTCAAAAACAAGCGCCTAAAACTTGCAGGTCCACTCCTTGCCGATCTGTTTAGAATAGCCTTCAGGAACCTATGCCGAGACATAAAATATCAGCTTGAACGGATGGGCATCAAAAGACAGCTTATCACCATCTCAGCCGCTGTCCGCCCCGGAATAGTCACTGATCGGTATCGACACGCCCTAGCAACAGGCAACTGGGGCAGAGGACGCGTCGGCATCACCCAACTTCTTGACAGAACAAACACAGTTTCTACCTTAAGTCACCTCAGAAGATTACAGTCTCCCCTCAGCCGCAGCCAACCCAACTTTGAGGCGCGAGACTTACATCCCACTCACTGGGGAAGACTCTGTCCAAACGAAACACCGGAGGGATCAAACTGTGGTTTGGTGAAAAATCTTGCTTTAGCCGCTTCTACTTCTATCTATGTGGATCCCGATAGCATTAAAAAGACCCTCTATCAGATGGATGTAGTTCCAATAGAAGAAACAGACGTAGAGCAGCGAGCTTCAAGCGCCAAGGTCTTCATTAACGGTTCCATTCTGGGTTATTGCATGTCACCGCAGAAATTAGTTGACGGAATAAGAAGAAAACGTAGAAAAGGGGAGATCTCCACCGAAGTTAACGTTGCCTACTTCTCAAAGGCTCATGGAGAAAACAGTGAAGAAATTTACATCAGCTGCGATCAGGGACGTGTACGCCGCCCACTTATACTAATTGAAAACGGAGTTCCCAAATTACAGCCTGAGCATATAGAAAAGATCCGCTCCGAAGAGTGGAGCTGGGGAGACCTCATCAAACAGGGAATACTTGAGTATATTGACGCGGAAGAAGAAGAGAACATATTTGTGGCTCTAGATTTCAGCGATATTACTCTTGAACACACCCATCTGGAGCTTGCCAGTTACACAATTCTTGGAATCTGCGCCTCCATCATACCATACCCTGAACATAACCAGTCACCCCGCAACTCCTACGAGGCAGCCATGTCCAAACAAGCCTTGGGAATCAACCTAACCAACTTCCCCAACAGAGTTGACTCCCGCTCCCACATTCTACACTACCCCCAAACACCACTGGTGAAAACGAAACCCATGGAAGTTATAGGGTACAACGAGAGACCTTCGGGTCAAAACTGTGTTGTGGCTATTCTATCCTTTGAAGGCTACAACATGGAAGACGCCATAATATACAACAAAGCCTCTATCGAGCGTGGTTTGATGCGCTCCACCTTCTTCAGAATTTACGAGGCGGAGTGCCGCCAATACCTGGGGGGTCTCAGAGACCGATTTCTGGTACCCGAAGCGGGAATCAGAGGATACCGCGGCGAACAATACTACCGCCTTCTTGAACCTGACGGCATAGTTAGCCTAGAATCTGAGGTGGCTGGAGGCGACGTGCTTATCGGAAGAACAAGTCCGCCAAGGTTCCTTGAAGAATACAAAGAGTTTGAAGTTAAAGGTCCAACCATGCGGGACACCTCCGTTGACGTGCGACCAGCCGAAACTGGCGTTGTTGACGATATTTTCATCACAGAAACCGGAGAAGGAAGCAAACTTGTAAAGGTCAGAGTCCGCGACCAACGTATACCAGAACTGGGAGACAAATTTGCTTCACGCCACGGACAAAAAGGCGTCATAGGAATGATTGTTCCACAGGAGGACATGCCCTTCTCTACAAAAGGAATCGTTCCAGACATCATAATCAACCCCCACGCCATGCCGTCACGAATGACCATCGGACAGTTCCTTGAATCCATTGCTGGAAAAGTTGCCTCCGGAAGAGGCAAAACGGTTGACGGAACCCCCTTCACCAATGAGGGTCCGGAGCAACTGAAGGAAGAGCTTGTCAAATTAGGCTTCAGTCACACAGGCAGAGAACTTCTCTACAGCGGCGTTTCTGGAGAAAAATTTGTTGCCGACATTTTCATGGGCGTCGTGTACTATCAGAAGCTTCACCACATGGTTGCAGACAAGATGCACGCCAGAGCCCGAGGACAAGTTCAGATGTTAACTCGGCAACCGACTGAGGGGCGTGCGAGAGGCGGCGGATTACGGTTTGGTGAGATGGAGCGAGACTGTTTGATTGGTCACGGCGCCGCCATGGTGCTACGTGACAGGCTGCTGGAGGAGTCTGACAAGTATCTTCTGTATGTTTGCGAAAACTGTGGTTTCATCGCCTACTATGACATCAAGCAGCGTAGATACACGTGCAGAATCTGTGAAGAGAAAGCCCAGATATCCCCTGTTGTCGTGTCGTATGCCTTCAAGCTTCTTCTCCAAGAAATGATGAGCCTATGTATAACTCCCCGCCTAAAACTGAAGGAGCGAGCATAAAATGTCAATGGAAGATACTATTCACAAAATTATTGACGAAATTTACTTCGGACTTTTCTCCCCCCAAGACATCCGCAGACAATCCGTTGCAGAGATACAGACCGCCGACACCTACGACGAGGACGGAGCACCTATAACCAGTGGACTTATGGACGGCAGACTAGGAACCCTTGAGCCAAGACAAAGATGCAAAACGTGCGGAAACACCGCCATAAGATGCCCGGGACACTTCGGTCACATAGAATTAGCGGTTCCAATCATCCACATCGAGTTCACCAAGATAATCCACAAGCTTCTTCAAGCTACATGCAGAAACTGCGGGCGCATCCTGCTTCCTGAAAGCCGTGTTAAAACGCTTAAGGTTGTGATTAAGCAGACTCAAGACTTGGTGGGGGAAGTTCCAAACGATCTTTACAAAAAAATAATGAAGGAAGCAAAGAAAAAGGATTGTCCTTACTGTGGGGCTCAGCAAGCAAAAATTGAATTTGCGAAACCCACAAGTTTTTACGAGATTTTAGATGAAGGAGCGCAGAGATTAACGCAGAGCATGGTCCGAGAACGACTTGAGCGGATACCTAATGAGGACCTTGAATTGTTCGGCTTTAACCCCGTAACTGCTAGACCAGAATGGATGATTCTGCAGGTTCTCCCTGTTCCTCCAGTTTATGTGCGCCCCTCAATAACATTAGAATCAGGCATCCGATCCGAAGACGACTTAACCCACAAACTCGTGGACATCATCCGAATCAACCAACGCCTCAGAGAAAACATGGAGGCAGGCGCTCCAACGCTTATCATCCAAGACCTGTCTGAACTGCTTCAGTATCACTGTACAACATACTTCAACAACGAGGCTTCAGGAATTCCCCCTGCCCGGCACCGTTCAGGAAGAGCCCTGAAAACAATCTCTCAGCGTCTAAAAGGAAAAGAAGGGCGATTCAGAAGCAACCTCTCTGGAAAACGTGTAGACTTTTCGGCGCGTACCGTGATTTCACCTGACCCCAACCTTGACATCAACGAGGTCGGCGTTCCTCTAGCCATAGCCATGAGGCTTTCAATGCCTGAAAAGGTTACGGTGTGGAACATAGAAGCGATGCGGAAACTGATCATCAACGGTCCTGAAAACTTCCCCGGCGCCCTCTACGTGGTAAGACCTGACGGAAAAAGGGTTAGACTAGAGTTTGTTGTTGAACGAGACAAAGTTGCCGAATCTTTGGAAACTGGTTTCATTGTAGAACGTCACCTCGGGAACGGTGATGTTGCTATCTTCAACAGGCAGCCCTCCCTTCACCGTATGTCCATCATGGCTCATTACGTTCGGGTTCTGCCGCATAAGACGTTCCGATTGCACCTGTGTGTTTGTCCTCCCTATAACGCCGACTTTGACGGGGACGAGATGAACCTTCACGTGCCCCAAGGCGAAGAGGCTCAGACTGAGGCGCGGCTTCTGATGCAGGTTCAAGACCAGATTCTCTCGCCGAGATTTGGGGGGCCTATCATAGGGGCTATTCGAGATTACATCACAGCGTCTTATCTTTTCACCAAAAAATCCAACACTCTAACCAAGGAAGAGGTTTGCAGGTTGCTTGTAGCATCAGGTTTTGAGGGACCTCTGCCTGAACCCGCCATCAAGGAGCCTACGCCTCTTTGGACTGGAAAACAGATATTCAGTATCTTCCTTCCGAAGGACCTGAACTACGTTTTGAAATCAACTGTATGTCGTAATTGTGCAACCTGCCTCGGTGAGAAGTGTCCTTATGACTCTTATGTGGTTGTTAAAGATGGAGTTCTGAAGTGTGGTCTCATCGACAGACGTTCCATTGGGGCTGAACAATCGGAGAGCCTTCTGCATCGGATAATAAAGGATTATGGGTCACAGTCTGGACGGGAGTTCCTGAACAGCATAACTCAACTACTGAAAGTTTTCATAAGCATGCGAGGCTTCACTTTCTCCTACGACGAACTTGAACTCTCTGACGCAGCTAAAAAGAAGATCAGAAGGAACATGAACATAATCGAAAAGCGAATAGAAAAGCTGATCGAAGATTACCGAAACGGCACGTTGCCAAGGCTGCCCGGTCAGACCCTTAACGAGTCCTTTGAAATCTACGTAATGAATGAACTCGCGGAAGCCAGAGACAAAGCTGGAAAAGTTGCAGACGAGGACTTTGAGCTTGAGAATTCTGGCATAATTATGACTAGGACAGGAGCGCGAGGGTCAAACCTCAACATAGGTCAGATGGCAGCTTGTGTAGGTCAGCAGGCTGTAAGAGGAAAACGGATAATGCGCGGTTACGTCAACCGAGCCCTGTCACACTTCAAACCTGGAGACCCCGCCCCCAAGGCTCGAGGCTTCGTGTATGCATCTTATCAAAGTGGTTTAGACCCCATCGAGTATTTCTTCCACGCCATGGGCGGAAGAGAGGGGCTGGTAGACACAGCCGTTAGAACCCAGCAGAGCGGTTACATGCAGAGGCGCCTCATCAATGCCTTGGAACAGCTTCGAGTCGAGTATGACGGAACTGTGCGGACTTCCACCGGCGACATCATCCAACTTGAGTATGGGGAGGACGGAGTTGACCCGGCTAAGAGCGATCACGGAAAAGCAGTTAACGTCAGCCGTCTGATTGAACAGGTAAAAATCATGGTAGAACAGGAGACACCTGCCTCCAAAGAATATGTTTTGGAGCACCTTAAAGAAGTTGAAGCGCAGCTGACTCCGATTCTGGTTAAAGAGTTAAAGTCTGGGTTGACTAAGGCTAAATTGGGTCGCGAGGGCGTGGATAAAGCCATCAGTTTAACCTTAGAGAACTATGGGCGGGCTCTTGTTGAGCCTGGAGAAGCTGTGGGGATCGTGGCTGCTCAATCTATTGGGGAGCCGGGAACCCAGATGACTCTTCGGACGTTCCACTACGCTGGAGTTAGAGAGCAGAACGTAACGCTTGGATTGCCTCGGCTTATAGAGATAGTGGATGCCAGACGAAGTCCATCAACGCCTATTATGACCATCTTCCTTGACAAGAAGCACCAAAAGAGCAAGGAGAAGGCAACAGAGATCGCTCGCGACATAATCGACACAACTTTAGAGGACATATCGGAGACCGAACCTTACATAGACCCCGAACGCGATTCAGTTGTTGTCAAGCTTAATTCCAACATGATGGAAGAGCGTGGCATCAAAGCTGAAGAGCTGCCTACCCTTTTGAGCATGTCAAATTACGAGTTGAATGTTGAAGAAAACCAATTAATCGTCAAACCTAAAAAGCAGGTTAACCTGAAGAAGCTGTTGGTAAAACTGCCATCCCAGCATGTCAAAGGCGCGTCTGGAATCCGCAGGGTGCTGGTCACCGAAGAGACTGGAGAGTGGGTTATAAGAACGGATGGTTCCAACCTGGCTGCTGTTCTTGACATTGGCGGGATAGACCCAACGCGGACAACCACCAACAATGTTCATGAGATTGCCAGAACCTTGGGGATTGAGGCGGCTAGGAACTCGTTGATTAAAGAAGCCCTTGGTGTTCTTGAGGAGCAGGGTCTTGATGTTGACGTACGCCATGTTATGTTGATGGCGGATATTATGACTTCAACGGGTGATGTGAGGCAGATTGGGCGGCATGGAATCAGCGGAAAGAAATCTAGTGTTCTCGCTAGGGCGGCTTTCGAGATAACTGTTCCTAACCTAATTGAGGCTGCTCTCAGAGGGGAAAGTGATCCATTGAAGGGTGTAACCGAAAACGTTATAGTTGGGCAATCAATACCCATCGGCACAGGACTAGTGGACCTTTACATGACAACGGCGAATAGAGAGAAGAAAGAATGATTGATGTCAACAGAGCAATAGCCACAACTGCGAAAACAGGAAAAATCCAGTTTGGAGCCAACAGCGCCCTAAAATGCGCTAAAACCAAAAAAGCTAAACTCATAATTTTTGCTTCAAACTGCCCCCAGAAAACCCGGGAAGAAATAGAGTACTATTGCAGACTTTCTAAGATTCCGGTGAGTATTTATAACGGAGATAGTTTAGATTTAGGAGCAGTATGCGGAAAACCGTTCGAGGTTTCGGCTCTGAGCGTAAGAGAACCTGGAGACTCGAAAATCCTCAAGATTGCGGAGGCATAGCATGGCTAGCGGAATAAAATTGACAAGTGTAGAGATGCGCTTCATAGCACTGTTTCAGAGCATAACAGGCGCAACCGTTAAGGACTGCATTGTTGACAGCGACCTCAACAGGATAATCTTTGTTGTCAAGGAAGGCTCCATCGGCATGGCTATAGGCAAGAGAGGAAAAAACATTCATTACCTAGAAAGGATCACCGGCAAAAAGCACGAAGTTATCGAGCACTCGGACAACCCTGCCCAATTCATCAAGAACGCGCTTAAACCCGCCAAAGTAGATGAGGTGCGAATAACCGAGCGCATGGACGGAAAAACCATCGCCGTGATTTCTGTGAACCCCAAAGACAAGGGCGTCGCCATCGGCAAAAACGGCAGAAACGCTGAAAGAATCCGTTTTCTGGCAAAACGTTACTTCCAGATACAGAA
>Ga0307444_1000960_pt1 | contig 12761 bp, 15 predicted proteins | sample SalMarSW160340MG_FD_202145 | JGI IMG/M metagenome (GOLD analysis project Ga0307444, IMG submission 202145) | Salt marsh sediment microbial communities from the Plum Island Ecosystem LTER, Massachusetts, United States - SW1603-40 | ecosystem: Environmental > Aquatic > Marine > Intertidal zone >... | reverse complement strand
AAAGCCTCAGCGGTGGTGTTGGCCCCGGCGATGCGCGTGGCGAGGTCCTCCGAGCCGCCGGCCTCCCGCGCCACATCGGCGAGGGCGGACATCTCGACGCGGCCGCGCGCCGAGTGCAGATCGAGCAGGCCTTGGGCGAGCTTGGTGATCTTGGCGACGCCGCCAGCGATGGTCACGCGAGAGATCGGATGCTTGCGCAGATATTTGAGCATGCCGCCGACGAAATGGCCCATGTCGATCATGGCCCCATCGGAGAGATCGTAGAGCTTGCGCACCGCAGCCTCGGAGGTGCGTCCCGTAGAGCCGGCGACATGAGCGACACCCGTGGCCCGCGCCACGTCGATGCCCTGATGGATGGTCGCGATCCAGGCGGCGCAGGAATAGGGCACGACCACGCCGGTGGTGCCGAGGATCGAGAGGCCGCCGAGAATGCCAAGCCGCGCATTGAGGGTCTTGGCCGCCAGCTCCTCGCCCTGGGGAATGGCGATCTCGATCTCGACGTCGCCAGAGCCGCCATGCGCGCGGGCAACCTCGGCGATCGCCGCGCGCATCATCTCGCGCGGTACGGGGTTGATTGCCGGCTCTCCCGGCGGCACGGGAAGCCCTGGCAAGGTGACCGTGCCGACCCCAGGCCCTGCGTTGAACTGCACGCCGCTCCCCGCCGTGCCCTTCCGCACCGTAGCCAGTATCAGCGCGCCATGGGTTACGTCGGGGTCGTCGCCGGCGTCCTTGACCACACCGGCGGCCGCCGCGCCATCCTTCAGTTCCGAGGTCGCAAGAGCGAACGCCACGTGCTGCCCGCCTGGGAGTGCGATCTCGACCGGGTCCGGAAACGCGCCGGTGAGCAACGCCGCATAGGCGGCCTTGGCCGCGGCGGTGGCGCAAGCGCCGGTCGTCCAGCCGCGGCGGAGAGGGCGTGGCTCGTCCATGCCAGAGCAAATAGAACTTTGCCGGGAGCCTGTCACCGCAGGGGATGTCGACCATGAGAGACGCGATTGATACCGCGCTGGCGAAGCTGCCGGTGCTCGAAGCTGGCGCAGTGTGGCTCGCCGGCGCAGGCCCCGGCGACCCCGCGCTTCTCACGCTCCAAGCGCTTGCCGGTCTCGCCCAGGCCGATGTCGTCGTCCATGACGCCCTCGTCGATCCGCGCGTGCTCGCGCTCGCCAATCCCGGCGCCATCCTTGAATTTGCCGGCAAGCGCGGCGGCAAGCCCTCGGCGTTGCAAGCAAGCATCTCGGACCGCCTCATCGCGCTCGCGCGCTCCGGCAATCGCGTCTTGCGCCTCAAGGGTGGCGACCCATGCGTGTTCGGCCGCGGCGGTGAGGAGGCTCTGGCGCTGGCCAAGGCCGGCATCCCGTTTCGCATTATCCCGGGCGTGACCTCCGGCCTTGCGGCACTGACCGTCGCCTCGATCCCCGCGACCGTGCGCGGCGTCAATCAGGCGCTGATCCTCGTCACCGGCCATTGCGGCGACGACGAGGACAAGGTCGATTGGGGCGCGCTGGCGCGGCTGGGTCAGCCCATCGTCCTCTACATGGGCCTCGGCAATCTCGAGCCGATCGCCGCCGCCCTGATGGCAGGAGGGATGGACGCGCAGGAGCCCGTCGCGGTGATCGCCTCGGCGACGCTCCCTGAGGAGCGCATCCTCATCTCGGAGCTGGGCCGCGTCGCCGCCGAGACCCGGACGCTCGAATTCGTAGCGCCCGCGATCATCGCCATCGGCGGCATCGTCACGGTCAGGGCCGAGCTCATCGATCTCGCCGGCCGCATCCCGGAGCTGGTGGCCTAGATGACGGCGAAGGCGATACTCGTCGCGGCCCCGCGCTCCGGCTCTGGCAAGACCACGGTCACGCTGGCGCTCCTTGCTGCGCTCCGCCGCCGCGCGCTCGGCGTCGCCGCCGCGAAGTGCGGACCCGACTACATCGACCCTGCTTTCCATGCCGCCGCGACCGGCGTGCCTTGCCTCAATCTCGACGGCTGGGCCATGGGGCCGGCGTTGCTCGAGAGCGTCTTGCACGATGCAGCGGTCGGTGCCGATCTCCTCGTCATCGAGGCGGCCATGGGCCTGTTCGACGGCATCGCCGGAGCGGCGCGCGGCGAGGGCTCGGCCGCGAGCCTCGCTGCCGCCTTCGGCTTGCCCGTCCTCCTCGTGCTCGATGTCTCTGGACAGGCACAATCCGCCGCGGCGGTGGTCAAGGGCTTCGCCGGCTTCGAGCCGCGCGTGCGCATTGCGGGCGTGATCTTGAACCGGGTCGGCAGCCCCCGCCATCGCGACATGATCGAGCCCGCCGTCGCCGCGCTCGGCATTCCGGTCGTTGGCGCCATTCCTCGTGATGAAACCGCCGTACTCCCCGAACGCCATCTCGGCCTCGTCCAGGCGCTCGAGCATGACGACCTCGAAGACCATCTTGATCGCCTCGCCGATCTCGCCGAGCGCCACTGTAATCTCGCTCTGATCCAAAACCTCGCCACGCGCCTGAGCGCAAAGCGGGAGACAGGCCCCGCCGCGGCACTGCCGCCACCGGGCCAGCGCATCGCCCTCGCCCAAGACGGGAGCTTCGCCTTCATCTACCCGCATCTTCTCGAGGGCTGGCGACGTGCCGGCGCCGAGATCGTCCGCTTCTCGCCGCTCGCCGATCAGCCGCCGCCGGAGGCATGCGATTGCTGCTGGCTTCCCGGCGGCTATCCCGAGCTCCACGCCGCGACGCTCGCCGACGCCGGCCGCTTCAAGCAGGGCCTCGCGCGCTTTGCCGCGGCGCGCCCGGTCCATGGCGAGTGCGGCGGCTTCATGGTGCTCGGCGAGGCGATCATCGACGCCGACGGTGAGCGGCACGCTATGACCGGGCTGCTCGGCCATGTAACGAGCTTCGCCGCGCGGCGTCTGCATCTTGGCTATCGCCAGGCGAGGCTCCGGCATGATTGCCCGCTTGGGCGCGCGGGCGCAGCGTTGCGCGGGCATGAATTTCACTATGCCTCGCTGATCGAGCCCGGCGGCGATGATTCGCTCTGCGATCTCGTCGACGGCGAGGGCAAGGCGCTCGGTCCGGCGGGCGGACGACGGGGCAACGTCACCGGCGGCTTTTTCCACGTCATCGCCGCCGATCCGATCGGGGCCGTGGGCCGAAGCGAAACTTTGGCGGCGCTCGCATGAGCGTCATTGCCGGTCTCGACGATTTGCGCGCCTCGCTTGCTGGCCTTCCCGGCGGCGATGACGCAGCCGCCACGGCGATCGCGCACCGCCAGTCTCGTCTCACCAAGCCGCAAGGAAGCCTTGGTCGGCTCGAGGAGCTTGCAGCCTGGCTCGGGCGCTGGCAGCGGCGGGCGGAGCCACGCCTCGACCATGTCGAGGTTCTTGTCTTTGCCGGCAATCACGGCATCGCCGCCCGCGGCGTCTCGGCCTATCCGGCCTCGGTCACGGCTCAGATGGTCGCCAATTTCGAGCGCGGCGGCGCTGCCATCAACCAGATCTGCAAGACTGTGGGTGCCACTCTTCGCGTCATTCCCTTGCGGCTCGAGGCGCCGACCGCCGACTTCACCGAGACCGAGGCCATGACCGAGGCGGAGTTCATCGAAGCGGTGGCGGCGGGGGTCGATGCCGTGCCGCCCTCTGCCGACCTCGTCTGCCTCGGCGAGATGGGGATCGGCAATACCACGGCGGCGTCGGCGCTCGCTGCGGCGCTCCTCGGCGGCGGCGGCGAGCGCTGGGCCGGGCGCGGTACTGGCCTCGACGATCCTGGCCTCGCCCGCAAGCGCGCCGCCATCAACGTCGGGCTTGCGCGTCATGACGCGGCGCTGTCCGATCCGCTTCTCGCCGCCATGGCGCTTGGCGGCAGGGAGCTCGCCGCCATCCTCGGCGCCACACTTGCGGCACGGCACCACGGCATCCCTGTGGTACTCGATGGTTTCATCGCCACCGCTGCCGCGGCGCCGCTTGCGCGCCTGCGCCGCGATGCCCTCGATCATGTCCAGGTCGCGCACTGCTCGGCCGAGGCCGGCCATCGCGGGCTCTGCGCCGCGCTCGGCTTCAGGCCGATCCTCGATCTCGACATGCGGCTCGGCGAAGCCTCCGGCGCTGCGCTCTCGGTGGCGGTGCTCCGCGCGGCGCTCGCCTGCCATATCGGCATGGCCACCTTCGATGAGGCTCAAGTCGATGAGCGCGGCTGACACGCTTCGCGCGCGATTGGCCGAGCTTGCCGCGGCCTTCACGCTCCTGACGCGGCTCCCGGTTCATCGCGTGCCCCTGGGAAGCGCGCCCAATTCGGCCAGCGCCGTCTGGGCTTATCCGCTCGTCGGCGCCGCTTGCGGCGGCATCGGCGCCGCAGCCTATTGGCTTGCCGCGGCTTTTGCTTGCCCGCCGGCGCTCGCCGCACCCTGGGCGCTCGCCATGCTGGTCCTCGTGACCGGCGCTCTCCATGAAGACGGCCTCGCCGATTTCGCCGACGGCCTCGGCGGCAGCACCAGGAAGCAAAGCCTTGCCATCATGCGCGACCATCGCATCGGCAGCTACGGCGTGATCGCGCTCATTCTCCCCCTTGCCATCCGCATTACCGCCATCGCCGTGATCGCCGAGACCGCCGCCGTGGCCGCGGCGCTCATTGCCACCGGCGCCGTGAGCCGGCTCGCCGCTGTTCTCGTCATGGCGACGCTGCCAGCGGCGAGAGCGGACGGCCTTTCGGCCTCCGTCGGCCGCCCGAGCGGCGCGCTTGCAGCCGCCGCCCTTGGCGTCGCTCTCGCCATCTCTTGGCTGCTGCTTCCCTTCGGCACGGCGCTGATCGCGGTCATCACCGCGGCCGCCGCCGCGCTCGCCATCGGCGCCATCGCCTCGGCGCGTCTCGGCGGCCAGACCGGAGACGTGCTTGGCGCTGTTGTCGTCCTTGCCGAATGCCTCGCCCTGACTGCACTTGCCGCAGTGCTGACCTAGGCTGGCGCCTCGTCTTCTTCGGCGGCGAATTGCTCATGGCGGCGCTTCGATTGCACCTCGATGAACACCCGCGTCACTTCGGGGTAGCGACGCTTGATCTTCACTTCGAGCGTGCTCACCGCCTCCTCGACCTGCTCGGACGAAAGTCCGTCGGCGAAATCGACACTGAGCGCGAGCAGGATCTCACGCGGGGCGAGGTGCAACGTGCGAAGCTCGTTGATGTTCACGATCTGCGTCGTCTTGGCGATGATATCGCGGATGCCATTGACCACGGTGCGGCTCGCGGCTTCGCCGATGAGGAGGCCCTTGGTTTCGTAAGCCAGCAGGATCGCCGCTGTCGCCAGGATCGCACCGATCACCAGGGAGGTGACGCCGTCGGCCCAGTCCAACCCGAGAAACTCGGCTGCGGTGATGCCGGCAAGCGCAGCGACAAGGCCAAGGATCGCGGCGCTGTCTTCGAACAAGACGGTGAACACTGTCGGGTCTTTGGATTGCTGCACGGCGGAGAAGAAGCGGAGCGGCTGCTGTCCGCGCGCCACGCGGCGAAATTCGCGATAGGCGACCCACCAGGCTGCCCCCTCGAACACAAAGGCGATCCCAAGCACGATGTAATTGACGTAGGGGCGCTCGATTGGATGCGGATTGAGGAGCTTGTAGACGCCTTCATAGAAGGAAATGCCGGCACCGACGGCGAAGATCAGAATGGCGACGACGAAGGCCCAGAAGAAAATCTCGGCGCCGTAGCCGAACGGGTGCTGGTCGTCGGGCGGCCTCTCGGCGCGCTTCATGCCGAGCAGCAACAGGCCCTGATTGCCGGTATCGACCACGGAGTGCACCGCCTCCGAGAGCATGGCCGACGAGCCGGTGATGAACGCAGCCGTGAATTTACTGATCGCAATCAGCGTGTTACCGATCAGCGCAGCGTACACGACCTTGTGCGTTCCGGTCTTCATGCGGTCTCCGGCGAAGGCTAAAGCGGTCTCTAGTATAAGAGAAACGCAACAGGGGGAGGGGGTTCCAGCCGGGTTTGACCGGCATCAACATACGCGTGCGCCAATCGCGCTGTTATGACTTAAATGAAACAACGGCCGCAGGGCCAACGAAACCCAAGGAGATCTCGCATGAAGCCTCTGTTGCTCGGCACCATCATCGTGCTTGCCACTGCGACGGCCGCCGCCGCTGCCGACGACCTGTCGAGATCCCAAGCCGGCCACGTCTATGCCGAGACCTATTGCTCGAAGTGCCACAGCATTGGTGCTGGTCCGTCGCCCTTGGAGCAGGCACCCCGCTTCAAGGACGTTGCCGAGCAATCCGGCGTCACGGCCATGTCGCTCCAGGCGTTCCTGCAATCGTCACATCCGACCATGCCGAACATCATCCTCGAGCCGGAGGACATGCAGAACGTCATCGCCTATATCCTCAGCCTCAAGGGCCGGGAATAGTCGGGGGGCGCGCGCTGCCATGAAGCTTGTCAGGATCCTTCTGCCGATCGATCAGCAGGGCACGACCGTTGCCTGCCGCAAGGCCGCGTTCGCCTTTGCCGAGAAATTCGGCGTCCGGCTTGAAGTGCTGCATCTTTGTGCCGCGCCCTGGCAGCGGCTGCCCTATTCGACCGAGCTCAGCCCGTTCTACTCCCAGGACCTGATCGATATCGGTCGCGAGCAAGTAACGGCGGAGCAGGGTGAAGCCAGGAAATGGTTCGACAAGGCCGCGGCCACCCATCCCGGGGTGAAGGCCGAGTTCCAGACGATGGAAGGTGTCTTTACCCCGATCGCTGCCTGTCGCGCACGCGTCGCCGACTTCAGCGTGCTGCCGAGCATCGGTGCCGTCGATGACGCCTTTTGGGCGGCGGTGCGGGAAGGGGCCTTATTCCAGTCGGGCCGCCCCGTGCTCGTCATGCCCGAGAGCGAGGCCGCCAACATCGGCGATACCGTGATCGTGGCGTGGAAGGACGGGGTCGAGGCGACCCGCGCGGTGGTGGCGGCGGCGCCGTTCCTGGCGGACGCTAAGCGCATCATGCTGGTCTCGGTTCAGGAGGGCGAGCACCAGGATCCCACCCTCGCTTTCATGGCCGACTATCTCGCTTTGGCGGGGCTCAGCGTCGACACCAAGACGCTTGCGCTTCAGACCGACAACGCCGGGGACGCGCTGCTCGAGGAGGCGGCGAAGCACCAAGGACCGCTGCTGGTCATGGGTGCCTATGGCCATTGGCGCTGGCGCGAATGGGTGTTCGGCGGCGTCACCCAGCGCGTTCTCTCCACCACCACCGTGCCGGTGCTGATGATCCACTGATGGCGCTGCCTCGCTAGCGCCCCCACGTCAGGACCCCATAAAGAAAGCCGACCCCGGCAGCAATCGCCAGCGCTGACAGTGGGTTGCGGCGGACGACGTCGGCGAATCCGGCAGCGGCCGCATTCGCCGTGCTCTGCATGCGGTCGAATTGATGGTGACCGACCCGCGCGGCATCTCCGGCGAGCGTCTCGAGATCCTCGCGCAAACTGGCGATATGCGCCTTGATGTGCTTCAGATCCTCATCGAGGCCCGGCGCTGGGGGCATATCGGCATCACGTGCGGCCATGCGAGATTTCCTTTCCTGCATCGAAGCGAGCGCGGAACCAAACGTCCCGGGGCCCAGTGAGGATCCATCATCTAAACCGGCTAAAGTGTATCCAATACAGAAGTTTGTCGGCCGGCTGGGGCGGGAGATCAAGGTTTGGGCCGCCTTCCCGGGTCGATTGACACGGCTCTTTGCCGAGGGCTTTGATCCGGCTCAAGCTTCCTTCGGGGCGGTTCGCGGCCCCTGGATCATGATCAGGCCGAGGTGGCGCTAGATCGCTATGGTGTCAGCAGTGAGTTATGAGGCCCGGGCCGGGCTGTTGCACCGCGTCAAGCGGGCGATCTTGGCGCCCCGGTCGGCGGCTGGCGCCTATTGGATCGCGCTCGCCGCCACCGGCGTCATGCTCTTGATCCGCCTCGGCCTTCAGCACTGGCTCCACCATCACGCCGCCTTTCTCATCTTCATTCCCGCGGTGCTGCTCGCCGCTGGCATCGGCGGGCTGGGCCCCGGCCTCCTCGCCACGGCGCTTGGGCTCGTCTCCGGCACTGCCCTCGGCAACACTCTCGACAGCCCCGAGATCGTCGAGGCCGCGATCTTCGCCCTGGTCGGCGTCGGCATTTCCTGCTTCGGCCAGCAGCTCTGCCGCACGCGCCAGCATGACCGCACGCTGGCCGAGGATCTCCGGGCCCGTGAGGCGCATCTTCGGTCGGTGCTCGACACGGTGCCCGACGCCACGGTGGTGATCGACGACAAGGGCGTCATGCAATCGTTCAATGCCGCAGCGGAGCGCCTGTTCGGTTATGCGGAAGCGGCCGTCGTCGGGCGCAATGTCAGCATGCTCATGCCCTCGCCGTTTCGCGAGGAGCACGACCGCTATATCAGCCGTTATCTCGCCACCGGCGAGAAGCGGATCATCGGCATCGACCGCGTCGTCACCGGCCAACGCCAGGATGGTTCGACCTTCCCCATGAAGCTCGAGGTCGGCGAGGTGCGGACGGGAGACAAGCGGTTCTTCACCGGCTTCATCAGCGATCTGACCGAGCGTCAGGCCACCGAGCGGCAATTGGAGGAGCTGCAATCGGAGCTCGCCCGGCTCTCCCGGCTGACGGCCATGGGCGAGATGGCCTCGACGTTGGCGCACGAGATCAACCAGCCGCTTTCGGCCATCGCCAACTATCTGCAAGGCTGCGGCCGCCTCATCGAGGGGGTCCAGAATCCCAATGCGTCAAAGATCAAGGATGCTCTGGCGGAGACGACGAAGCAGACCTTGCGCGCCGGCCAGATCATCCGGCAGCTGCGCGAATTCGTCGCCCGCGGTGAGACCGAGAAGCGGGCCGAGGACATCAATAAGCTGGTCGAGGAGGCGAGCGCGCTGGCGCTCGTCGGCGCCAACGAAGCCGGGGTCAAGACCGTGTTCCGCTTCGATCCCCGCGCCAGCCTGGTCCTCGTCGAGAAGATTCAAATCCAGCAGGTGCTGTTGAATTTGATACGGAACGCCATCGAGGCCATGCAGGGCTGCGCGCGAAAGGAACTCCTGGTCGAGACCGCGCTCAACGATCAGGGCCTGATCGAGATCAGCGTGACGGATACCGGGAGCGGCTTGGCGGAGGAGATCGTGCCGCGCTTGTTTCAGCCTTTCGTCACCACCAAGCCCGCCGGCATGGGGGTCGGCCTATCGATCTCCAAGCGTATCGTCGAGGCCCATGGCGGAGAGATGTGGGCCGAGCCCAATCCCGAAGGCGGAACGCGATTCCGCTTCACGCTCCGGCCGGCGCATGAGTTGAGTGGCCACGATGTCAGATAGCTTCGTGGTGCATATCGTCGATGACGACGAGGCCGTGCGCCAGTCGCTGGCCTTTCTACTCAGCACCGCGGGGGTGCCCGTGCGCGTCTACGATTCGGCGACGTCGTTTCTCGACGCGCTCCCCTCGCTCCAAAGCGGCTGTCTGATCACCGATGTGCGCATGCCGGACCTGACGGGCATCGAGCTGTTGCAGCATCTCAAGGCGAAGTCGATCGACCTGCCGGTGATCGTGATCACCGCCCACGGCGATATTCCCCTTGCGGTCGAGGCTATGAAGTCTGGCGCGATCGACTTCATCGAGAAGCCGTTCGCGGAGGAGTCGATCCTGAAGGCGGTCGAAGCTGCCCGATGCACGCTGGCAAAGCGCGGCAGGCGATCCGAGGAGGGAGCCGCGGTGGCGGCACGGCTCAAATCCCTGTCCGAACGCGAGCGTCAGGTGCTCGACGGCCTCGTGGCCGGCAACGCCAACAAGACCATCGCCCATGATCTCGGCATCAGCCCGCGCACCGTCGAAGTCTACCGCGCCAATGTGATGACCAAGATGCAGGCAAAATCGCTTTCCGACCTGATCCGGATGACGCTGACGGCGCCGACGCCGGACTGAACAAAGCTCCCGCACCAACGTCGCTCAACCCAAGTCCCGTCTTGACGTAGCTCAAAGCGGAACGCTCGCGTGCGGCTACCCTACCGCAGGTTGCGGGAGGGCTGCCGCGGATGCAGGCGGCAGAAGGTGGATATGCGGGGAGTATTGCCGTGGCTGACACGGTCCTTATAGCGGTCCGGGACGCGGTTCTCGCCGATTCCTTGCGCTTTTCCTTGGAGCTTGAGGGCTACGACGCGCGGTTCTGCGAGGCGCCCATCGGGGCGATGCCGGACGGCGTCCTGAACGCTTGCCTCCTGCTCGATCAGGACGTGTTCGCCGACATGGTCGGCAGCGGCAACAGCCACACCATCGGGCGCCTTGGCGTGCCCACCGTGCTCATGGTGAATCAGCGCACCCAGCGCGTGTTGGAGCATGCCTCGGCGGCGGGCGTGACCACCATCGTCGAGAAACCGTTGCTCGGCGGCGTCCTGTTCGATGCCATCAGATCGGCGCTTGCCGGGGCCGCGTGATAAGCCGAAAGTGTGGTCCTGTCGCGAAGGTCTACGGATTCGCCGTCACGCATGCTCGCTTACAGGGAAATGGACAACCTCGCCGCGGTCGAGATCGACATCTCGGGCCGCGTCTCGACCGAGGAATTCGACGCGACCGCGACCAAGCTTGAGACCTTCATCAAGCGTCACGGTAAGGTGCGCGTGCTCGAGGTCATCCACGAGTTCGAAGGCATGGACGCCACGGCGCTGTGGCACGATCTGAAATTCAGCCTGCGCCACCTCAACGACTTCAGCCGCTGCGCCATCGTCTCCGACGCCAAGTTCCTTTCGATCTGGTCGGCGATCGCGGAGCCGTTCATCGACTGCGAGGTCGCCTATTTCCCGCCTGAGGAGGTTGAAGCCGCGCGCGACTGGCTGTTGTGGCCGGAAGGCGCCGCCGACACCGTCTGACTCCTCCATCCTTCCGCGACGTGCTCTGCGGCATTCTGCCTACGTAGTTTCCCGTAGGGGAGGAGCACGAGTTTCCGGGGACGGGCCACGGCCTTACCTAAGTGGGACAATCAAGAATCCCCCCGGGAGGATCAAGATGCTGTCGCCCGCCATGCCCGTCTCCCCGCTACCCCGCAAGCCCGATTTCGCTCTGCCTCTCAGGGGGCAGGCCGCTGATGCCGCATCAGGCCTTAGTGCGCTCGGCATCGCCATGAGTTTCGGCCGCAACATGGAGATCTATGCCGAGGGCGAGCCGGCAGCTCATGTTTATAAGGTCATCTCCGGCGTGGTCAGGGTCTCCAAGCTGCTGCCCGACGGGCGCCGGCAGATCAGCGCCTTTCATACCGCGGGCGACATGTTCGGCTTCGAGGCCGGCGACATTCACCACGCCTCGGCCGAGGCGGTCGGGCCGGTGAAGGTCATTGCCTATAAGTGGCAGAGCCTGCTTGCCGCCGGCGTACGTTCGGTCGGTCTCGTGCGCGATCTCCTCAACCTGACCATGATCAGCTTGCGCAACAGTCAGGAGCATCTGCTCCTCCTCGGCCGCAAGAACGCGCTCGAGCGCGTCGCCGCCTTTCTGCTTGACATGGCGAAGCGAACCAATGCCGACGGCGTCGTCGAGCTCGCCATGCCGCGCCACGACATCGCCGATTATCTCGGCCTCACCCTCGAGACCGTGTCGCGCATGTTCGCTGAGCTGAAGGAGCAGGGCGCAATCAGGCTCGAAGGAGCGCGCTGCGTCCATTTGCTCGATAAGGAACGTCTTGCCGCCATGGGTGCGTGAGGCTATCAAAGGCCTCATGGCCCAGTCAGCACTCGTTATCCTCGCGCGCGTCCTCACCATTGTGCCGGCTCTCCTGTGGGCAGGCGCCGCGAGCGCCGGCGCGACCTCCCTGCCGGACCCGGCGCATGGCAAGCAGTTGGCGGAGAGCCTCTGCACCAATTGTCATCTCGTCGGCAGCGCCACCCAGGAACAGGCCAATCCCGACGTCCCGAGTTTCCCCGAAATCGCCAATCTCGAAGGGCAGACCGCGGGCGCCATCATCGGGCACATCATTCTGCCCAAGCATCCGATGCCGCAGATTCCGCTCACCAAGAGTGAGCTGAAGGATCTCGCCGCCTATATTATGAGTCTGCGCGAACCGCCGCAGCCTTGAGCAGCCTGGGCGCTGCCCGGCGTCGGACCGAGGCGCGAGCGAGTTCTGATCGAGCCAGCACCATGGAACAGAACCACCACGCCCTCAGGGCGTTCCTTATCCATCTTGGGGTTTTCGTGGTGGTCGTCGGCGCCCTTGCCGCGCTCAATCTCCTCCGCAACCCCCATCATCTCTGGTTCGTCTGGGTGCTGGCCGGATGGGGCATCGGCGTTGCCGCCCATGGTCTCGCGGTGCTGCTCCAGCGCAGCGACCGTTCGGAGCCGGTCTTCGCGGACAGAAGGGTGAGGGGCTTCTTCGTTCACCTCTTCACCTATGTCGCGGTGAACGTGCTGCTCATCATCGTCAATCTGCTCTACATGCCGAACTATTACTGGTTCCTGTTTCCGCTCATCGGCTGGGGATTGCTGTTGGCGGCCCATGCCTACGTTGTGTTCCACCGCCGCTCTTCGACGGCGTGACCGAATTGGAGTGACACCATGAAGAAAGCCAAGCTGTGGTACGTGATCGCCGATGGTGGCCGTGCCCGCTTCGTCGAGCAGGACGACCGCGGCACCTTCCGCACCCTCTCCAACTTCGTCTCCACCGAGCTGCACAAGCGTTCCGAGGAGCTGGGCCTCGATCGTCCGGCGCGGGTCCAGGAAAGCGCCTCGCCCACCCGCCATGCCGTCGAGCCCAAACGCGATCTCCATGACGCGGCCAAGGAGGAGTTCATTCGCACCGTCGGCGCCGAGCTCGCCG
>Ga0307444_1000957_pt1 | contig 12793 bp, 9 predicted proteins | sample SalMarSW160340MG_FD_202145 | JGI IMG/M metagenome (GOLD analysis project Ga0307444, IMG submission 202145) | Salt marsh sediment microbial communities from the Plum Island Ecosystem LTER, Massachusetts, United States - SW1603-40 | ecosystem: Environmental > Aquatic > Marine > Intertidal zone >... | reverse complement strand
CTCGGCTTCGGGCTCACGCCGTTCCAGTCCGGCACGCTGACCTTCGCCACCGCCGTCGGCGCCATGGCCATGAAGACCACGGCGGCGCCGATCCTGCGCCGCTTCGGCTTCAAGCGCGTGCTGGTGATCAACGCCGTGGTGAGCGGTCTCTTCATTGGGGTTCCGGCGCTGTTCACGGAAGCGACGCCCCACGCCATGATCCTGGCGGTGCTCCTGATCGGCGGCTTTTTCCGATCCTTGCAATTCACCAGCATCAACACCCTCGCTTACGCCGACATCGAGCCGAAAGCGATGAGCGCGGCGACGAGCTTTGCCTCCGTCGCGCAGCAGCTGTCGATGTCGGCGGGCGTCGCCGTCGGCGCGCTGGTGCTCGAGTTTCAGCGCCACGGCCGGCCCACGACCGCGGTCGAGCCCAGCGACTTTACCCTCGCCTTTGTGGTCATCGCCCTGATCTCGGTAGCCTCCGTCCTGATCTTCATGAGGCTGCCGAAGACGGCCGGCACCAGCCTGTCTCAGCCGGTGCGGCGCGAAGCCGAAATGCGGACCGAGGTCTCGCAGCCGGAGCCGTCCTGATCAGCGGCGATCCGATGGCCGCCCGAAGCGACCGAAAGCGCGGCGGCGCGGCGCCGGACGGCGCCCATGGCCGTCCTCGGCCATCAGCGTGGCGAGAATACCTTCGCGCAAACCACGATCGGCAACCCGCAAGCGCTGGCACGGCCACACCCTGAGCAAGGCTTCGAGGATGGCGCAGCCGGCGAGCACGAGGTCGGCGCGCTCTCGGCCGATGCAAGGCTGAGCGACGCGCTCGGCATAGGTCATGGCCAGCAGGTCGTCCGACACCTTGCGCGCGTCCTTAGCGCCGAGCCAGCAGCCGTCGACGCGCGAGCGCTCGTAGGCCGGAAGCGCGAGATGAATGCCGGCAATGGTGGTGACCGTTCCCGAGGTCCCGAGGAAATGAGCGCCGCCGTTGGCGATCCGACGCCCGAATTTATGCTCCGCTTCGAAGTCCGAGAGCGCCGCCATCACCTCCGCCACCATGGCCTCGTAGCTCTCGGGGGTCACGTCGCGGCCGCCATGTCGTTCGGCGAGGTTGACGACGCCAAGCGGCAGCGAGGTCCAGGCGGCGATGCAGCTTTGCACCTCGAGGCGGTCGGCGATGGAGCGGCGCCACGGGCGGTCGAGACGGTTGAGATCGAGCCAGATCAGCTCCGAGCTGCCGCCACCGATGTCGAAGATGAGCGACATGTCACAATTGCGGTCGATCAGCGAGGCGCAGCCGGAGACCGCAAGCCTGGCCTCGGTCTCCCGGCTCACGATCTCGAGCGAAAGACCGGCATCGCGGCGCACGCGCTCGATGAACTCTTCACTATTGGTGGCGATGCGGCAGGCTTCGGTGGCGATCACCCGCGACCGCGACACGCCGCGGCGGCGCATCTTGTCGGCGCAGATCTTCAGCGCCTCGACGGTGCGGTTCATGGCAGCGTCCGATAGCCGGCCGGAGCCGAGCACGCCTTCGCCAAGGCGGATGATGCGGGAGAAGGCGTCGATGACGAGAAAACCGCGCCGGGAGGGCTTGGCGACGAGCAAGCGGCAATTGTTGGTGCCGAGATCAAGGGCCGCGTAAACCGGAGCCGCGCCGCGCCCACCGCGCACGCCCGCGTCGATCTTGCCCTGGGCTGCCCCCACATGGCCCTCAGCCGGCGCATCGAGCCGCGCTCTGGGCATGACCTGCGCCGGACCGCCGCTTTCCCCGCAGTCATCGGTCTCGCTCCGCCTCAGCAAACCTGGCGGAGGAATGGCAGCCGCGCGGGCGCTCCCGCTCGGCCCAGTCAAGTTCTTCAACCCTTAAGACCGCGCGCCGCGACGCTTATGACTGCGCGGCCCTCGCGGTATTGGTTCTATGGAACCACTCTAGCAAGCTTAGACGTCTGGTAAAGCAGCTTTTCCCGGGATGAAACGGCAGCCCCAGCAGCGGCCTTGCGCGCAGCGCTGTGCGAGGATCTCAGCTCGTCCGCCATCACAAAGTCGTTTTCTAGCCACGTAGCTGAAGTTCGGCAGCAAAGCGCGGGCTTGTCGAACCTCGCGCGGACGTCAAACGTCAAGCTGCCGATCGAGTGGAGCGAGTGATCAGCACCCAATTTGGAGAAAACCCATGGGGTATCAGAACGTAGAGTCGGCAAAGAGTGAAAGGTCCTGGCGGCTCGGCACCTTGGCGGCAGCCGTGGTGATCGGCCTCGGCCTCGGCTTTGCCGCGCCGGTGACGCCGGCGTCAGCCGGCATCGCCAACGGCACCGAGACGTCGAGCACCAAGGCCGCCAAGGACACCGACGGCATGATCGTCGTTGCCGACAAGTGGAAGAACAAGAACAAGAACTGGAACAAGAACTGGAACAAAAATTGGAACAACAAGAAAGTCGTCGTCGTACGGCCCTATCGGAAGTGGTACAAGCGGCCTTACTATGGAACGGTGATTGGTGGTATCGCGCTCGGCACCGTCCTCGGCGCAGCCGCCTACTCGGCCGTCCCACCGGGACCGAATCTCTGCTGGTACTGGGCCGATCCGGCGCAGACCCAAGGCTATTGGGATTATTGCTACTAGCACGAGGGTTCGGGACGACGCGCCTGTAGCTCAACGGATAGAGCACCAGACTTCGAATCTGGCGGTTGCACGTTCGAGCCGTGCCAGGCGCGCCATTTTCATCGCTTGAGATCGGCTAGCCGGGGATCGTTGCGATCCCCGGCTCTTCATTTGCGCACGATCATGTCGGGGCATTCGTGAAGTTTGGAGCGGTGCCACGCCGGCGCGAGAATCAGCGTCCACCAGAAGGGTTGAGGCAAGCAAGACCGCTCGCTTGCGTTGGACAATCCTTAAATTGGGGGGCCGGAAGGGGCTGAGACGCGAGAATTGCGCGCTGATGCTCCACTTTGAGGCGACAGTCCGTGTAGGCAGGCGTGCCCGGAGTGGTCCCGTAGCTGATGCATTTCTCGTTGTCCGCAGCGTCCAGCCGCGCCTTGTCTTCTTGCGTCGTTGCGCAGCCCATCAAGACGGCGATTGAAGCCAAAACTATGGGAGTTAGTCCCCTCATCGCCCTCACGAGTTCCGCCCCCTCGCAGGCGGGAGAGTATACGCCGCAACGGGACCGATTTCGCGTCAATTGAGCGCGAACAAGGGCGCCGGCCGAAACCGACGTGAAGACCCACGGAAACCGGCCTGGAAGCGAAGCCAGCCGGGGATCATTGCGATCCCCGGCTATTCATTTGCGCAAACGCTGGCGAGAGACTTGGTTCCTCAGGGGAGCACGGCTGAAACGGGGGGCGGTTCAGCCGGGCTCCGGAAGGGAGGAGCGGCCCCGGGACCATGACCGAGGCCGTTCCCCTGGATTAGCCGCCTACGCATAACAAAGGGGGGCGGCTGCTTTAACACTGCTACGGATCGCGCGCCGCTTGGTCGCGCCCGATGGAGTATTCCACCGTGCGTTCGGGGTAGCCCCATCGCCAGCTGCGAAACGAGCCTCACATCCGCGCCAGCGCGTCACGCGGCGAGTTCACCAAGATGCGTCCGCGCCCAGATCGCGGCCTGGGTGCGGTTCTGCAGCCGGAGCTTGCGCAGAATGGCCTTCATGTGAACCTTCACGGTCGATTCCGTGATCACCAGCTTGCGGGCGATGATCTTGTTCGAGGCACCTTCGGTGAGGGTCCGCAAGATCGCCATCTCGCGGCGCGAAAGCGCGATGTTGGCATCGCCGGACGGCTCATTCGCCGGATGCGACGGCGAGGTCGCCGACGCGCTCTGGACGAGATAAGGCTGCCGGGGCCCTGCAGAACGGGCGCTTTGCTGTTCGTCCCCCTGAAAGCCAGTGGCGGCCACAATCCCCACCTTGCCGAGGCCTTGGGAGCCCGCAGCGCGCTGTGTCATGGCGGCGATCTGATGAAACTGCGGATGCGTCACCGTCTGGCCGAGCACGATCAGCTCTAAGGACTTGATGAGCTGGTTGCTGGGAATGTCCTGACAGAGAAACCCGCCAGCGCCTGACTCCAATGCCGGTACGACATCCTCCGGCGAGCAGGAAGCGGCGAGCAGGACGACCCTCGCATGCGGGTTCGCCGTCACCACACGCCGCACCATTTCGTTGATGCCGGGTCCCGGTTGCTGGACGCCGACAAGCCAGATGCAGATCCCCGCTGAGGTTAGATAGCTTTCGGCCTCTTCGGTGAGCGCGGGGAGGATTTGGATGGGCCGGAATTGGGATTTTGTGAAGATCTGATGGAGTCCGTCTCGAATCAAGGCGCAAGGGTGCGTCACCACCAGGGGGGTACTCATGGGCTTACTTACTCCGACGCGTCAGGGTTATCTGTGATCCGATGTAGACAATTTTAATTTATTTAACGGCACGGGTCGGGACGCAACAGTTACCCATTGGGGTATGGTGCTTACACCAAGGTATAAAGGTTACCAACCAACGGACTGAATTTACGCTATTTTTCGGCACATCACGGTTATGTCACTTTGGAGCTAAGCGGGTTTGTCGCAAGGGGTAAGGCGCGTCCCGCCTCGAGCGCGCTCGGGAGGTCGAGACCTATGCCTCTGGCGCTGCTTTTCTGGAGAACTCGATCCCCGAGAGCACGAGTTGCCTCGCGCTGGATGTGAGGCTGCCCGGTACAGAGGGGGCCTGAAATTCCAAGGAGGAGCTCGCCAGAGCCGACGTCCAAATGCCGCATCCCATGGCAGCATCGCCATGGGGTAGCCCCCTCAGCAGCAGGCGAATAGGGGCGTCACGCCCGCGCCGCCTCACGCGGCGACTTCACCGAGATGCGTTCGCGCCCACATCGCGGCCTGGGTACGGTTCTGCAGCCTCAGCTTTCGCAGAATGGCCTTCATATGAACCTTCACCGTCGACTCCGTAATCACCAGTTTGCGGGCGATGACTTTGTTCGAGGCGCCTTCGGTGAGCGTCCGCAAGATCACCATCTCGCGGCGCGAGAGTGCGATGCTTGGATCGCCGGTCGATTCACTCGCTGGTGGACCTTGGACGAGATAAGGAAGCTGAGGATCCACAGCTCGGGGCGCCCGCAGTTCGTCCGAACGCCGCGCGACGGTGACGACGGTCCCGGCGCGAAGTTCGCCGAGCTCCTGTGGGGTGGCACTGCGCTGAGTCAGGGCGACTTGGTGGAACTCCGGATACGTCACCGTCTGGCCGAGCGCGATAAGCTCCAAGGACTTGATGAGCTGATTGCTGGGAATGTCCTCACAAAGCAAGCCGGAGGCGCCGGCCTCCAGCGCGGGTCCGACATGCTCCGCCGTGTGAGACGCCGCAAGAATGACGGCTTTCACATGCGGGTTCGCCGTCGCCACCCGCCGCACCATCTCGTTGATGTCCCGTCCGGGTTCCCGGACGCCGACAAGCCAGACACAAGTTCCCGCCGTTTCAAGATAACCTTCCGCCTCTTCGTTAAGTTTGGATAGGAGTCGTATGGGACGAAACTGCGATTTAGCGAATATCTTATGGAGGCCGTCTCGCACCAAAGCGCAGGGATGCGTCACTACGAGGGGAGTACTCATTGCCACTTACTCCTGTGCGGACGCTAAGAACGTTGTCGCTTTTCCACCCCCGTCACCCTCGCGCTAAGTTAGCGTGAAATCGGAAAACTCACAGATGGATATTAGGATAGGGTCCGTAGACTCTGGTATAACGCTCATCCGTAAGGGTTAGCTCTTGGGATTCCAGGTGAAAAAAAACAATACCAAAGGGGCAGTCGTCTTTGTAATTGACGGCGAGGCTTCGACCCGCTCCACACTACAGGAGCTTTTCGAGTCCGTCGGATTGGAGACGAAGACCTACGTATCTGCGGCTGATTTTCTGGAAACTCGTGTTCCAGAAACGACAACCAGCTGCCTGGTGTTGGACGTGAGGTTGCCTGGAATGAGTGGTCTTAAATTCCAGGAAGAGCTCACCAGAGCCGACGTTCAAACGCCGATCATTTTCATCACGGCGCATGGTGACATCCACATGGCCGTGCGCGCGATGAAGGCAGGCGCCGTTGATTTTCTTGCGAAGCCCTTCCGTAACCAAGACGTGCTGGACGCGGTTTTCGAGGCCCTCGAACGGGACCGAGTACGCCGCGAAAAGGAGGTGTCCAACTCGGCTTTGCAAGAGCGTTTTGCAACCCTAACTTTGCGTGAGCGAGAGGTAATTGCCCGAGTAGCAGCCGGCGATCTGAACAAGCAAATCGCCGCCAAGCTCGGACTGAGTGAGGTCACGGTGAAGGTCCATCGCGCGAATGCCATGCGAAAAATGCGTGCAAGGTCATTGGCCGAGATGATCCGCATGATCGGGCTCCTCGGCAATACGAACGGCAAAGCTGAGCCGGGCGCGAGCTAAGGCTCATGCATCATGGTGCTTCGCTCGCTTCTATCGGCGGGTCGCCTACGTTCTTCTAGCAGGCCGCCGTTCAAGAGAGATTCGATCGCAGGGCGGAGCACATCGAAAGGCAATCCCGAGCGCTCGGCGATATCGAGAACACCGCTTCGGCCGTCGGAGAGGTTCAGGACCCACAGCAGGGCCAACTGGGCCGTCTCTCCCGCCGCGGGCAGAAGTCCCCTTTTCCCTAGCTGAGGTTCGCCCATAGGACTGAGGTTCAGGAATTTGACGTCGTTCTCGATGAGATCGATGACCTCGAGCAGCGTTCCGAGCGAATGCGCAAGATGCGGCGCGGAAACGAAATCGGTGTCGTCGGCCGAGCTGTGATATTCGGCATATTGTCCGCCGGGGCTGCGGCGAAAGCCGCCCATGGGAAGATCAAATCCCGGAGAGCAGAACTGTCGCTCGTCATAGCCGTAAGGCGAGAAGTCTTCGACGGCGAACGGCTCATGCTTCGTGCGCAGCACATGCTCGACCGCTCTGTCAATATCGGCGTCGCCGCGCCTGCTGCGCTTGTAGTGAACGTCACCGCGATCGCCGACGCAGGCGAGAACGAGGCCGTGCTTCACCTTGGGCGCCGCGACCTCGTTCAGGGCAAGCCAGGTGATGGCGCCGATGGTGCCCGGCAGGAACAGGAAGCGGTAGGTGTATCGCGGTCTGGCGCCGGCGAGGATCCTGGCAAGCATGACCGCGACCGCGACGCCGGAAAGATTGTCGTTGGCCATGGACGGATGGCAGACATGCGTGGAGATCAGGAATTCGTCATCCAGCCGTCCTGGGACTACGCACTCGGCAAAGGTCAGAGCGCCGGCGCGAAGCGAGGAGTCGATCACGACTTCGTACTCGTCGTCGGGGAGACTTTCGAGCACCCGATGGGACAGGCAGAAGCCCCAGGCTTCCGTGTAATAGCTGGTGCGATAGGGAATCCAATCGGCATGCGCCGGCAATGAATGGAGATGCGGGCGAAGATCGCGGAGCGTCATTCGTGCTCTGACCGGGACGCTGTAGTTCACCACATGCAGGTTATTTTCCTCGAAATCGACGACGCGCCGCCCGCTACGATCCTTGATGAAGGCGTCCCGAATGTTCCACTCCTTGGGAATGGTCCAATCGAACACCTGCGTTCCGGTCGGCACCTCGTGGGTCTCGAGGGGGATCAGTTCGCCGAGCCGCGACAGGGTTTGCCGCAAGCCGTCACCGGTGATGCTGCGGCAGATCGGGAACAGCTCCCGGATCAACGCAAGCATCATTTGTCCTTCCGACTCGAGATCGACGTCTGCCCGCACGCTCGATAACCGTGTAGGTGGTGACGAACTATTTTCGACTGCTGAGCCTCTGCGATCCCACCTGGACGGAACGGGACCCGGCCATTCGACGCCATGCGTTGGAGCGTTGTGGTTCTCGGTAGTGCTCCCCACGGGACGCAAACTGCTTTTGGCAGTCGACTGTTTCATTAAGCATCTCGATCCTGGCAAACGATTGGCCCCTACATCAATTGGTCGCAGTAGCCCGCGCGGGGCTCAGCCGGCCAGGCGACGTGCCGATACTGGCGAGTTCGGCGCGATAGATCATGCCTGCGCCGGTGCCCGCGCCGAACACGCACCAGAACCAGATCCCCGCCATCGGTCCTTCCAGGGTTACGTCGAAACTCGCGTCGATGAGAAATCCACACGCGTAGCAGAAGATGAGCAGGAAGAAACTCGCCCAGGCCCTGTCCCCGAGTTGCCACGCGCTAACCATGTTTGTAAGCACGACGACACTCCAACACGCGAGTGTGAACAGCCACAGCGCCAATCCTGGAACTCCCGTTCTGGCCAGAAGTGTAAGGTGTGCGCTGTGCGGACTGCGTGTGAGCGAGGTGGGGTCATTCGGGTTTACGTGAATGATGATGCCGTCATCTTTCCCCAGATCGACACCGAAGCCCTTACCGGACCAGAAGTAGCGGCCGTTGACGGTATAATTGATAATCGTGTTCCACCAGTGCAACCGCCACTCTTTTGTTCCGGAAAGATCCTGACTATCGTCCTCACCGATAATGCTCGCGGCATTCTTGATGAGTTGTTCGGCACTAAATTCGCGCGTTGATTGGCCGGTCGGTATCGACACATCACTGACATAGAAGATCCCAAGAAGAGCCATGCCGACAGCGACGAGAACAGCGAACTCGCGCAGCCTTCCGCTAAGAACCGACCCGCAAGTCAGCATGAAAATGATAACAAGCATTGCGCCTCGATTCAGGCTGGCGGCCACAGCCATCCCGACAGTCAGAAGAATGCACCACATGAGGCGAGGGCGTTTGAAGCCTAGAAGAACCAATAGTGCGGCGGCAGAAAGATGGACGGCTGTGGTGCCGATTTTGGCAATGGCCAGCGACCACTGGGGTCCTTCACCGCCGTGGGCGGCTTCATTAGTCATCACCGCAAGAATGGGCGCGACCGGTATCAACACGAGCGCGAGGAAGCGAAGAAATCTGATCAATTGCTGTACCCGCCCGGGCTTCTCGAGCAGCAGCGCCGTGACGATAAACGCGAACCCTCCATAGAGGACGATCATGCTGTCCCGCAGCGCGTCGAACCCATCTTCACGGACATAGGGCAGCGTACGGATGATCGCCCAGCCCATCAGAATCATGAGCATGAGGTTGGGAAGCGCGGCAAAGCTGGCAATGACACAGCGGGAGGAGAGAAAAGCGATGATGCCCAAGGCGAATACGATCTCACCAATGTAAAGTGGTGGCACACCAATATAGGCGACCGTCTTGCCGAAGATGGCATAGCCTACCAATAGTGCGGCGAGCACGACCAGGTAGTAATCGCTCGCAGAACGCGCCGCCGCAGATTCCTGTGCTGAGATTTGGGTCATGTGCATCCCCTCACCCGGACAACCAGCCCGTGGCCCAGGATCCAATGAAGGCGCCAATTATCCATTTTGGCGCAATAACCACCTCCTCCTCAGCATCAACCGTCTCCTCATTCTGCTTGTGACGCGCAAATTTGCGGAGAAGGGCCCTGCGAAATTCAACAATGGGTGAAGTGCAAGGCTGCGGCCGCCGGTCGGCTCCGATTTTTGCAACCATTCCTGTTGAGGGTTGCGCTCAAGCCAAAGGGCGCGTCCGATTCCACCTGCCAATCCGACAACTAAGGCGAATCCAATTATGAGTGGAGGATTTGGACTTGAGGGGATTACGCTGGCCTCCGCAAAGGTGATATTCTCGCCAGCAAGCTTTTCAATGTCCTCGGGGCTCTTGCTTAACTCTTCTTTTGTGAGCCTGTCTATGCTTGCCAGTCGCATTCTCGCCTCCTGCACCTTCGGATGTTTGTCGCCAAGCGTGGCGAGATCTTCCGACAACGCAGCTTGCGCCGCGGCGCGTTGCCCGGACAATTTCTGCAGCGAATTTGTCCGGAGAAACTCCGCCACAAACGCATTAGTTATGGAGGCTGCAAGTTCTGGGTCTTTTGCACTGTAGCTCAGCTCTATCTGATAGACTCGCGGTTCCGTCTTTACCGACAGGCCATGCAAAAGCTTGGTTGCCGCTATCTCCTCCTGGTATGCGGGAGCATTCGTGGCACCGTAAAACTCGCGCTGCCACCAAGATGAAAGGCGACTTTGACCCACGATAGAGCGCAGGCGCTCAAGTCCTATGTCCTGGACCACCTGGCGTGCCAGCTGATGCGACTGGAACAGCTGCGACCGCGTCTCCACCAACAGCGATGCGTCAAAGGCGACAGGCCGATTGCCGCTGATTGCGTGAGCCGCGGTAGCCGACTCTGATGCCGCCAAACCCTCGCGGATGAAAGCCTCAGCCGTATAGTGCTTTGGCATTGCAAAAACAGCGATGACCCCGAAGACCAGCGCGGCGGCGATCATAGCCATGATAAGCGTCTTGCGTCTCAAGAGCTTACCAAGCGTCCCAATAACGACTTGCCCATACTGAATGCCGAGAATCGGAGGTCCGATATGAACAGGATCCAAAATGTTGCGCACGGAGCGATCGCTCGGGAGTGACCTCTGCACCCGTTTAGCCATGTGAGCCTCTCTGGTCGGCTGGGTCCGCATTTAGTTCGGCAGTAGCGAGGCCTCGCTTGAGACGCCTGGACTGCTTGCGGGTCCGGTCATCTTACGCTTGACCTCGACGACATCGCCCGGCTTGAGTAGTGTGTCGTAGCCTGCCTCGAAGGTCGTGGCGGCGCCTTGCTGGTCCGTCCGGCTTATAAGGATCGTTGTGTTAGCCTCGACCCCTTCCGCAATCCCAGCATCCTCAGCCCTATAGTCCAACAATTCGCGCGATGTCCGAAGCGTGACCTCGACTTCGCGCAGGCTCTGGATCGTGTCGTGCAGATCTCTCATGACCTGCCGCCTGAAGCTTGCCTTGGCTTCCTCAATCCGGATGTCCAAGTCGCCCATCTGCCGGTCGAGATTGGCAACCTCAGCTTCCAATCTGGCCACTTCCGCCGACGCGCGCGCTTCCTCGCGTTGCTGTTCGTTAAGCACGTAGGTGCGGACAAGCCCCTTTGACTTGTAGTCGCCGAGCTCCGCCACGCGGTTTTGGACGAAGCCCACACGCCGGCGCTCGTTTGCGAGCTGCTTAGCAACCGCCTTCATCTCCGCTTCAAGGCGGGGCCGCTGCCTCTCCAACAGCTCGAGCTGGCCGCGATGTAGGTCCATGTCACTCACGAACACGTCATTCTCAGCCGAATAGAACAGCCCAATCTTGTCACTATTGGTGCCGTACCCGATGAGTTGGGGAACGTTAAACGAGGCCGCGTCACTCTGTTCCGCCACGAGACGCAATTTGCGCACGAGCAGCCCAAGCCGCCGCGTCTCAAGGAGGCGAACACGCTCTTCAGCCATAATGTATTCGGACATGGCGGCGCTCGGGTGGTCGCTCAGTTGGCCTTGGCCACCTGCACTGGCGATCGCGGCCCGCACTGACTGTCCGAACTGGAACGAATAGCGGCCCGGCTTTTTCACATTGCCGAAGATGAAGATCGGCCGGTATTCGGTGATGCGGAGGCTGACCGTCGGCTGTACCAAAATTCCATCGGCAAGGCGGTCCTGAATGCGTTCCTGGGCCTCCGCCAGGGTAAGGCCGCCGACGCCTATGGCCCCGGCAAGCGGCAACAGCAGCTCGCCCGAACCATTGACGACGAAATCGCCCGAGAGCTGGGCCTCGTTAAAGACCAGGAGTTTGACGTGGTCCCCTGGGGTCAGGAGATAATCTTGTGACGCATCCTTCCGGTCCTTCTGGGCGTTGGCCGTGGCGGTAGCCACGGTTTTAGCCTCCGGTGAATTTTCCGAAGCCTCGCCCCTGGCGCATAAGGCGATCGCTGCGCCGAGCATCACAATGACGATTGCGCAAGCGCGGGTTACCGCACCCTGCCACCTTCTTCTATCAGGAGCTTGCGGAGCTTGCATTATACGCACTCCGTTCATGGGGGCGGTCATTATTCCTCACCCGGATTTCTTCAGCGGAGCGACAAGCCTACGGGCTATTGCGCCGCCGGTGAGGGGAGGATTCTAGGGATCGGCGGGCGCGAACGGGTTACCTCGACCGTACGAAGGCACTTCATCACCACAAGAGCGCCGACTTTACTACCAATGCGCGAGGTCGCCCGTCGACCCCGTGAGTCATGGTCGTCACGCCAACGCGGCAACGCTGTGGCCGGGTGGCAAGCTGAGCAAAGCGGGAGACGCGGCATGACGAAACGTGTGTTGGTGACTGGCGGTGCAGGCTTCCTGGGATCGCATCTGTGCGAATTGCTGCTCGACGAAGGCTGCGAAGTGCTCTGCGTCGATAACTTCTTCACTGGGGCGCGGGGGAATGTGGACGAGCTGCTGGACCATCGCAAGTTCGAGGTCCTGCGCCACGACGTGACGCTACCGCTCTACGTCGAGGTCGACGAGATCTACAACCTCGCCTGCCCGGCATCTCCGATTCACTACCAACACGATCCCGTCCACACGATCAAGACCAGCGTCATGGGCGCCATCAATACTCTGGGCTTAGCCAAGCGGCTGAAGGCGCGCGTCCTGCAGGCGTCTACCAGCGAGGTCTATGGCGATCCTGATGTGCATCCACAGCCCGAGAGCTATCGGGGGGTGGTCAATATCATGGGAGCCCGGGCCTGTTACGACGAAGGCAAACGCTGCGCCGAAACGCTGTTCTACGATTACCGTCGGCAGCACAAACTGGATATCCGCGTGGCCCGCATCTTCAACACCTACGGACCAAAAATGCACCCGCAGGATGGTCGAGTGATCTCCAATTTTATTATCCAGGCCCTGAAGAACGAGCCAATTACCATCTATGGCGACGGCTCGCAGACGCGATCGTTTTGCTTCGTCGACGACCTGGTGAAAGGGCTTATGCTGCT
>Ga0307444_1000955_pt1 | contig 12807 bp, 10 predicted proteins | sample SalMarSW160340MG_FD_202145 | JGI IMG/M metagenome (GOLD analysis project Ga0307444, IMG submission 202145) | Salt marsh sediment microbial communities from the Plum Island Ecosystem LTER, Massachusetts, United States - SW1603-40 | ecosystem: Environmental > Aquatic > Marine > Intertidal zone >... | reverse complement strand
CATGTGACAATATATACTAACCGTGAAGTTAGGGAGACAAAAGTGACCTCAGAGGGCAAGAAAAGGGTGGTTGCCGTCAACCGGGAGACCGGAAAAAAGCTGGAGGTAACCGCAGACGAACTGTTGATCGCCACCGGAAGAGCACCCCTCTCAGACCTGCTTCATCCCGAAAAAGGAGGAATAGAAACTGACAGCCACGGATGGATTATCGTTAACGAGTATCTGGAGACCTCCAAGTCTAACGTTTGGGCTCTTGGAGACGCCAACGGCAAATATCCCTTCAAGCATGTAGCCAACCACGAAGCAAACATCGTATACAATAACGCTGTGCTGAAACGGAAAGTGAAGGCTGATTACCATGCGGTGCCCCACGCCGTCTTCACCTACCCCGAGATTGCGGCAGTCGGTTTGCGAGAAAAGGAGGCGATAGAGAAATATGGCGAGGACAAGCTGCTGATTGGATTTTATAGGTACGAGGATACGACGAAAGGGGAAGCCATGGATGCGAAGGACTATTTCGTCAAAGTTATTGTGGAGCGGGGCACAACGAAGATTCTTGGAGCCCACATCATCGGACCCTACGCTTCGGTTCTAATCCATGAGATCATACCGTTAATGTACACCAGTGAACAAAGCGCCAAACCCATACGCGATTCTATGCACATCCACCCGGCACTCAGCGAAGTAGTTGACCGTGCCTTCCGTTCCCTGATGCCCCCAGAACATTACCACCACATACTCGAGCACTACAAACTTCCGACCTAACCAAAATGGGTGCAGAAATTAGAGAATTACTTGTGTTTTGTGGTTATGCGTGGGATGCTGAACTGTTTTTCTGTTTGTTTTCGGTAGAACATGTTGTATACGCAGAAGGGTATGATTCGGTTAGCCGGTGTTATGTAGTGGATGACGCAGTGGTGCGCCCGTTCCACATCGAAAGTGTACGGATCCATAAATGCCATGCAACCAATTAACATCAGTCTCCGCCTGATGTACCCAAGAGAATCGTATGATGGGTCAGTGTGTATCTTAACTAAAGTCTTCACCGCATTCAGAAGACCCGCTTCCCGCTGCACTTTCATCCAATCTAATGAACGAAAAGCAGCAAACAGCAGCCTCAGATAGATTCCGATTTTGCCGATTTTTTTCTTCTCAATCAGCCTGTTCAGGACTTTCAGGTCGGACATGAATTTTTCATACTTCAGGAAACGGCTGATGGGCGTGAACATGTGGTTTCCTCGTTTGGAAACTAGAATCCAGTTCCAGAGTCCACAGTATGGGGTGGGCGTGAATGGGGGCCATGCTTTTTTTAAGAAGCTGTTCATGACCTTTAGGGGCGGGTCCATAACTGAAACAGGATACAGGTCCTCTTCTTTGATCATTCCATTGGTCTGTTCTTGGATTCTCTGGGCAAGCAGCGAGTTGCAAACCCTGTCTTTTCTGGAGACATACTCTGGGGTTCTTCCCATGAAGGACATGGGCTGAAATACTATTCCTCTTATAATGTCCACGTTTTTTGCGGCGAATCTGATAATGTCGCCTACTTCGTTGTCGTTTATTTTGCCCTGCAGGGTTGGAACCAAAATAATTTCTATGTCATGTTTCCGGCAAAGCTCAACCAGCCTCAGCTTATTCGGAAGCAGTTTTGCCCCTCTCAGTTTCTCGTAGGGCGAATCCGTGAGCCCATCAAACTGCAGATACACTATATTCAACCCAGCCTTCTTCAGTTTCTTAACCAGTTCCGGGTCATTAGACATTCTGATGCCGTTGGTTGCCAGAAGAATCATGAATTTCAGGTCATGAGCCATCTGCACGATTTCAACCAAGTCGTCACGGACTGCGGGTTCCCCACCGGCAAACATTACAGCTAGGGGAGGCGGCTCCTGCTTCTTCAGAAACTTCAGCATGCTATGAATGTTTTCTAGAGTTGGTTCGTAGAGGTCAGGTTGCTGTGCTGCATTCGCGAAGCATATTGGGCACCGTAGATCGCACTCGTTAGTTACGTCGATGACTGCCATGACTGTTTTGGAAAGATGATTGGGGCAGCTGTTTATTCCGCAGCCGTAGGGGCAGTTGTCCTGAAACGGCTCTGCAGAGGGTTTTTTGATTTTTTCAGCCTCATGGTAGAGGTCCGCTCTGGTCCAGTATGTGTCATTAAATTTTCCGTGCTCCTTGCACTCCTTTTGGATAACAACCTTCCCGTCTTTTTCCACGACGTACGCCTTTATCTTTTTGAGGCAAACTGGGCAAACGCTGAAAGTTTCCCGAAGAAGTTTCTGTTCCTTCAAGTTAAAGCCCCTAAAATTAATGCGATTGGAATCAATATCATTGTTCTGGTCACTAATCTTTCTTGCTTCTTTACCACTTCAATATTATCTGCTTTTCTGAGAAGGGCGACGCCAGAAATAACGAGGATTATGTTCCAGATGGCTATCGGAATCAAATACGCATAACCGACCGCACCCACCAACCAAGGGATTGGAGAAGCTCCGGCGTTGAGCAAGAAGAAAATGGCTCCCACTCTAGTGGCGAATTTTGGACCCCGCTTAGCTGCCAAGGTGGCGTATCCCGCCTTCAGGTCTCCCTCTAAACTCAGTACATCACGCAATACGTTTCCCCCGATGCTGCCCATGCTCATAAACGACAAAGAGAATGAAGCGATAGTGATTGCTCCCGACAAGGCTGCTTCGCCATAAACGAAAGATGTTCCTATAAGCAAACCCATGAGAAAGCTTCCGAAGAAACCAGCAGACTTCTTTACAACTTTGGAATACACCACAAGAAGAACAGTGTCGAGAAGGGCGATTCCAAAGCAGAGCCAGTTGATTCTTAGGGATGCCAGCAGTCCAATGGCGAACAGGATTACAGCTGTCAGAAGAGCATGCCACGGTGCTAAAATCTTTGAAGGAATAGGTCTGTTCTTTTTGACGATGGCATCTGACTCTTGGTCGACGTAGTCGTTGAAGGCGAAACCTCCAGAACTAATGCTGATCGCAGACAGGATGACTAACGCCAACAAACCAAAGTCTGGAACGCCTCTCTGCAGAGTAAACATGGTTAAAACTGAGAGACCGCCAGTCATGAGCCAGTAGGGCGGTCGAAGAAGCATAACGACGGCTTTCAGTCTAGTCTTCAACGAATTCATTTAAATCGAGCCTAGTATTTTCCTGAGCTTATTAATTTTTTCAATCCTTCCTTCAAGCTAACTTGGGGTCTCCACTGTAGCTTGTTTATGGCTTTGCTGTTGTCGGCTAATGTTATGTCCATGTCTCCCTCCCACGCTTGACCCCCCCTGAAAGAAACATCAACATCCTTCAATCCCAGAATTTCAATAATCATCTTTGCTAACTCCGACACCGAGGTTGTGGTCCCTGTGCCAACGTTAAACACCTCTCCTGCAGCTGCGGGGGAAGTTGCAGCCTCTAGCAAGAAGTCCACCATGTCTGATATGTAAACGAAATCTCTGGACTGTCTGCCTGTCCCCAGAACCTCCAGTTTGTCGGGTGTCTTCTGCAGTTTGTTGAGGAAATCGTATATGACTCCGTGGCAGTCTGGACCATAAACATTGAATATGCGGAGAATAACAACCTCTAAACCGTAAATCTCTCTGTAGAACCGACAGCAGTTCTCGCCAAGCAACTTTGACAACCCGTAGAACGCGATTGGATGTGTCGGATGCGTCTCTGGCGTCGGTCTCTCTGGGTTTCCATAAACTGCACATGAAGACGCGAAGACCACTCTTGCGCCAGTTTTTCTTGCGGCTTCAAGGACATTCAATGTTCCAACAGCGTTAATTTCGGCGTCTTCTTTAGGGTTTTCCATGGAGAAGGGAACGCTTGTTTGGGCTGCCAGATGGAAAATGGCTTCACAATTTTTTGTTGCTTTCTCCAGTGCCGCAGTATCCCTGATGTCTTCCTGCGCGAAGTTGAGGTCCTTACCTATGAGGTCTTCTATGAATTCGATTTTTCCTGAATACAGGTTGTCGTATGCCGTCACTTTGGCGCCTTGCTCCAAAAGTGTTCTGCAGAGGTTAGAGCCTATGAATCCAGCGCCGCCAGTAACAACAACTTGCTTTCCCTCAAGGCTTTTCAAGGTGATTTTCACCAGATTTTATGGCTGGAATCTAAGGTTGTACTCATTAGTTAATCTTTCCACAAAACCATCGATTCCCTAACGAAAAGGTGGTCGCATGACCCCAAAAGCAGATTGTTCCATCCCGTGTAGTCAAATATCCTTTGGTCTGCAAGTCTGGGCTTCACATTGCTTCGGTTGCCTCAATTGAAAGGTCGATCAAAATTCCTGTTTGGCTCCAACCATTTTTTGTTTCATCGAAGAACAGCAGTTCAAAGATTACCATGTTGCTTCCCGGATGGTCTATGCTTATTGTCACCGGAAACTCCCACGTTTCCCCATTCGCCACGGTTCTGTTGAAGCATCCTACGAGCTCGGCTGAACTGTTTCCCTCATCTAAACTAACCTGCACCGAATACTCTATTGTTGTGTCGTTCCGGTTTTCCACGCCAACCCATAACGAGAATGTGCTGTTTTCGCCCAGAACCACCGTTTTCGGGATGTTCTCCAACTGTTTTTCTGAATCAAGCAAATACAGCGAAGTGAACGGTTCTTTTTGCGCGGGCGTGAAGAACACCACATACACTAATAGAGCGACCATAATCGCGAGGGCTACCAGAATCGTGAGAATAATTGTTTTTTCTTCACTGCTGTATGAAACCGATTTTGCGCCCTTCTGTGTTCTCTTAATCTTCTTTTCCATGAGGTTCTTGCGCTGACTTCTCTTCAACCTGTTGTCATCCCCTGAAAAAGACCTGAATATCTGTTTTCATCGGACAATCCCCTATGCAACAAACTTACATTTAGTCTTGTCCCAATAAAAGAATTCTGAAGATTTTTCCATCCAGACTTCTCCACTACACGAATTCGCTGTAAATTTCCTGTAGTTGGCGAACGTTCTCTTCCCAAGTAAACCTGTCCTCAACCGTTCTTCTGGCTTCCTTACCGAGTGCTGGTCCCAAACTTTTCTCTGACAGAAGCTTCGACAGTGCCTCAGCTATTGCCTCCGGGTTTCTGGGGGGCACAAGAACCCCGTTTTTCATGTGCTTGAGTATTTCCGGTGTTCCTCCCACGGCTGTTGCGGTAACTGGCAGTCCGCACGCCATGGCTTCCAGAAGAACCAGCGGCAGTCCCTCGCCTGAGGCTGAGGGTAGGACAAAGTGGTCGGCGGCGTCGTAGTATACGGGTAGCAGGTTGTCTGGAACGAACCCGGCTAGCTTGATGTTGTCTTCGATTCGCAGCTCTTTTATGTGGTCTTCTATGAGTTTTCTGCTTGGACCTTTTCCTGCAACAACAAACAGGATGTCGGGGTGGTTTTGTGCTGCGAGGGGGACGGCTTCTAGGAGGGTGTCTAATCCGTTTTTGTAGACGAGTCTGCGTACGCTGAGGATTATCTTTCGGTTTTTGGGTAAACCAAGCTTTTCTCTGCTTTCCCTCCTGTTCACTGGGCGAAAATAGTCTACGTCAACTCCGTTGTATATTACCGACGTTTTTGTTTTGTCTGCGCCTAGCCTCAGAACATATTTTTTTGTCTCTTTGCTGACGGTGACTATTCTGTCTGCGTGTTTCAGGACCTGTTTGCCTATGACTAGGTCGTTTAGCTGCTCGATTATGTTGAGGAATGATTGGTAGTCGATGAATGTGTTGTGCTGGGTTACTATGAAGGGTTTCTTGTATTTCTTGGCGACCATCCCCGCCATGTATGAGGACATGTAAACGTGCCCATGCGCGTGCACTAGGTCGCAGTTCTTTATGAGTTGTGTAAACGTTTTGTAGGCTTTGAATGAAATTATGGGGTAGGGCACCCCGAAGCGTTTAGCGACGTTCAGTGAGGGATAATGGTGGATTCTGATTCCCCTGAGAGGGTTTGTGTTTCGTCCCTCGAATTTGCTCGTCAAAACGTCTATCTGGTAGCCTGACTCTGTTAGTCTTTTGCTCTGTTCATAGGATACCTGCTCTATACCTCCCTTGTGCGGCGGAAAATAATGTGTGACGAGGCATACTCTGGGCATAGGTGCACGGTGGAGACCTGCAAATTTAACTATTTCGCACCAAAGCAAGCTTGAGTCCAATGTTTGATTGTAGTATTCGTGGTGCTTAGTTTTCGAAAAAGGATTGTTAAAAGCTAAAAACTAGCAAATTTTGTATTCACAGTCATTTAAAGAGCGACAAGCTCGACACTTGTTAATACTGTTGTGATGTTCAGGTTCTTTTACACCTAACACTACTAATGCGAATTTACCTAATTTTTCTTGAAGGAATTCTTCAGCCTCTTTGCTTTGGATTCCTCTGAAGATTTTTACGCTCTTACCTGTGTTTTTATCTTTTATGTTGATAATCCATGCCTTCTTATCGTGAGCAATGGAAAACCAGTCGTCAGGATTCAAAGAGCCATTCTCGGTAAAAAGTGAATTCAAATAAAGTAGCGTCTGTAACTTTTGGTCATCATAAGGTTCTGTAACTTTTTCCACATACCTTTGTATGTTATGAGGAAATTTCGTGTCTTCAACGATCAATGTTCCTTTGCTTCTAAGAACTTTATCAGCTCGACCAAATATCAGCATTACAACTTTTTTGTTACCATACTCCAGTTCTGTTAGAAATCTTGTGTATATGTTTTCACGAGCAAACTCTATGTCTGTTGTTATGTCATCTAATTCTTCTTGGGTTATGGGCACAAATTCGAAGTGTTCTTTTTCATACTCTTCTTCTGCTTCATGTGCTTTTGTTCCTTCAATTGTTATCTGTGTTTGAGGCGGTTTTATGCCTTTCAAAAATTGTTTAATTCTCATTTCACAATAGCCCATAGAGTCACAGAAATCAGAAACAGAAGAAGCGATCATGTAATTGCCATTAGGCAGTTCTTTTGTCTGAATCATGATGTAAAAATGAGGCTTTGAACATAAGAATTTTTAGAAGTACATATCAGTATTTTGTGGAAACAGTTTTTTCTTGAAGCATGCAAGAAATTGTGAACTTCGACGATAGAGTGTTCACACTAACCTATGCCTATTAGGGTCCTAATAACAGAAGATTGTTGAAAAATAGCTTTTTTCAGAAAATCAGAAGCACAGCAAAAACGTGGTACCTAACGTTCACAAGCACATTAGAATATGCTAAACTATTGTTAGAAACAGTGTCATCAGACAAGAGGCAGTTAGATGCAAAACAGCTAAATTCTATAGACAAAATTAACGTACAGAGATGTCCACCGAAAACAGCAGCCAAGTCCGCATAGGATTAGAGGTTCACGTCCAGCTGACCAGCCTCGAAACTAAACTGTTTTGCGGCTGCAGCTCAGATTACAAGGGCAAAGACCCCAACTCTATGACCTGTCCTGTTTGCCTGGGGATACCGGGAGCACTTCCGGTCCTCAACGAGAAGGCTGTGGGGTATGCTGTTATGGCTGCGCTGGCATTGAACTGCAAGGTTTCGGAGCGCATGTTCTTTTTCAGGAAGAACTACTACTACCCGGACATGCCCAAAAACTTCCAGATTTCGCAGTACGACAAAGCTGGGGGGGTTCCGCTTGCCGTGGACGGCTTTCTGGACATCGATGCCGGCAAAAAGAGGAAGAGGATTCGGATCGGCAGGGTTCACATGGAAGAAGACCCCGGCAGACTGGTTCATCAGGGCGCCATAGACACGTCCCCCTACACGCTGGTTGACTACAACCGCGCAGGCATCTCCCTCATAGAAATAGTCACCGAACCTGACCTCGATTCCCCCAAGGAAGCAAGAATCTTCCTGCAGAAGCTGCGTTCCATCATGGAGCACTTGGGAATCTTCTCGGGCAAGCTGGAGGGGTCTATGCGATGCGACGCCAACATCTCCCTCATCGGCGGAACCCGCGTGGAAGTAAAAAACATTTCTTCCTTCAAGGAGGTGGAGCGCGCTCTAGGCTTCGAGATTATGCGCCAGAAAAACTTGGTTAAGCAGGGCGTCGCCGTCAAGCTTGAAACAAGGCACTGGGATGAGACCCGTAGGGTAACCGTCTCTTTGCGGAGCAAGGAGGAAGAACATGATTACCGCTATTTTCCTGAACCCGACCTTGTTCCCGTAGAGGTCACAAAAGATTTCATAGAAAAAGTTAAGGAGAGGATGCCGGAGCTGCCTGATGCCCGAATCCGCCGTTTTGTTGACGCCTATAACTTGCCCAAGTATGACGCTGAGGTTCTGGTAAGCGACAAAGCCTTAGCCGACTTTTTCGAGAGAAGCGTACAATTGCATAACCGACCCAAGGAAATCAGCAACTGGATGATGAGCGACCTTCTGCGCAGCCTCTACGAAAACAACCTTGAACTCACGGAATCCAAGATATCTCCCGAACACCTTGTTGAGATGATCAGGCTGATCGAGGAGGGTGTCATAAGCGGCAAAATCGGCAAAAGAATCCTCCCCGAAATGGTTCTAAGCGGAAAACAGCCATCACAGATTATCAAAGAAAATGGTCTGGTGAAGATTGATTCCCGAGACGCCCTTCAGGATGTTGTGGAAAAAGTTTTCAAAGAGAACAAGAAGGCTGTGGAAGATGCTCTCGCGGATGAGAATGCGGTTCACTTTCTGGTGGGGCAGCTTATGCGGGCGACAAAGGGCAAGGCTGACCCTCAGTTAGCCAACCAGCTGATCCAAGAAAAACTGGAATCCCTGAAAACCAAAAAAGACCGCTAGAAAAGCCTTCAACCCTGTTTTCTGTTAATCTTTTCCTTCAGTTTCCGCCTCAGTGATGTTTGTTAAAGTTTTGAAGACTGAAAGAGCGACTCCCCTCTCGGCTCCGAAACCCGTTGTCGCCCCTAACAGGCAGACTCCTTTCCATCCGCGCCTTTTTGCAAGCCCCAGCAATAGTCCTGTTGCCCCGATGATTCTGCCCTCGCCATAGATTTGGGCTCCTTTGTTCACATGTTTTTGGGCGAGTTTCTCGGATGTGGCGGATATGTAAATGTCGTTTCCCGGCTTGGTTGTGATTACTCCGCCCATGGTGACTATGAATTTGCTTCCGTATTTCTCTGCGAAATCTAGGATTTCGTCGCATAGGTCGTAGTGGGCCAAGGTGTCCTCTAGGGAAGGCTGCGAGTCTCCAGTCAAGATGATGTAATGGTTTTTTTCGGTTTTGGCTGCGTAGAACCTGTAATGGGGTGGACGGCAGGTTCCATCCTTGTTTACGGTTACGTAGTCCTGAAAGTAGGGGGCATACAGTTCGGCGAACACTTTAGCGCCAGTGGATTCTATAAGATGCCTCGCTGCGATCATTCCCACATTTCCCAAGCCCCTAAGTCCCTCTACAAAAATTGGTTCCTTCAGTTGCGGCTCGAAGAGCTGGCGGAAATATGGCTTGTCCATGGATTCACCAAACAGTATGTGGAGCAGGCAGACTATAGTTCTTTCGCAACTTTTTTCATTTCACTGCTGGCTTTCGGTTTCTGTATGGCGTGTTCTGTTCGAAGGTGTATGCAGCCTGCAGCGTCAACTCTTCTCTGAGCGGCGGAGCCATGATCTGCATTCCAACCGGAAGACCATCCGTGAATCCACAGGGAACCGATATGGCGGGCAATCCGGCTAGGTTCGCTGCCACTGTGTCCACGTCGCTCATGTAGAGTGCCAGCGGGTCTTCTATTTTTTCTCCGATTTTGAAGGGCGGAAAAGGCATGGTGGGACCGATTAGAACGTCATATTTCTTGAAGGCTTCTTCGAAGTTGTTTCGAATCAGGGTTCGAACCTTGAGGGCTTTCAAGTAATATTTGCTGTAATATCCCGCTGAAAGCGCGTATGTGCCAAGAATTATTCGGCGTCTCACTTCAGTTCCGAATCCAATTCGCCTGTTCTGTGAGTAAACTGTTGCCCAGTCTCCCTCGTCTTTGTCAGCTCGGTAGCCGTAACGTAAGCCGTCGTATCTTGCTAGGTTTGAGCTGGCTTCAGACATGGCGACGATGTAGTAGGCGGCAAGAGAGTGCTCAAGAGTGGGAAGCGAAGTTTCCTCGTAAGATGCACCCAATTCCTCAAGCTTGTGGATGCCACTCCAAACGTGCTTCTCAACAGCGTCACTTGTTCCCTCGCCGAAGAACTCTCTGGGCACACCAATCTTGAATCCTTCTACACTGTCCTTCAGGAGTTCAGTGTAATCTTTCGGCGCCACGTTCACGGAAGTTCCATCTTTGGAATCATGACCCGCAATAACCGTGAGAAACAGGGCGCAATCGTAAACGTCCTTTGCCATGGGACCGATCTGTTCAAGGCTGTTCGCGTACGCAATCAATCCGTAACGGCTAACCAACCCGTAAGTTGGCTTCAAGCCAACAACTGAACAGTAGCTGGCTGGGCAACGAATAGAACCTCCGGTGTCAGTTCCCAACGCTAAGACCGCCTCGTCAGTGGCGATGCACGCTGCGCTTCCCCCAGATGATCCTCCGGGAACCCGTGAAGTGTCCCATGGGTTGCGGGTTGGACCGAAGTAGCTGGTTTCGGTGGAGGAGCCCATGGCAAATTCGTCCATGTTTGTTTTTCCGATGATCACGCCGTCCTCTCGTTTGATCCGCTCAATGACTGTGGCGTCGTAGGGGGGAACAAAGTTTTTGAGCATCCGCGAAGAGCAGGTGGTGGCTATTCCCTGTGTGCAGATTGCGTCCTTGACGGCTATGGCGACGCCCGCCAATTTTCCGACTGGTTTCCCCTCGGAGATTTTTCTGTCGATCTGCTTGGCTTTTTTGAGGGCTTCTTCTTCGGTTAGGGTGACGTAGGCGTTGATGTTGTCTTCTAGATTGTGGATTGTTTCAAAAACGGCGTGGACGCATTCTTCGGCTGTGGCTTCGTTGCCCCGTATCTTCTGGATGGTTTCTCGGGCGGTTAACTCCTGTAGCTTCGGCATTTCTTCCGTGTCTCCTAAACGATTCTGGGGGCTTTGATGAATTTTTTCTCTTTTTTGGGGGCGTTTCTGAGGGCTTCTTCTGTGGGCAGCGAAGGCGTTGTTTTGTCTTTCCGGGAGACGTTCTTGAGGTCTAAAACGTGGTATGTGGGTTCAACTCCCTCCGTGTCCACCTCGTCGATCTTTTTGAAGTAGTCGAGGATTTCGTTGAACTGCTCGGTGAAGAGAGTCTTCTCTTTGTCGGAGAGCTCTATGTGGGCGAGCCAGGCGATGTGCTCAACTTCCTTCTTTGACAGATGCTTTCTTTTCATGTTTCACTCCTTCAACACTAGAACTGGAGGCAACCAGCTACTACACAAACGTAACCATTCTATGTCAAGGTCTTCTCTGGAATACTTTTAACTCTTCTGCACAGTGAAGCATGCCCAAAGGTTTCTGACTGCCTATCCACAGAAGCGAAACCTGCTGTGTGACTCTGGAACTTGAAATATATACGTGAAATTCAGAAATCTTTTATTGCTCAGAATCGGAATCTGAACCGAGCACACGCAACTCCTATCAAGGTTGAATATTAGCGTTCCCACCCACACGCCAATTCGCCTTTTTTGCGTGTGCTCCACACCCCCCTGCATTCTGTTTGATGTACGCCTTTTTGGGAAACTTGTGCTTTGGCAAAAAAGAAAAGGCTGTTTTCATCAATCTTCTGTTATTATGTTTCTAATATGTTCTTTTTTTGGGGTGTTTTCTGTGTTAGAGGGTTTGTCTGTTTTTGTGTGTGGCGGTTTATTCGTATCTTCGTCTTCTGATGATGAAAACAACAACGGAAACCCCTGCGACACCGCCAACTCCGCCTATTATGTAGAGCATGTACTGGTTTAGCCACGTGTCGGCTACCTTGAAGGAGGTTGAGTTGCTGTATGCTGCGCTTCTGGATGCATCTTCGGCTATGTGGGCGTGAACCCGCCACATTTCTATCGAGTCGGGTTTCCAGTTGACCAAGTATGTTCCATTCGAGTCTGTGGTTGCGGTTTGTTTGATTGTGCTGTTGGAGGCGATGAAAGTTACGGTGACGGTCAGGTTCGCCACTCTGGGGTAAACAAATCCTGTCACGGTAACGTTGTCTCCGATGGTTAGGCTCCTCGAGGTTATGTTGCAGGTTATGGACATGAGCATCTTCTTCACTGTGAATTTCAGGTAATCACTGGATGCGGCAAAATAGGTTTCGCTTCCATTCCAGCTTGCCCAGACGATCCATTTTCCAGTTTGGTTCAGAGAGTAGACATCCCTGAAGTTCCCTGAAGAGTCTGTGGGCACCAATCTGGACACTGCAGTGTTGTTCGATGTGTAATTCAATATTGCATCGTTTGCAGCAGCAGAATCTAGCACAGTGGAACTTAACGTGGAATTCTTCAACATCGCGTAGGTTAAGGTCACGTTTGTTTCGCTTACCGGAGTTGAACCTGTCACCGTGATGTTTTCGCCATAATAAACAACTGGAATCGACAGCTCCAAGGTTATGTTTGCCCAGTTCTTCACCTCATAACTGCCCAAGACCTCTGCGCTGTTTCCGCTGGTGTCACGCGCCAAAACCGTGTAATTGACTACCGTTCCGGCTGGTTGCCCTGGGATTGTTCCTGTGTAGGTTCGGTTCTGGGACGCAATCATTTCTGCGGCGTTTGATGTTGTCCAGTTGTTGCTTGTGTAATTCAGGGTCACCGTTTCCAGGTTGGCTTGTTCTTCTATGTGGGCGGTTATGCTTGTCTCATTGTCTGGTTTCACCTTCTCCACGGGGTCTACTAGTGTCAACTCTGGGGCGCCGAAATCAGTTTTAACCATGAAGTTTATGGTGCCCTCTCCATGCTCAGCTATGAATGCGA
>Ga0307444_1000946_pt1 | contig 12867 bp, 8 predicted proteins | sample SalMarSW160340MG_FD_202145 | JGI IMG/M metagenome (GOLD analysis project Ga0307444, IMG submission 202145) | Salt marsh sediment microbial communities from the Plum Island Ecosystem LTER, Massachusetts, United States - SW1603-40 | ecosystem: Environmental > Aquatic > Marine > Intertidal zone >... | reverse complement strand
CTCGCGGCCCTGCTCGCCGTGCTGACTGTAGCTCTCCTGGCGTTCACCGATCCTGACGTCGGCCTCACGTGGGACGAGCCGGCTTACATGGCCGCCGCCGAGTCCTACGTGAGCTGGTTTGCACTGCTCTTTAACCGCCCCGCCACAGCGCTTCGCCCCGCAGCGATCGAGCAGTATTGGCAGATCAACCACGAGCACCCCCCGCTGGACAAGATCTGGTCCGGCGTGGTGTGGCTCGCCGCACGCCCGCTTGCCAGCGACCTAACAGCCCACCGCCTGGGCAACATGATCCTCGCCGGCGGTACGGTGGCCATGCTCTACCTGCTCGTCGCCGGAGAGGCAGGCCAGGTCGCCGGGCTCGCCGCGGCGGGCGCGCTGCTGACAATGCCGCGCTTTTTCTTTCACGCCCACCTCTCGGCGCTCGACGTGCCCGGCGCAGGCGGCGTGTTGGCCACGCTCGCCGCTTTCTGGTGGACCCGCGATCGCCGAGACGTTCGTGCAGACCTGTGGGTCGGCCTGGCCTGGGGCCTCGCCATGGGCCTCAAGGTCAACGCCATCGTCGCGCCGATCGTCCTGCTGCTGTGGACGCTCTTAACCCGGCGGCGGCGCTACCTGTTCCGGCGTCTCGCCGTGATGGGCGCCCTGGGAGGTGTGATCTTTGTCCTCTCCTGGCCGTGGCTGTACGACCAGTTCCTGCCCCGGCTCGTCGAGTACGTGCTCTTTATCACCGTCGACCACTGGGAGATCGGCCAGTACTGCCTGGGGCGCTGCTACATGCCACCACCGTGGTACTTTGGCTCCATGATCGTGTTCGCCGTCGCCCCCCTGGCACTATCGCTCGCCGGTATCGTGGGTACTGCATGGTCCTTGCGCATGCGGACGGCTCGCCCTTTTGGGGTGCTGCTAGGACTGGGAGTGGTCATCCAACTAGCGCTGCCGGCGATCGGCGGCAGCATGGTCTATGACAACGAGCGCCTCTTTATGCCCGTCTTTCCTTGCATCGCCGCCCTGGCGGGCCTGGGCCTCGCGCAACTGTGGCACTGGGCAGCGGAGCAGGTCCACCGCTTCATCCCGCGCCGGGGGGGCGTCCGGCGTCTCGCCAGCGCCATCCCGACCCTCTTTGTTGCGGCTCCCTTTGTGCCGCACTTGGTCGCCGCGACGAGTCTATACCCTCACCTGCTCTCCTACTATGCTGCTTCCGTCGGCGGCCTCCGCGGCGCGACGCGCCTGGGGTTCGAGACTACGTACTGGTGTGAGACCTACGCCGCAGCCCTTCCCTACCTCAACGCCCACGCCCAGCCCGGCGCTACGGTGTGGGTCGAGCCGTGGAGCCACGACGTGCTGCTCTACTACCAGGCCCACGGGCAGCTCGACCCCCGCCTGCGCATCAGCCGTCTCCCCGAAGCGCCCAGCTTTTTTCTCGACGCTGGCCTAGAGACGGCGGACGTGACGCTCGACCAGGCAGATTTCGTCGTCCTCCAGTACCGCCAGACGCGCTTTGAGGTCTACGAGATCCCGGCGTATCTGCGCGGGCGAGAGCCCGTCTACCGGCTGAGCCGCGACGGCGTCCCCTTGCTCGATATCTATGCCGGGTAAAGCGGAGATGGAGCACGTGAAGCACGAGCACACCCCCTGGACGGACATAGCAGCCATCCTCTTCCTGTGCCTGTTGAGCGTGTTCACCTACCGTCACATCGTGCTCTCTAACCGCATCCTCGCCGGAGGCGACGCCTACACCTATTTCTATCCCTACCGCGCCTACGCCGCGCAGGCGCTGCGCAGCGGGCAGTTGCCACTGTGGAACCCCTACCTCTTTCTCGGCGTGCCCTATCTTGCCAACCCGCAGGCCGCCGTCTTTTACCCACTGAACTGGCCCCTCGCCTGGCTGTCGGCACCCAAGCTGGTGGCATGGTCGATCGCGATCCACGTCGCTCTCGCCGCCGCGTTCGCCTACCTCTATGCCCGGCGCTCGCTGCAGGTCACGCCGCTGCCGGCCTTCCTCGGCGCAAGTGCCTATGCCCTGGGCGGCTTCCTCAGCGGGCAGGCCGAGCACATCAACCAGCTCAATGTCTCTGCCTGGTTCCCCCTCCTTCTCTACCTGTGGGATGTGAAGCATCCCGTTCGTAGTAACGGCTTTAGCCGTTCCACCGCTTCCGACCATCCCGTTCGTAGTAACGACCTTGACCTGGGACCCGTTCGTAGTAACGACTTTAGTCGTTCCCCCCTCGTCCTCCTTGCCCTTGGCACCGTCCTCGGCCTCGGCCTCCTCGCCGGCCACACCCAGTCCTCCTACATCAGCCTCTTTGGCCTGACGCTCTATGCGATCGTCCCCCTGCTGGTCGATGTCTACCGCGCCTTGCGGGCTCGTGCCGCCATAGGCACCTCCCTGCTTCGCGCAGGACGCGCCCTGCTCGATCTCGCCATCGCCGTCTTGCTAGCGGCTGGACTGGCGGCAGTGCAACTACTGCCTTCGCTTGAGCTCTCGCGCTACTCGATCCGCAGCGGTGGACTCAGCTATCGCGAGGCCGTTGCTTTCTCGCTGCGTCCCCTCCCCCGCTTGCTGCGCTACACCTTCCTCCCGCCGTGGGGAGCGGACCTGGCCGGCGCCTTTGGTGGCAGCTATTTCACCGAGTTCCTGGCCTACGTGGGCCTGGTGCCGCTGCTGCTGATCGCGGCCTGGGGTGCCGCGTGGCTGCTGGCGTGGGTAGTGGCGAGAAGAAGCGGCAACACGAAATCACTACACGAAGTGTGCCCCCGCATGCCGGCCATGCGCCTCGGTGTGCTCGCCGCCGCCGGTCTGCTCCTCGCCCTCGGCCTCTACGATCCCCTTTACTTGATCCTGTACAAGGTCGTGCCCGGCTTTGACCTCTTTCGTGTTCCTGCTCGTTGGCTGCTGCTCTACGCCTTTGCCGTGCCTATGCTCGCCGCGCTCGCTATGCAGCGCCTGCGTGCAAGCATCCGCCTTCCCCGGGCCTGGCTGGGGAAGCTGCCCGCCATTGGACTGCTGCTGGGCGCGATGACAGCAGGCGAGCTGCTCTGGGCCTCCTGCTCGCTGCCCTTTAGCGACCCCACTGCCCCCGAGGCCTGGTCCGCCCTGCGCACCGCACCGGCCCACATCCTCGCCGCCCAGGCCGCGGAGATCGCCCCCGGGCGCTTTTTGAGCATGTCGGACATCCTCTTTGACCCGGGCGATCTGGCCGAGATCCAGTCCATGTTCGCGGACCAACTCTCCCCGCAGGCGATCTATGACGACGTGATCGCTGCCAAGCGCAAGGAGATCATGGCCCCTAACCTGCCGCTGGCCTGGCACGCCTATGCCGTCGACGGCTACGATGGCGGCCTGCTCCCCCTGGCGCGCTACGTACAACTGCAGCGCCTCTTCCTGGAGCCGGACGAGATCCTGACCGACGGGCGGCTGCGCGAGGGCCTGGACGAGATCCCGCCCGCGCGCCTGCTCTCGCTGCTCGGCGTGCGCTATGTGATCACCGACAAGGTGCACGACGCCTGGATCGACGACGTGTTCTACGACCTCTCGCTGGACGCCGCCCTCGCCGGCAGCGCTACAGAGCCCGGGACGATGGACCGCATCGTCCGCGAGGACGTACCCGCCTTCGAGTCCACCGGCATGGGCCTCCTTTCCTACCTGGAGGGCGCAAATGAGATAGCGGACGGCACGCCCGTGGCCCGCATCGACCTGCAGACGGCAGATGGGCAGGCGCTGTCTTTCCTCCTGCGCGCGGGGATCGACACCGCGGAAGGGATCTATGGCGAGGGCGTACGCCACAGCCAGGCCCCGATCGGCACGGCCTGGCCCGATCAGCCAGAGGGCAGCGACTACCTCACCCGGCTGGACTGGCCGGCACCGGCCCGCGTCGCGCGCCTCGAGATCGCCGCCCTGCCCGTCGAGGGGGCTGCAGGGCTCACGCTGCATGTCCGCGGCTGCACGTTGGTCGACGAGCGCGATGGCAGCAACGTGCCACTCCTTCTTTCCACCGCCGGCGATTACCGCCTCGTCCACTCGGGCGACGTCAAGATCTACGAGGTGCGCGACGTCCTCCCCCGCGCCTATGTCGTCCACCAGACGAGCGTGGTCGCCGACGACGAGGCCGCGCTGGTGGCGATGGCCGATCCGGCGTTCCAGCCCGGCCAGGAGGCGATCCTCGCCGCCGGAGAAGCGCTGCACGAGACACCCTCGACGGCGCCGACGGTAGAGGTCAAAACATACACGCCCGAGGCGATCGCGATCCAGGCCACGCTCGATGCACCCGGCTATCTGGTCCTGAGCGACACCTGGTATCCCGGCTGGCGCGCGACCGTCGATGGGCAGGACGCCATCATCGAGCGCGCGAACGCCACGTTCCGTGCCGTCTACCTGCCCGCAGGGACGCACGAAGTGCACTTTGCCTACCGGCCGGTGAGCGTCTACGCGGGCGCCGCAGCCAGTGCCCTCGCCCTACTAGGCATAGCATCTGCTGTCATCTGGATGTTATCAAAATCCTCTCCTTCCACCGAGAAAGTGCCCTTGAGCACCCCGTAGATCCTGAACCATCCTTCGCTCACATTCAGGTCGATACTGAACACCTTCACCCTCGGGAGGACACCAATGGCCAGCGAACGCAAAACGTACAGCATATCGCCGACCACAGTCACGAGTTCCCCATCACGCGCATGTGCCGTGTGCTGACGGTCTCGGCGAGCGGCGACTATGCCTGGAGTGGGCGGGCACAGAGCCCGCGCACACAGAAAACTCATAGACCAGCATAGCCCGAAAGATGACAACAGTCGATCCGCAACGGTCGGGACGGCAGGCTTCCGGTCCCCCGGGGGACCCCGGAAGCCTGCAGGTGGACTCATGAGACTGGGGCCAATCCTACGGCTTGGGCGTACCCGGTGCGCACTCGCCCCGGTAAAAGGCCCACTCGTCACACTCGGAACCGTCGGGAAAGATGCAAAAGCCCTGTTGGCTCCCGTCGGCGGCGGTGCGGATCTCAAGCTTGTAGCCCTTTTCCTCACAGAACACAGAGGCCGGGTTGGGCATGCCGGGCTCGGGTGTCGCTGTGGCCTTGGCGCCGCAAGCAGCAACGGCCAACATTCCAATCAGCAGTAGGACCAAGACTATGCGTTTCATCTTTCTATCTCCTTGTCATCTGGGCAGTTGCCCTTGGTTCCATCACGTTCACGTTCCAATGAGCTAGACGCTGTAGCGGGCAAGAGTGTTCCAGGCTCCGGTACCTTCGGATGTGTTCCAGGTCCAGCTCCCGAGTATTCCACATATCGTTCACCATGCAGAATAGCAACACCGGGAGGTCGAAAGCCTCACATGGTCCGGAATGCGGTCTTTTTGTCGGATGATATCCGTTCACAGCCAGAATCAGGTCGTACTGCTGCCCGTTTTTGGTGAAATCTTCTTTCCTGTAATCGATGACATGGTCTGCCCCAAGCGAGCGTACCATTTCCAGATTCCTCACCTTTTGTCCTGGCTGAATGTCTCCTTTGTCGCGTAATCCCTGCAAAGCGGTCATCGCTGCCACAGGTACAGCCGCAGCCCGTTCGAACGTTAGGTTGGCAGGTTTCAGCGTTATTGCATTTTCTTTGGCACATACATACTCGGCAAAAGTGCCACGATCGGTTGCACTGGGTAAGTACCCGAAAACCTCATCGCCTGGCCCAAACTGCTTGACGCTACTGCCAATCGCCTCTACTCGCCCGGCTAGATCAGCCCCGAGTATCTTGTTTTTGGGTTGCAGAAAGCCTCCCGGCACGAGGCGGATAGAGAACGGTTTTGCTCTCATGAAACGCCAGTCACGCGCATTTACGGATGCTGCATAGACTCTGATCAGGACTTCATCATCCTGGGGAGCAGGTTTTGCCACCTCTTGGAGCTGAAGAACACCCGGTGAACCGTATTTTGTGCAGACGATTGCCTTCATGTGAGTACCACTTCCTTATCCTGTTACAGGATCATGCGGTCGGCTTTTTGGCTTGAGTATGGGATATGCACACAAACCGATGCCCACAACGTATAGTATGCTCTGAACAACATTCACTTGCCAGCGTGCGTTTCCGATGGGTGCGGAAGCGATAAAGGCCATCACTTCCACAAAGCCGATCACGAACAGCAACACCCAGAAGGCCCAATTCTCGCCGGCGATCAGGCTTTCTCGGATGAGCAACCACACCAGCACCGAGAGCGCCACCGAGCAAGAGTTGTACAGAATCGTCAAAGCATTGAGCGATGCAATGACCTTGGCATCCAGACTGGCGATTTCAGATTTTTCAAAGACCAATGCCAGAATCGGTGAGTCTCCATTGAGAAGGACGACAATGGTCAATATCAAGGCGGCGAGGAGACAATTGATGCCGCTCCAGGTTGAGAGGATCATCGAACCTCTCTTCAACACTTTGCTCTCTCCTTGTGATGTGTTGTGTCTGCTTCTCAAGGTCTATTCCGCGAGCGTTTCCATGTAGCTGAGCCGGGAGGGTTTTGGGGAGGGCCTTGGACCCTCCCTCTCCCCTATAGTGCAAATCTATGCCGCGCTCAAAAGCTCGTTTCTTGCTGGTTTTGCAGCCCCGGAAGCGACTGCAGATGGGTTGAATCCTTTCGCGATCAGCCAAACCGCCAGAACCATCTCCTGCAAAGCAATGGGAGCCGCCAGGGGAATGTAGCTGGTTATACGGTTACCGCTGAACAAGGCCAACACGCACGCCGCCATCATCAGGATGATAGCGACGATACCAAAGCCCGACAGCCAGCGGGGAATGAGCCGTGATTGGAAGAACAGGTAGTAGTACATAAATGCACCCAGGCAGAAGGCGAACACCGCCAAGAGGCCGGCGTGGTCGTGTACGCTCACCAACGCATCGCCAATAGCCGGAAGCGAGGCACGATCGGCAGCGAGTGCTGACGTGAACTGCTGGCCGAGTGTCAACAGGGACAGCAGGCACACGAGGCCGACCATGTAAAAGGCCGCCTCAATGGTCCTGAAGATCACGGAGCCGAGGGCGAGGCCCGCATTCCACTTTTTCAAGACCGGATACATCACGACGGCTATGCCGGCACTTGCCAAGTACGAGATGAGATAGAGCAGGGCTCCTGCGGTCATCTGGTTCGCATTCGCGGACAAGCTCGTGAGATAGTCCGCACCAGTGAGGACAGGTCCGAACACTCCCTCCAGCACCCCCGCCAGTAGATTCGCGACAGTCGCAATGATGAACACCACGCCTGCAATGACCGCAATCTTTCGGAACGAGAGTCTTACTTTTGGGTCTATTCCGGTAGTCGATTTGTTTGTATTCATTTTCTTTCTCCTTTTTATTTTGTCCTGATGGGCGAACTCATCCGGTTTTCACACTTTCTTGCCCGGATTGCTGTGCAGCAGCACAATCCCCAGCCAGACGAACCAGACGATCTGGCTCAAGCCGAAAACCCCGGTCATCAGCTCGGTCAACCCTGGGATAAGGGAAATGATGCCCACCGCGCCAACCAACGAGCCGAGGATATTCAGGCCCTTGGGCAGCTCGCCAGCCCGCAGCGCGGCCAGGCTGACCAGCAGGGTCCAAAGGCCGCCCAGGATTTCGCCATTGGCGTTGCCCAGCCCGTTTGCCACGGCTTCGATTCCCTGCCAGGCCAACGCAGCCTGGGCCGGGTCTTTGGCATAGAGCGCGACGACAGGGGCGATCCCGGCATTCGCGACCATGCCACTGGCGATCAGCGAGCCAGCCCAGATGATCCCGATCGCGGTTGCCACCTGCATGAGTGCCGGTGCGCCGGACTTTAGCCGGTCGTACAACGCCAACGACAGGACGATCAGAAAAACGCCAAAGAACACGTACATGAGCAGGTTGGTCGAAAAGGTGACCATCTGCATTTCGACGAGCAGGGCCACCTTTTGGGCCGGGTCGGTTATGCTGGGGTAGTCCAGAACGACGAGAAAGATAACGATTCCGATCAAGTAGGCGACTGCCAGGTACAGCGCGGCGAAACCGCCGAATTTCCGCAAGGCTTTCATGTTACTCGCTTCTTGAACGATAGGGATGAGTTTTTCCACTTACTGGGGGCTGATATGGGCTGGGAACGTTATTAGAGGCAAACATCTTTTCCAAGTGGCTACTATCCATTTACGATTTGGCATCTCACTGATCCGCCTGGCCTGTCCCGAGCGTAGTCGAGGTGCCGTTTTCGACAGGACGGACCGAGACCAAGGGCATTCCCAAATCACGCACTCTTTTGAGCAATCCATGCAATGCGGCCTGATCGATCACCGGGCCGGTTAGAAGCGTATCGCCGTCCTCTTCCAGCGTGATGGTCAGGCCCTCAAACCAGTCTGTCCATTGACTGTCCAGGTGGCCCTTGATCCTGATCTCATAGACCGTTGGTTGCCTTGGATCAGTTCTTGGGTTGAGTCTGTTTGACATTAGCCTGTACCTCTTATACCGACTACAACGGTCTGTGCCACCTGCTCAATGTGCAAGTAGTATATCGGCAAGACGGTATTGGTGTACAGATACCAAAGTATTGTTTGGGGGTATTGTTTTGGGACTACTGAGGGGTAGAGGGTCTAGAGCCCTGGCTTTGTGGACCGCTTGCATGCGGTTCTTGATACCAGGTTCGCGGGCAAACTGACTTCCAGGCTACAACAGACCCAACTCACGGGCACGCGCAACCGCTTCGGTGCGCCTCTGGACCTGTAGCTTGTCAAAGATATTTCGATTGTGCCCTTTGACGGTACTCAGGGCGAGGAAAAGCCGCTCGCTAATCTCACGGTTCGAGAGCCCTTGGGCCATGAATTGTAGGACTGTTACCTCGCGTTGGCTCAGTGGCTCGATAGAGGGCTGGGCAGGTGGGGCAGGGGGCAGGTAAGATTTGACTTTGCTTCTCTGCTCCTCTGCTCCAAATACGGCCAGCAACCTGTCAACATAGTCCGGCATAATGCCACGGGCAACTGCTTCGGACAATAGCTGAGTCATCGGGAACCCTTCGTCGACAAAGATGCGGATAAAGCCGCCCGGCTCGGCCAGCGCCAGGGCATCGCCCAGCAGTTGCACAGCCTTGTCCTTTTCGCCATGCGCATGGAGCGCGACCGCCTGGAGAACCATCACCTTGAGCCGTTCGTCCGCCCAACCCTTTGCCTCCACTTCCCGGCGCAATGGCGAAAGCAGAGCCAGCGCTTTGGATGCATCTCCCCAGGCTAGGTATACCCGCGCCTGGCTGATAGGGAGTTGGTGGGCCGTGGCCAACTGAGCGGCCGCCGCCAGATCGCCCTGGCGAAGCAGCGTAAGTACTTGGGCGGCAGCAACCTCAGGCATCCGATAGACGAAGTTATGCTGGCGCACGGACTGATCGGCCTCCGCTAACATTGCAGCCGCGCCAGCCACGTCTCTCCGGGCCAGTTTCAGGCGGGCGAGAAACACCTCAGAGATAATGAATCTGTCAATAACCTTATCAAACTGGCGCGCCAGTTGGAGGCTCTGTTGACCATACTGTTCAGCGGCATCCAGATCGTTCCATTCGTAGAAGATACGGGCCAGGCCAAGATGCGCTTCGGAGACAACCGGCAGCGGCAGATCACCTGCCAGTTGAAGAACACGCCGGTAGGAATCGGCCGCCAAATAGAGATGGTTTGCCAATTCATGTACTTGACCCAGGCCGGTGATGGCTACTATAGTGGAATGGATATCCCCGGACGCTTGGCTGATCGATAAGGCCTCAGTAAAGGCTTTTCCGGCTGCGGCACGATCGCCCTGGAGTAGGCAGGCAAACCCCAGTGTCCAGATAGCAGTAAAGCGGAAATACAGATTGTCGGGATGCAGATATTCCAGGGCGCGGCGCGACTGGGCAATGATGGTTTCTATCTGGTACTGAGTCCAAGCCAAATTAGCCCTTACGGCGGCAATTCGCCCAATCAGGTCGCGGGTCTTGTCGTCCGGCTCGGCGCCTTGCAGGGCTGCTTCAGCAGCTTGTAGTTTCTCTTCGACGCCAGTCGCTTGGCCGGTAACCATTGACAATCTGGCATACCTCACCCACAGCGAAGGCTTGGCATCTAGTGCTGTCTTCGGCAACGACGCCAGCCAGTCCAGGATAGAGGCCGCCGCGCCACGAGCGTGTAGTGGAATCCCCTTTCCTTCAATCAAGCGCTCGGCGCGCTCAATATCATTGGCGGCAGCCGCATGGTGAAAAGCTTCGATATACAGACCATTATCTTCATACCACTGGCTGGCACGGATGTGCAATTCATTCACGCGACTTTTCGCATCCTCTGTGGATGATGCGATGTTCTGGTGCAGTCTCTGGCGCAGCAAATCAGCAAAGAGATGATGAAAGCGGTACCAACGCCGCTCGTCGTCCAGGGGTATGAGAAACAGGTTGGCGTGTTCCAGATATTCCAGGGTTTCCTGCCCGGAGGCAGAAGGAGAACCCAAAACAGCGTCACACAGCGGGCCGCACAGGCGGTCGAGGATGGATGTGCGCAGCAGGAAAGCCTGGACGCTTGCAGACTGCTGTTCCAGGACTTCTTCAACCAGATAGTCCAGCACAAAATGGTGGCTGCCAGTGAAAGATTGGATGAAGCTGGTGGCGTCTTCATGCCCCTGCATCGAGATCGCGGCTAATTGCAGGCCGGCAATCCAGCCTTCGGTGCGGGTCTCCAATGCGGCGACGTCTTCTGCCGAGAGGTCTAGGCCCATCACCTGGTTGAGAAATTCGGCGGCTTCGACGGGAGTAAAACGCAAGTCGGCGACGCGCAGTTCAGTCAACTGGCTCCCGGCGCGGTACCGGGCCAGGGGTATATTGGGATCCTCGCGGGTGGCGATGACCACATGCATCTGTGGTGGCAGGTGCTCGAGCAGAAAGGTGAGGGCATTATCAACGGGTCTGGCATCAATGACGTGGTAGTCGTCGAGGACGAGGACGAAATCGTCCGGGATCGTGATGATTTCATTGAGCAGGGCCGTCAGAATCGATTCGCTTGGCGGCCGCTGAGGGGACTGGAGCACACCCAACACCCCTTCCCCAGTGTTCGCCGCAATCGTCTGCAGAGCAGCAACGAGGTAAGCCAGGAAGCGTGTGGGGTCGTTATCCCCTTTGTCCAGTGATAGCCAGGCGGCTGGTCGCCCGCAACCGGCAACCCATTCGCTGACCAGCGTGGTCTTGCCAAAGCCGGCCGGGCCGGAGACAAGTGTCAACTTGCGGCCCACAGGGAGCCCTGCGTTCAGTCGCTCGATCAGCCGGGGACGTGAGACCAGCTCGGGCCGGATAGGCGGAATGTGCAGTTTCGTCTGCAAGATCGGATACGGTTGCATGAACATCCTTCGTGTTGCGTGACAATGGCCTCACCGTGCAAGTGTATCATGGCGCAGGTGAACTGTCAAAGGGGATGCCACATTCACAGGAAACAGATCTCGCGCCAGTACCGTGAGCATGGTGGCTTGCTTATGACCGGATGCAGGAAGAGGCAACGAGGGCTGACACGCGACCTGGGACGAATCTGTAGGATTCACCGAATCGGTGTGGTGCAGCGCCGGCGCAGTCCTGTAGTTGGCCCCAAAACCGGACCATATGCGAGATGAAACTCGTGATGGTATCATGATGAGCATGGGGAACGGGGCGGCTATTCTGGCCCTACCCGCGCCTATACATCCAGCTTGGGGCAGTTTGACCAACTGGCCGTGGGGTGGGAATACGAGCACCTGGCAAAGTACGAGAAGGGGTTGGGCTCAATGGAGCGCTAGATCGACGACTGCTTCATTCACGCAAAGTGGTTTGAGCTGACCAAGGAGAGCGGCACCAACGAGGTCTGGATCTTGCAGAGCAATAGAAGGGACAGCCACCCTGATGGGAAAAGTGGCAGCGCGCCTGGCATACGCTGCTGGAAGGCAAACGAGGGCCAGCAGGCGGTGTGCTGGTCCTCTTGCAGTCCGCAGGTGACAGCAGTACAATGGACCGGCTTGTGATTCACAGAGCTGCGGCTGTATGCTGGTATGCACCTCCCAGGTCTGCGGTGACTTCGAAGCGTAGGAAAAGGGTCGGTTTGTTACTATCCCTGCCCATCTGGATGCTACGGCGATCCAGCACACACGAACCGGGAAGGTGAGTTCTACTCACGATGCACGAGAGGAGGAACACATGTTGAGGCAGCTATTGGGTATCTGGAGCGAATACGTCGAGGAACACGACGAGACGTTCGACGCCGCCGGCCTTGACGCGATCGAGGTGAACACGAGGAGCGGCTCGATCGCGCTGCGCGGCACCGACCAGGGACAAGTGATCGTGCACGCGGAGAAGCGTGTCCGCGGCCCGAGCCCGGAAAAGGCCGAGGACTTTGCCAAGGAGGTGACCATACGCATCGACCGGGAGGGCAACCGGCTGCGGGTCCGTACAGAGCACCCGCGTCCGCCACTGGGTTACAACGTGTCGGTCAGCTACGACATTGCCGCCCCGGGCGGCGTCGATGCTGACCTGCACACCTCCAGCGGCGGGATCCGCGTCGAGGCGATCGAGGGTGCCGTCAAGGCCGAAACCGCCAGCGGCGGCATCCGGCTGCAGGGCGCCGCGCGTGCGGCGGATCTGCATACCTCCAGCGGCGGGATTCGTGCCGAGGGCATCGCTGGCGCAATACGCGCCAAGACGTCGAGCGGCGGGATCGAGGTCCAGGGCGGATCAGGATACGCGGTGCTTCACTCTGGCAGCGGCGGCATCACTGCCCACATCCAGCGACTGGAGGAAAGCGGCGAGTTCTCATCCCGCAGCGGCGCGATCCGCGTCGAAATCGAAGAGAGCGCTGCCCCGATCGCGGTCAAAGGGGCCAGCGGCTCGATCACGCTCCGCATCGGCCGCGGCGTCGTGCCCGTCGAGGCCAGGACATCCAGTGG
>Ga0307444_1000944_pt1 | contig 12871 bp, 10 predicted proteins | sample SalMarSW160340MG_FD_202145 | JGI IMG/M metagenome (GOLD analysis project Ga0307444, IMG submission 202145) | Salt marsh sediment microbial communities from the Plum Island Ecosystem LTER, Massachusetts, United States - SW1603-40 | ecosystem: Environmental > Aquatic > Marine > Intertidal zone >... | reverse complement strand
CAATCAATCGTCGTAGAGACTATAACCGTAACCTCAGGGAGCTTGCTAATGCCGCCTTCTTTTTATTTAACTTGTCTAGTTGCCTACCAACTACCTTAGATATAACTCAGCAATTTGGCTATAAGTAGCAAACCACACGTCATGTCTTTTGAGGTAGGATATTATACCTTCTAGTATAGGCAACCTAGATACCCTCCCCATATCTCTGGGATGAACTACAAGATTAAAGAATCCTAACTCTTCATAAAGACTATCGAATTCCTCTTTCCATAATTCTAGAATCCACTGTGGTTTTCTCTGTGGCAACACAAGACCCATACCAGAGGAAAAAGGAGGCGACATGAATGAAATGTCATTCAAAGGCCAAGACCAGGGTATCTCAACCATATTCACTGGTTTACCCTCTATCGTCACTGGGTAAGGTTCGTCATCATCCATAAAACTACTATCATAGATATAACCCATGTCCTGGCAGAAACCGAGGGTTTTCGACGATATAGGTCGACCATAAGCCGCTGCCCTGAACCCTTGAGGAGGTGCCCCTGTTATTTCAGTAAGAATTTTGTGAGACTTCTCAAATATTTCTTTCTCCTCAGCCGGTGCAAGTTGAGAAAAATCCTCGTGGACATAACCGTGAGCTGCTACCTCGTGCATCGCTCTTGCAATTTCTTTTACGCTATCGGGATAGCGTTCTGCATCCCAAGCAGGAACAAAGAAGGTACCTTTTACATCGTGCTTGTCCAGCAATTCCAGAATACGCGGTATTCCAAAGCTGGGGGAAAATCCGCCAATGTCAAAACCCCCTGAAATACTTTTCCAGTATCCCCACTCCACACTTTCGGCGTCATACTCAAATGACAGCGTAACCGCACATTTTGCGCCATTGGGCAATGGGCGTTTCATGTCACCCTTTCTTCAATAACAAATCAACTATCCCGCGCAGGTCAGTAATCCACACACCGGGAGTTTCTTTGATATGACGTATGAGCTTCTCAAAAGCTCTTAACCTCGAGAACCTGCCAATAACTCGGGGGTGGTTTATGTGTACAAAAAGCCCTCCAATTTCGTGGATACCATCAAACTCTGCTATCCAATATTCCAAAGCATCATCTGGCCGGCTAATAGGCATAAACATGGGTACAGGTTTATCGTCATAACCTCCCCAGAAGTACGGAAAATCATCCGTAATCCATGAGCCAGGTATTTCGACTATCTGTTTTCCCTCCGACTCAACCTTGGAAGGAAAATAACTTTTGCCTGAACTGCTGCTACAATCGTAGCCGTTTTCCATGAGTATCCTCATGGTTCTTTTTAGCAATGGTCCGCCCGGGGTTCTGAATGCCCTAGGAGGTATTCCTGTTATATCACTGATGATTTTGCTGCTTTTCCTGTGAATTTCTTTCTCGTCACTCTCACTTAATTTGCTAAAGTTTTCATGAAGGTAGCCGTGAGCTCCTATCTCATGACCCCGATCATGGATTTCCTTGATTCTTTCTGGGAAACGCTGAGCAACCCATGCTGGAACAAAGAAAGCAGCTTTCAAATCGTGTCTATCTAACAGATCCAAGATCCGGGGCACAGCAACTTTTGGTCCATAGTCACCTGCAGAATTGTGTCCCAAAGTGTTTCCTTCGTAAAGCTGCTGTTCCGCGCATCCATCAACATCAAACGTGAAAATCGCCGCGCTCTTGTATCCATTAGGCCAAGCAAAGCTCTCTATCACTCTTGCATCACCCACAGATGGCATCTTGACACATCATACTCCTGTCAGATTACGTTCGAAAGTTGGTAATTTCTCAGCTTACCCCAACCCGCCAAAATTATTTATGAGGGGCATATGAGGGGCATTATAACTCTACCTTGCCTGCCTGTCAATAAATTTACCGTTGTCCCAAAATCAGCAATTGAGGTGTTTACGGGTCAAAAATTAGCACTGATGGTGGGGTTGCTAAGTTTTTCTCGACTTATCTCGCCACTTTATTGGTTCAAGGATAGCGGATAGCGCAAACATCAGTAACTCAGACCCCTGACTCATAGTTTTTGGCGGCTACTTAAGCTGTTACAGGCATAATTGACCCTCCCCCTCTAGAGGGCGATACCTTTAACCCCTTGCTTTTGTTTTTTGCTCTAGGGTCTTACCACCATAGATTTATTACACTTATTTTTCCTGGGGAATTTAAAATAGAGCCTTCGAAAGATTGAAAAAAAGCTGGCGGTGGTGTAAAATGTTTCTGTTTTACGTTTGTTTATGTTTGAGGTAGTCAGGCCAGTAGTTTTTAAAGAAGAGTTGGTACATAACCCGCATAAACAAGTCGAAGCAATACCTAATAAACTGCAAAGCGTCTGATTTTAGTGAAGCAAAGATATTTCAACTTTATTGTAGAAACCTCATATGAGCAACTTACTAAGCAAGCTATAGATATAGCGAAGCGCTCCATTCTCGACTTTTTCGGGGTTGCGGTGGCTGGTTGTGAGCAAGATAGTAGCAAGATAATTAACGATTATGTTAGGGGCGAGAAAAGCAAATCTGAGGCTGGAGTTATTGGTGGTGGTTTTAAAACTTCAGCCCAATTAGCCGCATGGGCTAACGGTACCAAAGCACACGCTTTGGACTACGATGATTTTTCCTTGCCGGTGCACCCGACTGCAGCCATTTTGCCAGCGGTTCTGGCTATAGGTGAGAGCTTCCGCTTATCCGGGAAAGATGTTTTGCTCAGCTACATTGTCGGCTTTGAGGTGGAGATGAGCCTAAGATTCGGAGGTAAGCATCACGTCGAGCAAGGATGGCACGTTACCTCAACCTGGGGAAGCATTGGTGCCGCCGCGGCTGTAGCTAATATGTTAAGGCTGGATGCAACAAAGGCAAGAATAGCCCTGGGTATTGCTGCCTCATTATCCGGAGGATTAAGGAAGAATTTTGGCACTATGACCAAGCCACTTCACGCCGGGAATGCTGCCAGAAATGGGGTTATAGCCGCGATACTGGCTTGGCGTGGGTTCACCGCCGACGAGAACATCCTTAGCGGTAGCCTTGGCTTTTTCAAAGTGTTTGGCGGGGAAGCAGAACATGATGAGCAAACAGATTTGGGGCTTGGTGCCGAATTTTACATCGCTGCTTATGGAATAGGTCTGAAGCCGTATCCATCCTGCGCGGCTACTCACTGGGCTATACAAGCTGCTCTAGACCTAAAAAGAAGATATGACATAATTCCTACTGATGTGGTTGAGATAGAGTGCCGTACCAGCTCTGGCGTACCCCGTATACTAATTCACCATCGTCCTAAAACGGCCCTGGAAGGGAAATTTAGCTTGGAGTTTTGTGTAGCAATTGCCCTGCTTGATGGTGAGGTGACTTTGAGGCAATTCACCGATGAGAGGGTCAGAGAGTACACTGTGCAAGAACTTATGAGAAAGGTTAATTATGTTCACCCTTCAGAGATGGGAGCTAGCCTCATGGAACTCAATGGTGAAGTAGTGGTAAAGCTTCGAGACGGGAATGTTTTCTCATGCAAAGTAGATGTAGCTAAGGGAGATCGAAAGAATCCGCTTAGCTGGGAAGAGGTGAGTCACAAATACAAGGAATGTGTTCATCCATACCTCTCCTTGATAGATACAAATAAATCCTTAGACTTAATTTTAAATCTCGAGTCAATTGGAGACATAAGCGAGCTAGTGGATATTTTCACGTTTACTGGTATAGTGAATTCAACTTAAGGAGACAAGATGGAAATTAAGGTTAAAAATAAGAAATGGGATGAGGAGAGGTTTCTTAGAGAGAGAAAAGAAGTACTCTCTCTGTGGCCAACGGGTAAGGAAGTCAATTTTAAGGAAGCGGTGGAATACCAAAAGAACTTACCTGATCATAAGAATTTTACCAAGGTGATGCAAAGGCTGCATAAGGAGGGTAAGACTGTCATTTTCCCCAGGGCAGGAACGCCAATCTTGGAGCAGGAGATTGAGCTTAACAGGGCTTTAGTCGAAGCGGGCTTGCCTATAATTCCGGTGACCCCGGATAGTTATTGCCGATCGGGCCAATACGCCAAGGCACAGCGAGGGTTGGAGGAGAGCAATAGAACTGGCCAGCCAAAGTTAAATGGGTACCCGACGGTAATACATGGTGTAAAGAACACCAGAAAGGTCGTCGAAAATACTGAAGCAGCCTTAAACCAAAGGCTGACTAATATCGGTGGTGTTAAATTGATGGCTGAAATCGCCTTCGCCTCTGGTATAACCGCCGCCCTCGTTGACCCTATAATAACTTTCGGCTGGTATGAGAAGAAGCCTACTGCAGCTGAGTGCATTGAAGAATACCAGTATATCCAGCGGTTAGTAGGGTATTATGCTGAGAGAGGAGTTACGATTGCCACTGATATTGATGGGATAAACGCTAATCTCCAGTTTCCGATGAGCGTTGACCTCGCCGGTGTTATCGTAGTTGCCATGCTGGCTGCCGAGCAGGGCGTAAAAAGTGTAATACCTCGTGTTATGATGTATGGCCATATGGCACAGGATATAGCCTGGACACGAGTATTACGAAAACTGATCAGGGAGTATCTGGAAAAGTTTGGTTATAAAGATGTTATCTTGCCCGGGCTTTTTTTGGATCAAGTTCCTTTGTTCCCTTATCCGCAGGATATGGGATGGTCTTTTGGTTTTCTTAATTATAGTGCGATGGTCGGGGCACTGGCAGAGGGGGAAGCAGTGTATGTAAGAACCATTGATGAGGCGGCCGGTATCCCAGTAAAAGAAGCTCACGCGGTAAGTTACCGCTCAGCCAAGTGGATTTTTGATGTTGTAAGAACTCAGAAAATTACTCTAGATAACGAAGAGACAAGAACTGAAGAGAGAATTACGGAACTTGAGGTTAGGGCGATAATGGATAAGATTCTGGAGCTTGGAGATGGTGATGTGGCTGTTGGCTATGAGAGAGGAGTTCAAACAGGGGTAATTGATTCCCCGCTAGCCGGTAATATAAATCTCAAGTCAAAGGTACTCGGAATTAGGGATAATAAGGGAGCCTGCCGCTACCTTGATTTTGGTAACCTGCCTTTCCCGGAAGAGGTGAAGGAATTTCACCGTGAAAAAGTAGCCGAAAGGGAAAAAGCCGAGGGGCGGAAGATGGACCTTAAGGTGGTCATTGAAGATTTCTGGGCATTTAGTAAAGGTAAAATAAAAGGCGAGCCGGCCTTATAAAAGCATTATGTCTAAAATAGTTTTGAAAAAGAGGGGTTATTACAATGCCAAAGGAACTAACTGTAGTTACAGGAACAGTAGGCCAAGACTCTCATGTCATTGGTAGCAAGATCCTATCCCGTGTTTTAAAGGAAGAGGGGTTCAAGGTTGTTGAACTTGGATCGCTTACCCCGCCAGAGGAATTCATTAAAGTAGCTCAAGAAACAGCGGCCGATGCTATTTTAATAAGTTCGCTCTATGGTATGGCGGAGCTTGATTTAGCCGGATTTAAGGATAAATGCATAGAATCCGGCCTTGGGGATGTGTTGCTTTATCTGGGTGGCAACCTGGCGGTTGGCAGACATGCCATTAAGGAGGATGAGCAGAAGTTCAAAGCAATGGGATTCGATAGGGTTTACCCTCCAGAAGTAGACTTGAAAGTGGCTATAGCTGACCTGAAAAATGACCTAAAGGCGAAGGGTAAGACTTAGCCAATACGGATATCGTCCCGCTGTATATAAATGGAGAATAATCGATTTGTGGCCAAAGATTAAAGGTTGGGTGAATGGGCAGCGTTAGACTTTTCATTGATTTTGGAAGTACATTTACCAAGGTCGTTGCAATAGATCTAGATAAAGTAAAGATAATCTCAAGAGCTCAGGTTACATCTACAGTGGAAGAGGATATTACTATAGGCCTCAAAGAGGCCCTTGAGAAAATTGATGCTGAGGTAAATATAAATCATTCGCCGAAAAGGGAGGCACTAGCCTGTAGCAGTGCTGCCGGCGGGTTGCGGATAGTCTCAACTGGTTTTGTGCCAGAACTCACCAGCGAAGCCGCCACCCGGGCTGCCTTAGGCGCCGGAGCCAAGATAGTAGGCCGCTATTCATATGAACTTACCAACCAAGAAGTAGCTGAGATAGAGGAAATCGCACCCGATATAATCCTGCTGTCTGGAGGTACCGACGGAGGCGATAAGAAAGTAATAATACATAACGCACATATGCTTTTGCATTCCGACCTTGCCGGAACCCATATAGTAGTAGCCGGAAACAAGGCAGCATATGATGAGATAGGAAAGATAGCAGAGGCTTCAGGTAAATACTTCAAGTTTACTAATAATGTAATGCCCGAGATAGGTGTGCTTGATATAGAGCCTTGTAATAAGGAAATAAGGGAGATATACATAAACAATATTATTGAAGCTAAGGGGATAGCCAAAGCTAAGGCACTGGTGAAAGATATAATTATGCCCACCCCCTCAGCAGTATTGAGTGCAGCCAAGCTCCTTGCTGAAGGGTTTAACGGGGATGAGGGCTTAGGTGAACTTGTTATTGTGGATGTTGGTGGCGCTACTACCGATGTGCACTCGGTCGCTAAGGGAAATCCAGCTAGTGGAGCTGTCATACTAAGGGGTTTACCCGAGCCCTACGTGAAAAGGACAGTCGAAGGGGACCTTGGTGTAAGGTACAGCCTAAGCACCTTACTACAGTACCTTAAAATGAGAGAAGTTCCACTAAGCCCAAATTTTGAGAGGGTTGTCGAAGGACTCTCATCAACAGAGAGAGTCCCTGAAACCGAAGAGGAATACCTTGCTGAGAAGATACTGGCTTCTATCGCGGTGGAGATAGCTACCGAAAGACACGCTGGTAAAATAGAACCAGTTTATGGGCCTGCCGGCGAGATGTTTGTCCAGTATGGTAAAGACTTAACAAGGGTAAATCATGTGATTGGAACAGGAGGACCTATAGTGTTCTCGTCAAACCCTAGAGACATTTTAGAGCATGCCTTGTTTCGGGAAGAGAGCCGCCACATTCTCAGGCCTAAAAGCCCCAAATTCTACGTAGATGAGCAGTACATTCTTTATGCAGCTGGGTTGCTAGCCCAGACAAATCCGAAATCAGCTTTAGCTATTATGAAGAAATACTTGAAACAGGTATAATTATAACACCTTATAATATCTAACCTCTTAACTTCAACAGGAGATTGGGATGAAAGATTGGGAAGAAGAATACAGAAGGAAACAAATCTCGGCTGAAGAAGCAGCTAAATTTGTTAAATCCGGAGACTATGTTTCCTTCACCCTGGGCCGGGAGGCGTATGCTATAGGTTTAGCTATTGCCAGCAGGATGAGTGAGTTACAGGACGTAAAAGTGTTTCAGCCGTTTCCCGGTTATGACTTTGGCTGGTATGAGCCTGGCTGGGAGGATACCTTCAAGTTAACAATATATATGCCCACGTCAATTTCGCAACAGATGATGGACGATAGAAGGTGTGACCTTGAAATACCCGATATTCTTAACAAGAGTGAGAGTACACTAAGAGAAACAGACATAGTAATCACCGAGGTATCTCAGCCTGATGATAAAGGGTTTTGCAGTTTTGGGGCATCCCTATGGAATAAAAGGGAACACATTAAGCGGGGCAAATTGGTTTTGGCTGAAGTAAATGAGAACCTAATCAGAACCTTTGGCGACAATTTCGTCCACGTATCCGAAATAGATTATTTCGTACCTCACCAGGCGACCGGCGGTATAGTTGCTGATGGCAGCCTGGCGGGTAGGGAGCTCAAGGAGCCTGAACCTTATCTCAAAGATATTGCTCAATATGTGTCCAGTCTAATCAAAGACGGTGATACCCTTCAGATTGGAGTAGGCAGGACTACCGAACCCCTGGTAAAGCTGGGTATTTTTAATAATAAATGTGACCTTGGCTGGCACTCCGAGGCCACACCACCAGGGGTGATAGCTCTAGTTCGAGAGGGCGTCATCAATGGCAAACGTAAGACTATTAACCCGGGTAAGGCAGTGGTTACCTCTCTCGGCGGTGCCAGCAAAGAGGATATGGCGTGGGTTAACAACAATCCCCTCTTCTGGCTGGTCGATGTCAGTTACCTTTGGGATGCCAGGACGATTTCAGCCCATGATAACATGGTGGCGATAAACAACGCTGTAAGCGTAGACCTTACCGGGCAGATATCATCCGAGAGTATAGGCTATAAGATAATAAGTGCTTCCGGGGGGCAGACAGCCTTTGCTATCGGCGCTCTGCTCTCCAAAGGCGGGCGGTCAATTACGGTTATACCGTCCACAGCCAGAAGGGGCACAGCGTCACGGATTATAGCTGCCCTGGAGTCAGGTACGGGGGTAACAGTCCCCCGTAATTGTGCCGACTGCGTGGTTACCGAGTATGGTATTGCTCACCTGAGGGGAAAATCGTTGCGGGGAAGGGCAGAAGAATTGATTGCCATCGCTCACCCCGATTTCAGGGCTAAGTTGAAAAATGAGGCGCGAAAACTCTACTGGCCGTAAAACTTTAAGTTATTAGCACAGCAAGGTAGGAGTTACGTAGCAGTGAAATCTAAAAAAGTAAAAATGCCAGAGGCAGTTATAACTGAAGAGATGATAGAAACTATGCGTAAAAAAATAGGCAAGAAATTACGCATTGAACACTCGATTAATAATGAAGAGGCCACTAGGATAGCAATAAGAAAGTTTGCCGACGGCATAGGTGATTCCAACCCGCTCTGGTCTTCTGAGGATTATGCCAAAAAGACCAGGTATGGAGGTATTGTTGCCCCGCCATCGTGGATTTTTGCCGTTTTTTCCGGGCTGCAATTTGGCTGGGCAGGACTGGGCGGGTTCCATAATGCCACTGATGCTGAGTTTTATAAGCCTATTTTACGTAATGACAAGATTTCTCCAGAGTGTATATATACTGGTTTTGAGGGGCCTAAACCGAGTTCATTCGCTGAGAGAATTATCATAGATGGCAAAGAGAACACCTACACTAATCAGAGAAACGAGCTTGTCGCCAGGGTTAAATGGTCGTCGATAAGAATGGAGCGGGCAAAAGCCAAGAAAATGGGTAAGTACGCCAGTATTAAATTACCCCACCCCTGGACCGAGCAAGAACTTAAAGATATAGAGGAAGAGGTCTTATCTGAGGAGATAAGAGGGGCAGATACCCGCTTCTGGGAAGACGTCAAGGTTGGGGAAGAGCTCAAACCGGTAGTAAAAGGGCCTATCGGAATGACCGATGAGATAGCCTTTCTTATTGGAGGAGGCGCTCCCATACCGAGACTGGCTGCTCACGGCGTTCAACTCCGTCAGTACCGCAGTCACCCGGCCTGGTCTTTTCGGGATCCAAACACACATGCATTGGAGCCGATTTTTTCTGTTCACTACAATAAGGAAGCAGCCCGGGCCCAGGGGGCGCTGCCGATGCAATATGATGTTGGGTTTCAAAGGCACTGCTGGCAGATACACATGATTACCAACTGGATGGGTGATGATGGATGGCTTAAGAGAAGCTCTGCCGAATATCGAAAGTTTGTTTACCACTCAGATGTGGTATGGGTGAAGGGGAAGGTAATAAAGAAATATATTGATGAAGATGGCGAGAATTGTGTAGAAATTGAGACTACTGCTATTAATCAAAGGGAAGAGGAGGTAATGCCTGGCTGGGCAGTTATCGCTCTTCCGTCGCGTGAAAAGCAGACCTTCCCTTTAGACAAACGCCTACCCGCTTAATCTCTTAGCTTGCATCTCCAATAGTGAATTAAACCTATCATCAAGTTACTTAGGAAGAATGAGAAAATGCTTTCACCTTACCGGGTTTTAGACCTAACAGATGAGAGGGGTTTCCTATGCGGGAAAATCCTGGCTGACCTTGGTGCCGACGTCATAAAGGTAGAGAAGCCAGGTGGTGACCACTCCCGTAACATTGGGCCTTTTTATCACAATATCTCCCATCCGGAAAGGAGCCTCTACTGGTTTGCCTACAACCTCAACAAAAGGAGTATCACTCTAAATTTAGAAACTGCAGGCGGAAAGGAAATCTTCAAGCGCTTAGTCCAGACAGCTGACTTTGTAGTTGAGTCCTTCCCTGTTGGCTATATGGAGAGTTTAGGCTTGGATTACACTACCCTTAAGGAAACTAAACCATCTATTATCATGACCTCTATCACGCCTTTTGGGCAACAGGGACCTTATAAGGATTATAAAGCCTCTGATATAACCCTCGTAGCCATAGGAGGCCTTATGTATATTACAGGCTATCCCGACCGTCCCCCTTTGCGTATCAGCTTTCCCCAGTCCGGGCTGCTCGCCGGGTCTAGTGCTGCGTCGGCAACAATGACGGCCCATTATTATCGCCAGGTTACGGGAGAGGGTCAGTATGTGGATGTTTCTATTCAAGCCAGCATCGTCTGGGCTATAACCAATACTATCCCCCTTTGGGAATTAAACAAGGTTAATCTGAAACGACAGGGCTCAGTTTTGAGCGGTCATATTGATAAATCCGCAACTCAACGTATTATTTGGCCCTGCAAGGACGGCTTTGTTGCTTATATTATCTTCGGAGGCAGACTTGGGATAAGCATGGGTAATCAACAACTTGCGAAATGGATTGACGAGGAAGGGTTAGCCGATGACTTTATAAGAAATTTTAATTGGGAAAGCTATGATTTGGCAGCGACAACAAAAGAGGTGCAAAGCCAGCTTGAGGCGTATGCTGAGCAATTCTTCTCAAGGCACACAAAATTAGAGCTCTACCAGGAAGCCCTAAAAAGGAAAATAAAAATTTTCCCCGTATACTCTCCTAAAGATATAATAAAAGACCCTCAGTTTCAGGCGAGAAATTTCTGGATGCAGGTGGAGCACCCAGAGTTAAACGAAACCATTACCTATCCAGGAAATTTCTTCAAATCGTCAGAGGTTGATACTAATATACAACGAAAGCCGCCACTTATTGGTGAACATAACCAGGAAGTCTACAGTGAATTAGGTATTTCTACGGCAGAGCTAGCCCAACTAAAGCAAGCTGATGTTATTTGAGAAGGCGCAAAATGATAAAAGAACCCTTTGAGGGAGTAAAAGTTGCTGATTTCTCTTGGTGGGTGGCCGGGCCCTTAACTACTAAGACGCTTGCTGATTATGGAGCAACAGTAGTTCGCATAGAATCGGCTAAGAGACCTGGCGGACTGCGGACGACCATGCCTTATAAAGATGATGTACCAGGGATAGACCGTTCTGGTTTTTTTGCATTCTATAATGCTAACAAGTATTCCATAAGCCTCGATTTGGAGCATCCTCAGGGAAGAGACGTTGCTAAAAAATTAGTATCCTGGGCAGATGTTGTCGTCGAAAATTTTAACCCTGGCGTTATGGAGAAATGGGGCTTAGCCTACGCAGACCTAAAAGAAATAAAACCGGACATCATTATGTTACGAACTTCAAATCAAGGTCAGACGGGGCCTTTCAGCAGACTTGGAGGACTAGGCCTTCAGTTAAATGCCCTAACGGGTTTTGTTCACTTCACTGGATGGCCTGACCGAGACCCTTTATCACTTATGTTTGCCTATTCCGACTATTTTGTTCCCCACTTCGCTATAGCTGTACTAGCTACTGCCTTAGACTATCGTCACCGTACTGGTAAGGGGCAAATGATAGACCTATCGCAGAGTGAGGTCTGCCTGCAGTTTCTCGGGCCTTATCTTATGGAATGCGAGGTTAACAGAGAGGAATCAGTGAGAAGAGGTAATCTGCATCCCTACGCTGTACCCCACAACGCTTATCCGTGCCAAGGAGACGATAGTTGGTGTGCTATTGCCGTATTCTCTGACAAGGAGTGGGGTAAATTTTGTAAAGCTATAGGTACTCCCCCCTGGACTAAAGATGCTAAATTTGCTACATTTCTAAGCCGAAAGCAAAATGAAGAAGAATTGGACATATTAATAGGTGAATGGACGATTAATCATACCGCTCAAGAGATAATGGGCATAATGCAAACGTCCAGCATTGCCGCTGGTGTAATACAAAAGGGGGAAGATATTTACCAAGACCCTCAACTTCGGGAGGCAAATATTTTCTGGATTATGAAACACAGTGAGATGGGGGATTTTACTCACATGGGTCAGCCATGTCAATTATCCAAGACTCCGGCACGACCGCGAATGCCGGCTCCCTGCCTGGGTGAACATACTGAGCATGTTTGCAAGGAGCTACTGGGTTTATCCGAGGCTGAATTTGATGAGTTGTTGATAGACGAGGCTTTTGGCTTATGACCGGTGTAACTTATCCTGTAAATAATCAGCTGTAGTGATGTAGAGACAGCCAGCGGACAGATTCGAACTGTCGACCGGCGGTTTACGAATTCTGAGCGCGAAGACCCGACAGGTGACTCCACATAACTGTCACTGTTACACACTCAGGTGTTAAAAGCTTATTTATATCTGGCAATCCTCGCCACTGTTACTAACTACGAAACAGTTAGTTGGCAAACCAGCCACCTATTGTAGCATTCAACAAAACGATGAAATGATGCCTATGAATCACACATTTTCACCATGAGCTGGTCAGCTAACCTAGCCTTAGTGGTGTCAACATTACTATCTTGCTCTGGGATTAGTTCCACTTCTAATGTAACATCATTCAGGTCGCCTTTCTTGATAACCAGCACCTCATATTCATCGCTCAGCTTGAGGATGCCTCTGCCCACTTACTCAATGGAATCCGGAGCCAACAATATCCCCTTCACCTCGGTGTAATTGTCCACCTGGCCCATAACCCCACCCTGAAGAAGGCGGAAAGTTCGCCCACACTCGCATCTACCTATCGGGCTCCACTCAATTATATCCTTAGAATCGAACCTGATGCATGGCTGAGCCATACGATCAAAGGTAGGGGTAATCACCCTC
>Ga0307444_1000942_pt1 | contig 12899 bp, 9 predicted proteins | sample SalMarSW160340MG_FD_202145 | JGI IMG/M metagenome (GOLD analysis project Ga0307444, IMG submission 202145) | Salt marsh sediment microbial communities from the Plum Island Ecosystem LTER, Massachusetts, United States - SW1603-40 | ecosystem: Environmental > Aquatic > Marine > Intertidal zone >... | reverse complement strand
CCGCCGAGCCACCCGCAGCCGAAGCGCCGGCGCCTGCACCGGCGCCCGAGACTGCCCCAGCACCTGAGGCTCCGGCCCCCGAGGCCCCAGCACCGGCCCCGATGGAACAGGCACCCGAGGCCGCGCCGCCTGCGCCAGCACCGGAGGCACCAGCGCCCGAGGCACCAGCACCCGAGGCACCAGCACCCGAGGCACCGGCGCCAGAAGCGGCTCCGGCCCCGGAGGCGCCAGCCCCTGAGGCTCCGGCGCCCGAGGCTCCGGCACCGGAAGCCCCGGCTCAGCAGCAGTAAGGCGAGACGCAAAGCATCAGGGCGGTCTTCGGACCGCCCTGATCATGTCAGGGTGATGAGCAGGCAGGGGGTGCGGCTCGCGGAAGATTGACCGCAAGCACCTGGAAACCTCAGCCCGACAAAACTCTCTTTGTCGTCAAATTGGTGGTAGATTGCGGGCTCAAAACAGCGTGTTCGCGATCTGACCCCCATTGGCCTATTGCCTCCGCTCGCAGGACCGCTGGGTGGCCACGGCGAGTACTCGGTGACGGGCGCCGCCACCGGTGATGGATTCGGAGGAAGAGGCAGGCCTTCGCGCTCATGGCAGAACCACGCCGCAGACACGGTCTCTCTCTCGGCCTGCGCCTGGTGTTGGCCGGCATCCTGCTTGCGCTGATGGTGGCGCTCCCGGTGTTCTTCCACCCGCGGCACCCATCGACAGAGGTCGCAGTCCCGACCACGCTGACGCCAGCGCCAATCGAGCCTGTGGCGACGAAGTCCGAGCCGTCGAAGTCGGTTCTGGTCGAGGCGGCGACGGTGACCAAGGGTCCCTTGACCGAGCAAGTGACCGCCGTCGGCAGTCTGAGATCCGATGAATCCGTGGTGATCACCTCCGAGATCGCCGGCAGGATCGACGCCATCCATTTCAAGGAGGGGACCAGCGTCGCCAAAGGTGCACCGCTGATCAGCCTCGACGACTCGGTCTATCAGGCCGAGTTGCACGAGGCCGAGGCGAAACAGGTTCTCGCCGAGCAGAAAAATCAGCGGGTGACGGAGCTGTTCTCGCGCAAGATCGCGAGCGAAAGCTCCAAGGAAGAGGCGGCGAGCGATCTCGCCGTCGCCAATGCCGCCACCGAGCTCGCCAAGGCCCGGCTCGAGAAGACGAGGATCGTCGCTCCGTTCGCCGGCATCGTTGGCCTCAGGCAAGTGAGCGTCGGCGACTACATCACCCCCGGCGAGGCGCTGGTCGGTCTCGACGCCATCGAGCAGATCAAGGTCGATTTCAAGGTGCCGGAGAAATATCTCCCTGCGGTGCGCACCGGGCAGCCGATCGAGATCAAGGTCGATGCCTTCCCCGGCGAGACCTTCAACGGCGAGGTTTACGCCATCGATCCCCGGGTCGACATCGAAGGCCGCTCGATCTTCATTCGGGCGCGGGTTCCGAACAAGGGCGAGAGGCTGCGGCCGGGACAGTTCGCCCGCGTCATCCTGATCCGCGAGGTCAAGCCTGACGCGCTGACCGTGCCGGAAGCCGCGATCGTGCCCAAGGGCGAAGACCAGTTTGTGTTCAAGATCGTCGACGGCAAGGCCCAGCTCTCCAAGGTCTCGATCGGCACGCGGCGCGCTGGGCGCGTCGAGCTGGTGGACGGCGTGAGCGCGGGTGAGCTCGTGGTCACCGCGGGACAGCTCAAGATCCGCGACGGCGCCGCCGTCACCGTGGTTCCGGCCCAGGAGCCCAAGGCGTGAAGCTTTCCGAAGTCTCGATCCATCGGCCGGTCTTCGCCACGGTGATGAGCCTCGTGGTGGTGCTGGTCGGCCTCGTCGGCTACAGCCGCCTCACCGTCCGGGAATACCCCAATATCGACCCGCCGGTGGTGACGGTGAAGACGACCTATCAGGGCGCCAGCGCGCCGATCGTCGAGACCCAAGTGACCAAGGTACTCGAGGATTCGCTCTCCGGCATCGAGGGCATCGACTACATCACCTCGATCAGCCGCGAGGAGGAGAGCCAGATTAGCATCCGCTTCGATCTCGAGCGCGATCCCGACGCCGCCGCGGCGGACGTGCGCGACCGCGTCGGGCGGGAGCGTGGCCATCTCCCCGACGAGATCGACGAGCCGGTGATCCAGAAGATTGAAGCCGACGCCCAGCCGATCCTCTACATCGCCTTCCACAGCGACCGCCATTCTGCGCTCGAAATCACCGACTACGCCGACCGCTACGTCAAGGATCAGCTGCAGACGCTGCCCGGCGTCGCCGATGTCAGGTTGTTCGGTGAACGCGAGTATTCGATGCGCATCTGGCTCGATCCCGAGCGGCTTGCCGCCTACAAGCTCACGCCGCAGGACGTTGAGAACGCCCTCAGGCGCCAAAACGTCGACGTCCCCGCCGGCCGCATCGAAAGCGTGGCGCGCGAGTTCACGGTGCTGTCGGAGACAGACCTCAAGACGCCTGAGCAATTCGACAATCTGATCCTGAAGGATGCCAAGGGCTATCTCGTCCGCCTTTCCGACGTCGGCCATGCCGAGCTTGGGGCGCTCGACGAGCGGCGCATCGTCCGCTCCAACGGGCTGCCGGCCATCGCGCTTGGGGTGGTGAAGCAGGCGACCGCGAACCCACTCGACGTGTCCAATGAGGTCGCCGCCGCCCTTCCAGGCATTCTCGCTTCACTGCCGAAGGGGATGAAGGTCGAGGTCGCCCACGACAAATCGATCTTCATCCGGGAGTCGGTGAAGAACGTCTACAAGACCATCGGCGAGGCGATCCTGCTCGTGGTCCTGATCATTTTCCTGTTCCTGCGATCGTACCGCGCCACACTGATTCCGCTCGTCACCATCCCGGTGTCCCTGATCGGCGCCTTCGGGCTGATGTACGCGCTCAATTTCTCCATCAACACGCTGACCTTGCTCGCGCTCGTGCTCGCCATCGGCCTCGTCGTCGACGACGCCATCGTCATGCTCGAGAACATCTACCGCCATATCGAGGACGGCGATCCGCCGCTCGAGGCGGCGCTTGTCGGCAGCAAGGAGATCGGCTTCGCCGTGCTCGCCATGACGCTGACGCTCGCCGCCGTCTATGCGCCGATCGGCTTCATGGCCGGCACCACCGGCAGGCTGTTCACCGAATTCGCCTGGACGCTCGCCGGGGCAGTCATCGTCTCCGGCTTCGTCGCGCTGACCCTCACGCCAATGATGTGCTCGAAGCTGCTCAATCGCGGCGAGAAGCACGGCTGGTTCTACCGCGCCATCGAGGCGGGGCTGCGCGGCCTCACCTCGGGATACCGCGCCCTGATCCGCGGCGCGCTCAAGGTGCGGCCGCTCGTTCTGCTGATGGGTCTTGCCGTTGCCGGCACGAGCTATTTCCTGTTCGGCATGCTCAAATCGGAGCTGGCGCCGACCGAGGATCAGGGTTTTCTCGTCGGCATCATCGTGGCGCCGGAAGGCTCGACCATCGAATACACCGATAGCTACGCCAAGCGGCTCGAGGAGATCTTCAGCAAGGTGCCCGAGGCCGAGCGCTATTTCGTCGTCTCAGGGCGGCCGACAGTGTCGCAAGGCACGACCTTCCTCAAGCTCAAGCCCTGGGGCGAGCGCAAGCGCAGCCAGAGAGAGATCGCGGCCTCGCTTATCCCCGAAATGGCGGCGATCCCGGGCGTCATCGCCTTTCCCAGCAGCCCGCCGCCGCTCGGCCAAGGCGTCCGCGACAAACCGATCCAGTTCGTGATCCAGACCTCGCGGCCTTACGACGAGATGCAAGTGATGGTCGATAAGATGCTGGACAAGGCCGCGGAGAATCCGGGCCTGGTCAATGTCGACACCGACCTCAAGCTCAACTCGCCGCAGCTCGAGGTAAACATCGACCGCGACAAAGCGGCTGCAATGGGCGTGGAGGTCGAGGCGCTTGGGCGCACGCTGGAGACGATGCTCGGCGGCCGCCAGGTGACGCGCTTCAAGCGTGAGGGCGAGCAATACGACGTTGTGGTCAAGATCGCCGATATCGACCGCCGCAACCCGGACGACATGCGGCGGATCCATGTGCGCGGCCGCAACGACACCATGATCCCGCTGTCGAACCTGATGACCGTGAAGGAGTCAGTGGCGCCGAAGGAACTCAACCACTTCAATCAGCTGCGCTCGGCAACGATCACCGCCCATCTCGCGCCGGGATACGCCTTGAGCGAGGGCCTCGATTTCCTCGAAAAGGCGGCGAAGGAGGTGCTGCCGCCGACCGCCCATATCGACTATGCCGGCCAGTCGCGCGAGTTCAAATCCACGAGCTCGAGCATCTACTTCACCTTCCTGCTGGCGCTCGCCTTCATCTATCTCGTGCTCGCCGCGCAGTTCGAGAGCTTCAAGGATCCCTTCATCATCATGCTGACGGTGCCGCTCTCGATCACCGGTGCCTTGCTGGCGTTGTGGTGGAGCGGCGGCACGTTGAACATTTATAGCCAGGTCGGTCTCGTCACCCTGATCGGTCTGATCACCAAGCACGGCATCCTCATCGTTGAGTTCTCCAATCAGCTCCGTGCCCAAGGGTTCCCCATCGGGGAGGCGGTGGTCGAGGCGGCGACATTGCGGTTGCGGCCGATCCTGATGACGACCGGCGCCATGGTGCTCGGCGCGGTGCCGCTCGCGCTCGCCACCGGCGCCGGCGCCGAGAGCCGCCAGGATATCGGCTGGGTCATCGTCGGCGGCCTCCTGGTCGGAACCCTGTTCACCTTGTTCGTGATCCCGGTGGTCTACACCTACCTCACCAGCCGCAATGTGCATCGTGCCAGTGTCGATGAGGAGCGCGCCCTCGCCGAAGCGATCTCGTTGCCGGAGAGGAAGCGCCTCGAAGCTGCGGAATAGAAACAGGCTCGGTGTCAGGGCGCTGCGGCCGCCGCGAGCGGACGCAGGTGAAGGGCGGGTCCGGTCAGGAGCTGATGGGTGCACAGCGTGGTGTCGACTGCGCCGCCGCCGACGAGGTCGCCCCTGATCGCGGCGCAGTCCAACCTGTATTCGACGAACACCGAGAGCCTGCGGCCGAAGCGCCACTCGATGCCACCAAGCAGCTGCAACGCCGGACCGGCGATCTGATACGCGTAGGTTCGCGTCGCGTCCGGTGCGCCGGCGCGCTGCACTTCGACATGGGGATAAGCGACGCCGAGCCCGGCGCCGGCATAGGGGATCACCCGCGCCCGGCCGAAGTCGCCCCTCCGCATCAGATTGAGCGTGAGGAGATTGTAGCCATGGGTGAATTCGAGGCGCTTGAAGGTCGCCGACAACGGCTGTTGCGGCGGCACAGTGCTGCCATCGCGCTGGCCCGACTGCTCGACGGCATCGCCTCTCAGCGCTCTCGCCTTGATGTGGGTGAAGTCGCCCATGATCCCGAGCCGCGCCCCCGGAAGCCAATAGATTGCGCGGAGGCCGTAATAGGGCGGCGCGCGGAACGGCTCGCCCTCCCAGGCCATGTCGCCGAAGCGAAGATCGGTGCCGGCCGGCTGCGTCAGGTGCAAGCGGCTCCTCATGGTGTAGTTCGTGCCGCCGTACGCCGCGACTTGCAGGTCGGCACCGCTGTCCGCCTCGTCGCCACGACCCCACAGCATGGGCAGGCCGAGCAGGGCGACATAGACGCCGCCAGGAAGCACCTCGAAGGGAAGCCGGAGCTTTGCTTGGGGGACGAGCAGGGCAGCAAGCACGGCGAACACGACGCCGCTCGCCAACTGGGCGAGGGGAGGCCGCTCTGCGTGCGGGGCGGGACTCATCGCACCATGATAACGCCCCGGCCGGCGATAGGGGCGGCGAAGCCCTCGTGAATAGTCCTTGCGGACCGATTAGAGCGCCCATAAAAGAAGAGCCCCGGCGCGGGGATTGCCGAGGCTCGTACGCATTACACAGAACGCACTACCACCCAGACACTCTACAACTGGGCGCGTAGAGAATGCCTCGTGCCTATGGCAGTTTTGCGACGCTTTCGTGTCGATCTCGCTATTTACAACAAGGATTTGCGGGTTTCGCCTCACTCGCCATGGTTGGTCCTTGCGAGCCCCTCCCGCCTCCCTTGAGAGGCCTTCGTGCGCTTGTGCGAAAGCCCCGCCCATGCACAATAGCCGGGCATTTCCGGCCCGATTGCCGGGCCTATCATCGAGGTTGCGGTAGAGATGCGGTGGCGTGGTCAAAGAGAGAGCGAGAATATTGAGGACCGGCGCGGTGAGGGCGGCCGTGTAGGCTTTCCGTTCCCGGGCGGCATGCGGTTTCCGTCAGGCGGCGGCGGGCGGAGCGGCGGCATCGGCATTGTCGGGCTGCTGATCATCCTCGGCCTGATGTTCTTCTTCGGCGTCGATCCGCGAGTGCTCATGCAGGGTGGCCCTCCGGGCAATCAGGATAACTTCCCCGATATCCACTTTCCGCAGACGCGGCCGGACACCACCAATTTCCCGATGCCGGGCCAGCATGGTCCCCAGATCCAGCGGCCGCAAACCACGAGCCAGGACGATCTTAAGCGCTTCGTCGCCGTGGTCCTGGCCGAGACCGAGGATGTGTGGAGCAATCTGTTCCGGCGCTACGGCGAATCCTACAACGACCCCACGCTCGTTCTGTTCAACGGCGGCGTGCGCTCGGCCTGCGGTGTCGCCATGGCGCAGATGGGGCCGTTCTACTGTCCGGAGGACGAGAAGGTTTACATCGACCTCTCCTTCTATAAGGAGCTGAAGGATCGCTTCCGGGCTCCGGGCGACGCCGCCCAGGCCTATGTCATCGCCCATGAGGTCGGCCACCATGTGCAGAAGCTGCTCGGCATCATGGATCAGGTCCAGCGCGTGCAGCAGCGCTTGGGCCAAAGACAAGCCAACGCGCTTCAAGTCCGCGTCGAGCTGCAAGCCGACTGCTTCGCCGGCGTCTGGGCCAACAAGACCCAGGAAGCCAAGGACATCTTCGAGCCAGGGGATATCGACGATGCATTACGCGCGGCGAGCGCCATCGGCGATGACCGCATTCAGAGGCAGACTCAAGGGTATGTCGTGCCCGATTCCTTCACCCACGGCTCTTCCGAGCAACGCGTGCACTGGTTCCGCCGCGGCTATGAGAGCGGCGACATCAATAAATGTGACACGTTTAACACGAAGGATATCTAAGGTCCGGGCGACTTTCGCGATCTTTCTTCAACCCTAGCGCGTAATCACCAAGAATTTTGAGGAGGTGGTTGGCCCCGCCCCCGCGGCGCGTAAGCTATCCTTAAATAAGCTCCAAGAATACTGCTCAAAACAGCTGGAGATATGGATGCGGCGGTCGCAGTCAATTCTCTCGATCCTTGCGTGCGCTCTCAGTCTAGGTCTCGCCCCGGCAAGTGGCGGTGCCGCGGAGGTGATCACCCTCGGTGCCGCGGTGTCGCAAACGGGCAAATATGCCCTGAACGGCGCCAACACCATGAAGGGCTACGACCTCGCGGTGAAGGCCGTAAACGAGAAGGGTGGCGTCGACATCGGCGGCACTCGCTACGAGCTCGATATCCGCTACTACGACGACGAGTCGACGCCGGCGCGCGGCACTGAGCTCGCCGAACGGCTGATCCGGCAAGACCACGTGAAATTTATTCTCGGGCCTTATGGCTCCGGCCTGACAAAGGCGATGCTGCCCATCGTCGAGAAACACGGGGTGCCGATGGTCGAGGGCAACGGAGCCGCCCGCGAACTGTTCACCAAAGGCTACCGGCATATCTTCGCCGTGCTCTCAACCTCGGACCAATATCTTTCCGGCGCCATCGACCTTGTCGCCAAGCAGGCCAAGAAGCTCGGCAAGGAGCCGAAGGACATCACCGTCGCTCTCGCCATGGAAAACGATCCCTTCGGCCAGGATGTGCGCGCCGGCGTGCTGGAGCAGATCGACAAGCATGGCATGCAGGTGGTGATCGACGACCAGCTCCCGCCGGAACTGAACGACATGTCGGTGACCCTCGCCAAGGTCAAGGCGCTTAAGCCGGACGTTCTCGTGGTGTCCGGTCATGAGAAGGGGGCGCTGACGGCGGTCACGCAATTGAAGGCGCTCAAGGTCGATGTGCCTGTCCTGGTCATGACTCATTGCGATTCGGCGAAGCTCGCCGAGACGCTCCCCGAGGCAAGCGAATGCGCCTTCTGCGCTCAGCAATGGCACGCGTCGCTCGATTACAAGGATCGATGGTTCGGCTCTGCCGCCGACTTTGCCAAGCGGTACAAGGAGACCTATGGCGAAGACCCGCCCTACCAGGCAGCGCAGTCTGCCGCCTCAGTTCTGGTCTATGCCGATGCCCTTGCGCGAGCGCAGAGCCTTGACCCGGAGAAAGTGCGCGGCGCACTGGCCGAGACCGATCTTGAGACCTTTTTCGGTCCGATTAAATTCGACGAGACCGGTCGCAACCGCGCGAAGCCAATGGTCCTGACCCAGATCCGCGATGGCAAATATAAAGTGGTCTCGCCGAAGAAGTGGGCAGCCGCCGAGGCCGTGATTCCGCGACCAGCCCGATAACGGTCGACCTTACGCTCAAGCCTCTGTAAGCAAGCACCTTACGGCCGGCTCGAGCATGCGGGGCGACAGGCGCGGTGATCGGTAACCTTCTTATTCTTTACCAGGCGCCGGCGCTCGGCGTGCAGCTCCTCATCGACGGCATCTTGATCGGCGCCGTATTCGCGCTCGCCGCCTACGGCATGGCCCTCGTCTGGGGTGTGACCAACATCATCAATGTCGCCCAGGGCGAGTTCGTGATGCTCGGCGGGTTCGTCGCCGTATTCTGCGCCGAGCATGGGCTTCCGCTCCTGCTCGCCGTGCCGATCGCCGCCGCCGTGCTTTGTGCGCTCGGCTGGGCCTTGTTCCGCCTCGTGATCGTGCACCTCATTGGCCGCGACATGTTCATTTCGGTACTCGCCACCTTCGGCATCGCCATCGTGCTGCAGCAGGTGATGGCACGCGTGTTCGGCGCCGGCGACCGCATCGTCGACAGCGGGCTCGCAAGCTGGTTCTTGTTCGATGGGCTCGTCGGCATCGCGCAAGTGAAGGTGTTGGTGTTCGTGTGCTGCCTTGCCCTTGGCGCCAGCCTCACCGTGTTCCTCCGGCGCGCGCGGGCGGGCCAGGCGATCCGCGCCGTGGCGCAGGAGCCGCGCGCCGCGGCGGTGCTCGGCATCGATACCGACAAGGTCTATGGCCTGACCTTTGCGCTCAATGCTGGGATCTGCGGCGCCGCGGGCGCGCTCGCGGCCATGGCTTATCCCATCCATCCATACGGCGGCCTGAGCTATACCATCCGCTCCTTCATGATCGTGGTCGTCGCCGGGCTCGGAAACCTCGCCTGGGTAGTATGGGCCGCGGCCGGGCTCGGCGTCGCCGAGAGCTTCGCCGGCTTCATTCTCGGGCCGCAATATCAGATCGCCTTCGTCTTTGGGCTGCTCGTGGTGGTGCTCGTGCTGCGCAATCGGATGCTCAGGCGGCAGCGCCAATATCTCAGATGACGGCGTCAGCAGCCGGCACCCGCACGCTGAATCCGGCGAGGCTCCTGCGCATCGGCGCGGTTCTTGCCATTGGCGTGGTCACGCCGCTGCTGTTTCCGGCCTATCAGTCCCAAGCCACCGAGCTTCTGCTGTTCATCGTGTTCGCGCTCGCCTGGGACCTGGTCGGTGGCCAAATGGGCTACAACTCCTTCGGCAATGTGCTGTTCGTCGGCGTCGGCATGTACGCCGCGGCGATCGTCCAGGTCGGTCTCTATTACGACGTCGGCCTATACAACGAAGCCAAGGGCGGCGGCACCCAGTTCGTGTTCGACGCGAGCCAGTTCCTTACCGGGCTCGGACTTGGACTAATCGCCGCCGCTATCGCCGCAGGGCTTACCGCGTTGCTGCTCGGCTCCCTCGTGCTCGGCATCCGGGGACACTATTTTGCCATCTGCACGCTCGGCCTCAGCATCGCCGCCGGCCAGCTCGCGGCAGGGATTCCGTGGATCGGCGGCGGCTCGGGCATGCTGACGCCAAATCCGCCGGCGAGCCTCGGCGATGTCGGCCTTCTGCTTTATTACCTCGCGCTTCTCCTCGCGCTCGCCTGCACGGCCACCTTCGCCTGGCTTTTGTCCACGCGCTTCGGCCTCGTGCTCAACGCCATCAGGGACGACGAGGACAAGGCCGAGGCCATGGGGCTGCCGACACGCCGCGCCAAGATCACGGCCTGGGTCATCGCCGCGGCCTTTCTCGGCGTCGCCGGCGCGCTCTACGGCAATCAGGTGCGCTTCATCGACCCGACCGAGACGGCCTTTGCCGGCGCCACCATCGGCGTGTGGATGATCTTGATGGCGCTGCTCGGCGGCAAGGGCACGCTGCTCGGCCCCATCGTCGGCGCCATCCTGTTCCAAGTCACCAAGGAGCTGTTCTGGACCTATCTCCTCGGCTGGCAGCGTGTGGCGCTTGGCGTCCTGATCATCATCGTCGCCGTGTTCTTCCCGGAAGGCATTGTCGGCTACGCCCGCGCGCGGTCTCGGCGCAGCGAGGAGACGCCGTGATGAGCGCTCTGCTCGAGCTTAGGGACGTCACCAAGCGCTTCGGCGGCGTTGTCGCCAATGATGCTATCAGCTTGAGCGTGCCCGAGGGGGCGATCGTCGGCCTGATCGGACCGAACGGCTCGGGCAAGACCACCTTGTTCAATGCCATTACCGGCGCCTTTCCCATCGACCATGGCTCGGTGCGGTTCGGGCGCCGCGAGATTTCCAAGCTTCTGACCAAGCACATTGCGCGCGAAGGGCTGATCCGCACCTACCAGCAGCCGCGCATCTATGGCCGCATGACCGTCGAGGCCAACATGCTCGCCTCGCCATCCCTGCGCGGGGCGTCCTTCGCCAGCCTGTTCGCCAAGGACACGCCAGCGCAGCGGGCGAGAGCCGCGGAGCTGCTCGACTTTGTCGGGCTCGCCGATAAGCGGGGCGAGGAGGCCGGCGACTTGTCCTTCGGCCAGCAGAAGCTGCTCGAACTCGCCATGGCCCTGATGAACGAGCCCAAGATGCTGCTGCTCGATGAGCCGACCGCCGGCATCAATCCCGTGCTGATCGAGAGCCTCCTCGATCGCTTGCGCGCGGCCAACAAGGAGCGCGGCCTCACGCTTCTGATCATTGAGCACAACATGCCGGTGATCATGGGCCTCGCCGAGCACATCTACTGTCTTGCCCATGGCCGGCTGTTGGCCGGGGGCAGCCCCGAGGCGGTCAGAGCCGATCCCAAAGTGGTCGACGCGTATTTGGGAGCCGCGTGATGGCGCCGGTGTCGGACGAGCGGGGAATGGGACAGGGCGTTCCCGTCGCCGAGTTGGATCGCCTCGCCGGCGCGGCGCCGTTCCTCGCGGTCGATCACCTCGATGCCGGCTATGGCCGCATGCGGGTGCTGCGGGACCTGTCGCTCCGTGTGGGCAAGGGGCAATCGATCTGCCTGGTGGGACCGAACGGCGCCGGTAAATCCACGGTGCTGCACGCCATCTACGGCTTTGCCCGCATCTTCTCAGGCTCTGTCCGGCTTGATGGCGAGGATGTCACCAGGGAGAAGCCAAGCACCAAACTCAAGGCCTCTCGCCTCGCTTATGTCCTGCAAAAGGAGTCGGTGTTCCCAACCATGACCGTCGAGGAAAATCTCTGGATGGGCGGCTACCTGCTCGATCGTCCGGGCGACGCCAAGGAGGCAGCGGAGCGCGTCCTCGATCGTTATCCCCGTCTCAAGGAGCGCCGTGGCGAGAAGGCCCGCGTGCTGTCGGGCGGCGAGCGGCGCCTGCTCGAAATCTCCCGCGCCTTGATCATGGATCCGCACACGCTCCTGATCGACGAACCGTCGATCGGGCTCGAGCCTCGGGCCATCGACATGATCTTCGACACGCTGCGCGCGCTCCGCGACGAAGGCGGCAAGACGCTCGTGCTCGTCGAGCAGAATGCGCGCAAGGGATTGGAGTTCGCCGATCTCGGCTACGTACTCGTCGCCGGCAAAGTGGTGCAGGCGGGGAAGGCGAAAGACTTGCTCGCCGACCCTGACATGGGCCGGCTGTTTCTCGGCGGGTGAGGAACGCTCGCTAGAACGAGTCGCCCGCGAACACCGTCGCCTCGCAAGGCATGCTCGCCTTCTTGAACAACCCGCATGCCTGCATCGCTTCGGCGGCGCTGGCGAATGGACCGGCGACCAGGCGCCACTTCTTGTCGGGCGCCATCACGCGACGCGCCTCGAGGCCCGCCACGAGCGCGGCGTGATTGGTGAGAAGATCGCGCCACATGGCCCTGATCCCCTCCTGCTTCTCGACGATGCCGATCTCGATGCCGAACCGGGTGGTGCCTGGGGGGATCGAGTTTGCCGGGCTCAGCGCTGCCGTCTCCGTTCCACCGCTAGCGGAGTCGTCGGGCTCGTCGGTGGTGACCGTCGCCGATGACGATGCCTCCGGCTCTTCCGCGGCAGCCGGCGCCTCAGCGACGGCGTGGTCCGGCGCCGCTGCGGCGGCGGGCTCCTGCTCCTCAGCGGGCTTGGGCGTCGGGGTCGGGGGCGCCGGCGGCTCGAGGCTCGCTGCGGGTGGCGGCGGCTTTGGCGCATCAGGCTGCCGCATCGCTCCCGGAGCCGGTGGCGAGGTGGTGACCGCGGTCGATGTCGTCAGCTCCGCCACGGGCCCGAGCACCTTCTCCAAGGGCTTGAGGCGCGTGTTGATGGCGGCGAGCTGACCCGACAGATCCTGGACCGTGGCCTTGAGCTCGCTGATTTCCTTGTCCTTGGTCTCGCTTGCCTGCATCAAGGCCTGGGCCTGGTCCTCGGAGAGAGGCGGCGGCCCGCCCGGCGCCGCAGGCGCGGCGGCCGGCGCGGCAGCGGCGGTCTCGGCGCGGTCGGCTTGAGGCGTGGTGACGACGCGGAACAGATAGGCGGCCGAGAATACCGCCAGCAGAATCCAGAAGCCGGCGAAG
>Ga0307444_1000940_pt1 | contig 12924 bp, 16 predicted proteins | sample SalMarSW160340MG_FD_202145 | JGI IMG/M metagenome (GOLD analysis project Ga0307444, IMG submission 202145) | Salt marsh sediment microbial communities from the Plum Island Ecosystem LTER, Massachusetts, United States - SW1603-40 | ecosystem: Environmental > Aquatic > Marine > Intertidal zone >... | reverse complement strand
GAAGGCAAGAAGTGTTCTGAGTGCACCTTCTTCGTCAAACCCAACGCGTGCAAGGTGGTCGAGGGGGACATCAGTCCCGAGGGCTGGTGTCAGCTTTGGGCCAAGGCCGCCTAACACCAGAGTTCGCTGCGCCCCGAAGATCCCGAAGATAGTGTCCGGTAGGAGTCCCTAGCAGACCTTTAGAGCGCGCATTAGCGATGTCCGTTTTACCCCACTTAGCGGATATGCTGAGCCTCAGAATCGACGTCCGCTTTGTGCCGTTAGCTGACATGGACGGACCGCTCCGATTTTGCCAGTGCGAGTCTTGACCGCTCTCTAGCACCTTTAGGTCTTCTTTCTGTGCAATGTGGCGCCGTCCGGTTTCGAGGATGATCTCGACCTCCTTTTGGAGGACTCGGCGCTGGGTGGCATTCGCTTGGGCGAGAAGCTGGCCAAGGCTTTCGACCAGGCGGATCAGCACCGCAGGTTGATTCTGGCTGTGCTGACGGAGTTGCCGAAAAGCCTCCTCGACAGTGTCGGCGAAGGTCGACCCAGGTGCCAAAAGCCGAACGGTGCCGTCATCATCCGTCCACACGCATTGGGGGGGTGCCCCGCTGCATTATCTTACGGAGTAACACTGTAAGGCGGTCGACCACAGCCATGGCGGAAAACGGATCGTTGGTGCTGGGTGAGAGGGCTCTCAACGCGACCTCGACCAGTTGGCGGATCGAGGTCTCAAGATCCTGAATTGACGCCCGCTCGCCCCCGAGCACCAGGCACTTCTCAAGCTCGGTTCGCACTTCGTCAGTAGCTGCGTCAGGGGGGGCAATCCAGGCGAGTACACCTCCTTCAATGACGTGACGACCCGGTTTAAGCGAAAGCTCGATCATCGCGTCCGCTTCTTTTGCGATCTCAACCATGCCGTGATGATTGATCGCCTGTACGTAACCGCTGTGATGAAGTGCTAGCGGCGCTCCGCCCCCACGCGGGCGAGTAGAGGGTTCAGCAGGTGCCTCAAAATCGGCAGCGGGCAGAAGGCGCTCGACATCTGCATCCAGTGCCTCACCCACACGGTCTATGATCGTGTCGACGACAATTGAGCGAGCGAGGTGGTGCACGAAGACGAGCAGGGCCACAAGACAGAGCAGCACAAGAGCAGTGCCGCCCGTCACCGCGAGATTGGGCACCCCATCGGTCCCGCCGTACGTCGAACGAAGCACTATCAAAAGATACACGACGGTGGCCACAAACAGCCCCAGCGTCACCTGGGTCCGTCGGTCGGCCATAAAGCTGCGGATCAGACGCGGCCCGAGTTGCTGAGCGGCAAGCGCCAGCACCACCATTGTGATGGAAACCACTAATGTCGCCATGGTTATCATGGCGGTGACCAGGTTAGAGAGGAATTGAGGGGCTTCTTCGGCGTTGCCGCTATAGAGAAACCAGACCGGGTCCTCGCCCTGGCGAAGGGGGAAATGGACGGCGAGAACAGCGGCGGCCCCCGCTACAACCACCATTAGTAACGGCAGAGCCCACAGGCTTGACCGCAGATCACGCCAAAAGCTCAGGAGTCGTGGGAGCATCGGCAAGGCTGGGAAAAGGATAGAGATTTGATTCGAAACCTGACCACTAGTTTATACTCGAACCCTTGGTATCCAGATTCCGTCCGTGGCGGACATTGGAGGGTCGATTGAGGATGTCCGCTTTGGGTCATTAGCGGACATCAGGGAGCAGACCAGTGATGTCCGCTTTATCCCTAAGAGCGGACATGCTCAGCGTCAGGATCCGCTAAGTGCCAATCGCCAACGTGTGAGCAATGCCCTCCATTTTCCGCCTTGGGCCACAAAGAAAATCTGAACGAAACAGACGCAGTGGGCGCTCCGTGAACACGCGGCGCGGGCTGAGTGGATGTGTGCCCATCGATCTTTGGGGCTACTGTTGCCGCAAAGCCACAGGATTTAGGTTGTCCGCTGATACAATGCCTCTCCCTCGGTAAGGGATCACTCGACCGCGCATTGCACTGATGGAGGTCGACTCGCGCGGGGCCGGTGGTGAATTTCCTCGACCTAGCCCCGCGGATTAGCCCCCGCGGGGCTTCCTAATTCAGCGTTCCGGCTTCACTGAGTACGAAAGATCGCAGCAGCAACGCGGTCTGCCGTCCAGATTCCGCCACAGCCGCTGTACGACTCCGTCGACTATGTTGGAAAGAGGCGATCGGTGCGACCGAGGACGCGGTAGACCAGCAACCCCAGCCACTCATGGAGAGCCTGGCTAAGCTTAGTCATCTCCGGCAGTTTCTGGTCGTAAACCGGCCACGGCTTGACATTGAAACCCGCCGCGCGGAACGAGGCGAGGGCTCTCGACATATGGAGGGCGCTGGTGACCAGTAGCCAGCGTTGCTGCGGCGTCGGCTTCGCCAGGTCGGCGCAGAAGCGCGCATCTTCGTAAGTATTGTTCGATCGCGTTTCTAACTCGACGCGGGAGGGATCGATCCCGCCACCGAGTTGCACAATAGCGCCAGTCATCGTGGCCTTGTCGCTAAGCAGTAGCCTCGCGGTGGGATAGTGGCGCGCCAATCGACCGGCTTCGGCGAACCTTGCGGCACCCCCAGCAAGGGCGATGATGCCCGTCGGCGAGCCCATCGACACGAGATCTGTACGCTGGAATCGCTCCTCGAGCGGCGTAACGAGGATGTTGTTGATTCGCTGTGGCGTCGCGCTGATCAGCGACACTCCTGCGAGCGCGGCGCAGGCGGTCGCGTTGAGGACGAAGTTGCTGGCCTTAATCATTCTTGAGGTACGTCACGCCGCGCCTTCTACACTAACTGGTCCGCGAACGCGCAGGTTACAAGGGGAAGCCTTAAAATTGCGCTGCTCCCGAGGTGCAAAGGCTCAGCAGGTGACGGTCAGACGCACTTAGCGCTACCTTGGCCGCTTCGTAGTCAAGCCATAAGTCACCTGACTCAGAGTACGCTGTCGCCTCCAATTTTGCGGTGTAGAGGAAAGTTACACCTTCGACCCCTGGTGTGCCCTCAAGCGAAACAAATGCTGGTGCTGATTTCTCATAGGGAAGTTGAGCCAGCCACGCGTCGACCTGCTTCTCGATGGGTATCCAGCCGCTCAACGCTTGGCGAGGAAGCTCAAGGCGCCCCGAGGGTAGCGCGTGCACGAGCACCCTGCCGTCGTCCCCGTAGATTATCAGAACGGCTTTGGCCAACGTCGCCCGCTGTAGGCGCAAGAGGATGCGCCAAAGCTTGATCACCCTCCGTCGAATAGGCGGCGACCGAGATAACCACGTTGGCCAGCTACTAAACGTCTCAACCCCCCGCCAAAGTAAAAGAGTGACCGCCGCCGGCCCCTCGACTTGGCAACCCTATCACAGGTAGTTAGATTACAACCAGTACGCGGTCTTATGAGTGCTGCAGCGGGCAATAACTAAAGCTTTAATCTGAGAATAGCAAATTTTTTGCCAAGTTTAGCCATTGAAGCTAGGCGCTTGGCTGACTAAGTGGGTTGCTTGTCGAAGCTGCCGATCAGAGGCAGCTTGGACAGGGGATAACAACCGTGACGATATACTTTCAACACGTGGGCGAGCGCCTCAGCAGGCGTGACCTACCGAAGACGATTGGCACGCGAGAGAGGGGGGTCGTCCGTCTCCGTTGGCCTAATGTGGCGCCTTACCTGAGCGACTTATCTGAGACTGAGCGTGCTACGCTTGAGCGAGCTCTGACTAAGGAGGCGCCCGGAGGATTTCAGATGTGGGGCAGTGCCCTGAGGGCCAAACGGGTTTTGCGGCAGCTCTCTCCTGGCGACTATCTTCTCCTACTAGAGACAACCCGCGGCGGAGGGCGATTTGCGTATGCCGGGCAGGTGGTGGCTGCGCCGACCACCGACTGTCCGGCGTTGTCGCAGCACTTCTGGGGCGAGCCTGGTTGGCCGGTTATCACTTTCATGGTGGGTGGGCTCACAGACTTGAGCTTCGTTGCGTTCTGCGAGGATTTTGGTTTCAGTTCGTACTGGAACCCTGCCGGTCAAACGCTTCGCCTTGATCCGCATCGATTGCAGTCGTCACCTCATGAAACTGAGGAGGGGTTCATACGCCAAATCGTTCGTGGCTCTAGCTTCGCGGGTGTCGGGGAAGAGGATTTCAAATTTTGCGATCCCGCAGAGGTGGATCTTCCGGTTGGCCAGGAGCGAGACCTACTCAGACGTCACCTCGCGGTGGAGAACTCCAAACGCCTCCTGCAAGAATTCAGGGCCAGGCTCGACAAACCTGTTTGTTGCGTGTGCAAGTTCGATTTCGAGCGCGTGTATGGCCCCAGCGGCAGGCAATTCATCGAAGCCCACCACACCAAGCAGCCGAACGAGATAGGCGAGCGGCAGCCGTCAGCCGACGAGATGGTCCCGGTGTGCTCCAACTGCCACCGCATGCTGCATCGCTACTCGCCGATGTTCGATTGGACGGAGTTGAAGCAGATCGTCGCGAACCAATACGCGACGTGGCTCGAAAGCGACTAGCTCCGAGAGCCGGAAACTCACGCAACATCCCGTGCTGGCGCAAGCAGCGACTGCGGGATGGCAACGCGGACTTTACCACCCATGATCTCGAGTAGGACCCGGACGCGGCCGTTGTCATCGAGACGCTCGAGTTGCCCAACGAACTCCGCGAAGACGCCTGCGGTGACTTTGACACGTTGACCCTCTTTGAGGTCGGCATCGAAGTGAACGTTGCCGCCGCCATCTGCTGCGGCGATTAGGCTCTCGACGACACCACTTGGGACGGGCAGGGGCTCTCCCCCCTGCATCAGCAGCCGCTCGACGCCAAGGGTGCCGTTGATGCTGCGCCAGCGGTCGACGGAGCGGTTGAGGATGACAAAGAGGTAGCGCGGAAACAGCGGCGCGGAGATGGTTTCGACTTTGCGGGCGTGACGGCGGTTTTTCCAGTATCGCGGCACAAACGCCCTGAAGTCTTGGTTCTTGAGTTGGGTTGCCGCCCGCAACTCCCGCTGCGGCAACGTGCGGGCGACATACCACCGCTCGTCCTCTGAAAGCGGTAGCCAAGCGCTGCAACAACCTGAGTTTGACGCAACGCTACTGTGAACGGTCATCTGCTTCCTTGTCTCGCCGGTATCGGCGTGCGCTGCTAAAGTTGCATATTCTCCGGCTGCGCGAGACGTTAGCTCCGAACCGAGGCCAAAAAAAGAGGCGGCGAGGGACCTCCACAGCCCCTGTCGACCTCAGATTTTCGTCACCATGGTGCTGTCTGAGCTGCTGCCCGAGGGGATGAAATGGCCCGCCTCAAGTTCGTTTGCCTAGCCGCTCTGGTGTTTCCCTGGCTCGTACTACTTCTGGTTTTGGCTCCCAAAGCATGGGAAGAGCTTGCCGTTCCACCTCGGCCAACGCCCGAGGGATAGCCAAAGTGACTGGTCAGGTGGCCCAGCAATACCCCTTTTCGGAACTTCAATTTCGATCTCTCGGTGCAAGATTAAGTTGCGTTGGGGTGACGTGTTCCGTTCGCTCCCCCCGAGCAACGCCCTGATAGAAGCTCGGCTGCCCCCCGTCAGGCTTCCATATTTGTCTGAAGCGCGGCTCCGGGGAACGTCAATCCGCCCCTCGCGGCCCATCGGTTCACGCTCTGGCAAGTTTCCCCAGTCGCTGTGGATAAAGTCTCGGAGCCTCACCCGCACAAAACTTTTGTGACGATTGGTGCGCTCTCCCCACACTCGCAAAACTTGCAGGATCTGTCGCCGCTTGCGGCGGTGAGCTGTCGCGAATTTGTAACGCGCTGGGAAGCCAAATCTCAGGTCCACCATCCCGGGTACTGAGGAGTCGCGCTAGAGTTCTGGAGCGGTTCAGAAGGAGGGGGCACATGCGCGACATTCGGGCCGACTTGCAGCAGCGTGCGAAGTTCATCGATGCCGAGATCAGTTCTGCCAATGCGCATTTTGAGAAACTTCTCGAGCAACTCGAGAGCGAGCGCGACGAGAGGGTGGCCGGGCTCAAATTTGAGCTCGAGGCAGTCACAAGGCTGATGGAGATTGAGCACCGGCGGATGGGTGGCCCGGCTGCCATACAGCCGCCTGCTATCCACCAACCTGGGCCGCCACCCGCAAATTTCTTGGTTCACAAAATAAGCGAGTTCGGCGCGCTATCCTCAGCTGAGGCTTCGCGATCTCGCGGCGCAAGAGGGGGTGCTGCCTGAGTCAGAGAATTCAGCGCGGGCGGTGGTGGCGGCCCCCGCCGGGAGTATCAGGGAGGAGCGCATCCGGCAACTGCCTGATGGTCGTTTCGCGCCGCTGACCATGTCGCAAGCCATCGGGTTCAGGAGGGCGGTGTGACTGCGGTTGCCGCGATCCGGCGCAGTGCCCGCTCGTAGCATCGGCGGAGGCAAACCTTGAGCGACGCCGGCGAGATCATAAGCCCCTTCCTCCGGAAGATCGTGGGGAGACGCGGCATCGAAGATGAGCACGTCACGAGCCTCATGATCGTTGAGCGCTACCGGCGGAAGCCGGAGCCAAGCAACCCCGTCGTTGCTTATGCTGGCCTCGATCCACAGGGAACTGGCCGCTCGAGGCGGCGATCGTCAGCCGCGAGGCCGAACTGGGAAGGGCGCTGACGGAGCAGGAAATTGAGAAGGAAATCGAGCGGCTTAAAGCCGTGCGTTCCTGCCGCAGTGTGTAGGCACGCTCGTTGTTCGGCACCCCCACCCCGCGGAAGAGCAGCCCCGGAGTTGGGATGCACGCGGGGCTGCCAAGTGTGACGAACTAAGTTTAGGTGTCTTGGCCAGCGGTCGTTTGCCAGCGCCGAAGATTAGCAGTTCAATTTCTCCCTACTATATCTTCTTTACTACAAGTGAAGTTTGAGGCTGTTCGAGCGTCGCGCGCGTGTAAAGCGCAGCGGCACAGCTGCCTAATCCGTGCACACTGAGATCATGCAACCCTAAGCGTGTCTCAGGGGGCTCTGCCGGACCTAAGGCGGTACCGGAGAAAGGTCGCCCGCACAGGTTTGCTTTCGTTTCCCCCTCAGGGCGACCCGGGATCACCGAACTGCTTGAGCCAGTTACGCTCCGCCTCCATGAGCGACTCCCGCCGCGACACACCGCGGCCGTAGGCCGTTCGTTCACCATCGGTGATTTTCGTCTCATACGTCTTCTCGCAGCCCTTAAGGCGCTCGAAGACGTTGCGACGCGCACGCCAGGTTTTATAGGTGAGGTCGTCCATGCCTCCAAAGACACGCAACTTCCGTGCTGCAGTTGCCCGCGCCGAAGAAGCCCGTCCAAGAGCTTGCGGCGCTGAGGTGTCAAAGAGGTGACGCCTGAGGAGGCGTTTTGTCGCTGCAGCCGAAAGTCGCCGTGCCAAGGGTGGCGCCGTCAATAACCTGCGGGCTGAGGAGCTCGTTTACTCCTCGGCGCTGCGACGGTAGATGTCCTCGAACCGCACGATGTCATCCTCGTTGAGGTAGGCCCCCGATTGCACCTCGATCAGGAAGGCAGGGATCTTCCCCGGATTGGAGAGGCGGTGCTTCTCGCCCAGGGCGATGTAGGTCGATTGGTTCTCGGTAAGAAACGCCGTCTCCTCGCCCTTGGTAACTTCGAGGGTGCCGCTGACCACCACCCAGTGTTCCGAACGGTGGTGATGACTCTGGAGCGAAAGCTTCGCCCCGGGCTTCACCATCAGGCACTTCACTTGGTGGCGCTCGCCACGATGAAGCCCCTGGTACCATCCCCAGGGCCGGTAGACGCGGTCGTGACGCAGCGTGATGTCGCCGCCGTTGCTTTTGAGCTCAGCGACCACCGACTTGATTTCTTCGGCCTGCTCCTTCGACATCACCAGCACGGCGTCGCGCAACGCGACCACAACCAAATCCTTGACGCCCACCAGGGTAACGTAGGCGTCGTCGCTGTAGACGAAGCAGTTTTCGCTGTCGGCGATCGCGACCTTGCCGTTGCTCTTGATCACGTTGCCGCGCTCGTCTTTTTCTGAGTAGCTCCACAACTCCGACCAGGAGCCGACGTCACTCCACCCCGTGGTCAAGGGGACACAGACGATGTTATCGGCCTTCTCCAGAATGGCGTAGTCAAGCGAGATTGAGGGTGCTTGCGCGTAGCTCTCGCCGAGAGAGCGGAACTCAAGGTCCATCACCGACTCATTCAGTGCCCGGCGGCAGGCCGCAAGAATTGAGGGAGCATGTGTCTCGAACAGCTGCAGCAGCGCGACAGCCGAAAACAGAAAGATGCCGGCGTTCCAATAAAAGTTGCCGTCCGCGACATAGGTCTCGGCAAGGTCACGCGATGGCTTCTCGACGAAGCGCTTCACATTGAGCGCAGCATTCGCGCCCTCCTGTGGGCTCGTCTCGATGTAGCCGTAGCCGGTGTGGGGGCAGTCGGGTTCGACGCCAAAGGTGACGAGCTTGCCCTCTTGCGCCGGGCCGATGCCGAGCTCGACCGCCTGGCGGAAGGCGCTTTCGTCGACAATGGCGTGATCGGAGGGTGCCAACAGCACGAGAGCGTCGGGATCGGCACGGGCAGCGATTAGAGCCGCGATGCAGGCCGCGGGCGCCGTATTGCGCGCCACGGGCTCGAGCACGATGTTGTTGAAGCTCGCGCCAATTTCCTGGAGCTGCTCCAGCACCAAAAACCGATGCTGGTGGTTGGTGAGGACTGACAGCGGCGCGAAGGGATCGCCCATCAGGCGCCGGCAGGTCTCCTGAAACAGCGACAACGACCCGGTCAGCCTGTGGAACTGCTTCGGGAAGGCCTCGCGGGAGAGAGGCCACAGCCGCGTCCCGGCGCCGCCACAAAGGATGAATGGCAAGATTTCACGCATCTTCCACCGACGCACAACCAAACCGAGCACCTTCAGACCTTAGATGAGTTGGTTGCTGAAAGCCAAGCCTTCAGAGGGATCCCGCAGGGGTACCTAGTTGGGGAGACACGTTCCAACGACCTCAAGCGCGGGACGGAGCTCCGTCTTGCCCCTTACTGACATGGCGCGAAGTTAAGACAGTTCACGCTTTCTTCAGAACTCCTTGCTTCGATTCGCGAGGGACGAAGGCGGAAATCGGCTGGGCTTGGTGCCGTTCTTCCGGGGCCGCGACGATGGGGAGCACGCTGATCGGCACCATCTCAGACACAGGCACTCGACCATCATGCCTCATGAAGCGCCTGATCGGCCTTCAATATTGGCTCGTCGTCGGGGCAACAGTCGTGCTCGCAGCGACCGCCAACGCCGGGGTAACCGTGGTGGCGAAAACGAAAACGCCACACATCTTGCAGCGACACGTCGCGGCCCCAGGTCGTTCCAATCTCCCTCCCGGTTTTCGTCTCGTCAAAACCGAGCTGCCGCGTGGGTCGACCTTCGACCAAAGCGTGTTGGGGTTGATTCTCATGGCGGACCATCCGGTCTCGGATCCAGATCCGGCTAGCGTCGCGAAGGTGACCGTCTCCCCGAAGTCGAACCGCTCCCCCGTGCGCCCTAGGACGATGATGAAAGCGACTGTCTTGGGCAACGAGCTTCCTTGGTTGCGCCAGGCTCGCTAGCATAAATTGCGGCGGCAGAAGGCGGCGCCAAAAGGTTGGCAGCTCCGTGCCTGCGCCCAGCACCCACTCCTCTCCATCGCAGTTTTGGATGACCGATTGCGACAGTGCCGCGAATCCGAACACATGCTAGGTTCGCGGGGGTGGCAGACTTTTTCGAAGATCAGGCGAAGCGACTTTACGGGCTTGGCGAACTTGAAGCCGAGGTACTCGCGGTGCTGCGCCTTGTTGTTCGGCAGACTGAGCGTGGTGAGAAGTCGATGCCGATCTGCTTGAGCGCGTGAAGGCAATCCTGGAGCGATACGACCGAGCAATGATGCGCGGCCATGAAGCCCCAGGCGTCGTTCCGCTGCACCGGGACTAAATCAGATGCGCGGTGGTGGATGAGGCTCAGCCGATGAAGCGACAGGAGTGGCTTAGGTCGATTTTGCTTATCGTCGCGTTGATTGTCTTATCCATCCTGGTGGCCCAGAGTCGCCGGAACTGTGAAATACCCGGCTCATCATGGGTACCCTGCATTTGGGGCGAACCCCTGGGCGACAAGGCAAATAAGGCACATTCAGCAACATCCGACGCAAACAGCCGCTGAGCTCGACGGCGGTCTCCGCAGCATAGACGCGAGCCGTCGATAGAAGCGCGGCTGTTCGCGATCCGGCCCCCATTTCCGCCTGGGAAGCTGGCGATTGCATAAAGAGCGCGGGTGCAGGGCCCGAAACTGGGCCGCTTAAGAATTGCGGAGATGCCCCTCGATCTGGGTTGATAGCGCCCGCGGTGAAGGCTACCTCCAATCGGGCCCATCGTCTCTGTGGCTCGCAAGGAGACGTCATGCAAGCGTCCTTGTTGCTGCAGCTTCTGATTCTGTTGGTGGTAGCCAATGGCGCCGCGGTCGTCGCCAAGAAGCTTCTGGGAGACGCCTATGGCCGACCGATTGACGGTGGTGCCCTCTTCTTGGATCAGCAACCCATATTCGGGTCCTCCAAGACCATCCGCGGTATCGTCGCGTCTTTACTTGCGACCTCGATATGCGCGGCTCTAATGGGTCTCGGATGGGGGCTTGGAGCTCTCGTTGCAACATTCGCCATGGCTGGCGATCTTTTTTCCAGCTTCGTGAAACGCAGGCTGCACCTCGCTTCAAGCAGCATGGCCATCGGTCTCGATCACATCCCGGAGTCTCTCTTTCCTCTCCTTGCGAGTTGGTTGCTGCTACCGCTGAACATTCTCGAGATTGTGGTCGGGGTGACGATATTCGTGGTCGGCGGACTGGTCCTTTCCCCCATCCTCTTCAAGTTGAATATTCGTGATGAGCCTCACTGACGGCTCGAGGCGTGAAGGTGGTGCAGCGTGATTTCTGGGGGGCAGTTGAAGCGCACGGGGACGACAGATGACCCCGCGCCAACCGAGGTGTAGCCGATCAAGTCGTGATATCTCCAGGGGCCGACGCCCATGTGGCGCGGCAAAACCGAATCGAGTGTGATCGGGATGCGGCCCGGGAGGCAAATCTGGCCGCCGTGGGTGTGACCACTCAACATAAGATCGAATTTTGAGTGAGCAGCCTGGCGGTAGACTTCCGGAGTGTGCGAAATCAAAATCGAAAATTCGTCGCTAGGCATCGCGGCAGCGACCTCCTCGATGTTGTCCGTTTGATAGAAGTGGGCATCGTCGATGCCGCAGAGATGGAGGCGTTGTCCGTCGCGCTCGATGATGTCGCTCTCGTTGATCAGCATCGTTATTCCCATCGCCTCCAAACCCGGGACCAAGCAAATTGTATCGTGATTGCCGAGCACGCCGTAGATCGGGCCTCTGAGCGCGGCACAAACGCGCGCCATTCCGGCGAGTGTCGCGTCGAATGGGCCGTGGGTCTCGCCTCTGTAGTCACCCGTTAGAACGCAGAGATCGTAGCGAACCTCTCTGAGGAGATCGATCACGCGCGCCATTGCGGCTTCGCTCATGTCGACGTGGAGGTCGCTGAGTTGAATAAGGGTAAACCCTTCGAAGGCCTTGGGTAGGTGCGGCGAAACTATGTGATTGCGCCTAATGGCAACGTCGGCGGCGTTGCGCAGGCCGCGCGCGTAGAGGCCCGCCGCCCTGAGGAGCGTGCGGATAATTGTGCGGGACAGCGTCGAATTCTCGATGTGGAAGAAGTTGAGGCCTTGGCCGAAGATCTGAGCCTCGTGATCCTTTTCCAAGGCCAGCCGCTGCCGTACATGCTGCGTGCCGAGCCGCCGCTCAAGGATTGCGAGGCCGTCTAGGTTAGCTACGGTCGCGAGCGTTTGGTGCACCAGAGTTCTCCAAAGTTAGGTGGACATGCAACCTCGCGTGCTGGCTCTTCGGCGACAACATGGAGTTCCGAGTTTGCTGACGCCCCACTTTCGACGCGGGTCACCTCGTGGTGGCAAGCATTGACGCCGATTGAAACGTAAATTCAACAATTGTTCTGCCTCCAGCGGAGTGCATCAACAAGGACATACAATCCTAGATTGTATCAGAAGGTCGAGATCACAAAACGAACCCAATTTCTGCCTCCGGCGCGCAACCGGGAGCTAGATTGAAGCTGCAGCAGTCCTGCTCACTGAGCTGCTGGCTCCCTTGGCCTGCCACGGCAACCATCTTTTCACACCCCTGGCGCTAGAAAGGAGATCAAGACCGGAGGAGCGGCGAAAATGAAGGTTGCATGTGTAGTGGCGCTATTTGGGGGCGCCTTTTTGGTTGCAGGGCTCGCCAACGCCACGGAGCTTTCGGCTGCATCGCACGCTCCGGGCAAGACGCGAGCCAACCCGGAGCCCCGCTCCGAGATGTCGTATGACCAAGGAGCGCTTTGGACCTCGGACTACGGGCCCTCTTACGATATTTCGCGGCCCGAGGATGAGGATCCCCTGGCCGGGCTCCCCATCGGGACGGCTGGCGTCGTCAGGGGCAGTCAGCTCGGCCGCTGACGGCCGTCGTCACGAGGCGGCGGCGGCCACGTCGCCAGCGAGCGCCGCTTCGAACAATTTCTTGCTGCCATCCTTGGTCAAGGGCACCGGATTGCCGCCAGCGGTCGGATCGACGATCGCCATCTCGGCGATCAGCTTCTCCTTGCTCCCGTCGACACCGAGTTCCTTGAGACTATGCGGGATTCCCGTGCGCTTGCGGATATCGAGGACCGCGGCGAGGAACCCGTCGAAGCCGCCACTGATTTCTAGGAAGCCGGCGAGCCGCTCGATCTTGCCTTCGACCGCCGGACGATTGAAGGCAAGCACGTAGGGCATGAACACGCCATTGGTGGTGCCGTGATGGGTGTTGTAGAGGGCACCGACCGGGTGTGACAGCGCATGGATGGCGCCAAGGCCCTTCTGGAACGCCGTGGCCCCCATCGCCGCCGCGCTCATCATATTGCCGCGCGCCTCGAGGTCCTCCCCGTTCGCCACCGCCTTC
>Ga0307444_1000929_pt1 | contig 12994 bp, 8 predicted proteins | sample SalMarSW160340MG_FD_202145 | JGI IMG/M metagenome (GOLD analysis project Ga0307444, IMG submission 202145) | Salt marsh sediment microbial communities from the Plum Island Ecosystem LTER, Massachusetts, United States - SW1603-40 | ecosystem: Environmental > Aquatic > Marine > Intertidal zone >... | reverse complement strand
ACGCGCAAACGCTGGGGCTGTCAGTGCCTTATTACGATCCGCTCGAGCACTATGAGATCGTCAAGAACAAGTGGTTCGGCTTGCGCCCGCCAACCCCGCCGGCCGCCGATAATTGAACCATCGCGGGCCTTTACGCATTAACCATTGGGGTTATTCTCCAGGGTCAAACCGAGACGTGGGCCTTAACGTCGTGTTAAGCTATTGAGAGAGGGTAACCCTGGTGTACACCCGCCGGGTGAAGTCAGTTTTCAAGAGGCGGCAAGGGATCAGATCATGAGCAGCACCGAGCGCGCTCCTGAGCCGACGATGGAGGAGATTCTGGCCTCCATCCGTCGGATCATCACGGACGATGAAGCCGGCCAGGCGAAGAAAGCAACCCAGCAAGCCCAGCCGGAGGACGAGAGCCTCGAAGGCGAGGCCGACAGCCAGATCATCAACGACATCGCACGCGTCCTGAGCGGCAGCGCGCCCCAGACCGCGGCCGAGGAGGAGGAGGAGGAGATCCTCGACCTCACGGCCGAGCTTGGCGGTCTCGAGCTTGTCGAGGAAGAAGAAGTCACCGAGGTCACCGAGGTGGTCGAAGTCGCCGAGGTCCTCGACCTGGAACCCGAGGAAAACGCCGCGCCCGAGTTCATCCCTGCGCAAGATGCCGCGCACCAAGAGGCTGCGCTTCAAGAGCAAGAGCCTGAGCCCGAGCCCGCGCCCGTGATGGAAGCGGCCCCGGCTGTGGAGCCGGCCCCGCGGGCGGAACCCGTGCAGGACATGGCGTCACCGCCGCACATGGTGGCACCGCAACAGCCGCAAGTTCAACAGCCACAAGTTCAAGGGCCCAAGCCGTCGGCGAGCCTCGAGGCCGCCTCCGCGCTTGAGCGCGCCATTGCCGCGCTGCGGGCAGGGCAGGTGCCGACATCGACGACGCCCCAGGCGGAGCCGTTCCGGTTCCAGACCGCGCCGCAGCCAGAGCCGATGCCGCAGCCCGAGCCCGCCTTCGTACCGGAGCCCGCGCCCGAGCAGATGGCGGCGGAGCCCGAGCCTCTGTCCATGGCTGTCCCCATGGAGGAGCCGGAGCCGGAGGCCGAGACGCACCCCGAGCCCGAGCCCGTGCCCGAACCTGAGGCCGAGCCTGAAGAGCTCATGGGCGAGCCGGAGCAGCCGGAGCCCGAGCTCGTGTTGACCGAGGTCGAGATGACCGTCGTCGGCGAGCCGGAAGAGGAAGAGGCGCTGGAGGCCGCGGAGCCTGAGCCCGAGGTCCCGTTCTGGCCGAGTGCAACGCAGAGCTTGACGGCGGAAGAGGATGAGCCTGAGCCCGTTTTCGAGCCGGAGCCTGAGCCCGTTTTTGAGGCCGAGCTCGAGCCCGAGCCCGTGGCGATGCAGGCGAACGGCGTGCACCACGACGATGGTGCCAAGACCCTGGAAGACAGCATCAAGGACATGCTGCGTCCGATGCTGCGGCAATGGCTCGATGAGAACATGCCGCGCATCGTCCGCGAGCTCGATCCCGAGACGCTTCGCCGCTCCCAGGACTAAAACACCGCCAGACGTTGACAGCGCGGAAGCCGAGAGCGTAGGACCCGCGGCGACCCTTTATCGCCAATCATCCGCGTCCCATGCTCGATAAGACGTATCAACCGCAGAATTTCGAAGGCGACATCTATCGCGCCTGGGAAGACGCGCGCGCCTTCGCCGCCGGCCGCGGCGACCGCGAGACGGCGAAGCCCTTCGCCGTCGTCATCCCACCGCCCAACGTCACCGGCTCGCTCCATATGGGGCACGCGCTGAACAACACGCTGCAAGACGTGCTGGTCCGCTTCGAGCGTATGCGCGGCCGCGACGTGCTGTGGCAGCCGGGCACCGACCACGCCGGCATCGCCACGCAGATGGTGGTCGAGCGCCAGTTGATGGAGCGCCAGGAACCGAACCGCCGCGCCCTCGGCCGCGAGAAGTTCATCAAGCGCATCTGGAAGTGGAAGGAAGAGTCCGGAAACACCATCGTCGGCCAGTTGAAGCGCCTTGGCGCGTCCTGCGACTGGTCGCGGCTTCGCTTCACCATGGACGAGGGGCTGTCGAAGGCCGTCCGCAAGGTGTTCGTCGAGCTTCACCGCGCCGGCCTCATCTACAAGGATAAGCGCCTGGTCAACTGGGACCCGGAGTTGCTGACCGCCATCTCCGATCTCGAGGTGGAGCAGATCGAGACCAAGGGCCACCTGTGGCATCTGCGCTATCCCATCGAGGGCGTTGCCTTCGATCCAGAAGATCCGTCCACCTTCATCGTCGTCGCCACCACACGACCCGAGACTATGCTCGGCGACACCGCAGTCGCCGTTCATCCGGACGATGAGCGCTACAAGCATCTCGTGGGCAAGAACGTGATCTTGCCCATCGTCGGCCGCCGCATCCCCATTGTCGCTGACGAGTACTCCGACCCCGAGAAGGGCTCCGGCGCGGTGAAGATCACGCCGGCACACGACTTCAACGACTTCGAGGTGGGCAAGCGCCACGGCCTGCCCATGATCAACGTGTTGAGCCAGGACGCGCGGCTCCTCCTGCACCCTAATCCGGAGTTCACGGACGGTGTCGAGCTGACGCCGCAACTCCATGCGACGATTCTCGAAATGAACGGCGTGTTCCGCTTCGCCGCGCGCACGATGATCGTCGACCGCCTGGAGGCCGAGGGCCTGCTCGAGAAGATCGAGGACTATGTCCACACGGTGCCGCACGGCGACCGCTCCGGCGCCGTCATCGAGCCGTTCCTCACCGACCAGTGGTATGTCGACGCCGCCACGCTGGCGAAGCCGGCCATCGAGGCCGTGAAGCGCGGGCGCACGACCTTCGTGCCGAAGAACTGGGAATCGACCTATTTCCACTGGATGGAGAACATCCAGCCCTGGTGCATCTCGCGCCAGCTGTGGTGGGGCCACCAGATCCCCGCCTGGTACGGGCCGGACGGCACGGCTTTTGTGGCCGAGAGCGAGGCGGAGGCCAAGGCGCAAGCCAAAGCGCATTACGGCAAGGACGAGAAGCTGAAGCGCGACGAGGACGTGCTCGACACCTGGTTCTCGTCGGCGCTGTGGCCGTTCTCCACGCTCGGCTGGCCCGACAAGACGCCTGAGCTCGCCCGCTACTACCCGACCGACGTGCTCGTCACCGGCTTCGACATCATCTTCTTCTGGGTCGCGCGCATGATGATGATGGGGCTGCACTTTATGGAGGAGGTGCCGTTCCGCGACGTCTATATCCACGCCCTGGTCCGCGACGAGAAGGGCCAGAAGATGTCGAAGTCGAAGGGGAACGTCATCGATCCTCTCGAGCTGATCGACTCTTACGGCGCCGATGCGCTGCGCTTCACGCTCGCCGCCATGGCGGCGCAAGGCCGCGACATCAAACTGAGCGGCGCGCGCGTCGAAGGCTATCGCAATTTCGCCACCAAGCTGTGGAACGCGTCGCGCTTTGCCGAGATGAACGATTGCGCGCCGTGCGTGGATTTCGATCCGGCCACGGCGCAGGCGACCCTCAACAAGTGGATCGCCGGTGAGAGCGAGCGCACCGTAGCCGCAGTGACCGAGGCGCTCGAAGCCTTCCGCTTCAACGAGGCGGCCGCTGCCATTTATCACTTCATCTGGCACATCTACTGCGACTGGTATCTCGAGCTTATCAAACCGATCCTGGCCGGCGACGACCAAGAGGCGAGGGCCGAGACGCGCGCCATGGCCGCCTTCGTCCTCGACCGCGCGCTCCAGCTGCTGCATCCGTTCATGCCCTTCGTCACCGAGGAGCTGTGGCGGAAGCGTGCGCCGGAAGGGGAGAGCCGCGACAGCCTCCTGATGCTCAGCGCGTGGCCGACGCATCGCGGCCTTCAGAACGCCGAGGCGGACGCGGAGATCGGCTGGGTCATCCGGTTCGTCACCGAGGTGCGCTCGGTCAGGGCGGAGATGAACGTGCCGGCGGGCGCCAAGGTGCCGCTGGTGATCTCCGGCGCGGGCGCGGCGACGAAGGCGCGGGTGGCAGCCCATGACGGGACCCTCAAGCGGCTCGCCCGCATCGAGACCATCGACTTCGTGGATGCCCCGCCCGCGGGTTCGGTCCAGATCGTCCTCGACGAGGCGACATTGGCCCTGCCGCTTGCCGGCGTCATCGACATCGGCGCTGAATCGGATCGTCTGAAGCGGGAGATCGATAAAGTGGGGTCTGAGATCGCCCAGCTAACTGCCAAGCTTGCCAACGAGAAGTTCGTGTCGCGCGCGCCCGAGCACGTGGTCGAGGAGCAGCGCGAGCGGAAGTCGGAGGCCGAGGCTGTCGCCGCCAAGCTGGAGCAGGCGCTGAAGCGTCTCGAGGCTGCGCTTTAGGCAAAGGGGGCTTCCCGCCCGCCGCCGATGTTTGCATCCCGGCAACCACTTGCCGAGATTCTTTCCAACTGTCTCTAAATTACAACAGAGTGAGGTTTTCGCGCCTCGTTTGCGCCATAAAACTTTGGGACATCGGGCTCAGTTAGAGGATCATTGGCCTAGAAGACACTCGCGCACCATATGAGCGAGGGGGGCGGGCCAGGGAGCACCGGCTGGGGCGTAGGAGCGGCGGTGGACCGCTCATCCAAGTTCAGCCGGACGTTGACGGATGGACGCAAAGACGTTCGATAAATCCCGCTTGCCGAGCAGGCACGTGACGGAGGGGCCATCCCGCGCCCCACATCGCTCGTACTACTACGCGATGGGGCTGACGCGCGAGCAGATTCATCAGCCCTTCGTCGGCGTCGCCACCTGCTGGAACGAGGCGGCCCCGTGCAACATCTCGCTGATGCGCCAGGCGCAAGCCGTGAAGCAGGGCGTGGCCGCGAAGGACGGCACGCCCCGTGAGTTCTGCACCATCACCGTCACCGACGGCATTGCCATGGGGCACGAGGGCATGAAGTCCTCGCTGCCATCCCGCGAGGTCATCGCCGATAGCGTCGAGCTCACCATGCGCGGCCATTGCTACGATGCATTGATTGGCCTTGCCGGTTGCGACAAGTCGCTGCCCGGCATGATGATGGCCATGTGCCGTCTCAATGTGCCGTCGATCTTCATCTATGGCGGCTCGATCCTCCCGGGCTCCTTCAAGGGCCGCCCAGTTACCGTCCAGGACCTGTTCGAGGCGGTCGGTCAGTACTCCGTCGGCAAGATGTCCTCCGAGGATCTGGATGAGCTGGAGCAGGTTGCCTGTCCGTCGGCCGGCGCCTGCGGCGCCCAGTTCACCGCCAACACCATGGCCACGGTGTCCGAGGCTATCGGTCTGGCGCTCCCATATTCGTCCGGCGCGCCCGCGCCTTACGAGATCAGGGACCGCTTCTGCATGGTGGCGGGAGAGAAGGTCATGGACCTCATCGCGCTCAATGTTCGGCCCCGCGATATCGTCACCCGGAAAGCCTTGGAGAATGCCGCCGCCGTGGTTGCGGCCTCGGGCGGGTCGACCAACGCGGCGCTGCATCTGCCGGCCATCGCCAACGAGTGCGGCATCGAGTTCGATCTGTTCGACGTGGCCGAGGTCTTGAAAAGGACACCATATATCGCAGATTTGAAACCGGCTGGCCGTTATGTCGCCAAGGATATGTTCGAGGCTGGGGGCGTGCCGCTTCTCATGAAGACCCTCCTCGATCATGGCTATCTGCATGGCGACTGCCTCACCGTCACCGGCCGGACCATCGCCGAAAATCTTGCCAAGGTGGCGTGGAACCCGGACCAGGATGTCGTGCGTTCTGCCGATAACCCGCTATCGCCGACAGGAGGCGTCGTGGGCTTACGGGGGTCGCTCGCGCCGGATGGCGCCATCGTCAAAGTCGCCGGCATGAAGAACCTGAAGTTCCGGGGTCCCGCCCGCTGCTTCGACAGCGAGGAAGAGGCCTTCGCCGCCGTCAGCGCCAAGAAATACAAGGAAGGCGACGTGATCATCATCCGCTACGAAGGCCCCAAAGGCGGCCCGGGCATGCGCGAGATGCTCTCGACCACGGCGGCGCTTTACGGCCAGGGCATGGGCGACAAGGTCGCCCTCATCACCGACGGCCGCTTCTCCGGCGCCACGCGCGGCTTCTGCGTCGGCCATGTCGGGCCCGAGGCGGCGATCGGCGGTCCCATCGCGCTTGTGCGCGACGGCGACATGATCGTTCTCGACGCCGACAACGGCCTCATCGACATCGAGCTGAGTGCAGACGAGCTCGCGGCGCGCGCCAAGAACTGGAAGGCGCCGAAGTCGTCGTTCCAGAACGGTTATCTGTGGAAGTACGCGAACGAGGTGGGGCCGGCGCGGACCGGCGCCGTGACCCATCCCGGCGGTTCGGCAGAGGTGGTGTGCTATGGCGATATTTAGCGCAAGCACCCTGGGCAACGCGCTCGCCGCGTTCATCCTCCTGGCGCCGGCCGCGGTCGGCGGCGCGGACAACCCGCCGCCTTATACCTCGGCCACCGAGGCCTACCGCCAAGGCGCTAGCGCAATGAAGGATGGCGAGATGGCTGCGGCCGTTCCGGCCCTCGAATATGCGGCCAAGCGTGGCGTGCTCGGCGCGCAGCTCAAGCTCGCGCGCCTCTATGCCTCCGGCCAAGATGTGCCCAAGGACGACGCCAAGGCGTTCTACTACTTCCAGCGCATCGCCGATCAGTACGCCGACATCCCTTCGTCGAGCCCGATCGCGAAATATGTTGGCGAGTCGTTCGTCGCGCTCGGTCAATACTATGTGGGCGGCATTCCGGCCATGTCGCTTCAGCCGGATCCTGGCTACGCCGCCGGACTGTTCCGTCACGCCGGCGCCTATTTCGGCAATGCCGAGGCCCAATATCAGCTTGGGCGGCTCTATCTCAAAGGGACCGGCGTGGAGAAAAGCTCGACCATCGCCGCCAACTGGCTCGCCATGGCCGCCCGCAAGCAGCACGCCGCGGCGCAGGCCGTCCTTGGCGAGCTTCTATGGCGTGGCGAAGGGGTGAGCCACAGAGAGGCGAGGGGCCTTGCTCTACTGACGCTCGCCAACGAGAACGCGCAGTCGAGCACCCGCGACGCGGAGTGGATCGGACAGCTCTATCAAGAAGCCTTCACCCACGCCGACAACGCGACCCGTAAAGAGGCCGAGGACCTGCTGCCGCAGCTCGGCGGGCCGAACCGGACGGTCGCGACCACCGCCAAGGCCACGTCGAGCGATCGGATGGCGGCGCCGCCGAGCCATGCCGTCTCCAAACCCTCCGCGCCGGCGCTCTCCGCCGCGAACCAGCCTCAGCTCGGCCCGGTGGACGTGGTACCGCCCGCCGCCATGGGCATGTCCGTCGGCTTCGGCGTTCAGGACGGCGGGCTCGGTCTCCGGCCCTAAAGCGACAGCTCAACGACAATCGGGACGTGATCGGACGGCTTCTCCCAGCTCCGCGGGTTGGGGTCGATCTCGCATGCGACAAGCCTGTCGGCTGCCTGCGGCGACAAGAGCAGATGGTCGATACGTAAGCCGTGGTTCTTCTGCCAGGCGCCCGCCTGGTAGTCCCAGAAAGTGAAGCGGTGCGGCTCGTCGTGGCACGCCCGGAAGGCGTCGGTGAGCCCCAAGTTGACGAGCGCCTGGAAATGAGCGCGGGTCTCCGGGCGAAACAGCGCATCGTCCATCCACGCAGCCGGGTTGTAGACGTCCTCCGGCGCCGGGATGACGTTGAAGTCGCCGGCGATCACGAACGGCTCCTCGAGGGCGAGGAGCGTTTTCACCCGCTCCTTGAGCCGGCTCATCCAAGCGAGCTTGTAGGCGAACTTTTCAGGCGCGCCGTTGCCGTTCGGCAGATAGATGTTCACCACGCGAAGCGCGCCGGACGGCACGGAGATGCAAGCCTCCTGGTAGCGCGCCTGCACGTCTTCCGGATCGCCGGCAAGGCCGGGCGTCACGTCGTCCAGCGGGAGCTTCGACAGCACCGCCACGCCGTTGAAGCCCTTTTGGCCGTGGACGGCGACGTTATAGCCGAGGTCCTCGAACGCCTCCCCCGGGAAGGCCTCGTCGGCGCATTTGATCTCTTGCAGGCAGGCGATGTCGGGCGAGGCCGATTTGAGCCAGGTGGTGGCGGCGTCGATGCGCGCCTTGATGCCGTTGATGTTCCAGGTGGCGATCTTCATGAATGAAAAGTGTCGTATACCAATAAGCGCCGTCATGCCCGGCCTTGTGCCGGGCATCCACGATTTTCGCTTCGCGGGCTTAGAATACGTGGATGGCCGGGACAAGCCCGGCCATGACAAACCAAGGAATTAGACTGCGCTAGATCGAGAAGCTCGTGCCGCAGCCGCAGGACGCCGTGGCGTTCGGGTTCGTGATCTTGAAATGGGCGCCGATCAGCTCCTCGACGAAGTCGATCTCGGAGCCCTTCACGAAATCCGCCGATACGGGGTCGATTGCCACCGTGGCGCCGTCCCGCTCGATGAGAATGTCGTCGGGCGCGGTGTCGGTCGCCAGCTCGAACTTGTATTGGAAACCGGAGCAGCCGCCGCCCTCGACGCTGACCCGGAACAGGCTCGCGGCCTGATCTTCGTTGACGAGCTCGACGATGCGCTTTGCGGCGCGGGAACTTAGGGTGATGGACGGTTCGATCATGTTCGGTATAGCCAATCTTCTCAGAGAAAGATAAGCCGGGCACCCATAAAGATAAGCTCGCAAGAGGACCTGTTCAATCGGCCGGAACCGCAAAGCTCAGCGTGCTATTGACGCGGTTCGAAGCGCACCCGCGGACCAAAGGACGCTTGCGGCCTACGCCGTCAACGAGGCCGACAGCCGCGGGCGCTTGATCCCAGAGGCGCCAAGCCCGACCCGCTCGCCTTACGCCCGCGACCGCGACCGCATCCTCCATTCGACCGCGTTTCGCCGTTTGAACTACAAGACGCAAGTCTTCCTCTACCACGACGGCGATCACTATCGCTCGCGGCTCACCCACAGCCTGGAAGTGGCGCAGATCGCCCGCAGCCTCGCGCGCTCGCTTCGCATCGACGAGGACCTGACCGAGGCGCTTGCGCTCGCGCACGATCTCGGCCATCCGCCTTTCGGGCACGCCGGCGAGCGCGCGCTCGACGCCGCCATGCAGACGGCCGGCGGCTTCGACCACAACGCACAGTCCTTGCGCGTCGTCACCAAGCTCGAGAAGAAATACGCAAGCTTCGATGGGCTGAACCTCACCTTCGAGACGCTCGAAGGATTGGTGAAGCACAATGGTCCCTTGCTTGGCGGCCGCCACCCCGTGCCTGAGCCTGTGCTCGCCTATTGCGCGAAGCAGAATCTCGATCTTGGAACTTACGCCTCGGTCGAGGCGCAAGTGGCCGCGCTCGCCGACGACATCGCTTACAACAATCACGACGTGGATGACGGGTACCGCGCCGATTGCTTCACCTTCGCCGAGCTTGCCGAGGTGCCGATCGCAGGCCGGCTTCTTGCGCAAGTGGATGCCGCCTATCCGGGCGTGGAAGGCCCGCGGCGGCTCTACGAGGTCAACCGCCGCCTGATCACGGCGATGATCGACGACGCGCTCGCCGAGACGGCCGCACGGCTTGCAAGCCTGGAGCCCGGAAGCGCCGACGATGTTCGCCATGCGGGCCATGCCGTGGTGGCGTTCTCGGATGCGATGCGGCGCGAGCTTGACGATCTCCGCAAGTTCCTCTTCGCCCGCGTCTATCGGCACGAGCGCATCATGCGCATCATGGTCGCCGCGGAAGGGGTGGTCGCCGATCTCTTCCGCCGCTACAGCACCGACATGGATGCGCTGCCGCCGGAATGGTCCGAGCAGGCGCCGGCCCTGGATGCGCGGGCCTTTGCCCGCCATGTGTGCGACTTCATCGCCGGCCAGACCGACCGCTACGCGCTCGCCGAGCATAGCCGCCTGTTTGACGCCACCCCGGATTTGCGATAGTCGCGCGCCAATGCATGGTCCGGAAAAGTGGGCACCGGTTTTCCGATAAGATCACGCTCAAAAAAGTCTTCCCGGAGCTCCCATGGACGTTTTTGCAGGGTTCCACGGCCACGTCCTCGCGGCCGTCCAACAGCTCAAACATGACGGTGTCGTGCCCCACGAGGCGAGCGTCGACGGCATCACGCTCACCGCGCCGAAGGACCCGACCCACGGTGATCTCGCCACCAACGCGGCCATGGTGCTCGCCAAGCCCGCCTCCGCCGCGCCGCGCCAATTGGCCGGGCGTCTGGTGCCGCTCATCGCCTCGGATCCCTTCATCGAAAAGGTCGAAATCGCCGGGCCCGGATTCATCAACCTGACACTCGACCGTGCATTCTGGCCGAGCGTGCTGCGCATGGTGCTGGAGCAGGGTGATGCGTATGGCCGGAGCGCCATCGGCAAGGGCAAGGCCGTGAACGTCGAGTACGTTTCCGCCAACCCGACCGGCCCGATGCATGTCGGCCACTGCCGCGGCGCCGTATTCGGCGACGCGCTGGCGAACTTGCTCGCCTTCACCGGCTATGACGTCACCCGCGAGTACTATGTGAACGACGCGGGCGCTCAGGTCGACGTGCTCGCGCGCTCGGCCCATCTGCGTTACCGCGAGGCGCTTGGCCAAGACATCGGCGAGATCCCCGAAGGCCTTTACCCTGGCGACTACCTCAAGCCCGTCGGCGAACAGCTAGCTGCCCATTACGGGACGTCGCTTCTCGACAAGCCGGAGGCGGAATGGCTGCCCATCGTGCGGACGACCGCGCTCAAAGCGATGCTCGGCATGATCGAGGACGACCTCGCCCAGCTCGGCATCCACCACGACGTGTTCTTCTCCGAGCGCTCCTTGATCGATGGTGCCCACGACGAGGTGGCCGATACCATCGCCGATCTCAGGGCTAACGGGTTGATCTACGAGGGCCGCTTGCCGCCGCCCAAGGGCAAGGTGGATGAGGAGTGGGAAGACCGCGAGCAGCTCCTGTTCCGTTCGAGCGAATTCGGCGACGATCAGGACCGGCCGCTCGTCAAGTCGGACGGGTCGTATACGTATTTCGCTTCTGACATCGCCTATCACTACGACAAGTTCAGGCGCGGGTTTAAGTCCATGATCGACGTATGGGGCGCCGACCATAGCGGCCACATCAAGCGCTTGCAGGCGGCCCTCGCGGCCCTGACCGGCAACGAGGCCGATCTAGACGTCAAGATATGTCAATTGGTTCGCTTGTTTCGGGCCGGTGAGCCTGTCAAGATGTCCAAGCGTGCCGGGACCTTCGTGACGCTCCGGGACGTCGTGGACGAGGTGGGCGCTGGCCCCGTTCGGTTCATGATGCTCTACCGGAAGAACGATGCGCCGCTCGATTTCGACTTCGCCAAAGTCACCGAGCAGTCGCGGGACAACCCGGTGTTCTATGTTCAGTACGCCCATGCCCGGGCGAGTTCAGTTCTGCGTAATGTGCAAGAGATGTTTCCGAACCTCGATCTTGGGGAGGATCAGTTGGCGCGTGCCGACCTAGACCGGTTGAATGATGATGCGGAGATCGCTTTGGTCCGGCGTATCGCCCAGTTTCCCCGTGTTGTGGAGGGTGCAGCCCAAGCACATGAGCCGCATCGCCTCGGTTTCTATCTTTACGATCTTGCCGGAGACTTTCATGGTCTTTGGAACAGAGGCAAAGACTTGCCACAATTACGTTTTATTTACGAAAGTGACCGAGAGTTAACACGTGCTCGTGTAGCGCTTGTGGCCGCCACAAAGCGTGTTTTGGCGTTGGGTTTGGGGATCCTCGGGGTTCAGGCCATGCACGAGTTACATTAGCCGGCCAGGGCACGGTGGTTTCGAGGGAAAGTAGCCATGTCCACGCACGACAACGGGCTCGGCGGAAAAGTCGGCCGATCCTCTGGATTTGAATCGGATTCTGCCAATCGGCAGGACAAGGGTTACGTACAGGACGATCAGTCCTGGGGCTCGAACGCAACAAACAACCAAAAGAGTGAGGTATCCTTCATGGCTCAAGGAGCGGGTCGGCCGGGCCAGCCAAACATCGGACAGGGCTCGATTTTCGGAAATGGCAGCGCGGCCTTTACGCAGATGCCGACCTACACGCCGGTCACGCGTGGTCCCGCACCGCAGCCACCGCAAGCTCCACAGCCCGCTTACGCCCCACAACCCGCCAACCCGCATCCGACACAGGCAAGACCGCAAGCGCCCGCCCAACGCGCGCCACAGGCACCCGCACCAAGCTTCCAGGCACCACGGCCGCAGCCACAGGCTTTCGGCAACGACCAATATCAGCCGCCGTTGCCCAGCTCTGGGAAGGACGCGTCATTCGGGACGCAGACCCCGGCGATGCCGGATTTGAGCAATGTCGATCCTGGCTTCCCGGAATCCATCTTTCCCGATTTCAAGACGTCTGATGCCGGCTTCACGGAGACGAACTTCTCCGATCAAGGCGCAAGCTTCGGCGATCACAGCTACAGCGACCAGAGCTACGCCGACCAAACCTACACCGATCAGACCTACGCCGATCAGAACTACGCCAATCAGAGCTATAGCGATCAGAGCTACGGCGACGCGAGCTTCCCGGGGGAGGGAGGCGAGGCGAGCTTCCCCGAGACGAATTATGCTGCGAACCCCGCGCCGGCGCTCGGCGGCGGTGACGCGATGTTCGGCGCCGATGAATTCGGCCATGACGCCATGACCCAGGGCAGCCCCGCGCACTTCGATCCGGCGCAGCCGCAAGGGCACATGCCGCAGCAAGCTTATCACCCCCAAGCCGGGCGGCCGCAGACACCGCAAAGCGACCCGCGCCGCCAGCTCCAAGCCTATGATTCCGCATACGATCAGCCGCCGCAGATTGCCCTCGGCAGTCATGCGCCGAGCCAGGGATATTTCGAGGCCGATCGGAGCGATGCGGACTTCCTCGACGAGAACCAGGTTCTGCCGGCCCCTGGCGGCCGCTCGAAGCTGACCAAGAGCTTGAGGGGACGCAGCGCCTTTATGGTCGCGAGTGCGCTCCTCGGTGCCATCACGCTCGGTGGCGCGCTGGCCTATGCCTACAAGCAGAGCGGCGGCGGCATGGCCAGTGGCGAGA
>Ga0307444_1000927_pt1 | contig 12997 bp, 6 predicted proteins | sample SalMarSW160340MG_FD_202145 | JGI IMG/M metagenome (GOLD analysis project Ga0307444, IMG submission 202145) | Salt marsh sediment microbial communities from the Plum Island Ecosystem LTER, Massachusetts, United States - SW1603-40 | ecosystem: Environmental > Aquatic > Marine > Intertidal zone >... | reverse complement strand
GAGAATCTCAACCTGATGCTGGCGCGGATTGAGCAATTGATGGCGGGCTTGCGCGAGGTCTCCGACAATATCGCCCATGACTTGAAGACGCCGCTCAGCCGCTTGCGAAACCGGGTGGAGGCGGCGCTGCGGGAGCCTTATGCCGAGCCGGCCTATCGCGAGGCGCTGGAGCGCACGATCGAAGAGGCCGACGGGCTGATCAAAACCTTTAATGCGCTGCTGTCGATCGCGAGGCTTGAGGCTGGCGCCACTGGTGACAACAAGGAAAGTCTCGACGTGTCCGAGCTGGTGCGCGATGTCGCCGAGCTTTACGAGCCCGTGGCGGAAGAGCGCGGCATCGTGTTAAAGGCAGACTCCGATGGGCCGGTCTACACCCGCGCAGATCGTCAGTTGCTCGGACAGGCCATTGCCAATCTGATAGACAATGCCCTCAAATATGGAGCGCCGGATCGCGCGATGGGTATCAATGGCATGGTGCCCGAGGTCAGCGTGACGGCAGGAGCAGCGGGATCGATGGCTGAAATTGCCGTGACCGATCGTGGGCCCGGCGTTCCGGCGTGCGAGCGCGAGCGCGTTCTTGGCCGCTTCGTCAGGCTCGAAGCGAGCCGGTCCGAGCCCGGCAGCGGGCTTGGCCTCAGTCTGGTCGCCGCTGTGGCAAGGCTCCATGGCGGGGCGCTCCGCCTCGAGGACAATGACCCGGGCCTCAAAGTGATCCTGTCGCTCCCGACCGAAGCGCAACCTCGCGCCAATGGCAGCGCGAAGCAGGCGGCGCCCGGATCGGAGCTAAGGCCGGCGTGACTGCGTTTGTCGAGCGCATCGCCGAACGGCCACTGATCTATGACGAGGCGCGTGGCGCCGACATCCTAAACTCGCTGACAAAGGCCTTCGACGCCTCGGGCGAACTCGCGTCTGCGGCTCTGGTCTTGAAAGAAAAGCCGGCAGTACGCGACCTGCTCGCGGCGGCTCTCTCCGGCGCGCCTTATCTTGCCGCGCTCGCCTTGCGCGATCCCGCACTTCTTGCCGACTGCTTGCTGCGTGACCCTGATCGCCATCTCGACGAGGCCCGCGCCGAACTCGCGGCGTCAATCGCGGCTGCTCCAAGTACCAAGGCGGTCATGGTGGCCTTGCGCCGCTTCAAGCGGCGGATCGCGCTTCTCGTCGGCCTCGCCGATCTCGGCGGGGTCTGGTCGACGGAAGAGACCATCAGAAGCTTAAGCGACGTAGCGGAAACCTCCCTCGATCAGGCGGTCAAGTTTCTGTTCCGCCAGGCCCATGCTGCGGGGCAGATCGTCGATCCGGCGCCAAAGGGCTATTTCGTCATCGCCATGGGCAAGCTCGGCGGTCGTGAGCTCAATTATTCGAGCGATATCGACATCATCGTGTTCTACGACGCCGATCAGGCCGGACTCGCCGAGGGCATCGAGCCGTCGGCCTTCTTCGTGCGGCTGACCCGTGAGCTGGTGCGCCTTCTCCAGGAGCACACCGGCGACGGCTATGTGTTCCGCACGGACCTTCGTCTTCGCCCCGATCCCGGCGCCACGCAGGTGGCGCTGTCGACCGATGCCGGCTTGTCCTACTACGAAAGCTTTGGGCAGAACTGGGAGCGTGCCGCGCTGATCAAGGCGCGTACCGTCGCCGGCAACATCGGCGAGGGCACGAATTTTCTTGACCAGCTCTCGCCCTTCATCTGGCGCAAATATCTCGACTACGCGGCGATCGCCGACATCCACGCCATGAAGCGGCGCGTTCACGCCCATAAGGGGCACGGTAGGATCGCGGTCGCTGGGCACGACATCAAGCTGGGACGGGGCGGCATTCGCGACGTCGAGTTCTTCGCCCAAACGCAGCAGCTGATTGCCGGCGGCCGGCACCCGGAGCTTAGGACCCGAGGCACGGTCGAGACGCTGCAACAACTGGCCGAGGGCGGTTGGATTGCGCCGGACGCAGCGGCCGATCTGACCAGTGCCTATTTCTTCCTGCGCCGTGTCGAGGACCGGTTGCAGATGATCGAGGATCAGCAAACCCAAAGATTGCCTGACGAGGGTGACGAACTCCGCCGCATCGCGCTTCTTTCCGGCTTTGCCGACACTGAATCGTTCGCGGAGGCGTTGCTCTCCGAGCTTGGCAAGGTCGAGCGCCATTACGAGGCCCTGTTCGAGAAGCTGCCGCCTTTGCCCGAGGATGTTCCCCGGGTGATCGTGCCTGGCGATGAAGCCAATCCCGCCGCGGTCGCGGCGCTCGAGCGCCTCGGCTATTCGAATCCGGAGCGCGCCATGGCGGCGGTGAGCGCCTGGCAATCGGGCCGCTACCCTGCGACGCGGAGCGCGCGCGCCCGCGAGCGGCTCGGCGAATTCCTGCCGTCCCTGCTCGACGCCTTCAGTCATACCGCTGAGCCGGATCTTGCCCTCGGCACCTTCGACAAGGTGATGGCCAACATGCCCGCTGGCGTGCAGCTGTTCTCGCTCCTTGCCGTCAATCCAAGCCTGTTGCGGCTGGTCGCCGACATCATGGGCACCGCTCCCAGGCTTGCGGCCATCATCGGCCGCCGCCCGCGGCTGCTCGACGCGGTGCTCGATCCTGGTTTCTTCGGCGCGGTGCCGACCCCAAGCAAGCTCAAGGAGCTCGTGGTCAGGGCCCTCGCCGAAGCCACCGACTATCAGGACGCACTCGACCGCGCGCGTATTGTTGGCCGCGAGCAGGGGTTTCTGATCGGCGTCCGAGTGCTGTCCGGCACCATCTCCGCACCGCAAGCGGGTGCCGCTTACGCGACGCTTGCAGAAACCGTGATCGACTCGCTTGCGGCTCGCGTCGAAGCCGAGCTGGTCGCTCAATATGGCCGCATGGCTGACGGCAAGGCGGCCGTCATCGCCATGGGGAAACTCGGCGGTCGCGAGATGACGGCGGCGTCTGATCTCGATCTCATCACCGTCTACGATTTCGAAGGCGGCGACGCCGCACAGTCGGACGGCGCCAAGAGCCTCCCGGGAAGCCAGTATTATTCGCGCTTCACCCAGCGGCTGATCGCCGCCCTCTCGGCGCAGACCACTGAGGGCTCGCTCTATCAGGTGGATATGCGGCTTCGGCCATCAGGTAGCCAAGGACCGGTGGCGACCAAGCTCTCGAGCTTCATCGACTACCAGGACCATTCAGCCTGGACCTGGGAACACCTTGCTCTGACCCGTGCGCGCGTGGTGTCCGGCCCGCCGGAACTTCGTCACGTCATCGCGGGCAAGATCTCCGAGGTGCTGTGCCGGCCGCGCGACCGGGCTCAGGTCGCCGCCGACGTGCGCGCCATGCGCGCGAAGATCGATGAGGAAAAGGGCACCCGAGACATCTGGGATCTGAAACATGTCCGGGGCGGCTTGATCGACATCGAGTTTCTCACCCAATTCCTGCAGTTGGTGAGTGCCCATGACCATCCCGAAGTGCTGGATCAGAATACCGAGATCGCCCTCTCCAAGCTGCTTCAGGCGCAAGTGATCACGCTTGACGATGCCGACATCCTGCTGCCGGCGGCGACGCTGTACCACACCCTGACGCAGGTGCTGCGGCTCTGTCTCGACAAGCCGTTCGTTCCGGACGAGGCGCCGCGCGCCCTCAAGGACTTGCTCGCCCGCGCTTCGGAAATGCCGGATTTCCCGAGTCTCGAAGCAACCTTGCGGGAGACGCTGGGTGCCGTGGAGGCGGCTTTCGACCGCATCGTCACGGGATGATCGGTAACGGGCTCAGGCGGTCTCGCTCTCGGTCTCGAGGTGATCGGTCTCGACTTTGACGGGAAGCGTGCAGGTGACGGTGGTGCCGTGGCCCTCGCGGCTCACGATCCGCAACGAACCGCCGTGCAATTCGACCAGAGCCTGGGAGATGGCGAGGCCGAGCCCGCTGCCCTGGTGGCTCTTGGAGAACTGGTTCTCGACCTGCTCGAACGGCCGCCCGAGCTTCGAGATATCGGTCTCGGGGATGCCGATGCCGGTGTCCTTGATGGCGATCCGCACCTGGCCGCGCACCCGCGACAGATGCACGTCGACGCTGCCGCCGTCGCGGGTGAACTTCACCGCATTGGAAAGCAGATTGAGGAAGATCTGCTTGAGCGCACGGCGGTCGGCCTCGAGCATCAGGCGCGAGGGACCGTGACGCGCGAGTGAGATGTCGCGCTCGGTGGCAGCTTGGCTCACAACCTTCATGCTGTCCTCGACGATGTCGGCCACGTCGACCGTTTCGATGTCGAGGGTCATGCGGCCGGCTTCGATCTTCGACATGTCGAGAATGTCGTTGATCACTTCCAAGAGGAAGGTGCCGCTCTGGTGAATGTCGCGCGCATATTCATGATATTTGGCGTGGCCGAGGGGCCCGAACAGGCCTTGCTCCATGACCTCGGAGAAGCCGATTACCGCGTTGAGCGGGGTGCGGAGTTCGTGGCTGATATTGGCGAGGAATTCCGACTTGGCGCGATTGGCGGCCTCGGCGCGGTTTTTCTCCAGCGCGTATTTCTCGGCAAGGTCGACGAGCTGCTGCTTCTGCTGTTCGAGTTCGCGTCGTGACGACCTGAGCTCGGCGACGCTGGCGCGGAGCTGCTGCTCGCTTTCGGCGAGGCGCTGCTGGCTTTCCTTCAGCACGGTGATGTCGGTGCCGACGCTGACATAGCCGCCGTCCCTGGTCCGCCGTTCGTTGATGTGGAGCCAGCGTCCATCCTCGAGCTGGGCCTCATAGGTGCAGCAACCGTCGTCGTTGCCGCCATCGACCATGATGCGCTTGCGGATCACGGGGTCGGAGGCCGCGGCGATCACCTCCTCATAGCTGGCGCCAGGCCGGATGGCGCCGTCGGCGAGGCCGTGGAATTGCTGATACTTGCTGTTGCACATCAGGAGCCGGTTCTGATGGTCCCAGAGCACGAAGGCCTCTGAGATGGTCTCGACCGCGTCGCGGAGCCGCGCATTGGCGTCGACCGATACGGCGATGTCCTGTTCAGCGCCGGCGAGTGCCGTGAGGTAAGGCTCCCCGGTCACCGTGTCGCGGGTGATGTGACCGCGGAGCCTCACCGTGACCCAATGGCCATGAGCGTGGCGCAAACGGAAGGTCCGGTCGAAATGGGTCCCACCTTCGCGGAGGTGCTCATCAACCTCGCGGCGAATGTCGTCACCGGGATGGAGCGACTTGGCGATGATCCGGAAGGGCACCGGCTCATCAAGCGGTCTCTCGCCGAGCAGCCGGTACATCGGCTCCGACCAGTGCACGTGGCCGCGGGCGAGATTCCAGCGCCAGACGGCGCAGGCCTGTAAGGCATCGGTGAGCTCGCCCTCGACAGGCTCGCCTTTGCGCCCCGCCTCCGCCGGAGACCGGTACCAAAGGCTGCCGCCGAGCAGAGCCAACACGAGGCCGGTGCAGATCAAGAGGCTGATCTCGAGACTTGCATCATGCCGCCAGCCGGCGAGCGCCGCGGGAATCGGCTGCAGAAAGGCAAGCTGCGCGTTGGCATCGTCGATAATGCGGACCGTGACGATGGCGTCGGTGCCGTCGGGAAGCGTCATGCGCAGGACGCCGGCGTCGGCGCCGAATGTGGTGAGGGGTTGCTGCGGCCCGAGAACCGAAAGCAGCGTGTTGTCGTCCGAGGCCATCAGCGGCGCGCGGGCCTTGATATCGCCGTCGGCGCTTGCCAGCAGCACCATGCGGTCATCGAAGGTCGCGCCCTTGGGCAGGCTCGACGCCAGGGCGCGCTGCCAATCGCTGTCGCCGTTCAGAGTTTCGTCCTTGAGCCGGGCGGCGGTGATGTCGGCCATCAGCGCCAGGCGCTCTTGGGCAGTGTCGAGCGCCGATTGCCGCGTCTGCAGGGTCTGGGTGACGACGCCGAGGGCGGCGAGGGCAGCGAAAACGGCGATCAGAACCGGGACCGAGCGGCGCAGCAGTTCCGATTTGGGAAGATTGCCAGCGAAAATCTCGCGAAGGCGTTGCCAATGTGGTCCCGCAATCGCAAGCGCGTGGTCGTGCGCGGAATCGATCCGCGACATGCCGGTCCCCCTTTACGGTGTTCTCCTGCTACGCGCCGGAGAACTGCCGCATCTCCGAATCGCTTCCCTCATTGAGAAGTCGGACTTCGCCGATGTCCAGGGAAAATCTGTGGAAGATTGGTTAATAACTCGTTGACGACTGCACGAATCAGTCGGCGCCGAGGGTTTTAGTGACAATTTCGTAGCTGTCCGTGGACAACTCGCCGGAGGCGAGCTGGCGCAAGGCACCTTTGGCCAAGGCTTGGCGTTTTGGCTCGAGCGTCCGCCAGCTTTCGAAGGCGCCGAGCAGCCGTGCCGCCATATGCGGATTGAAGCGGTCGATCTGGAGCGCGGAAGACGCCAGCAACTCGTAACCGGCGCCGTCGGCGCGGTTGAAGCCGGTCGGATTGGCGTGGACGAAGCTCCCGATCAGCGCCCGGAGGCGATTGGGGTTCTTCAGCGAGAATTTCGGGTGGGAGAGCAAGCCGTGTACGGTTTCGACCGAGTCGGGCCGCGTTGCGCGCGCCTGCACCGCGAACCATTTGTCGAGCACGAGCGGCTCGTCTTGCCAACGGGCGTAGAAGTCGGCAAGCGCCTCGTCACGCGCGGGGCGATCGAGGTGGGACAGGATCGACAGCGCGGCGATGGCGTCCGTCATATTGGTCGCCTCGCGGTAATGGCGAAGCGCCCGCTCGATCTCCTCAGCTTCGCCGGAGCCGACCAAAAGATCGAGGGCGGCGGAGCGAAGCGCCCGCTTGCCCGCACTTTCCGCGTCGGGCGAGAAGGGACCGGTGGCCGCCGCATCTTCATAGATCTCGCCAAGCGTGCCGCTAATCTTGCGGCCGACGGTGGCGCGGAGCCTCTCGTAAGCGGTCCGCACCGCATCGGGATCGACGTTCGAAGCAAGCTCCCGCGCGATGTCCGATTCGTTCGGGAGCTTGAGAAACTCGGCGCGATAGGCCGCGGCCAGTGATATCTCCGAGGCCGTGGTGGCAAGGGCCTGGGCGAGGCGCGTCGCCTCCGTGCCGGTGACCGGACCGGCATCGAAGCCGCCGCGGGAGGCTGCGGTCAGGAGGTTGGTCGCATAAGACTGCGCCGCCTGCCAGCGGTTGAACGGATCTTTGTCGTGCATCATCAGGAACTCGATCTGGTCGGGATCGAGCGTCATGGTGAGGCGGACCGGTGCCGAGAAGTCGCGCAGCAGGGACGGGGTCGGTGCCGTCGGAATGTCCTTGAAGATGAAGACCTGTTCGCGATCGGTGACCTCGACCAGACCATCGGCAAGGGTCGTGCCGCCCTCGAGCTGGAGCGGCAGGTCATCGCCGTTGCCGCCAAGCAGCCCGAGCTTGAGCGGGATCAGCATCGGCTCTTTCTTGGTCTGTCCTGGCGTCGGCGACAGCACCTGGTTGACGGAGAGCCGCGCCGTCTTGGCGCGCGCGTCGTAATCGAGGGAGCAGGCGAGCTCAGGCGTGCCGCTCTGATTGTACCAAAGCATGAACTGGCTGAGGTCACGGCCGGAGGCGTCGGCCATGGCGCCGACGAAGTCCTCCACCGTCGCTGCCGAGCCGTCGTTCCATTCGAAATAGAGGTCGAGGCCTTTGCGGAATCCGTCGCGTCCCAGCAGGGTCTGCAGCATGCGGCAGAGCTCCGCGCCCTTCTCGTAGACCGTCGCCGTGTAGAAGTTGTTGATCTCGATATAGGAGGCGGGGCGCACCGGATGGGCGAGGGGACCTGCATCCTCGGGAAATTGATGCGTCCGCAGCATGCGCACGTCGAGAATGCGCTTCACCGGCCCTGATCTCAGGTCAGACGTGAATTCCTGATCGCGGAATACCGTCAGGCCCTCTTTGAGGCACAGCTGAAACCAGTCGCGGCAGGTGACGCGGTTGCCGGTCCAGTTGTGAAAATATTCGTGGGCGATGACGCCTTCGATGGCGCCGTAGTCGCCGTCGCTGGCGGTATCGGGCCGCGCCAGCACCAGCTTGTCGTTGAAGATGTTGAGGCCCTTGTTCTCCATGGCCCCCATGTTGAAGTCGCTAACGGCGACGATGTTGAACACGTCGAGGTCATATTCGCGGCCGAAGCGCTGCTCGTCCCAGCGCATGGCGCGCTTCAGCGACTCCATGGCCCAGCCGCAGCGGTCCTCCTTGCCGGGCTCGACATAGATGTTGAGCTTGACGTCGCGGCCCGAGGCCGTGGCGAAGCTGTCGGGCACGCAGGCGAGATTGCCGCCGACCAGCGCGAACAAATAAGACGGCTTGGGATGAGGATCATGCCAGACGGCGAAGTGCCGGCCGGTGCCAGGCAAGTCGCCGGCGGCCACGGGATTGCCGTTGGCGAGCAGCACGGCCGCCTCTTGGCGCGGGGCTTCGATGCGTACGGTGTAAACGGCGAGCACATCGGGACGGTCGAGAAAATAGGTGATACGGCGAAAGCCTTCCGGCTCGCATTGGGTGCAGTAGGTAGCGCGCGAGCGGTACAGGCCAGAGAGTGCGGTGTTGGCCTCAGGATCGCACACCGTGACGGTCTCGAGCACGAAAGGCCGGTCGGGCACCGTGGGAACAGTCAGGGACTTGTCATCGAGCCTGTAGTCCGCCGCGGCGAGCTGCTTGCCGTCGAGGGTCACGCTTTCGAGGGCGAGATTCTCGCCGTCGAGGATGAGCGGAGGCCGATTGTTCGTTGCCTTGGGGTTCGGACGAAGCTTGAGCTTTGAGCTGACGCGGGTGGCATTGGGATCGAGGGCAAAATCAAGCTCGACCTCGTCGATGAGATAGTCCGGCGGAGCATAATCTTTGAGGAGCTTGGGTCGCCGGAGGGATTGATCCATGGATTCACCACCTGTCCTTGTTCCTGGCGCTCTTAGAGCCTTGGGCGGGCGATGCCAAGGCCGGGCTTGGAGAAGCCTGGTGACGCGGGCGCGGGCGTACCGTATGAGGCTTGCCGATGGCGCCCGACTCCAACATCGCTTCCGAATCCGGCCTCGCCCTGTTCAGGCCGTCGCTCCGCGCGACGCTGCTCCTGATCCCGCCGGCTCTCGCGGCACTCGGCATCGCGCTCTTTCTCCGCTACGGCATCATCCAGAACACGCCGCTCGGACTTGGCTGCGAGGGGGGCGGAGAGAGCCTCACCTGCACCATCCGGTGGGGGACGATCCTCATGTTCACGTGGGACGTGTTCGGGTGGGTCGCCGTTGCCCTCGCCCTCGTGCAGCTGTGGCGGCCAAATATTGTTGCCTTTGGCCTCGGTGTCGTCTTCGCCGCGCTTGGGCTCGTGCTCTACAACACGCGCTTGTCGGCGCTCGCCGTGGCGCTGCTGGTGCTCAGCTTGGCGCGCGCCGCGCCCAAAGCGCGGTGATCGCGAGGACGAGGAGCAGACCCGCGAACCACAGCGCCTGCCAATTGAGAACCCCTTCATTGGCGACGACGTAAAGCGCCGATGCTGTCAGCAGGGCGGCGGCGGCGATCTCGGCGACGTCGGGCCTTGGTCTTGGCGGTCCCGACCCGAGGACGACAATGGCGAAGGCCGCGATCGGGCCGGACAGCAGAGCGAGCTGGAAATCCTTGTAGCGAGGGTCGAAGACGAGGCCGAGCGCGACGTGGATGGCGGCGACGATCGTGGCGACGAACAGGACGGCGAGCAGCGGTGACCAGCGATCGCCGAGCCGGCGGAGCGAGGCGTTCAGGGGCCAGGCGATTCCGTAAAGCCGCTCGCTTCGTGCTACCGCGATGGCGGCAGTGATGGGCGCGAGTAGCGATAGCACGACCATCCCCGCTGAGCGCAGGCGGTCACCGAGGTAGGGCGGTTCCATGGGAATGCCGAGAAGCGCAGCGCCGAAGGCAAGGCCAGAGACGAGCGCGATGGCCGCGATCGCGAGACTCTTACCCCAGCTCATGTCTTCGCCGCGGGCCTTCTGGCCGAAGGCAAAGGCGCCGAGGAACACGAGGAGCGCCGCCCCGGCCCCAAGCCCGGCTTCGAGCCGCCATTGCGGATGATTGGAGAGCGGCTCGCCCCAATGAAATTTCAGCTCGCGGTTGGCGTCGTCGTAGATACCCCAATAGCCGCCGACGGTGCCCTCGAGCAGGCGCTTCCACGGCTGGTCGAAGGCCTCGATCAGATTGATCTTCCAGCCTCCCTCCTTGGCAGCCTCAACCACCCCGCTCAGCATCAGGGCTTGGTTCGCGGGTGAGGGCAGTGCGCCATCGCGCATGCGCCCCGCGCTTGGCCAGCCGACCTCCCCGATCAGGATCTCCTTCCCCGGAAAAGTAGTGGCGACCTTGTTGCGGATGTCGCGGACATGCGCCACGGCGTCCTTGGCCGGCACCGGCTTGTCTTCCCAGTAGGGGAGGATGTGGATGGTGACGAAGTCGACCGCAGGCACGAGCTCGGGCGCCCTGAGCCAGAATTCCCAAACGTCGGCGTAGGTGACGGGCAAGCCCGAGCGCCGCCGGACCTCGTCGAGATACGCCTTGATCTGCTCCGTGCTCTGCTCGCCGCGGAGCAGGACCTCGTTGCCGACGATGAAGGCCTGGATGACTCCCGGATGGTTGCGGGCGAGCCTGAGGGCCGCCTCGATCTCGCGTCTGTTGTCGGCGCGAATGCGGTTGATCCAGATGCCTTGCAGCACCTTCAGACCGTATTCGCCGGCCAGCCGGGTCACGGTGCCTTGGGAGCCGGCTGCCGAATAGGTGCGGATGCAACGCGTGACCTTTGCCAGCCGCTTGAGGTCGTCGGCGACCTGCGCCTCGGGGATATGAAGTGGGACGGCGTAGGGGCCGTGACTGCCGTGGAAGGGCGTGTAGGACAGGCAGCTGAGCTTGTCGCCTTTGCCGAGCGGGGAGGGAGGCAGGGCGATCGGCCTGCCGAGGGCGTACCAAAAAAGGACGATGGCCGAGGCCACGAGCGCGAACAGGAAAGCGAAACGCATGAGGCGCGGGATGCCGTTAACGATTTGGATGCGACATAAGCACAGTTGTGCACCGCGTTATATCAATTGCGCTGGTTTGTGCGAATGCGAAGTGATAAAGGGAGGAAACTGCCGTTGGACTGCCAAAATTAGGCTGTCTAATGCAAAATTCGATCATCGCTTCAGGGCCGTTGAGCACCCAAGACATGCGAATGCCATTTTGCACCGCCGCACTCGTCGCAGGCGGCCTTTTGCTGGTGTCGGTCGTGGCCGCTGGCGCCGAGGACCAAGGGTCGGGGCAGAAGCCTCCGAACCAGGCGCAACAGAATCAAAAGCCCTCCGATAAGGCGAGCGCTGAGCAACAAGCCGAGGCCCGCAGGCTCGAGGAGATCGAAGAGTACAAACAGGCCGCGGCGAGGCTGTCACTTTCAGCAGGCTCTGCCGAGTGCGTGTGGACGGGGTGGCGAATTACGACGCTTCTATGGCGCGACGATGTCGATACTGCGCGACGCTATCTCGACCTCTATGACCGCTTCGGCTGCTCGGCCGAGCATCTCAAGCTTGCTTTTCGCTGCATGATTCAGCAGGGGCCGATGGATCCGAAGGCGGCGGACCGTCTCTCGGCTCGTGTGCACAGCTGCTGGCTTGACCCAGCAGGACCAACAACCGCCGCGAGCCGGTCCACAGGCAGCTCGCCGCCACCCACTGGAACCGTTCCGAACTAGCGAGAGTTATTCACGGGGACTGTAATTTTCACCGGGCCTTTGCGGCCATAAGGTCAACAACCAGACCGGACCGTCTGAGAACAATTCCCAGAATGCGTATCGTCAGTGTCGTCCTCATGGTCGCGCTAGCGACCGTCCTGCATGCAGTGGGCTGGTTCCTAACGCATGAGCGGGTGTCGCCTCCAAACGTGGTGGGGCAGCTGCAAAGCGTGTCGTTCTCGCCGTTTCCGCCCGGGCACGACGGTGCCACCGATCACGTCAGCGAGAAACAGATCACCTCGGATCTCGCGGTCGTCGCGCCTCACGTGCGTGCCGTGCGTACCTATAGCGTTAGCAACGGTCTCGAACTCGTACCGGAGCTCGCATCGGAATTCGGACTGCACGTCACGCTTGGCGCCTGGATCGACCAAAGGGAGGCTCACAACGAGCAGGAGATTGAAACCGCGATTGCGCTCGCCAAGCACCACCGCAACATCGACAGCATCATCGTCGGCAACGAAACGTTGTACCGCGGCGCGGAAGGCAAGTACGGTCCCACCGTCAAGGAGCTGATCGAGAAGATCCAGCACGTGAAGCGCGAGGTGTCCGTCCCGGTCAGCACCGCCGAGGTTTGGAACATTTGGCTCGACCACCCGGAGCTCGCCTCGGCCGTCGATTATCTTGCGGTCCACATCCTTCCCTATTGGGAAGGGATCCCGAGCTCCGATGCCGTCGATTACGCCATCAAGGTCTATCAGCGCTTGCGCCAGGCCTATCCCGGCAAGCGCATCGTCATCGCCGAGTTCGGCTGGCCGAGCGCCGGCATGAACCGGAGGGCTGCGGTGCCTGATCCTGTCGCTCAGGCTAAAGTCATCCGCGACTTCATCTCGCGCGCCGACGCCATGGGCATCGACTACTCGATCGTCGAGGCCTTCGATCAGCCCTGGAAGACTTTCGAAGGCAGCGTCGGCGCCTATTGGGGCCTGTTCGATGCCGACCGGCAGCCGAAATTCGCGCTCGCCGGCGCCGTCGAGACCCCGAATTGGATGCTCAACATGATCGCGGCGCTTGGGCTCGGGCTTCTGCTCTGCCTGCCGATCTTCGCCATTTCGGGTGTGACCCCGATCCAGGCCGGCGTGCTCGCGGGCACGGCGCAGATCATCGGCGCCTGGGGCTCCAATGTGTTCGACTACACCGCCTCACACTACTTTGTCGCCGGCTCGCTGATCGCCACCATCGCCGGTGTGGGGCTCCTCGTGCCGCTGATCATCATCATGAGAGAGCGGATCGAGGAATTGGCGGCGATTCTGTTTGGCACCGCGCCCAAGCGGCTGCTCTCGCCGGGCCTGATCATGTCGGAGCGGCCGCTGGTCTCGATCCACATTCCTGCCTACCGCGAGCCGCCAGAG
>Ga0307444_1000922_pt1 | contig 13026 bp, 15 predicted proteins | sample SalMarSW160340MG_FD_202145 | JGI IMG/M metagenome (GOLD analysis project Ga0307444, IMG submission 202145) | Salt marsh sediment microbial communities from the Plum Island Ecosystem LTER, Massachusetts, United States - SW1603-40 | ecosystem: Environmental > Aquatic > Marine > Intertidal zone >... | reverse complement strand
CCTTCACCCGGATCACCACGTCGTCGGTGAAGCCCATGATCAGGGTCTTGTCGGTCGCCTCGATGCGGCCGACGCCGCTCTCGCCCGGGGCCTCGTTGACGACGACGTCCCAGCCGAGCCGGTGGACCGCCTCGGAGACTAGGGCGAACACCTCCGGCGCGGACCGCTCCAGATACATGGGACCGATATCCGGATAGCCCTTGGCCTCCATGGCCGCCTGCTCGGGCGTCGGATCGATCAGAGGATTGGCGTCTGCCGGACGCTGTTCTGCGAGCACGGTGAAATGGATCGGGTCGCCGGGCGACGTCTCGATATCGGTGAGTGGCGGCGTGAGAACCGCCTTCGCAATGAAGTATGCGGGAAGCGCGAGGCCGATGAGCCCCACGGCGAGCGCGGCAAAATCGTTCGCGGCGCCGCTCTGGCCGCCGAACCAGATGCGAATGAGAGAGACGACAGCGACGATGACGGCGATCAAGAGACCGACCGTCGAGACGCCGATCAGGTTGATGGCCGCGGGCGTGCCAAGCCCGGCGAAGCGGTGGAGCAACACCGTGAGGATGAGAAGCTGCAAAAAGAACAGCGCAATGCGCCGAGCCCATTTGGCCTCGCGCGCCTCCTTGACCGCAAAACGCGCGGTCGAAAAGCGCTCCATGGGATAGTTCGCCGTCACGTCACGCGGCCCTCAGAAGACATCCGCCATCACCCGTCATTCTAACGCTAATTGCGTGGCGTGGCAGGTTTGTGGTGGCAACTCGATCACACATGCTGGCCGCCATTGATATGCAGTTCCGCGCCGTTGATATAGCTCGACGGGTCAGTGCACAGAAAATAGATGACATTGGCCACCTCCTCCGGCAGACCCAGCCGGCGCATGGGAGTCTCAGCGATCAGCGCCTCGGTGCCGGGCGACAAGATCGCCGTGTCGATCTCGCCGGGCGAGATGGCATTGACCCGGATGCCGCGCGGCGCGAAGTCGGCGGCCATCTCGCGGGTTAGCGCGGCGAGCGCCGCCTTCGCGGTGGCGTAGGCGGAGCCCGCGAAGGGATGGACGCGAGAGCCGGCGATCGAGCTCACATTCACCACCGCGCCCGAGGCTGCCGCGAGCTCGTCGAGGAGGCCGCGGGCGAGCATGATGGGCGCGAAGAAATTCACCTGGAACACGTGCTGCCAATCTTGCATCTCCGTGTCGAGCGAGGAGAGGCTTCCGCCCTCCCCCTTCGGCGAGATGGCGGCGATGTTGACGAGCGCATTCAGCTTCGAGCCTTGGGCGCGCAAGCGATCCTTGATCTCGGCGATGGCGCGGACGGTGTCGTCGGGGTCGGCGAGATCGACCTGGACGTGGTTCTCAGGCCCCGCCTCCCAAGGGCAATTTCCTCGGGAAACGGCTGGCGCGAGCAGGAGATGACCCGCCACCCGGCCGACGAGAATCGCTTGACCGTGGCGTGGCCGATGCCGCGCGACGCGCCGGTCAGAAGCAGGGTTCTGCGCTCTTCGTTGGGGATCAGGGTCATGGGCAGGCGGAGACTAGGGGCTAGCGCCGCTCACGGATAGAGGCGGGTCTTGGTCCAAGGCCCCTGAGGCGCCGGCCGGCGGAACACGATCCTGTCGTGCAGGCGAAACGTGCCGTGCTGCCAGAACTCGATCTCGACGGGCCGCACCCGGTAGCCATGCCAATAGGCCGGACGCGGCACCTCGCCGCCAGCGAATTCCTTCGTGTAGCGGGCAACGCCCTCCTCGAGCGCGGCGCGGCTCGCGAGCGGCCGGGACTGGCTCGACGCCCAGGCGCCGAGGCGGCTTTGCGGATGGCGCGTGGCGAAATAGGCGTCCGCCTCCGCGTCCGTCACGGGCTCGATGAGGCCTCTTATGCGGATTTGGCGGCCCAGGCTCTTCCAGTAGAACAGGAGCGCGGCCTTCGGATTGGCGTCGAGCTCTAGCCCCTTGGCGCTCTCGCAGTTCGTATAGAAGACGAAGCCGCGTGGCCCGGCGCCCTTCAAGAGAATCATCCGCACATTGGGCAGGCCGTCGGCATCGACGGTGGCCAGCGCCATGGCCTCGGGATCGGCGGGCTCGGTTTTTTCGGCCTCCGCCAGCCATTGCCGGAACAGGGCAAAGGGGTCCTCGGCGGCCGTGAAATCCTGAGTTCCTCGGGCTTTTTCGTCCATCTCTCGCCTTTTCAAACCCTGTCGCCGTCTTCGCGAAAAAATCCCGGGCCGGCACGGGCATTTACGTTTTCCTCACTCTGATAGGGCACGATTGCTGCTGTTGATAGTGGGCGCGGGGGATTTCAGTAGCCGCGTCAGAGTTGGGGACGAGTTGTTATGCGTACGTTCCATTGGAACGCCCCTATCATTGGGGCGGGCGCTCTCGTGTTGTCAGTATTGCTGCCCGCCCTTCTTCCTCTCAAGGCCGAGGAGAGTGGGGCAAGCAATGCCGCGGCGGTGGCCACGCGCCACGCTCCGCAAGGCCTGACGGAACTAAAAACCAGTCTCGATCATTCTGACCGAACGATTGCGCTGCAGGCCCTGCAGATGGCGCTTACCGAGCTCGGGGACGGGGCGACGCTCTCATGGCGACGTCCGGCCACCCAGATCTCGGGGCGAATCAAGCCGGTCTTGGCGTTCCGTGACGATCAGGGGCGCATTTGCCGCCACGTGATCTACCAGCTCGCCCTCGGGGCTTACGAAAAGAAAATCGAGGGCGTGGCGTGCCGCGACGGAGACGGCCATTGGTCGATCTCAGGCTAGAGGGGTTCAGAATGTCGAATATTCAGGAATCGCGGACCGGCGACATCCGCTCCGTGCCGGAGACGGCCAAGGAGCGGGACGAGAGCCAGAGGTTCACCCCGCTCAGGTCCTATGTGAGCCGGGCGCAGGCGCTCGCCAAGCGGCCGCGCGGCGAGCCCGTGCTGTCCCGGCTCATTCCGGTGCCGCGCCTCCAAAGCTAGGCGCCGCAGCGCCCATTCGCCCCGGGGGCAAGGCGGCGAAAGCCCTTCCGGCGCCGCTCCGCCGGTGTATAAAACCCCGAATTCTGGCTTGAAGGAGGGGTAATGGGCGACGGCGGAGACTTGATGGCAGACAAGCGCGGCGTCGTGCTCGGCGTCGCCAATAACCGCTCCATCGCCTGGGGCATCACCAAGGCCGTCACCGACCAGGGGGCGGAAGTGGCCCTCACCTATCAGGGCGACGCCCTGAAGAAGCGGGTCGAGCCCTTGGCCGGCGAGATCGGCACCAAGCTCGTGCTGCCTTGCGACGTGACCGAGACGGCTTCAGTCGATGCCGTGTTCGACACGCTGGCCAAAGAGTGGGGCGGAATCGACTTCCTCGTCCATGCCATCGCCTTCTCCGACAAGGACCAGCTCGACGGGCGCTATGTCGACACGACGGAAGAGAACTTCGTCCAGACGATGCTGATCTCCTGCTACTCGTTCACGGCGCTCGCCAAGCGTGCCGAGGCGTTGATGCCGAATGGCGGCTCGCTCTTGACGCTGACCTATTACGGCGCCGAGAAGGTCATGCCGCATTACAACGTCATGGGCGTGGCCAAGGCGGCGCTCGAAGCGAGCGTGCACTATCTCGCCGCCGATCTCGGCAAGAACGCTATCCGCGTCAACGCCATCTCGGCCGGGCCGATCAAGACGCTCGCCGCGTCCGGCATCGCCGACTTCCGCTACATCCTCAAATGGAACGAGTACAATTCGCCGCTCCGGCGCACCGTCACTATCGAGGACGTCGGCGGCGGCGGGCTCTATCTCCTCTCTGACCTCTCGCGCGGCGTCACCGGCGAGGTCCTGCATATCGACGCCGGCTATCACGTGGTCGGCATGAAAAACGAGGACGCGCCGGAGATTTCCGTGGCGAAGGAGTAAGCGCGCCTCACACCGCCTGATCGGCCGACAGAAGGCTCTGGATCTGCGCCACGACGGCGGCGCCCTCACCTACTGCGGCAGCGACGCGCTTGGTCGAGCCTGCCCGCACATCACCGATAGCAAAGACTCCGCGCTGGCTCGTCTCGAGCGGCTCGATGGGGCGAGACGCGTTGGGACACGCTCTCCCGGTGACGACGAAGCCCTTCCCGTCCACCGCAACGCAGCCGTCGAGCCAATTCGCGTTCGGATCGGCGCCGATGAAAAGAAAGACCTGGGCCAAGGGACAGGTGTGCGTCTCGCCCGTCGCCCGGTCGCGAAACACCGCGGCCGAGAGTCCGCCGCCTTCTTTGCCCTCGAGGCCGACGATCTCGGTGCCGGTGTGCAGCGTGACGTTCGGCAAAGCGGCAATGCGATCGATCAGGTAGCGCGACATGGAGGCTTCGAGGCCGGACCCGCGCACCACGAGATGCAGATGCTTGACCTTGGGTGCGAGATAGACGACGGCCTGGCCCGCCGAGTTGCCGCCGCCGACCAGCGCCACCTCCTGACCCTCGCATAGCTTCGCCTCGATGGGCGAGGCCCAATAGGACACGCCGTTCCCCTCGAACGACTCCAGATCCGGGATGGATGGCCGGCGATAGCGGACGCCCGAGGCGACGACGACGGTCCGGGACCGGACCGCGCTGCCATTTGTGAGTTCCAGCCGCAACGGCGCATGCGCGTCGCGCGACCGGTCCTTGCAGCAGAGCCGCGACGCCTCCAGCGGAATGGCGATCTCGGCGCCGAATTTCAGAGCCTGGTTGAATGCGCGTCCGGCTAAGCCCAGGCCGGAAATGCCGGTCGGAAAGCCGAGATAGTTTTCGATACGCGCGGAGGCGCCGGCCTGGCCGCCGAAGGCGCGCTGATCGAGCACCAGCACTGACAGGCCTTCGGAGGCCGCGTAGACCGCCGTGGCAAGGCCCGCCGGACCGGCGCCGACCACCGCAACGTCGTAGACGACGCTCGGGTCGAGTTCCGGCGTGATGCCGAGACAGACGCCGGCTTCGGCGTCGGTGGGCCGCTTCAGGAGACTGCCGTTCGGGCACACCATCAGGGGCAGGTCCTCGGAGAGCACGCCGAAGCGCTCGACGATGGCGCGGCCGTCGTCTTGGTTCGCATCGAGCACCGTATAGGGATAAGCGTTGCGGCGGAGGAAGACTTCCAGTCGCGAGATGTCGGGCATGCCGGGACGGCCAACCAGGACGCAGCCGACGCCGCCACCTTCGAGCAGCCCTACACGGCGCAGGATGAAGGCACGCATGACGATCTCGCCGATCTCGGCGGAGCCGATCATGAGGGCCCGAATATGCGCCGCGTCGAAGGGCACCGCCCTGCAGCCCTCCGGACCCGCCTTTCCCGAGGCAAGGGATTCGCGCCCCGCGAGCTGGCTCACCTCGCCGGAGAACTGGCCCGGGTGATGAACGGTGATCGCAGACTCGCGATTGAGACCGTCGCGGCGCTTGACCTCGATCGATCCCTTGAGCACCAGCCAGACCGAGGTCGAGCGTTCGCCGACGTCGAAGAGAACCTCGCCCGACGCGAAGTCTCGGGGCGGACCGCTCGCGAAGCGTTTCGCAGTCTCGATCTGCGCCGGATCGAGCACGGGGAAGAGTTGGTGACTGCGGTCGTTCGTCTGGGCCACGGGAAGCCTCCTCGTTAACGACCTCAGTCTACCACCGAGGTCAAGATGTGCACCGCGGCCTCGTGTCGGGGATCCCCTGGCTTGGGACGCGGGCGAAAAGCCCGCGCCCCCTTTGTTTCAGATCTAGGCGACCCGGAACACGGCGCCTGCGACCGAGCGGGGACGCTCGCGGACGCGGCCACCGTCATTGCCGGACTTCACGATCCACTGGCCGTCTGCCGTACGGCCGGTGATCATGCCGACATGGTGCGACCACACCACGACGGCGCCGACGCGCGGGCCCGACGGACGGCCCCAATGCGTCCAGTTCCGCGCAAGGTTGAGCTCGGGACCTCCGCCCAATTGAGTGCGCATCCACCAGCCGCACCAGCGCGAGGGCCGCGGGCCGACACTGTGGCTGCGACTCACCACGCGTGACGCGTAACGCCCGCCATGGGCGTGGCTTACCGTGCGTGAGGAAAGACGTACGGCCTTCTCGGCCGTCGCGGCCTTCGGCAAGGCATTCTCCGCAAAAGGAGATGCCTTGGCGGGGGCAAGCGGCATTGCGCTCGCCAGGATGAGAACAGTCAACATCATGAAAAATACCTGCGCAGCACGCATCGGTTACTCCTTACTGATTGTCTTGGGGGTTCGAGAGACCGGCGAGGACTCGGCCAGTCCGCGCGAGAACCGCGCATGTGGCAAGCTACGGAAAAATAAGACGAAAATCCGCCTCCGAGAGGGCCAGGACGGGCCGATTTAATGGCTCAGGTGCGGGCTCCTGCCCTTCTAAACCGGCAAATCCTGCAGAAGACCGCCGTTTGACCCTTCACGCCCCCTCAACTAGAAGCGGCCTAGAGAGACGCCATGTCGCACAACAGCTTCGGCCATCTATTCCGCATCACCACCTGGGGCGAGAGCCACGGGCCGGCGATCGGCTGCGTAGTCGATGGCTGCCCGCCCGGCATTCCGCTCGGCCAGGCCGAGATCCAGGCCTATCTCGACAAGCGGCGCCCCGGTCAGTCGAAGTACACGACCCAGCGAAAGGAGCCCGACACGGTCGAGATCCTCTCCGGCGTGTTCGAGACCGAGGGTGGCGAGCAGGTCACGACCGGCACCCCGATCGCGCTCGAGATTAAGAACGTCGACGCGCGGTCCAAGGACTACGGAGACATCAAGGACAAGTTCCGCCCTGGCCACGCCGACTACACCTATTTCCTGAAATACGGCGTGCGCGATTGGCGTGGCTCGGGCCGGGCATCGGCGCGCGAGACCGCGGTGCGGGTCGCGGCGGGCGCCGTAGCGCGGAAGGTCGTCCCGGGCATGCGCGTGCGCGGCGCTCTCGTGCAGATCGGGCCGTACGAGATCGACCGTCCGAACTGGAACTGGGACGAGGTGGACAACAACCCGTTCTTCTGTCCCGACGCCAAGACGGTGCGGGTGTGGGCCGACTTCCTCGACGAGGTGCGCAAGAAGGGCTCGTCCACCGGCGCGGTCATCGAGGTGGTGGCCGACGGCGTGCCTGCGGGCCTCGGCGCGCCGGTCTACGGCAAGCTCGACCAGGACATCGCTTCCGGGCTCATGAGCATCAACGCGGTGAAGGGCGTCGAGATCGGCGCGGGGTTCGCCTCCGCCGTGCTCTCCGGCGAAGAGAACGCCGACGAGATGCGCATGCATCCCAACGGGAGCCCTGAGTTTCTCTCCAACAATGCCGGCGGAATCCTGGGCGGAATCTCGACCGGGCAGCCCATAATCGCGCGGTTCGCCGTCAAGCCTACCTCCTCGATCCTCACCGCGCGCAAGACGGTGGATACGAGCGGCACCGATACCGAGGTCTCCACCAAAGGCCGCCACGACCCCTGCGTCGGCATCCGGGCCGTCCCCGTCGGCGAAGCCATGATGGCCATCGTGCTCGCCGACCACTACCTGCGCCAGCGTGGGCAGACCGGCCGGGGCTAAAATTTTCCTCCCAGGCCGTGACCGGGCTTGACCCGGCCGCCGTCTCGCAACACGCTTGGTGCCCACAAGGATCGCCGGACAAACCGGCGACGAGGATGGGAGGAATGAAGTTCGACAAGATCGTCGTCCTGACGGGCGCTGGCCTTTCCGCCGAAAGCGGGCTCGGGACGTTTCGCGGACATGACGGGCTGTGGGACCAATTCGACGTGGAGGACGTGGCCACGCCGGAGGGTTTCGCCCGCAATCCTGTCATGGTGCACGCGTTCTACAACTTGCGCCGCGGCTGGCTGAAAGAAGCGAAACCCAACGGGGCGCATGTGGCGCTCGCCCGCCTCGAGCAGGCCAATGGCAGCGAGGTGCTCACCGTGACCCAGAATATCGACGGGCTGCACGAGGCCGCGGGCACGCACCACCTGATTCACATGCACGGCGAACTCGACCGCGCGCTGTGCGCCCGCTGCGGAACGAGCATGCCGTGGATGCAAGACCTGTCGCTCGCGACCGCTTGCCCGGTCTGCCACAAGGCGGGCTTCATGCGGCCCGACGTGGTGTGGTTCGGGGAGATGCCGCGGGAGATGGAGCGGATCCACGAGGCGATCCGCAATTGCGACCTCTTCGTGTCGATCGGCACGAGCGGGATGGTCTATCCGGCCGCGGGCTTCGTCGCCGAGGCTGCGAGCGAGGGCGCGCATACGGTCGAGCTCAATCTCGATCCATCGGAAGGCGCGAGCCTGTTCGCCGAAGCCCATTACGGCCCGGCGACGGAGATCGTGCCGGCCTTCGTCGAGAAATTGCTCGGCGCCTAGCGTTCAAGGTGGGCAACCACCTCTATATGTGCCGAGAACAGGAATTGATCGACCGGCACGACGCGGATGAGCCGATAACCGCCGTCGACAAGCAAGCGAAGGTCGCGCGCTAGGGTCCCCGGGTTGCAGGAGACCGCGACAAGCCTCTTCACCTTCGACTTGGCCAGTTGCTCCGCTTGGGCCGCTGCGCCGGCACGAGGCGGGTCGAACACCACGGCATCGTAGGCTGCAAGCTCGGCCGGTCCGAGCGGCATGCGGAAGAGGTCGCGCGAGAGGGCGCGCACGGGCTTGAGCCTCGGCGTGTGGCGCGCCGCCTCGGTGAGCGCCGCTAGTGTTGCCTCGTCGGCCTCGAAGGCATCGACGGCGGCGTCGCCCGCAAGCGAAAGTGTGAAGGTGCCGAGCCCGGCGAACAGATCGGCGATGCGTTTTGCGCGTCCCACCCCGTAGCGCACCAGCTCGGTCATCACGGCCTCCGCGTCGGGCGAGGCTTGGAGGAAGGCGCCGGGCGGCAGCTTCACTTGCGATGCACCGAAGCGGACGCTCGGCGGCACGTCCGGCATCAGGCTTTCGCCATCGACGGTGACACGCGCGACGCCGAGCCTTGCCGCCTCGCTCGCAAGCTTCGCCAAGTCGGCCTCCTTGGGCCGCACGTCCGCTACGACAATATCGAGGCCAGTGTCTGTCTCGGTCACGCTCACCCGGGCCTCGCGCTTGCCGCCGAGCAGCGGTCCGAGCACTGCCTTGAGCTTCCGCAAGTGGGTGACGATGGCGGGCGACAGGATAGGACAGGTCTCTATATCGATCAGGTCGTGGGAACGGGCCCGTCGGTAGCCGAGCACAAGGCCGTGCGGCGTGCGGCCGAGGGCGAAGGCGGCGCGGCGACGGCCGCCGAGCGGCACGGGCTTGACCGGCTCGACCTCGGCATCGAGGCCGTGTGATCTCAAGGCTTGGACGACGACCGCCCGCTTCCAGGCGAGATACGCGTCCTCCTCCAGTTCCTGAAGGGCGCAGCCGCCACAGGTCCCGAAATGCGGACAGACGGGCTCTCTGCGGTCGGGGCTTCGTTTCAGCACCTCCAAGAGTGCGCCGTGTCTACCGTCTTCGCCCACCTCGACGCGCACGCGCTCGCCGGGTAGCGCGAAGGGCACGAAGAGCGGCCCATTGGGGCCTTCGGCCACCCCATCCCCTTGGGCGCCGAGACGGTCGATCTCGACCTCAAGCGGCATTGCGCGCCCCGATGAGGAATTCCGTGTTGCCGCTGCCACCTTCGATCGGCGATGGGATCACCCCGAGCACGGTCCACCCTTCGGCCTCAAGGAAGTCCCGGACGCGGAGGACTGCACGCTCCCGGTCCGCGGCTTTGCGGACGATGCCACCTTTGCCCACGGCCTCGCGGCCGGCCTCGAATTGCGGTTTGACGAGCGCCACGAGCCAGGCGTCCGGCGCGGCGCGCTTCAGTGCGGCGGGTAGCGCTTGGGACAGGCTGATGAAGCTCACATCGGCGACGATGGCAGCGACCGGCTCGGGAATGAGGGCGGCGTCCAGCACCCGCGCGTCGGTCGCTTCCAGCGAGATCACGCGCGGGTCGCCGCGGAGGCTCTCGTGCAATTGACCCCGCCCGACATCGACGGCATAGACCTTAGCCGCGCCCTCGCCGAGCAGCACCTCGGTGAAGCCACCGGTCGAGGCGCCGATATCGAGCGCCACACAACCTTCGGGGTCAAGGCGGAAGGCGCGAAGCCCCGCCTCGAGCTTGACCGCGCCACGGGAGACGTGGTCGGCGACGCCCGCCGCCACGACGATGGCGGCTTCGTCCGTCACCAATGCGCCGGGTTTGGTCGTGGTCTCGCCCGCCACCGTGACATAGCCCCGCCGGATGAGGTCGGCCGCGCGGGCGCGGGAGGGAGCGAGCCCCTCCGACACCAATCTTTGGTCGAGACGTCTTTTTTTGTAGCTGGCCAAAAGCGGTTCTCATATGCTCCCGCTTGCGCCGGGAGTCCTCGCGCGCGGGTGAAGGCCGGGAGCGGTCGGCGCCGCATCATACACCTATACTGCGACGCGCCCCGCTCGGCGCGCACTCGCGGAGGTCTCGTGAGCCAAGATTCGACGGCTTACCTTACCGACAAATGCGAAGTCCGAAATCGTGACGTAGCTGGCGGGCATTCCGTCATCGCCCGGGCCGTGATCGAGCCCGGCGAACTCGTCGGCGTGTGGAGCGGCCGCATCGTCGGCAACGATACACTCGAGGAGCTCCCGGAAGAGATCAGGCGTCATACCGTGCAGATCGAAGAAGATTTGTACCTCGCCTCGATCGGCGAAAGCGAGCCTCCGGACTTCATCAATCACTCTTGCGAGCCGAACGCGGGCCTCGACGGTCAGATCGCCATCGTGGCTTTGCGGCGCATCCTGCCCGGCGAGGAGGTGACCATCGACTACGCCATGTGCGATGGCTCGCCTTACGACGAGTTCGACTGCGCCTGCGGCTCAAGCCTATGCCGGGGCAAAGTGACAGGTGACGACTGGCGCGATCCCGTGTTGTGGAAGCGCTACGCCGGACATTTCTCGCCCTATCTTCAGCGGCGCATCGATGCGCTGCGACGCCCACGCGGCTCGCAACGTCCGAAGCGGAAGCGGGTCCTCGCATTATCGGCGAGCGAAGCCCCTGGCGGTGTCCGATGATCCCCGGCGAGTGTCCCAGGCGCCATAAGGCGCCTGTCCCTCAATCCTCCCTCACAACAAGGCAATCCTAGGAGCGCACAATGCTGCTCATCTCTACCTATGTGGCTCAGAGCCAAATCGAAGGGCTCGGCGTATTCGCTGGCGAGTACGTCCCGCGTGGAAGCCTGCTTTGGGGCCTCAACCCCAAGTTCGACATCTTCGTGCATGAGACAGAGATTGGCGCGCTGCCGCCGCACATGCGGATCTTCATTGCCCGCTACAGCTATCCGCATCTGGAGATGCCCGGCTATCGGGTGGTCGACGCGGACCACGGGAAGTTCATGAACCATAGCCTCACGCCGAATACCGACTTCCGGGTCTTCGACAAGGGCTACGCGCTCACGGACATCGCCGAGGGCGAGGAGATCACCTGCAACTACCACGAATTCGATCCGGACTTCGTGGGGTTCGTGCCGGCGATGGTCGCGGCGTCACTCGATGCACCGCTCCATGCCAGTGGCGGTTAAGCCAGCATCGCTTGGCCTCGCCATCGCATTGCTCGTGACGCCAGCGGCCTGGGCCGCTGACAACTATTCCGGGTTTGCGTGGATGAACGGTGCCGGCGGCGGTGACGCCTCGCTCGACGGGGAGGACTACGTCTTCGGTCTCATCTGCCGGAACAAAAGCAAGATCACCGAGATGACCGTCTACGTGGATATCGCCGGCACGAAGGTCGGCGACCCCTTAGCGATCGAGCTTAAGCGTAGTGACGTCAACCTGTCTCTCGCGGGAAAGATCGCCACCGACGAAATGAGCGGCTTCCTGTTGGCCGAGGCCAAGGGTTTCAAGATCAAGCCGATCCTTGCGCTGCTAGAGGAGAAGGGCCCGGTCACGGTCAAGACGGGGGGCATCTTAACCACGCTTCCCGATGACGGCCGCTTCAAGGCGACCGCTGAATTTGCCAAGTCCTGCTCCCTGGACTAAGCAGGAGCGCCCTGAAACCGCCGCGCGGCCCGCTGACGGCCGCCGCGAAAAGCCACGAGCCTTCCCCATGCCCATGAACCGCTTCGTTCTTGCCGCAGCCCTTCTCGCTGCATCGGTGCCGGGGCCGGGCCTGGCCGAAGCAACTTCAGTTTGGAACGCGAAGACAAACGGCAGTTTCGTCACGCTGACCTACGGCACGCTCGATGCCGACAAAGGTCCGACTTTCATGCTCTCCTGCTTCAACGGCATGGGCATCGCCGTCCTCGACGTACGCCCTGACCTGGGTGACACGAAGCCCGGTACGCCAATTACCATCGAGCTCACGGGCGGGGGCAAAACCACTCAGGTCGAGGGCGAGGCCACGCGCGACGAAGAGAGCGGCGGCACGTTCGCCGAATCGAGCGATGCGGAGGTGAAGCCAATCCTCGACGTGCTGCGCACGAGCGGCCCGGTGACCGTCAAAGCAGGCTCGGCAAGCGCCGAACTAACGGAAACGGGCCGCGCCGACGCGATCGAACGGTTCACCAAGGATTGTACGCTAGACTAAGCGAGACGGGCGGCCTCGAGGCTGCGCGCGTCTTTGCCCAGGGCCGCGAACACCGAGGCGACGATGCCCCGGACATCAAGGCCCGCTTCTGCGTACATCGTCTGAGGCTTGTTTTGCTCGATGAAGACGTCGGGCAGGGTCAGCGTCCGCACTTTCAAGCCCCGGTCGAGGAGCGCTTCGCCGGCGAGCGCATGAAGCGTTTGGGCGCCGAAGCCGCCGCTTGAGCCTTCCTCGACGGTGATGAGCACTTCATGGTTCTTGGCGAGCTGGCGAATGAGGTCCATGTCGAGGGGCTTGGCGAAACGCGCATCGGCGACCGTCGTGGAAAGCCCGTAGCCAGCAAGCTCATCGGCCGCCGCGAGGCACTCGGTGAGCCTGGCGCCGAAGGAGAGCAGCGCCACGGCGGAGCCTTCGCGCAGGATGCGGCCCTTGCCGGGCTCGAGCGGCGTGCCGCGCTCCGGCAAAGCGACGCCGGTTCCCTCCCCGCGCGGATAGCGAAACGCCGACGGGCGATCGTCAATTGCCGCGGCGGTCGCCACCATATGCA
>Ga0307444_1000919_pt1 | contig 13067 bp, 8 predicted proteins | sample SalMarSW160340MG_FD_202145 | JGI IMG/M metagenome (GOLD analysis project Ga0307444, IMG submission 202145) | Salt marsh sediment microbial communities from the Plum Island Ecosystem LTER, Massachusetts, United States - SW1603-40 | ecosystem: Environmental > Aquatic > Marine > Intertidal zone >... | reverse complement strand
GGCCCGATGTCCGGTCCGGTCCGGTGAGCACGCGAACGCGGCGGATCTTCGGGAACCTCGCGCTCCTCGCCGGGAGCGTCCTGTTCGCGACCCTCGCCGCCGAAGCCGTGTTGCGGATCTTCCCCGCCCTGTTGCCGGCGGAAGCGCGGCTGCGGCTCGAATGGGCAGAGAGCACGAGCAACGTGCGCTCGGTGGGCGACCCGTACCTCGGAACCCTGAACCCCCCCGACACCACGATCGAGGTTCGGCAGGGCGACTTCACGTTCAGCTACCGGACGGACGAGCACGGGTTCCGGAATCCCAGCCCGTGGCCGGACAGCGTCGATGTCCTGATCGTCGGAGATTCCGAGACCATGGGGTACGGCGTCCAGGATGCGGAGGCCTGGCCGCGGCTCCTCGAGCGTGAGCTGGACGGGGACCGGGTGATCACGCTCGGGGTGTCCGGGGCGGGTCCGAAACAGTATCTCCGCAACTACGAGAGGTTCGGTCTCGCGCTCGCGCCGCGCGTCCTGCTGTTCGGGCTGTTCCCCGGAAACGACTTCGACGATGCCCGACAGTTCGAGCTCTGGCTGGCGGCGGGAGCGCCGGGGAACTTCCACGTGTGGCGCTACTTCGGCGGCAAAGTCCCGGATGTCGAGCCGAAGCACCGCTTCTTCTCGCTCTCGAACAGCCGGCTCCTCGTCGCGCTGCGCGCCGCGCGCAAGGCGGCACGACTTCCCTTCTCCGGCAAGACACTGACGTTCCCCGACGGCAGCCACATGGTGCTGGCGCCGACCGTGTATCGCTCCGCGGTGACCCGGGCGCACCCCGGCCACCGGGATTTCGAGCTGGTGCTGGATCAGGTCGAGGAGGCGCGACGACTCGCCGAGCCGGACGGCACGCGGTTCGTCGTCCTCCTGTTCCCGACGAAGGAGGAGGTGTACATGTCTCCGGAGAACGAGGCCACGCCGCATCTCGTCGAGCCCCTCGCGGCCGCTCTGAAGCACCGCGGGATCCCGTATCTCGACCTCACTCCCGGGCTCCGAAGCGAGGCCGAGGCAGGGCGTCGGCTGTTCTTCAAGGTGGACGGTCACCCGGATGCGGCGGGCAACCGGGTCATCGCGGACATCGTGCTCCGCGGGCTCGATTCGCTGGCCGTGTCGGGCACGGGGACGTCGGGAGAGGCGACCCCGGCAACCGGGACATCCCCCGGACAGCTCGATCGTTGATTCCGGCGCGGGGGCCTCCGCCTCACGTGTCCCTCCTCCGCAGTCGAAGCAGCTCGAGGTCCTCGGCACGGATCAGACCGATGGCGAAGGCGAGCAGCAGGTACGCCGATGACACGCCGGCGAGCTCGACGAGTAGCAACGGGCCCCGCGCCTCGATGACGACCGACGCTGCCCACGCGAGCGAGCCGAGCGCGAGCGCGCGCCACAAGGTGAGCCATGTCAGGATCTCGCCGAGGTGATGTCGTATGCGAGCGGCGACCGTGGTGGCCACGGCGGAGAGCGCCATGACGGCGGCGAGCGGCGCCCCGATCGCGCCGAATCGCTCGATGAGAAGGTAATCGAGCACCGCCGCGATCGGCACGGCGGCCAAGGAGATCAGGGCGGCCTCGATCTCGAACGAGATCCCGATGAGCATGCTAGCGAGGGCGACGTACATGGTGAACAGCATGCCGTGGCTCACCACGAGGAGCGTCATGTAGGAGGCCCCGGCTCGATAGGGCTCCGAGTACACCAACGCCATGATGTCGCCGGCGTTGCCGCCGCCGATGGCCGCCACGGGGAGGAGCGACACGATGAGGAATCGTCCGGCCCCGCGCGCGGCCCGTCCGACGAGCTCCACGTCCCCCCTCGACAACGCCTCGGCGATCGTGGGGATGAGCACGGAGGTCATCACGAACGCCATCACGTTGGCGATCCGGGCGAGGTTCGTGGCGCCCACGTACAGACCCTTCACGCCGGACGGGATGTTGCCGCCCATAGCGTTCAGGGCCCACAGGTCGAGGTTGACGAGGGCCTGGGCCGAGAAGGTGAACAACCCCATCCACCAGGCCAGCCGGATCACGACGCGCGCATCGCGTAGGCTCGGCCGAATCGATGCGAGGCCGACCCTCGTCGCGAGGAACCCGAGCGTCACGACGGAGGCCGCGGCATTGACGAGCAGCGCTCCCTCGATGGTCACCCGGGTCGCCGCGAGGATCAGGATTCCGACGATCTTGGCCGCAGCGTAGAGGAAGATGGCGGTGCTCTCGCCGCCGAAGTCGCGCCGCCCGGCCAGGATGTTCGAGACCGTGAAGTAGAGCCCGAAGAAGGGGATGTCGATGGCGGCGAATCTGAACAGCCGCGCCCCCTGCGCGACGTTGAGCACCTCGCCCAACCACGGTGCCGCGACCCAGAAGGCGATGAACAGGGGCAGGTAGATCAGACCGGTGAGGGTGATCCCGGTGGCCTCGAGGTCGCGGGGCGCGCCTTCGCGCTGCGCGATGAGTCGGCTCAGGGCCTGGGGAACGCCCAGCCGGCCCATGAGCTCGGCTCCCAGGAGCACCGAATAGACGATCCCGTACACTCCGTACAGCGAGGGGCCGAGGTGGCGGGCGAGGATGACGGCCACCACGTACCCCGCCACCATGAGGCCTCCATGGGCGGCGGTGAGCGACGCCGTTCCTCGAGCCGCGCGCTCGGAGGGCGTCCCGAGGTCGCGCTCCTTCTCCGCCGCCCGCGTCACGGCGAGATCCACCCCGGCGCGGTCGGAACCATCACGATTCGAGCTCCGCGAGACGCGCTTCGAGCTCGGCGACCGTCTCGCCGCGGAGGAACAGGCGTCCCCACAGCTCGAGCGTCAGCACTCCGAACGCATCGTCCTCCCCCCGGGAGCCCCGCTCGAGCTGGCGCGCCACCCCCGGCCACTGGAGGCCGAGGTCCCTGACGAGGAACCCATCGCGGAACAGCCGCGGGGAGAGGAGGGGCGCGATGAACTCGGCCGTCGGAAGCGGGAAGCCCACCTTCTTGCGGCGCAGGATCTCGTCCGGCACGTAGCGGCCGGCCACCCGCTTCAGGACCCACTTGTCCGAGCGTCGTCCGAGGCGGTAGGAGAGCGGGAGCGCGGTCGCGAGGTGGGCGAGACGGTGGTCGAGGAACGGGACCCGGCACTCGACCGAGTTGGCCATGGACATGCGGTCGAGCCGGCGGAGAAGGGGCGCGAGGAAGTCGTACAGATCGGCCAACATGGCCCCCAGCACCGACCGGTCGAACCTGCCTGGAACGAAGTCGTACGCCGCCGTACAGCGCTCGAGCCAATCGCGCCGCGCGTAGCGGTCGATGAGGTCCACGGTCTGGGGCAGAAGCTCGCGGAACCGCCAGCTCGTAGCCGGCAGGCCCACCATCGAGTAGGTGACCAGGGCGAGCACGCCGCGCAATCGCGCAGGCAGCGTGTCGAGCAGCGACGCGATACGGAGGAGCGTGCGGCGGCGGCGATAGTTCCAGCTGTACCCGCCGAACAGCTCGTCGGCCCCTTCGCCCGTGAGCAGCACGATCACCCCCCGTTCGCGCGCGACGGCGGTGATGAGATCGTACGCCACCGAGTTCGGGTGCGTGATCGGCATGTCCGAGTGGAAGACGACGCGCGGCAGGGCACGCCGGAACGCCTCTCCGGTGAGCGGCGCGGTCACCAGATCCACCCCGAGATGGCGGGCGACATGCGTGGCATGCCGCGACTCGTCCAGTCGCTCGTGGTCCGGGAGGGCCACGTTGAACGCCGTGAAGCGGCCGTGGTGCCGCGCCGCGATCGCCGTCACGAGGCTCGAGTCCAGCCCCCCGCTGAGCAGCGTGCCCACGGGCACATCGGCCACCAGGCGCGAGCGGACCGCGATCTCGACCTGCTCTCCCAGCGCCGAGATCACCTCGAGCGTCGGGGCCTTGCCGAGCCGCTCGAACTCCTCCCGGTCCACCCCGTCGATGGGGGAGTAAACGCGCCGCCGCTCGATCTCGCCGCCCTGGATACGGACGGCCTCGCCGGGCAGGACGGACACGATGCCACGGAACATCGTGTCGCGCGTGAGCGCGTCGATGTTCCGGTACAGCGACCATTCCATCAGGCTGTGCGCGTCGACCCCGGCCTCGGCCAGACAGGGGAGCGCCTTCGTCTCCGAGGCGAACTGGAGGTGCCCCTGTCGCTCGCGATAGTACAGGGGCTTGATGCCGAAGCGGTCGCGGACGAGGGTCACGCTCCCCTCCTCCGCATCGTGGACGGCGAACGCGAACATCCCGACCAGCCGGTGGAAGCACGCGACGCCCCACTCGATCCACGCGTTGAGGAGCACTTCCGTGTCCGACCGGGACCGGAACGCGTAACCCCGCTCCCGGAGCTCGGCCCGGAGGTCCGCGAAGTTGTAGATCTCGCCGTTGTACGCGATGCAACAGCGCCCGGTGGCATCCCGCATCGGCATGCGACCCGCCGGCGAGAGGTCCTGGATCGCGAGGCGGCGCGCCCCCATCGACACGCCGGCGCCGACGAACACATCCGCGTCGTCCGGGCCCCGGTGCGCGAGCGCATCGCACATGCCGGACACGGCGGGCGCGTGGTCCTCGGTGCACCCCGCCCTCAGACAGACGATCCCCGCGATGCCACACACGGCGGCTAGCCTCTCCCGCGAACGAACCGGCCGCGGGGCCTCACCCCGTGACCTCGGTCCACACGCGACCCTGGTAGCGCGCGGGGGGCTCGACGCCGAGAAGCGCGCACGCCGTGGGCGCCACATCCCGCACATCGCCCGAAATCGAGGAACCGGGCACGACCGCCGGCCCGCGCGCGAGCGCGAACGCGTTCGGCCGGTGGTTGCCCGTGTAGAACGGCGCGGTCTCGTAGCCCGACGGCGCTTCGACGACGCCGATGTCGTCCGCCACGAGGCGTCGCTCGATCCCGGCGTCCTCGTCCCAGGTGATCACCAGGTCGGGCAGGTCCCCGCGCCGCGGCCCCGCGAGCACGTCGTCCACGCGCACGACGTCCCGGGCCACCGGCCGCCCGCTCCCGGCACCCCGGAGCGAGACCCCGGCGCGGGCGACGAGGTCCAGGATGTCGGCGTACGAGGCGTCCGTCTCCCGGCCGCCGGGATCCCGTCCGGCGCGGCGGACGCGCACGTACGCCTCGTTCGAGTTCGGTACGCAGAAGGCCCGGGTGCGTTCCCAGTCGACCGCGTCGTTCACCCAGCGCATGCTGAGCTGGTAGTGGAGCCGGCGCGGGAGACAGCGTGACACGGCCTGTCGCACCGGGAGCGGCACCATGGCGCGAGCCCGGGCAAGGAGGCCGGGCGACTGACCGGCTTCGTCTCCCGCGGGGCCTCCTCCGACCCCCGCCCCGTGGAACAGATCGAGGCGGTCGAGGATCTCGGGCACGTGGCCGGGCGCGGCATGGTTGGGTCCCATCCCGTCCACCGACACGATAAGAACGGTGACGTCCGTGGCGACCCGACCAAGGAGCCGGGCGAGGGCCGCATCGATCGCCATGTACACGTCGCGCAGCGGGTGGGGAGCCCGATCGGTGCGCGCCCTGTCCGCCGGGTAGCGCCGGTCGTCGTGGTGCCACAGGTAGTGCCCCGCGCCGTGGGTCTCGCCGAAGGTCACGAACAGCGTGTCCCACTCGTGCTCGCGCACGAGCCACTCCACGACCTCCGTCTTCCTGCCTACCCCCTCCACCAGCCGGTCGCGGAACGGGATCGGGTCCGGCACATCGAGGACCTCGAGGTGCTCGGGCCCCGGGTAGGAGCCGAACCGTCGCGCGATCTCGCGGCCGAGCGCGCGGGGGCGCGTCTCGGGGGCGCCGAACCACGTCCACGTCCCGTACTCGAGGATCTGGATGCCGGAGAACGCGTCGAGCGGGGCGGTCATGAAGGCATCCATGACGATGACCCGACGCCCTGCCCGATCGAGATCGACCCAGAACGGGTCGGCGCCGATCCGTTCCGGGCGCGCCCGCTCCACGCCCCGCAGCCCCTCGCGCGCCTGGTAGGCGTGGTAGAGTCCGTGGCGGGCCGGGTCGAGCCCCGTGTACAGCGAGGGCCACCCCGACACGTGCATGAGCTCCGAGGACGTCGCGAGGCGTCCCCATGCCCCCTCCGCGCGTACGCGGGCGAAGGTGGGCAGGTCTCCCTCCGACGCCCAGCGCTCGATGAGGTCGGCGTCGGCGCTGTCCAGCCCGATCACGAGGAGGCGGCTCATCCGCGATGCCGTGCGCGTCCTAGCTCGCGCCCGGCGTCGCTGCGGACCCGTCGTATACCTCGTCGATCGGCACCACGCGACGCTCCCGATCCGATCGCTTCGCCGCTTCGACCATCGCGACGTTCCAGATGTTGTCGGTGCCCACGGTCTCGGGCGGGATGCCACGCTCCACGAGATCGCGGAGCTGATCGAGGAGCGAGGTCGTGCCCTCGCGGGGGTACTTGTCGGCGTCCCCCTTCGGGGCCGGGACGTTGCGCACGAAGCTCGGGATGCGCGCTCCGGCGGAACGGACGAACACCCACTTGCGGTTCGTCCAGATCTCCCCCGTCTCCCCTTCGAGGGTGAGCGAGAACGAGAAGCGCCCCGACGTCAGGGTGCCGAGATACTGGGCCCGCACCCGCTCGAACTCGATGAGCGCCTGCGTGCACGCCCCGTGACGGTAGTCCGAGCTGGGGGGATTCCAGGCGTGGGCGGTGATCGCCGCCGGCCGTTCCCCGAGCATGAACCGCAGGCTGTCGAAGTGGTGGATCGCGATCTCCTGGAGCTGCGGATACTCGATCCGGGCCAGCCACGGGCCCTCCGTGCCGCTCGGCATGTGCCGCCGGTCGACCAGCGTAGCGTGGTCGATCGCTCCCACCCTGCCCTCCTCGACCAGGGCCCGCACCGTGCGCTCTGCCGGTCGGAAGCGGTAGTTCTCCCCCACCATCACCACGTGCCCGGTCGACTCCGCGACCCGCAGGACCTCCAGAGCCGACTCCACGGTCTCGGCGAACGGCTTCTCCACGAACACCGTCAGCCCCGCTTCCAGGGCGCGCATCGCGTGCGCCGCGTGGAAGGCCGACGGCGAGGCGATGAGCGCCGCATCGGCCTCGACGGCATCCAGGGCCTCCTCGAGATCCTCGAACACGCGGGCCGCCCCGTCGCCCAGCGCGCGCGCGCGCTCACGGCCGGCGGCATCCGGATCGACGTAGGCCACCGGAACGAAGTCGTGGTGCTCGCGCACGAAGCGCGCCCAATGGCCTCCGCGGAGGCCCACGCCGATCTGGAGGATTCTCACCATTCGTCCCCTCGCACGCGTCGCGCCGACGCTGACGCCTCCGGTGTCATCGTTCCCCTGTCTCGATGTCGAACCATTCGAGCGCGATGCCCGTCACGTCCTCGACGTGCTGCACCCGCCGCCAGTCGTCGGCTCCGGGGCCGCTCGCGATCAGAAACCCCGGCGCGCCGTGCGTCCCGGGACGTCCATCCGGCGAGGCGCCGACGACCGAGCCCACCTCGGCGGAGCGGACCTCCCGGAGCTGCCCCTTCGGCTCCCACAATACGATGAGATCCGGCAGGTGATCGACGCGCGCACCGGGGAAGCGGTCCCTCGTGCGCACCACCTCGCGCACGACGCGCTCGCCCGCCGGCGATTCCAGCCGCCGGAGCGACGCGGATACCTCGTCGCACAGCGCCTCGTAATCGCCCGGCGCGACGATCCCCTCGGGCTCGCGTCCGCACAGGTTGATGCGGACCAGCCCCTCGAGATCGGTCGGGAGACAGAACGCCCGGGTCCGGGACCAGTCCACGAACGCCGTATCCACCTGCCGCGCGAGACGATCCCGCAGCGCCACAGGCATGTACCGTGCCAGTGACTTGCGGAAGTCGCGCGGCAGCAGATCGCGGATCCGGCGCACGAGTCCGGGCCGGGGGGTCGGCTCGCCCGAACCCTCTGCGGGCCCCGGCTCGTGCAGGTGTCCCAGGCGGCGGAGCACCTCGGGAAGCAGGTGCCAGGCGCCGTAGTTCGCGACGATCGAGTCGGGCGAGAACACGACCACGGTCGCGTCGTCGGGCACCCGGTCGAGGATGCGACCGATCCCGCGGTCGATCTCCCGGTAGAGTGCCGCGAGCGGCTTCCAGCGCGGATCGTCGACCGCGAAAGCCTCGCCCTCGCCGCCGGGGCGCTCGAGCCCCGGTGGCCACAGGTAGTGTGCGCCGGGGTGCGTCTCTCCGAACACGAGCAGGTTCAGATCGGCGGGCGCCTCGTCGAGCAGCCAGCAGGCCGCCTCGGTCCGCGCCGCCGCCGCCTCGACGAGCTTCGGTCCGATGTGCTCGGGCCGGATCGCGTCGAGGCCGACGTCGTGCGCCTCGAGCCCGAGCGGATACGCCCCCTGGGCCCTGCGGAGCCGCCGGACGAGCTCCGGCGGCGAGGAGCGCTCGCCCAGGTACTTCGCCCACACGCCCCAGTCGAACAGCTGCACGGCCCCGGAGCCCGGCTCGGGGTGGGTGTACGGCGCGTCGAACACGGTCGCCCGGACACCGGCCCGATCGAGGAGGCTCCAGAATGTCGGGCGGCCGTACAGCCCCTCGTGGAACCGTCGGTGGCCCTGTACCCCGGGAACCGGCTGGAAGGTGAAGTACACGCCGTGCTCGCCCGGCGGAGACCCCGTATACAGCGAGGGCCACGCCGACACGTGCAGCGTGTCCACCGGGGATGCGAGGGCCCGCGGCGCCGCGTCCCCGAGCAACCGTGCCAGCGTCGGGAGCGCTCCGGCGCGGGCCCATGCCTCGATCAGCCCGCCGTCCCCGAGGTCGAGGCCGATCAGCATGAGCGGGCCGCGGCGCGGCTCAGACACCGGTGAGCACCACGGCGAGCGCGAGCACGGCGATGGCCGCCAGCATATCGGCGTAGATGGCGCGCGGCGCCTCGCGGTGACCGAACACGGCCTGGTAGAGGACCATGAGCAGCACGAGGAGGAGCTTCGCGTCGAGCGCGACCCCGAACCGCTGCCCGAGGAGGGCCCCCGAGACCAGATCGGCCGGCACGAGACCCCGGCGCCACAACAGGTACCATCCGGTGACGAACAGGACGGCGAGCGCCGGCCACCCGAGCCCCCCTCCCTCGAGGCTGAGGGCCCGCAGCCGGCCGCCGAGATCGCGATCGTCCAGCCGCTTGAGGGCCGGCCCGGAAACGAGCGACCAGAAGAACATGTGTCCGAGCCACAGCGCCGCCGCCAGCACGTGGATCCCGAGCGCCAGCGTGTACCGGTCGAACCCGGGGCGCGGAGCCACGCCGACGAACGCGGCCCCCAGCACGAGGACCATGAACAGGGCTCGCGAGGCCACGCCGGCGGTGCGGACCACGATCGCGTGGGCGGCGAGCGCGGCCCCGAGGAGGAGCGCCTCCGCGCCGACCGGGCCCCGCCGTCCGAACAGATCCGGGCCCAGGGCGAGAACGGCGAGCCCCGCGAGGAGAATCCAGCCGAGCGCTCCGAGCGACACGGCGACGGGGAGCCCCGGCGGCCACCGGGCGTCGCGCAGCCCGGCCCACCCCCGCTGTCGCTCTCCGGGGTCCGTGCAGACCCGGCCCAGCGAGCGGGCCATGCGCCACTGGAACAGGGCGTACCCGGCGAGCAGCACGGCCGCCAGGACGCGTAGGAAGGCGACGATCGTCGAGGTCATGGACGCCCCTCCCGCACCGCGTCCACGCAGATGGCGAGGTAGTCGGCCGCCACATCGCTCCAGCCACGCACCGGCGCCGCCGCGGCCCGGTCCCCCATGGCCCGCAGCGCATTCCGGTCGGGAAGGTCGGCGAGCGCGCGGGCCCACGATTCGTCGTCGTGCGTGACGAGGAAGCCGGTGCGCCCCTCCTCGATCAGGTCGGGGATCGAGCCGGATCGTACGCTCAGCACGGGACGACCCGCGGCCAGATACTCGCGGATCTTGAGCGTCGAGTAGGTCACCTCACCCCGGTAGAAGGCGGCGGGGTCGTACGGCGCGACGCACACGTCCGCGGCCGCCACCCAGTGGAGCACCTCGCGGTGCGCGACGCGGCCGCGGAATCTCACCGGCGCGTCGAGCCGCTCGGCGAGCTCGGCGTACGCCGGGCCGAGCGGACCATCGCCGACCACCTCGAGCGTCGCCGATGGGGCCGCCCGCAGGCCGCGGATCACCGGCCCGAGATCATGGATGCGATCCAGGACCCCGACGTACAGGACGAGCAGCGCGTCCGGCGGCAGACCGAGGGCGGCGCGTGCCTCGTCGCGGTCGGCGGGACGGAAGAGCTCACGGTCCACCCCGAGGGGGACGACCGTGATCCGCGCCGGGACGATCCCGTAGCGACCGGCGAGCGACGCTTGGAGCGCGGGCGTCTCGGCGATGACGCGAGGGGCGCGCCTCAGGCTTCGACCGGTCAGCCAGCGCCCGACCGCCATCCGGGCCCGGCTCGCGACATCGTGACGTCCGGCGGAGCTGAGCGCCGGGACGACGTTCTCGACCGGAATGGCGGTGACCCCCGAGGCCCGGTACAGGACGGAGGCGCGTCCGGAAAGGAGCCAGCTCTTCTCGAGCACTACGTCGAAGTCGGCCGCCGTGGTCTTCACGAACCGTCGCAGCGCTCCCATGTACCTCATGAAGTCGAGGTAGCTCACGCCGCGCAAGGCGGCGTCATCCGTGGCGCGGGCCGTCTCGCCCCCCGGCGCCGGGTCGATCTCGCGCACGGCGACCGGGGCGAGGTCCGCGCCCGAACGGCGGTCCCGGAACGCGACCGTGACGTCGGCATCCTCCGCCATCGCCCGGGCCAGGCTGAGCACGTTGCGGCTCGGGCCCGCGGAGGGCAGCAATCGATGGCCCGGCACCAGATAGCAGATCGACAGACGACCACGCGCCCGCGACGTCATGACCCGACGAGGTCGGCGTACACGGCCTCCACGCGGGTCGCGATCGAGGACCACCGGTGATGCTCCTTCACGTAGCGGTGCGCCGCGAGGCCGATTTCGCGCGCGCGAGACGGGTCCGCGAGGAGCTGGAGGATGGCCTCCGCGAAGCCGTCGACCGACCCGTTCTCCACCAGGAGCCCGGTCTCGCCGTTCCGTACGACCGGCGCCGACCCCTCGAAGGAGACGACGGGACGCGCGGCCCCCATGTAGTTGAGGAGCTTGAGTGGAATCCCGTCGCAGTCCACGCGGGGATTGAGGGCCACCTCGGAACGGCGGAGGGCGAGCGGCAGATCCGCCAGCGACACATGCTCGATCGCGACCGCGTCCCGCACGCCGAGGCGGCGGGCGAGCTCCTCGTAGGGGCGAAACGAGGAGTCAGTGAGCAACCGCAGCCCGACATCGGGGTGCCGGGCCCGCACCCGGGCGAGCGCTTTCAGCAGGACGTCGATCCCCTGGTACAGGGCCAGGTTGCCGGCGAACACGAGCGTGGGCGCCCCTCCCGGCGCGGCCGGGAGCGAGGAGCCCTCGGGCTCGATGAGGAATTCGTCCTCGATCCCGTCCGAGGCCACGGTCACGTCGTCGGGTCCGACCCCGAACGCGCCGAGCTTGTCGGCGATCGTGTCGCTCACCGCGATTACGTGATCGGCGCGACGCGGCACGTGGCGGTCCAGCTGCCGTCCGATGACCCGCAGCAGCGGACCCGGAAGCGGGATTCCGTACCCGGTAAGCTCCGTCGAGAGCATGGTGTGCGCATCGTACACGACCGGGATCCCGAGACCCGCCGCTCCCCACAGGGCGACGAGCAGGCCCTCGTAGTGGTGCGCGTGGATCACGTCCACCGGCCGCTCGCGCAGGGACTTCCTCAGCACCCGCGCGAGCACGGGGTCCACCACGAGGAGCTTCTGCACGCTGGGGCCGGGCGTGGTCTTTCGATACGTGGCGATGCTGGGCGTGCGCCGCACCTCGAGAGACTCGGGGACGCGGCCGGTCCCCAGGTGATAGGTGAACACGCGGACGCGGTGTCCGTGCAAGGCGACCGCCTCGGACAGCCGCAGAACCCTGACCGGGGTACCGCGCGGCTCCGGGAAGGGGCAGGCGGCGACCACGGCGACGTCCAGCGCTCTGCCGGTACTCAAACCAGCGGCCCCACCCACTGCCAGTAGAGCGACACGAGACCGTCGAGGGCCTCCCTCCCCCACCTCTCTGTCGGACCCGTCACCAGCTCCTCCCGGAAAGGAATCGGACCGCCGGCGAGCAGCGCGCGGTCGGACCGAGTCCGCCGCGTCTGCACCTCGCGCCGGCGCCGGAAGATGTCGGGGGCGTGGCGCACCATCCAGCCCAGCGCGCGCGCCCACTCGCCGAACCAGCCCTTCTTGACCACCGCGATCAGCTGGGACGCCTCGTACACGGCGAACATCGGCCCCACGAGGAGCAGGGTGCGCGCCTCGTAGTTCTTGGCGATGAACTGCCACCGGTTCCGGATGAGACAGAACACCCGGAGCTTCGAGTACGCTCCCAGGGCCCGGATCGAGAGCCCGGGCGTTCCTTCCGCGTGCAGACAGCGGGCGGCCGGCACCGAGAGCAGCGTGTACCCGCGCGACCGGATCCGAACCCCGAAGTCATGGTCCTCGAGATAGATGAAGAAGTCCTCGTCGAACGGGTCGAGCCCCGTCGTGCGGCGGTCCACCAGGACACAGGCCGTGATCACCGAGCCGATCTCGCGGACGGCATCGTCCAGCCCCGCCGCCGGCACGTCGCGATGCCGGATGCTCTGGAGGCCGAGGTAGTGGAAATCCGCCCCATCGTACTGCACGAGCCGGCGATCGAAGTCGTACAGGATGCGCGGCATCGCCACCGACGCATCCGGGCGGCGCGCGAGCGCCTCGGTGAGCCGCGCCGTACACCCCGGAACCAGGCGGACGTCGCTGTCCACGAGCATGATGAGATCGGAGGCCGCCGCGCGGATCGCCGCGTTGCGGACCGCCCCGGCCCCCCGATTCTCCCCGAGCGCGATGACCCGGAGGGTCGGGAAGCGGGCGGCGATCGCGAGGCTGTCGTCGTCGGAGCCGTTGTCCACGAGCAGCAGCTCTCCGAAGCCGTCGGCCTCGGCGAGCGCCGCCTCGATCGTGGCCTCGAGGAACCTCGCCCCGTTGTAGTTGACGATGCACAGGGA
>Ga0307444_1000918_pt1 | contig 13070 bp, 12 predicted proteins | sample SalMarSW160340MG_FD_202145 | JGI IMG/M metagenome (GOLD analysis project Ga0307444, IMG submission 202145) | Salt marsh sediment microbial communities from the Plum Island Ecosystem LTER, Massachusetts, United States - SW1603-40 | ecosystem: Environmental > Aquatic > Marine > Intertidal zone >... | reverse complement strand
ACCGACCACACACGAGCCTCAATGGGCTCACACCGACTGAGTTCGCAGCACGCCCCGATCAGGGGCATAACCGGAACAGACTCTACTTATGAGTGGGGGCAAGTTGGGGAGCAGGTCACGAAAGATGTGGTGATAATCGGGCACTGCCTGATAAAGACTGGCGCATTTGGCATGATAGGGTTGCCGCAACTTGCCAAGCCAATACACGCGAACGCGGGAAGGGTGATCTTCAAGCTCATTAAATGGGCAACGTTACCCTGGGAGTTCGAATATCCGGAGCTTACGAACCAGAGCTTACGAACCAGAGCTTGCGAAGACTTCTTGCTGATATTGGCGAGACTGCGGATTTTTGGGTGTACAAATGCAACCTGTGATTTATGATAGGCTTGACTGGATTCGGGAGCATTAGAAGGTTGGAAAATTGCCGAATTCGCCGAAAGTGAGTGTTGTCGTTCCGATTTTTAACAGCGAACGGACGCTGACGCGCGCTATCGACAGCGTGTTCGGTCAGACATTCTCTGATTGGGAAATTATTCTTGTAGACGACGGATCCACCGACCGGAGCGCCGATCTCATAGCGCAAACGAAGCTCGATCGCGTAACGCACATTAGGCATGCTCAAAATCGTGGCGCGGCGCCTGCGCGTAACAGTGGCATTGCTGCTGCGCGAGGGCAGTGGATTGCGTTTCTTGATTCCGATGATGTTTGGAAACCCGATAAGCTTAAACGGCAAATCGCCGCTCTTGAAACGCATGGCGACCCGAATGTGATGGGATGCGCGACCGGATATTCCCTCCATAAAAGTGGTCGAGACCTAATCGTCAGCTTGAGAATGGCCGCTAACCAATTTCGTGATCAAATCCTATATGGATGCACGATATCGCCCGGTACAACGCTTCTGGTAAATCGGTCCGTCTTCGATAAAGTTGGAATGTTCGACTCTGCCTTACGAAAATTAGAAGATTGGGATTGGCTCCTGCGCTTTGCAGAACGCTATGATTTATTATTCGTTCCGGACATACTCGCCGAAATTTATTTGACAGAGAGGGGGGCGACGCAGAAAGAGTTTAATTTGGTAACCGATGCGGTTGCGCGTATTCGCACGAAGCATTTGTCTCGTTATTCTTTTTTTCTAAAATTAAAATTGCGAAGTTCCCTCTTCGTAGAGATGAGTGCGGCGCAGTATCGGCGCGGCAAGCTATTCTCTGCGGTCGTATATGGTTTTGCAGCGATTAGTACTTACCCGTTCCGCAATGCGGCCTTTTATCGTACACTCGAGCGCTCAGTCCGAGCAGCGCTTTTTTCACGAAAGCGGCCTGATTTTGGAACGCCATTTCGTCCTTCGGAAACACCTCCGAATGCAATAACTATTTTTCAGAAGTTGTTTGGTATTCTGGGAAAAATGTAATGAATAATTGGACGGACTCAGAACTTTTAAAGGTCGCCTCTGACTTTTCGCTCACAGGAAAGCGCGTATTTGTTGCCGGACATCTTGGGATGTTGGGCTCCGCTTTAGTTAGACGCCTTAAGAACGAGGATTGCGAAATTCTGACAGTCGAACGCGCGCTCCTTGATCTGCGTCGGCAAAGCGAGGTGGAAGCATGGTTTTCGGCTAATGCGCCGGAAGTCGTCTTCCTGGCAGCGGCCAAAGTTGGCGGCATCATGGCCAACGCAACGCGTCCCGCAGAGTTTCTTTACGATAATATTGCTATCGAAGCTAATATCATCCATGCCGCCGCGCAGGCGGGTGTTGCGAAACTCATGTTACTGGGCGCAGGCTGCATTTATCCAAGGGCCGCTTCACAGCCAATATCCGAAGAGTCATTGTTGACCGGGCTGCCGGAGCCTACAAACGAATGGTACACAATCGCAAAAATAGCCGGCGTGAAGCTATGTCAGGCGTATCGAGCACAATATGGTCATGATTTCATCTCGGTCGTTCCTGCAGGCCTCTACGGGCCGGGTGACAATTTCGATGCGGACACCGGTCATGTCATTGCCGCTCTATTGCAACGGACTCACCTAGCTAAGATAACACAAGCTAACAAGCTAGTCGTCTGGGGTACTGGCGAGGCGCTGCGCGAATTTGTGTATGTAGATGATTGTGCAGATGCGCTGGTCTTTTTAATGCGGACCTACTCGAACCATGATCCAATCAACGTCGGTACTGGACGGGAAATCTCGATCCGAGAATTAGCAACCAAGATTGCCGCAATAGTCGATTATCCCGGAAAATTATTGTTTGATTCCAAGAAGCCAGAAGGCGCGCCTCGGAAATTTCTCGACTCGGCACGAATCATGCGTATGGGCTGGCATCCGCAAACTTCGCTCGACGAAGGACTCGCGCGGACTTACAGTTGGCTACTGGAAAATCGTCTTAGCGTTCGCCAGAATGAAACGCAGCCAGTATAGGTCGGCAGCAGATCGTTAGCGTCCAAAGGACCTTTGACGTTTGTGGCTAGGGGCTGTCAAAAAGAACTAAGACGCCGAAATATACCGAGCAGCTTAAGTGCGTAAGTGCTATTGAATCTTGCTTTTCGAAGCGGCTGCGCGTTAACTGTTAAAATTGATCGGAACTCGCGCAGTCCGCATACAACGGACGCGATATAGTTCCGGAAATACGGCTTGGGGAACTGAAATGAGTCGCCTTGATTTGGTTCTGATCAATCCATTTGGTCGCGATCAGATTTATCAGCAACTGGGCGCTGACCTAACAGCGATCGAGCCGCCTTTGTGGTGCCGTCTAATCGCTGGCTACGTACGTGACCGCAAGTACTCGGTGAAGATTATAGACGCTGAAGCCGAGGGATGGGGTCCTCGTGCTGTCGCAGAGAAGATTTCGGCGCTGCGGCCGCGGTTGGTTGGAATGATTGTATTTGGGCACCAGCCCTCCGCCTCGACCCAGCAGATGGTAGCTGCGAGCGCGACCTGCAGCGCTATCAAAGAACTAGATCCGCACCAGATGATCATTCTCGTTGGCGGCCATGTGGCAGCCTTGCCTCAATTGACAATAATTGATGAGGCCGCCGATTTCGTTTGCAATGGTGAGGGGCCGATCACTATTCAGCAGTTGCTGGACATATTGCGGGATGGATCGGACGACTTTTCACGCGTCGAAGGATTAGTCTGGCAAGAAAATGGGACGGTTCGCTCCACAGCATCCCCGGCTCTTGTGAAAGACCTAGATCGGGATCTGCACGGTAACACGTGGGATTTATTGCCGATGGCTAAGTATCGCGCGCACAATTGGCAGTGCTTTGGCGAACTTTCTTCGCGCCAACCTTATGCTTCAATTTATACAACGCTGGGGTGTCCTTATAAGTGTACCTTTTGTTGCATCAATGCACCCTTCGGCACAAACCGTTATCGGTTACGCAGTGCCAAAGCGGTCGCCGCTGAGATCGACGTCTTGCATGACACCTATGGTGTGAAAACTTTCAAGATTATCGACGAAATGTTTGTCCTAAACGAGCGGCATGTCGTGAGTATATGTGATGAGCTGATTGCGCGGGGCCATAATCTCAATATCTGGGCTTACGCGCGCGTCGATACCGTCAAACGGCGCATGCTGGATAAGCTGCGGCGAGCCGGCGTGCGCTGGCTGGCTCTCGGAATTGAATCGGGAAGTGCGCATGTTCGAGATGGCGCCGACAAGTCGTTTACCCAGGCCGAGATCGTCGATATCGTGCGCCAAATTCAGCTCGCTAGAATCAACGTAATTGGCAACTTCATCTTTGGTTTGCCTGATGATGATGTTGATACGATGTGGCAAACGCTTGAGCTTGCCATAGAGCTTAATTGCGAATTCGTGAACTTTTATTCCGCGATGGCATATCCCGGATCGCCGCTCTATCAGATGGCTGTCGAGAAGGCCTGGGAATTGCCGACAAGCTGGAGTGGGTTCTCGCAGCACAGTTACGACTGCCTTCCACTACCAACGGAAAAGATTTCCGCAGCGACGGTGCTTGAATTTCGCGACAAGGCATTCCACAACTATTTTACCAGCAAACGCTATCTCGACATGATTACACAGAAGTTTGGATGGGATACACGCGAACACATTCGACAAATGGCTTGCCATAAACTGAGGCGGAAGATTCTCGAGGAAAAAAATTTGTTGTCAGGCAATACTGATATTGCCAAGAAAATTGCATGAGCGGGTCTTCCGGCTTGGTCGAACGTGCGTACCGACCCTGTCTTCGAACCCTCGACGTATTGATCCTCGCCGGTGGTCTAGGAACTCGGCTTCAATCGGTGTTACGCGATGTCCCAAAGTTACTTGCGCCGATCGGGGATCGACCATACGTTGCCTATCTACTCGCGTGGCTCCGTAGCTTCGGTGCTCGACGAATCGTGTTGAGCCTAGGATACAAAGCGGAAACCGTAGTAAACTATTTGCGCGAGCATGGGAATTTGGGACTCGATCTGGAAACCATCATTGAACCGCACCCCCTCGGCACGGCAGGGGCCATCCGTTTCGCGCGAGCGAGCTTGCGAACCGAACCCGTCCTCGCGCTCAACGGTGACAGCTTCGTCAATGCTGATCTGTGCGCGTTTGTTGAACGCTATCGTGCTGAGCGGTTGCGCGCGAGTATCCTTTGCACCGAAGTCGACGACGCCGGCCGCTACGGTCGGGTGGTGGTTGATCGTGATAGACGCATTCGCGAATTCGTCGAAAAGGATCCATATTTTCGCGGCCGCGCCACGGTGAATGCCGGCGCCTACCTGCTTTCTGCAATCTTGCTCGACGAAATCGCGTCTGGTAACGCCGTTTCGCTCGAACATGATATATTCGAACTCGAACCGGCTGGCACGCTCGGTGCCTTCGTGGGCAACCTCGAGTTTGTCGACATCGGCACACCTGCATCTCTTGCTGGGGCTAAGCCTGTTCTTGATCGCTTTATCACATTCGATGAACAGCCAATATCCTCGACATGATCATTAGCCGTACGCCGTTCCGCATCTCGCTCTTCGGTGGCGGCTCCGACTACCCGGACTGGTTCCGAGACCACGGAGGGGCCGTAGTCGGTATGGCGATTGATAAGTACTGCTATATCAGCGTTCGTCGACTGCCGCCGTTCTTCGAACACCGGTCTCGGATTGTATATTCGCAGGTCGAGCTTGTGCGCAATGCCTGCGACATCAAGCACCCCGCAGTGCGCGGCATTCTCACTGAAATGGGTATTTCCGACGGCTTGGAAATACATCACGACGCTGATCTGCCGGCGCGTTCTGGTCTTGGTTCCAGCAGTGCATTTACGGTCGGGTTGTTGAACGCACTTAGCGCTCTCCAGAACCGGATGGTGGCCAAGGAGGACTTGGCGCGTGAGGCGATACGCATTGAGCAGTGCGTTCTGCACGAGAAGGTCGGGTGCCAAGACCAGTTGTGGGCCGCTTATGGCGGTTTCAACCGCATTGACTTTCGGCAGGACGGTAGTTTCGACGTAAAACCAATCATACTCAAACCCCAGCGACGCGAGGAGCTCTTGCGTTCGACTATGCTTTTTTTTACCGGATTCTCGCGGTTTGCGTCAGATTTTGCCGGCGAACAACTGAAAAATATCGGCAGTCGCGGAACACAATTGCAGACCTTGCGCAGTATGGTGGACGTCGCGCTCGAAATCCTCATAGATGAGCGCAGGCCAATCTTAGAGCTCGGCCAACTTTTGCACGAGTCGTGGCAACTCAAGCGGGAGCTGGCGGATAGCGTCTCCAATCAACGAATCGACGAGATTTACGAAGCGGGTCGTGCCGCCGGCGCGGCCGGTGGTAAATTGCTCGGAGCCGGCGGCGGCGGATTCATGATGTTTTTGGTCAATCCGGAGAAACGCGAAGCAGTCCAGGAGCGGCTTCGCAATTTGATTCAGGTCGCCGTCGGGATCGATAGCGAGGGCAGCAAGATCGTCTTGTACCAACCCAACGGCTTCTGAAAATGGCTCCAGTGGACGTCAAGAAACGCCGGGTCGCGGCCGCCAACAGCAAGTGGCGCGTTTACTTTGACCACGTTACCGATCCCCGGGGCAACGAGGTTCTGGACTATTTGGTGCTTGAAGCGCATGCGCGACGACCCGACACCACTACCGGAATCTGCGTTTTGCCATTAATCGACGGTAAGTTCGTGCTTTTGAGTTGCTATCGGCACGCTCTCGGTGTCCGACGTTGGGAAGCGCCACGCGGCTTCATTGAGGCTGATGAAAATCCTTTGGCAGCGGCCCTAAGGGAGCTGACAGAGGAGACTGGGCTGAATTGTGAGTCAGCGGACATGGTTGCGCTCGGCTGTTACGCGCCAGAGCCGAGCACAATGGCTGCGCGCGGTGCTTTGTTTGCGGCCACGAATTGCAAAGGCGCCCTCCGCCTGGCGACGGATGAAATCGGACTTTTGGGTCTCCGCATGTTCGAACCACACGAGTTCGTACGCATGGCAGCGGAAGGCGAGATCGAGGACGCCGGCACCCTCATAGCGTATTTTCGCTTTAGCACTCACATGGCCCAAGGGCGGCCCTGATCGAACACTTTATCCGTTGGCGCAGGAGTCTCGGCAAGCCCTCAAGTTGGTGCGCCCGTTGGCAGAACTTCGTTCCGATCAAGTGAGTGGACGGCGTGCCGCAACATCAGTCCATTCATTAGGCGCAGCGGCCACATTGGATTGCAGATGCAAAGTCGCACAAATATGCGAAAGGCCTCGCGGGTCCGCCAACGCATCATTGCGCGCAAGATCAGCTTGGCGCCTTCGAACGCATGCCAAGCCAAAAGGATCCGACGGGCTTGCCGGTCGTCGCAGGTAGTCGCGAGTGCAGCGCTCATCCGGAAGTATTCGGTCGATATTGCCCGAAGATTCGTCTTTTCCCGGTTGATCGTCTGCGAGCCGGAATGCATGCGATAGTAGATCGTCGGCCTATCGACGCGCGCCGAAGTCAGCTTCTTCAGCGCGATCCGTATGAGAAAATGACGATCGCTGGCGTACTTGTAAGAATTGTCAAATGCCCCGACGCACTCGAATACATGGCGTCGGAAGAAGCAGCCGAAAATGCCGGGAACCCCGAATGTCAGTTCAGGCAACGACAGCCCTTCAGACTTAGGATGAGTTCGTGCGAACAGCCAATGGCGATGTCCGGTGCTATCGTCTTCGAAGACCAAAGATTGACCGATGACAATGTCGACATTTGGCCGTACAGCGAATAGACGACCGGCCGTGTCGAGAGTGCCGTCCGGAAATAGATCGTCGACCGCAATGAACCCGATAACCTCGCCGCTCGCACGGGCAAGGCCCTTGTTAATCGCGTCATGCGCACCACGGTCGGGCTCGCTGGTCAATGTGATTCCTGAGTAATCCGCCAGAAGCTCGAGCGTTCCGTCTGTGGAGCCGCCGTCTAGAACGAGATGTTCCAGGTTGGGATATACCTGACGCTGTAAGCTCTCGAGCATCTCGGCGATGTAGCGCTCGCCGTTGAGGCAAGGCGTGATGATTGTAATCCTCGGAAGCATATCAGCCGCACTATGCGGATAGACCGCCGTATGGGGATACCTGTCGGAACATCGTCAGGTTACATTTCTCAAGCAATGAAGCCTCAATTCCTGCATCGACACGACGCACTGTGTGACGGCCGATTGGCTGCGGCATAAAGCAATCGCTGGCACGTAATTGTCATAATAGGTTACCATAAACGATATTGGAAATCATCCGATATCCCTTGATTAGCTCGCGGACGCCGTCGTCTATCGAATGATCCGTGCGATAGCCTGTGGCTTCTATCTTGGCGTTGGAGACAATGTAGTCGCGCTTGTCTGGGTCTTCGGCAAAGTGTGCTTCCAATACAACTAGATTCGGAATTTGCGCTTTGATCTTTTCGCAAAGCTCTAGTTTTGACAGGTTGGCATCGGATAGGCCGACATTGTATGGTCCGCCGCGCATTGACTCGAAATTATCTAAGGCATGTAGGAATGCGCTCGCGACGTCCCGGACATGGATGTAGTTGCGCTTGAAGTGCGCTTCAAAAAGAACAATGTAGCGATCAGTGACAGCGCGATAGACGAAATCGTTTACCAATAGATCGATGCGCATGCGCGGCGCCATGCCAAAAACCGTGGCTAGACGCAGGCTAATCGCGTTCTCGCGATCGAGCACGATCTGTTCGGCTTCTACCTTGTCACGCCCGTACAGGGATACCGGGCGCAACGGCGACTCCTCGGTGCACAATTGGTCTTTTTCACCGATGCCGTAGCCACTATTTGTGACCGGCATGATCACGCGCTGTTCGCGCGACATCATTTTGCACAGCAACGCAATCGCATCGCGATTGGTCGAGGTCGCAGCGATCGGATTCCGGTCGCAGAGCGGGGCGCCGACGAGTGCGGCTAGCGGGACGACAACATCGGCTTTCGCCACGAGTGGTTGAAGCGTTTCGACAACGCGGGTATCACCGTTGACCACTTCAAAATTCGGATGCGCGCAGACGCCTGCCAAGCTGTTCTGGCGGTACATGAAGTTGTCGAGCACCGTTACCTGATGGCCAACCGCGAGCAATTCTGGCACTAGCACGGACCCGAGATAGCCTGCGCCGCCGGTGACCAATATTCGCTTGCTTGTCGCCATCGTTGTCCTGCTTCACAGCGCCTAGCGCGAGACCCCATCCAGCACTTCGCGTAACCGCACAATCTGGGGTGTTAGATCGAACGGATGGTTTCCAACAAAAAATCCGTTGTCATGGGCAAGATTTGCATTCGGCAACGCACCCAAGCACTCGTGGTCGTAATGGCGAACTACATCGTGCCGAGTGATACAGCCGCCGGTGATGATTCGATAGCCGATCTCCGCTTGCTGCAAACTCTTAAAAACGCGGGCGCGCGATAGGCCCGTTTTTGATTTGAGGACAATTGTGAAAGAAAACGCCGAGCTCTTACCGTTCTCACGTTGAATTATGAAGCGGTTATCGTCCGCAAACAGACTTTGGAACAGGTTCCAGTTCTTGCGCCGCGCTGCGGTCATTGCCGGCAGTTTTTTGAGCTGCTCGACGCCGATTGCTCCGCACATTTCGATGGGCCGTACATTATAGCCTGGCAGGATGAAACGATAGGCTTCAAAAAAGTCGTCGTCAGTTCTGTCACAAATCACGGAATCCGAAGGCAAATCGCGTGCCCAACCGTGTGCGCGCATCGACTTGACCAGTTCATAAAGCTCGCGGTCATCGGTCGTCACCATCCCGCCTTCCATGGTCGAAATGTGATGCGAGAAAAACGAGCTGAAAGACGAGAGGTCACCAAACGTGCCAGCCTTGCGGCCGGAAAGCTCGGCATCCATAGACTCGCAATTGTCCTCGATAAAATAGAGCCCGTGCTCGTCGGCAAAGCGTCGCAACACATCGAGCGCAGCCGGATTTCCAAGAATGCTGACACCCATGACGGCGCGCACGCGCGGTCCTATTGCATCTTCGAGCTGACTTGTGTCGATATTGAGCGTATCGAGCTCGATATCCACTATCTTCATCTTTAGTCCATATTGTTGTAGCGGATGATAGGTTGTCGCCCACGAGATGGCTGGCACGATCACCTCGTCGCCGCGCGTCAGGGGGTGCTCCTTCTTGTAGAACAGCGCCGCCACACATAACAGGTTCGCCGACGAACCAGAGTTCACCATCACGGCATACCGGCGTCCGTGATAGGAGGCAAACGCTTCTTCGAACGCCGCCACGTTGGGACCAATGGTAAAGCGCTCAGACGCGATCACGCGCTCAATCGCCGCAAGCTCTTCTGGACCCCAGGTGCTGACTGCAAGCTCGTAGAACATCCCGTCAATTTCTGGTTCGACAATGCCTATTAGAAGGGCCCGCGAAATTTCATCTGGTAAGTGAGCTTTGCCCGCTCGGGGTCCGGCCGCCATGGCGCCGCGTTTGGGCGCACCATGACGTAAGCGGTTTGCGCGATTTTGACGGGATCGGGATAGAACGCTTGTTCCAACGGAGGTGTCGTCGGACATGTGGTTGGGGCGAAACCCATCCGTCGAATCTGGACCGGCTCACCATTCCATGCATGCTCAGCGACGCATGCCGCGATCTCGGCGCTTGCCCCACAGCTCGTCCAACCGTTGTCGACGACGAGGAGCTTACCCGTGCGGCGGACTGATTTCACGATGGTGTCGGTATCGAGTGGCGTCAGCGACACTGGGTCGATCACTTCCGCTTCGATACCGTTTTCAGAGAGCAATTCGCGAGCACGCAGAGATTCTATCACCATGTTCGAAATGCCAACGATTGTAATGTCATCTCCGCGCGTGCAAATGCGGCTTTGTCCAAATTGAATTTCAAACGGCTCCTCTGGGACATATGCTTTGGTGAAATAGAGCAATCGATGTTCAACAAAAATGACGGGATTATCATCGCGAATTGCAGTGATCAAACATCCTTTGGCGTCATATGCGTTCGAAGGCGCGACAACCTTCAGGCCCGGCACGTGCATGAACATCGCATGGAGACCTTGAGAATGCTGGGCGCCCTGGCCCCACGACTTGCCGATCATGCTGCGCACGACCATCGGAACCTTTACTTGACCGCCATACATATAACGACTCTTTGCCGCAATGTTGATGAGCTGATTCATTGCCAACATAAGGAAATCCATTCGGATATGAACGTGAATGGGCCGCATTCCCGCCATAGCGGCACCGATGGCGACACCGGTCATGGCGTCCTCCGACAGCGGTGTGCCGAAAACGCGTTCGGGCCCGAATTCCTCAACGAGGCCGCGGGTTGAGCCCTGAATCGCCTTGTGATCGTCGGTGTCGAGCCCGAATAAGAAAACCGAGGGATCGCGCCGCATTTCCTGCGCGACCCCCTCGCGCAATGCGTCGACATAGGTGAGGAGGCGTTCGTTACTGGTCGGTATAGACATCGGTATAGAGTGTTTCGATTTCGGGAAACGGGCTTGATTCTGCGAACTCCACGGCGTCGGCGATCTCCTGCTCCACGCCGGCATCAATTTCTTTGCGGCATTGCTGTGCCAGCATGGTGCCTATTCGTTCAACTTGGTCGTTCTCGAGCCATGGCACGAACTCGGTTCGCGGACGATAGCCGGCGTCAAAATCTTCGTTCGGTCCGACGTGCTCGCGCCAGCGATAGGTGCGGCACTCGAGGAAGATAGGGCCTGCGCCACGACGCACGCGCGCGATGACATCGGCGGCGAGGGCTCTCAACGCGATCACGTCCCCATTGTCAATTTGATAAGCTGGAATGCCGTAAGTATCCACTCGCTCGCACAACCGCTGCGTCGCCCAGCGCTTGGTGATAGGTGTATGAATCGCATAGTAATTGTTTTCGCAGACAAAGAGTACCGGCAACTTATGCAGCGAAGCAAAGTTTAAACTCTCAGCGAAGACGCCCTCTTCGGTCGCGCCATCTCCGAAGAACGTCACCACGACGCGGTCGGTCTGAGCGCGTTTGAATGCAAGGGCAAATCCTAACGCGACCGGTATAGTTGTCCCGACAACGGCTGACGTACCGATCAAATTGTGCGACATGTCGATGAGATGCATCGATCCACCTTTGCCGCCTGTGATCCCCGTTGCTTTGCCGTAGAGCTCTGCCATCATGGCGCGGACGGACCCACCTTTGGCCAAAAACGCCGCGTGGCCGCGATAGGTCGGGGACACCGCATCATCTGAACGCAGCACGTCACAAATCCCAACCGAAACCGCTTCTTGGCCGATTGACAGATGCACGGGGCTCTTGATTTTGTCGGTCGGATATATTCGAGCGATCTCTTCCTCGACCCGGCGGATGAGTCGCAGTGTGCGGTAAATTCGCTCCAAATCGGCTGGATTGGGGGCTGGCAACACTGATGACATTGCAACGCGTCGAGTCAAGCGGGTCCCCATAGTTTCAATTGGATCGAGGAGGGTAAGTCAAGTAATTTGCCTGGGCCCCGGTTTCGGAGCGAGACCTTCACGACCCGTAATAGCCTGTCAAGTTTATTATTCTAACTTCAGGACGCCTGCAAAGAAAATAGATATTCGGTGCTGCGGTCTTGCCGACGGTGCAGCCGATTGCAAAACTAATGAATAGTTTCCTTGAGCCATTTAAGGCTACACCTCTATGATGACGCTTAGCCTTGCTCAGCGGAACGGCGTTGCATATGTAATGTTCGCACTTAGCTAGACTTTATCAATCCGGGCATAGGCCGGGGAATCGGTTGTGCAAGCAATGCAAGTATACGACATCTTTATTACCCATGCTTGGCGCTATCATGATGATTGGATCAAGTTGTCAAACCTGCTCGATGCTCACAAATCAATCAAATGGCGGAATTTCAGTGTGCCATGGTATGACCCAGCGTTGGATCCAAACACGGAGCTTGGCGCGCGCGCCATTCGCAATTGGCTCGATGGCCAGATCCGTCCGGTGATCGGAACCATTTTACTAGACAGCGTTTATGCGGTGAGAAGTACTCGCAAGTGGCTCAATCTTGAGATTGAGCTCTCACGTGCGCACGCCAAGCCGGTGCTCGCGATTTCGGCGTATGGCACGACATCGGTATCTAGTGAGGCAATTGGGTTGTCGGACGGCATCGCCGCTTGGGATGCTGCCGAGATCGTCGAATCTTTAGAAAAGCTGCGGACGTCACTGTAGGAATAGGCACGGAAAATCTTTTGACGAGTTAAGCTCATTGAGCGGCAATCGCGACATCGGCAGCACCGATGACGATCAAGCCATGTGTCGCAATGATGCATAACAGTTTCACTTTCATTTTTAAGCCCTCCCACTCAACGCCGTCGCGCGACGTCCGCGGTGGAATGATAGCCGCGCGTGAAGGTGTGCTTGAGCTTCATGGTCCGTGACCTTCGCTCTTGCGCAACTCGTAACGATTTTCCGTTTCGTGTGGCGAGTTAGGGCGCTGTTGGACCAGCGCGTGGCGTTACATGTGTCCGTGTCGTTTAAGTCACGAAATGCCCGATGTGGGAATCCAGTTTATGGATCCGGAGCCTAAGTGAGACCAGCGCCGCCGCCGGCACGATCAAACAATAATGTCGTGTCCGAACGTCACATCGTGCGGGTTGACGTTGAGCAGCGTGTAAAGGGTGA
>Ga0307444_1000917_pt1 | contig 13078 bp, 13 predicted proteins | sample SalMarSW160340MG_FD_202145 | JGI IMG/M metagenome (GOLD analysis project Ga0307444, IMG submission 202145) | Salt marsh sediment microbial communities from the Plum Island Ecosystem LTER, Massachusetts, United States - SW1603-40 | ecosystem: Environmental > Aquatic > Marine > Intertidal zone >... | reverse complement strand
CTTGGCTGGTTCCTATGAGAAAAAAAGGAAAATACTTGTTTACTTCAGAATCCGTGGGCGAAGGGCATCCGGACAAAGTTGCAGATCAAGTTTCAGACAGCGTTTTGGACGCCATCATAGCGAGAGACCCTAAAGCAAGGGTTGACTGCGAAACGTTAGTGATGCAGGGAAACGTCGTTATCACTGGGCAAATCACCACTCACTGCTACGTGTCAATACCTAAAATCGTGAGAAAGAAACTGAAAGAAATCGGGTTTGACAACGCCAAAGACGGGCTGGATTGGGAAACCTGCGGCATTTTGGTTTCTATTGAGGAGCAGTCGCCGGACATTGCCATGGGCGTGAACGAAAGCGAAGAACATGAGCAGGGCGCTGGAGACCAAGGAATGATGTTCGGTTACGCCACGACCGAGACGAAAGAACTAATGCCTCTGCCCATAATGCTTGCGCATAAGCTTGTCAAGAGACTGGCCGACTGCAGGAAACAAGGGATTCTGCCTTATCTAAGACCAGACTGCAAGTCACAAGTAACTGTGGAATATTGCGATGGAAAACCAGCAAGAGTGACCACTGTTGTGATCGCTGCCCAACACACCGAGGAAGTTGACAGCGAAAAAATTCGCGAAGACATAATCAATCAGGTAATTAAGAACGTCATCCCCGCAGACAAGTTAGACGCAGAAACAAAATACATCGTTAACGGAACTGGAAGATTCGTGATTGGAGGAACCATAGCAGATTCAGGTCTAACTGGGCGAAAAATAATCGTTGACACATACGGAGGCTTTGGAAGCCACGGCGGCGGATGCTTTTCAGGAAAAGACCCCTCAAAAGTTGACAGGTCAGGATGCTACATGGCTAGGTACATCGCCAAAAACATCGTCGCGGCAGGCTTAGCGGATGAGTGCGAGGTTCAATTATCGTACGCCATCGGTGTAGCCGATCCAATCTCAGTGTTCGTGGATACATGTGGCACAGGAAAGTTGCCTGATGAAGACATTCTGGAATTGGTTAAGAAGAACTTTGACATGAGACCAAAAGCCATCATAGAGCACCTGCGGCTCCTCAGACCGATATACAGAAAAGCCGCGGTGTTTGGACACTTCGGAAGAGAGGACCCCGATTTCACTTGGGAAATGGCGGATAAAGCAGAAGTGTTGCGGAAAGCACTGAAATAAGCCAACACCAAATAACCCCAACCCATCAATTTTCCCAATCGATTTCTATCTGGACCGCTTCCATTTCAATCAATGCAAGTTTGCTTTTCAAGATTAAAGCAAAAACCACACCGCAAAAAATGGGAAATTGCTTAGTAAAAATCTCCTTTTCCATGCTTTTTAGCTAAAGATGTACCAAAAGCTCATAAACCCGTTTTTTCTCTACTTCTCACCATCGGAAGAAGGGAATCAAAATAGGCTGCGGCATCTTCGGTGCAATAAACTTCGAAAATAAACCGGTCTTTCCGTACGTTTACTGGGGTCTCCGCGCCCAAAACCACAGGGGTCACCAGTCCCACGGCTTCCTCACTTACAACGGCGAACAATTTTACGTTTACAAACATCTTGATCTGGTCCCTAAACTGCGATCCAGCGCCATACACGAGTGGTTCGGGCGGATGCCAGGCTCAATAGGCATAGGCAACGTTCGATACACTACCTCTGGAAAATGTGACGACGCTTCGCTGCTGGAAGGCACCCAGCCAGTTACCGCCTCGGTAGATTGCTTGAAGCTCGCGCTTTCATTCAACGGCAACATCGTTAACACGCGCCAACTTAGAAAGGAAACCGACACGCATTTCGCTGATTTACCATACAGCTGTGATTCGGATTTAGTCTGCCGCAAATTACTGCTTGAACTAAATCGGCGCAAAGACTTGGGGTCTGCCGTAAGCGAGTGCATGCGAAACATTGAGGGCGCGTTTTCTGCGGCTGGCATAACAGGAGACGGTGATTTCTTTGCTTTCAAAGACCAGCACGGGATAAAGCCGCTTTGCGCAGGGCACAGTCCCGATGAGGCAACTTATGCGTTTTCTTCAGAAACCGTGAGTTTGGACATGAACGGTTTTGTAAGAGATTTTGAACTGGAACCAGGCGAACTGGTAACGGTTTCAAAAGACGGTTTTGAACGCGAACAAGTTGTCGAAAATCCTCGCAAGGCTTTTTGCGCTTTTGAATATGCTTATTTTGCGAGACCTGACTCGAGGTTCGACGGCAAGTACGTTTACGAAATCCGTGAAGAATTCGGAAGAAACATCGTACGCGAGTACCCTGAAATCGTGGAAGACTCGGACATTATCCTCTCAGTGCCTGAAACCGGCGACGACCCAGCCATGGGCGTTCATGAAGAGTCTGGTCTCAGGTGGGAACGGGCATCCCGCAGGCACCGCTACGTCACCGAACGAGCTTTCATACTGCTCAACAGGGAACGTTGCTCAACCATAGATAGGAAAATAAACATCCTGGGCTCCAAGGTTGACGGAAAACGCTTAATCGTCACGGAAGACAGCATAGTCCGCGGAGACACCACAAAGGTCACAATAGGCAAACTGCGTAGCGCAGGCGCCAAAAAAGTCTACATGTTCGTCACTTTTCCGCGCATAATCGGACCTTGCTTCTACGGCATTGACATGTCAACTTACGGCCAACTCATCGGCTCAGACCACAGCGCAGAAGAAATCGCGAAAATCATCGGTGCAGACGCCGTGTGCTACCAGTCAATTGACGGGTTAGTGCGCGCCACTGGGCAGACTCGTGACCAGTTGTGTCTCGCGTGCATAACGGGCAAGTATCCCACGCCTTTAGCGCAGAAAATGGCTGATGAAATGAAAAAGAAATTCATTAAAGGCTACGAGGAAAAAGGAAGAATCTACGAGACCTGTGAAACCTCACAGCAAGCCTAAGCGATAAAGCAAATTAACCAATCCAGTTTATTCTCTTACAACATAGGTGTTTAATATGGAAAAAGTAGGCGTGCTCATCGTTTCATACGGGGCAAGAGAAACCGCCATGGTTGATGCTTTCGCCAGAAGCTCTAACCATAAAGTCGAGCTCTACATCGCAGACAAGCAGCGCAACCCATTCAACATGGAAAAAGCCACAGAACACGCAGTCATACCCGACTTAAATGCCGAGAAAATCTGCAAGTTCGCCGAAGCAAACAAAAACAAAATCGACTTCGCTCTGGTGGGTCCAGAAAAACCCATAATCGCGGGCGTACGCGACCTCATAGAACAGCGCACTGGCATACCCGTCATCTGCCCAAAGCAACAATACGCCATAGAAGCAAGTAAAGTGCAGCAACGCCTTTTATTTCAGGAAATCGCGCCCGAAGCAAACCCTCGCTTCAAGATTTTCGACCCACACGACTATAACGGAACAAGCGAAATCAAAAAAGCGGTTTACAGTTGGCTTGACCAACTTGATAACAAAGCTGTGGTTAAGCCTGATAAGCCCGCGGCAGGAAAAGGCGTAGGCGTTTGGGGCGACCACTTCACCACACGCGAACAGCTCTTCGAGCACTTCGTGTCTAACTTCCAGTACAGCGCCGTCATAATCGAGGAGAAAGTGGACGGTGAAGAATCCAGCTTCCAAGCGTTATGCGATGGCAAACACCTTGTTCCTCTGCCAAGCACGCGGGATTATAAGCGCGCATTTGACGGCGACAAAGGACCCAACACAGGGGGAATGGGCTCCTACAAAGGCACAGACGACACGCTGCCCTTCCTAACCGCGGCAGAAAGGGAACGAGAACTCGTATTAGCCAAGAAAATCTTTGAAAAATGGAAGAAAAAAATAGGCGACGACTCAGCTTTGAGAGGCGTGCCCTTATACTTGGCTTTCATGCACACGGGCGCAGGGCTTAAAATCCTGGAAAACAACAGCCGCCCAGGCGACCCCGAAATCATCAACATCCTACCCATCCTGAAAGACGATTTCGTCGATATCTGCTTCAGAATTATAGAGGGCAACTTGACGAGCGTTGAGTTAGAGAAGTCTGCGACAGTTCTAACCTATAAAGTTCCGCCTGGTTACGGAGGCTACGCAGATGTCTATCCAAATCAAGTTGATGAAGCGGCTGTTGACGCACCCGTTGACTTATCAAAAGCTTATTCATTGGCCAGCAAATACTGCGACCGAATCCGCGTGTACCCAGCAGCCATGGAAGTCCGAGACAACAAAGTTTACGCGTTGAAGTCCCGAGCGGTGGGCATTTTAGGCGTCGGCGAAACCATTGAGGAAGCGCGAAAAGTATCGCTAGATGGCGCACAAGCGATTAAGGGTGGCGCTTTGTGGAACAGAACGGACATAGCCTCAAAACAGCACATAGCACAAAGCGTAAGCCACATGAAACGGTTGAGGCTCAAGCTTTGAAGCGCGTTTTCATATCAGACTGCGAAGGACCAATAAGCAAAAACGACAACGCCTACGAAATCACAGCACAGTTCGTTCCGAACGGCGATAAACTCTTCACGCTCATAAGCAAGTACGACGACGTGCTGGTCGACGTTCTGAAAAAGCCAGGCTACTCAGCGGGCAGCACATTAAAGCTGATTTTGCCTTTCCTCAAGGCATATGGCGTCACAGACGGGCGGATGGAAGATTTTTCTGCTCAGAACCTGATCCTGATTGCAAACAGCGAAGACACATTACAGCATGTGCAGTCAGTTGCCAGCTCCTTTATCGTCAGCACCAGCTACGAAAATTACATTAAAGCGCTCTGCAAAGCTCTAGGCTTCCCATACGAAAATACTTACTGCACCAAACTGAGCCTCGACAAATACGCCATCACCGAACAAGAAAAGAAGCGGCTAAGCGAAATCGCAAAGGAAATCGTGCAGATGCCGATGATAGCCATGCCGCCAGAGGCAACGAAGATAGAAGATTTTTCTGTTGGTGACCAAGAGACGATTGGGCGGCTGGACGCAATTTTCTGGAGAGAAATTGCAGGCATGGACTTGGGCAGAATCTTCTCTGAAGTGACTACGGTGGGTGGGAGCCAAAAAGCCGCCGCCATAAAAGATGCTGTAGCAAAGCTGAGTGTGCCGCTGGAGGATGTGATGTACGTGGGCGACAGCATAACCGACGTAGAAGCTTTTCAGTTGGTTAGAGACAACGGCGGGTTAACGGTTTCCTTCAACGGCAACAGCTACGCGGTGAGGAACGTGGAAATCGCGGTTTTATCCGCAAACAGCATAGTCACAGCCGTAATCGCCGACGTCTTTTGTAGACAAGGAAAACAAGCCGCCCTGAATCTGGTGGAGAGCTGGAGCCTGCCAGCGCTTGAACGCAGCGGAGTGGTAAGCCTCGCGCTTCTGGACCACCTTTTCACGCTTTACCCTCAAGCCCTGCCTAAGGTTCAAATAGTAACAGCGGGAAATATGGAATCGCTGGCAGAGGAAAGTAGCGAGTTTAGAAAAAGAGTCAGAGGAGAAGCCATTGGACGACTCGGTTAAAGTGGCAGCGAAAGCAGAAATTGAGGACACCTATGCGGAAGCTTTTGCCGGAATTTTTTGCCGTATCATTGTGACGGCGGATGATGAACGCACGTTGTGCGGTGCGGCTGAAGACGCGACTGCCACGCCTTCGGTTGTGATTGGCAGGGTTGAAGGCGGTGTCGAGAAATGGTTGAGCCCGAAAGAAACTCCAGATCAACGTGAAGGTGCGGTGCTGCAGTTCTGGGGGGCAGTGAACCGCGAAAGACCTTTGGCTGAGTTGTTGAATAAGTTTGAAACCGAGTTATCTTACCGTATCCGACAGGACATACTGGTTAAGCCTTTCACAGCGGTTTTTGACGCCTTGCCCGAGGCGGAGGGGAAACTGGACATGATGGAGTGCGTGGGGCACTGCGGCGATGGGTACGAGTGGATGGAAAAACGCCACGGCCGAGAGGTTATTGTTGTTCCCCTGATGGTTCCAGATTTTGTAATCGAACGGTACTTGGGCTATGCCCGCGGCGTCATGGGCGCCAATTTTTGGGTGATGTGTAAAACAAAGGAAGCCGTAAAGGCGGTAAGTAAAAAGGCCTTGGAAGCAATAAAGCGTATTGAGGGCGTGGTCACCCCGTTTGACGTTTGTTCCGCGGGTTCGAAGCCTGAAACCCATTTCCCAGCCATAGGTCCCACCACAAACCATCCGTACTGTTCTTCGCTTAAACCGAGGCTGGAAAGTGCCTCTTTGGTTCCTGATGGCGTGCGTTACGTCCCAGAGATAGTGATTAACGGGGTCTCGATGGAGGCTGTTAAAAAAGCTATGAAAGCTGGAATAGATGCGGTGCTGAACGTAGAAGGTGTCGTTCGGGTTTCCGCTGGTAACTATGGGGGCAAACTGGGCGAGTTCAAGATTAAACTGCGCGAGTTGTTTCCATGAACAGTTTTGACGCTATTGGTTTTGGAGCACTTAATGTGGACAAGCTTTTCAGAGTAAACAGACTTGCCAAGGCTGAAGAAGAAAGCTTCATAGAGGATTACGCGGAAACCTGCGGCGGATCAGCCGCGAATACAGCGATCGGATTGGCACGGCTTGGCTGCAATGTAGGGTTCATCGGCAAGGTGGGCTGCGACAGAGAAGGCGACTTGCTCCTCAAAGATTTCCGTGCAGAGGGCGTGAATGCCGCGGGTACAATCCGCGCAGAGCAAGGCAAAAGCGGTTCAGTCTTGGGCTTCGTAAACAAGAAAGGTGCACGGGCTTTGTACATTGATTCTGGCGTTAACGACACCATAACATTAGATGAGGTGAACGCCAGATACGCTTCCCGAGCACAGTTTTTGCATTTAACCTCATTCGTCGGAGACACATCATTCCAAACACAGAAAAAGCTCTTGGACGTCATTCCAGGTAGTGTCAAAGTTAGCTTCGACCCTGGCGCTTTGTATGCAAGGAGAGGCTATGCGGCTCTGGAACCTATCTTAAGAAGAACTTACGTTTTGATGCCTAACGCCCTCGAGCTTGGACTCTTGACGGGAAAATTTGATTATTGTAAAAGCGCCGATTTAATGGTTGGAAGAGGCGTGAAAATTGTGGCTGTCAAGCTTGGCGCCGATGGCTGTTACGTTACAGACGGTCAAGAACAGCACCTGATAGAACCCTTTCCCGTGAAGGTTGTGGACACGACGGGTGCGGGGGACGCGTTTTGCGCGGGTTTCCTATATGGCTTAATTAACGAAAAGAGCCTTTACGAGTGCGGCAAGCTGGGGAATTTTGTGGCTTCACGTTGCGTCATGAAAATGGGCGCCAGAGCCGGGTTTCCCATTGCCCGAGATTTAGAACTTCTTGGTTAAATGGTCGATCAGGCTTTCGAAAACGAGTTTTCCGTCGCCGTACTGCGGCATCTGTTCCTGTCGCGTCCAGTCGGGTTGCTGCCACCAGTAAAGCGCTCTTTCAGGATGCGGCATCAAACCGAAAATCGTTCCTTCCTTGTTGCAGATGCCCGCGATGTCATGGAAGGCACCATTCGGGTTCGTTGGGTATTCGCCGTCGGCGACGTTGCCTTTTTCGTCACAGTAGCGAAAAACCATCATGTCCTCATCAATAAGCCTATCAAGCATTTGCTGCTCTTTTTCCACTGGGAACAAGAATCTGCCTTCGCCGTGTGCGATGGGCATTCTTAGGACTTTTCCAGCGGGCACTTTGCTGGTGAATAGGCATTTTCCTTTGTTCTCGTTTTTAAGGTGAACCCATTGGCACTTGAATCCCTGCGGCACATTCGTTGTAAGAGTAGCTTCGGGGTAACGGCTGGTGCCTTCAAAACCAGGGAGCAAGCCGTATTCGACTAGGATTTGGAATCCGTTGCAGATGCCCAAAATGGGTCTGCCCTCGTCCACGACGGTTTCAATTTCCTTGCCTAACTTGCCGCTTAGCGACCTGGCAAATATCACTCCTGAGCGCACGTAGTCTCCGAATGAGAAGCCGCCGGGAAAAACAAGTACATTATAATCCAAGAGGTTCCCGCGTTTGACAAGCGCGTTCACGTGCAACGTTTCAGCCTGAACGCCCAGCTCTTGGAAGGCGCGCCGCGTTTCCGCATCGCAATTCGTTCCGCCCACGCGCAGAACGCAGACTTTTATTTCTTCCCGCTTCACCTGCTATACCTCCTTGCACAACGTCTCCTTCCAGCTTCGGCTTAAATCCTTGAGCGAAGCATCCACAGCAACCACACCATCCAATCCATGGACTATTAATCTGGAATTCCTGCCGACCTTGCCTATCTCGGCGCATACTTTTCCTTTCATTAGGGATTCAAAGTCTTTTTTAGCTTTTTCTGGAACCTCGATGAGGAAGCGGCTATTTGATTCAGAAAACAACATGAAATCGTTGCGATTTACTGCTTCGCTCGGAACTTTTCTCAGGTCCAGTTCCACGCCGTAACCACCTGCCAAAGCAATCTCCGCCGCCGTCACCGCTAATCCGCCTTCTGAAAGGTCGTGGCAAGCTTTGACAAGCCCCAAGTCTATGGCTTCGGTGACAGCTTCAAAGGTTTTTTTGGCTTGTGCCGCGCGCACTTTCGGAACGGTTTTGCCCATATGCCCTTTGAGCTTATAGTATTCTGAGCCGCCGAGTTCCTTGAATGTTTCACCCACGATGTAGAGCAGGTTGTCTGGCGCTTTCACGTCCATCGAGACGGTTGCACGTATGTCGGGAACTATGCCCAGCGCAGTAATGAGGAGAGTTGGCGTAACTGGACCCAGAGGCGACTCGTTGTAAAGGCTGTCCTTTCCCGAGATGAAAGGGGCTTTGAAGGCGGTGGCGAAGTCGTAGCATGCCTCACACGCTCTTATGAGTGAGCCGAGCCGTTCTGGTTTTTCAGGGTTGCCCCATGTGAAATTGTCCAGAAGCGCGACTCTGCGGCCTCCGACTGCAATGTTGTTCCGCATTGCCTCGTCTATGGCTGAGGCTGCCATCCAGTAAGTGTCGATTTTTCCGTAGTTCGGGTTCATACCGCAGGAAATAGCTATACCCATCCACGAGTCATCGAGAGGCTTCAAGACCGCGGCGTCGTTTGGCCCAGCGTACGTGCCTTGCAGGGGCTTCAGCACCGTGTTTCCCTTAACCTCATGATCATAAGTGCGCACCACGCTTTCTTTGCTGGCGGTGTTCGGCGAGGAAAGAAGCTGCAAGAAAGTACACGTAAGGTCATCTGGTTCGGGAAACTCTGGTTCTTCAAGACTTACAGTCTCGTGTACTGCGGTTTTCATGCTTTCCGGTGGTTCAAAAAGGAAACGCATATCCATGTCCGCCACTTTTTCGCCTCGATAATTTAGCTGCAAACGCGTTTCTTGAGTGAGCTTTCCTACCGCTGTGGCTTCCGCATCTTCCTTCTCAAAGATTTCCAAAACTTTTTCAAGTTTTTCTGGCGGCACGGTTAGGAGCATGCGTTCTTGGGATTCTGAGATATAGATTTCCCAAGGAGCCAGCCCCTGATCCTTCAAGGGCACTTTTTCCAGCGCCACTGTTGCGCCGCAACAGAATCTCTCTGCGGTTTCGCCCACCGCTGAGGATAATCCTCCGCCGCCCAGGTCAGTTATGGCTGAGGCGAGTTCGCGGTCTCGGATTTCGATTATGGCGCGTTTCAGTTTTTCCTCTTCGATGGGGTCTGCGATTTGCACGGCTGGTCTGGATATTTCTTCGGATTTTTCTGTAAGCTCCGCAGAAGCAAAGGTCACGCCGTGGATGCCGTCGCGGCCTGTTTTTCCGCCTGCCAGAAGGAGCAGATCTCCTGCTTTGGCGTTTTTCTTGAACTTTTTAAGCGGTAAAAGCCCGATGCATCCGCAGTAGACAGTTACGTTTCCCGTGTAGCTGTCGTCGAAGTATATGGCGCCGTTCACTGTGGGGATTCCCATGTTGTTTCCGTACGCGCTTATACCAGCGGTGACGCCCATGTACACGTATTTCGGGTGTTTTACGCCCACCGGCAGCTTGGAGTAATCGTAATTTAGAGGTCCGAAGCCCAACACGTCAGTGCACGCAACCGGGTCTGCCCAGACGCCGAGTACGTCGCGGATTACGCCGCCCACTCCTGTGGCTGCGCCACCGAACGGCTCCACAGCAGAGGGGTGGTTGTGGGTTTCCACCTTGGCGGCTATGCCATAGCCTTTGTTAAAAAGGACGATGCCTGCGTTGTCTTCGAAGACGCTGAAGCACCATTCTGGGTTGATTTCTTGTGTGGCTTTGGCGATGTAGGTTTTGAAGAGGCTGTTGATTTCCTTGTTGCCTACGCGTATTTTGCCTTTGAACGTCTTGTGGCAACAGTGTTCGCTCCATGTTTGAGCTATAGTTTGGAGTTCCACGTCGGTGGGGTTTCGCCCTGCTCTGCTGAAATAAGCTTGGACAGCCTGCATTTCTTGCACGCTTAAGCCTAAACCCAGTTCGTGGCTTACCTCTGAAAGCTGCTTCTCTGAAGCTTTAGACAAGGCTACCTCGTACATGGTGAGGTCGGTTTTTCCATGGACGTAGATGTCAGTGTTCATTTTTGCTCCTCAATGGCGATTGTGTAGTTGTCTTTAGTTGGGTTTGCCAGAAGCCTCTTACACATCTCTTCGGCTTTCGCCTTGGCTTCGCTTAGCGTTTGGGCTTCAAGAAGAATCGTGTACATTTTGCTGACGTTTACGGCGTTAGCAGCATAGCCAAGTTCTTTAAGTAATCTTGCTGCTGTTTCGCCTTCGGGGTCGCTGTGACCTAATTTGAGACTGACTTCTATTTTCGCGCGGTATTTCATGGGCTAAAATGTTAAACAAACGGCATTTAAACGCTTTCATCACTAAACTGTGCAAATTACTATGCCAGAACCAGCTTCTTGTTTGTGTGGTGAACCACAATTTTCTGTTCAGCGGTCACTTTTCCTATTTGTTCCGGTTGAGCACCAGCCTTTTCCAAGACGCTTAACGCTTTGTCTGACTCCGTCTTCTCTACGATTATGGCGAAGCCCCATCCCATGTTGAAGGTTCTGAACATCTCCTCATCCGTTATGGTGTAGCCCAGTTCCAGCGCAGTTTTCTGGATTAACCCGAAGATGGGTTGGGGCTTGAAATTGTTGAATTCAAAGCCTATGTCAGGAGAGAAACGCGCAAGATTGTTGAATTTCAAGTAAGCGTCACCCGTTACGTGAACAGCTGCTTTAACCTTCACAGTTTGAGCTACATCAAGAAGCGGCTTCACGTAGATTTTGGTAGGTTCCAGAACTTCAAGGGCTATTTTCCTATCGAGTCCGTCTGGGATAGCTTCTGGCGTGTATTTTCCACCCCATTGGCTCAAAAGGATTTTTCTTGCAAGAGTTATCCCGTTGCTGTGAAGCCCACTACTGCGGAAACCTAATATCGGGTCGCCGGGTTTGATATTTTCGCCCGTGATTATGTCCTGTTTGGCGACTTGCCCCAAGGCTGCAACGATCATGTCAAAGCCTTTGCCTTCCGCTATGCCTTTTATGACCTCGGCCACGTCGCCTATCTCCCCGCCCGTCACTGGGCACTCTGATTCCGCGGCGCCTTTGGCTACGCCCTCGAGCCACGCTTTCACCAGTTTGGGATCGCTGGCTTGGGCATGAATGTTGTCTGCTATGGCAAGCGGCTTGGCTCCTGAACGTATGACATCGTTGACCGCCATAGCAACGGCGTCAACTCCTATTGTGTCATATTTGTCTGCTAGCTGGGCTACGAGAACTTTGGTGCCTACGCCTTCGATGACAAGGTCCAAATAGGCGTTTTGACCGGTGGGGAATATGTTTCCATACGGTAAGTACATCACGGCGCCGTGGCTGCTGTACTTGTAGGTTTCCTGTAGTGTTTTCAATTCTTTCTTGGATTCGTGGCGTTGTTCGCGGTTTACGCCTGCGTCGGTGTAGGTGAAGTTCTTGGGCATGTCGAGGTTCTCCTTTTAGGGTATTCTTTCTGGTTGGTAGGAGATAACGATTTTGGCTCTAAAGCTGTGCTATTAACAAGTGCGTCGCGTTTTTTACTTCGGTTTTCTGCTGCCACTGTAAAAGAGGAGAAGCAGAAGAAACGCGAGCACCGCAATCTTGGTTACTGCAAACTCTTGTATTATGGAAACGACGAGCAACCCTATTGGAACAACGCCTAGCAAGCCATAAACAAAAATAATCTTCAACCTGAAGCTTGAACCCACGCCTGCCATGTAGCCGCTTCCAAAGAACAGGTCGGCTAGTTTCCCAAACCCGCTTGTGCAGGATTTGCAGTAGTAGCATGAGTTGCAGCCCATTCTCCGCAGTATAGCGAAGACCATTACAAACGCGAAAACAAGGAAAAACCATCCTAAAAGTGAATTAAAGAACCAGCAGGCCAATCCGCTTAGCAAGACCCATGCTGTAACCGCGAGGTTGCCGATAACAAGCAAAGATTTGGAATATCCTTTTGCTTCGTTGCTGATAGGTTTCAACTCCGTTAACAGCAATACCCTAGTTTGCTTTAATAGGTAACCCTCGACGTGTAGTTTTTTTTGCGAAGTGTGACGTTTATGTTTTAGTGCGAAACATGCTGGCAAGCGATTAGGAGACTTGAAATCTAAAAGATTTAAGTTAAACTATTATCATGTATGAAATGAGAGAACCTGTATGGAGCGGAAAGAGAGAGAATTACGTATTAGATTAACATAGATTTTGTCAGATGTTCAGGTGCAGACGGCAGGAATCTTCGGTTTTGCCGCGTTAGGCATAACTTTATTCGTGTTGGACTGGCAAGCCTACGTGGCAGTAATGCCTGCAGATTTCATAATACCTCAATCCGTTGTGAACCTTTCAGCAATTCCGCTTCTGGTGGCTGCGCCCATTTCTTTGCTTGCTGCTTTAGTCAGTCTGTTGCGGCTTCGCTCAACCATAAAAGACATGAACGCGCTTCGATAAATATGCTTAAACGGTAAAATACTTTAACGGTTATATTGCGGTATACTTAGTTTTACCCTTAAGCATTTCAAGCGGTCGTAGTCTAGTTTGGCTAGGACATCAGCCTCCCACGCAAGACTTGACCAATTTTAAAGAATTTCTATTCACTAAGTTTTCAACGCAATACGCTAAACTACAATACAGCTATGTTAGGAAGTATGGAAGCTTAATTGACAACCCTGGTGAGATAAAC
>Ga0307444_1000915_pt1 | contig 13090 bp, 8 predicted proteins | sample SalMarSW160340MG_FD_202145 | JGI IMG/M metagenome (GOLD analysis project Ga0307444, IMG submission 202145) | Salt marsh sediment microbial communities from the Plum Island Ecosystem LTER, Massachusetts, United States - SW1603-40 | ecosystem: Environmental > Aquatic > Marine > Intertidal zone >... | reverse complement strand
GCGAAGAATCTGGGCATGAACGTGAGCCTCATAACCAACGGCTACTACGTTAAGGGGCGCATTCTCGACAAGTTGATCCGAAACGAGGTTATGACCGCGGTAAGCCTTGATGGAAAAGAGGAATCGCACGATTATATACGCGGCAAGGGCGCCTATGCAACAGCTCTTCTGGCTATGGAGAAGCTGTCTGATGGCGGAATTTTTGACTGCATCGTAAGCACACTGAACAGGCGTAACTGCTCGGAAGTGGATCATATCGCCGAGCTGGGTCACAAGTTTAACGCTACTCGTGTGGTTTATCACAATTATGTTCCTGTTGGCAGAGCTGAGGAGCATCTGGAGTTGGCTCCCACCCCGCAGCAGTATGAGGTGGTTTTGAATAGAATTTATGATTTGATGCAGGAATATGAGGGTAAAGTTGGCGTTAACGTGTATTGTCCCTTCTTTGCTCGCATCGCAAAACAGCGGGGCATGCCCGATTTTGATTACTGGTTCAACAACGTGTTTCTTGGTCAATGCTTCATCGGCGGCAGGTACATGGGGCTCCTGGAAAACGGTGATATCCGACCCTGCGGCTTCAACGAAGGCTACCGTATGGGCAACATCAGAGACAATTCGATGAAGGAAATCTGGGCTGACATGCAAACATCAGAGTTCACTCGTAAGCTCAGGGACCGAAGTAACCTGAAGGGCAAATGTGGCGTCTGCGAGTACCGCGAAATCTGTGGCGGATGCAGAACCAGAGCAGAAATCTACACCGGCGACCTCTTCGAGTCTGACCCAGCGTGTGCATATGTGCCCAAAATTTTGCGTGAACGATAATGCATGTAGTGCCCAATGCTGGCTTTATCTTTTTGTTGCGTAAACGATGATTCTGCCGTTGTTATAGATTTTGTCTAAGGCGGGAGATACTTCGATGTTCGATAAAACTTGCTGGGTGTCAACGGCTACGAATTTGATGTTGTATTCTTCAATGTAGGTGCGGAAGCCTCTTCCGCTAACTGGCGAATTCGTTTGTGTATCGAATTGTTGCTTCAAATCTGAGATTGTCCATTGTTCCATCTCTTCAGGCTCGAAGGCGTAAGCAAGTATGGAGAAAGAGACTTCTTGTTTTTCGCCTTCGCCTAGCTCACCAAAGTCATATTTGAATCTCAGGGCGTTTATGAATCGGTTGTTTAAGGCGCCTAAGCTGAGAAATGCAGTGGGTTCGTCAAATTCGAAAGCGGTTAATATGCCGTTTTGTGTGTCCCGTACTGCCACAAGTTTTTCGGGTAATGTGCCTGAGACTTCTGTTAATGCCCATTCGGTTGTGTTTGTGTGAGTGGGGTTGTTCCATGGGTTCTGCCATTCAAGACGTTGGGGAATAAGCGCCTCCTTGAAGTCAAGGGAAACCTCGAAATTGTTGGTGAGGGTTATTTTGATGTATGCCAAGTTCTGGTGTGCCTCGACGTTCCATTCGATATTGATTACGGAATTGCTGCTTGAAGCTGTGACTATTTTTTCTACCGTGAAATGTTCGTGGACGTACTCGGAAACCAGCTGCGCCTCGTCTGTGGAGTTCTGTGTCCAGTAAATGTTTTCCTCAGTTTCGGAGAGCAGAACAGTCACCCATTCGCCGACAGGATTAATGTATGTGACTTCAACTTCTTTGTTGGGGATGCTTAGAGCCTTAGTCCAAATGTTGAAGCGTGAAACGTATATTGCCTGTCCAGCGCTTGGGCTTACCGGATCAAACTCTCGACTGATGGTGACATTGTTCTCCATCTCATAGAAGCTGTACAATACTGCCTCGGCAACCGCGCTTCTTTGGTAAAGAGGATCCGTTTCCTGTATTGTTTTGTGATCAGAAAAGATGTAAAACCATGACCCCGGGCTTCTGGTGGTAATCGCTGTGCCGTCTGGAACTGAATGCTGCTTCACCCATAGTCCCGCGTTGTAGCTGGGGATTGATGCTCTCTCGTAAAACTGTGGGTAAGCTTCGATTACTGGAAGAAAGGCAAGGGCTTGGACTAAAAACAGGGAGAATATTATTGCTACAGTAACAATCTTGGTGGCAGCCCGTAAGTTGCTTTTTTTTGTGACTTTCGGAATTAGTTTTGACTCTATGTATGTGATTGATTTTGCGATGCTGTAAACCGTCACGCCGGCAAGAATGGCTATTGGCGTGGCGAGAAAGTAGATGAATCGGTGGTATGGCAAGTAAATTTCGAAGATGTATAGCTGACCCAAAAGGAAGGGAACGGCTAGCCAAAAAAGAATCAGAATCGAGGATTTCAAGGCTTTTTTCTTCTTAACTAAAATGAAGGTCAGGGGGATGCCTGCTAAAGCCAGGAAAAGGGTTGCTCCAAGGTTTTTGATTAGAGAATCAAGTGTAACTGCGGAGATGTTGTAAACGTTCTCTTTCATCGCAAAGAATATGTGTTCTATAACAACGTCAGCGTATTCGATTAGCATTGGGGCGTACCATGCCAGCAGAGCTAAGCCGCCACCCACTATTACGGCGAAAAAAACTATGAGTTTTCTTTTTGATCCGATGGTGCTGACTAAGAAGGCGGGGATAAACATCAGAACGAAAAGGAAGGTGGCAAGCTGATGGGATAACCCGATTGTGAAGGCTCCCAGAAACAGGAGGAAGGTTTTAACCGCAACTCCGAAGTCCTTGTTCATTATGTAAAAAATAAAGGCAATGTATGCTAAACCCAGAAAGTTTGCGTAGCCTCCCCAAAAAATCATCTCAAAAAGTGGAACTGACAGAAACGTGAAGACGGCTGAAGCAACGGCGACACCTGTCCCAAAAAGTTTTCGACTCAGCAAATACGTGGACAACAGGATTAGCACGTTGAGGGTTGCAATCAGCAGTTTTAGAAGAAAAGCTGCGACCATAACGTCAACGGTTCCTGAAAAAATTTGCAGCATCGCCACGATGACATGGAAGAAGGGTGGGTACCATGCGACTTCGCTGTAGCTGACTCTCTCGTCTGTCACTATCTGTTCTGCTTTTGCCAAGTGAACCGCTGGGTCGTTTCCGGGAAGAACTCCGCTTGTGGACATCTGGTAGAATGTAGCAACGAAGAGGGTGGAGGCGGCGATTAGGACGAAAACCAGTTCGATAGTGGGCAGTCTCAGCTTTTGCACCGGTTATCCTCCAAAGCAGCAGGATGTGATGAATATATGACTAGTGGGTTCAGCATATAAAAACATCCAGTTTTCATGTGGACTTTTTCTGGTGACCACCAGCTAACCCTGCTTGTGTACACTTTTACTTTCCTCGTAATATATCCGTGTTCGTAAATACATCCGTTTTCTCAGCATTTTTGCGCAAGAAACTTCCCTTTTAATGTACGTTATCTCTTGTCTCTTAAGGTTAAGGTCATGAAGCATCTGTTCTGTGATTGCTGCGGCGATGCAGTCAAAGCCGTGTATCCCTGCAAATTTGTTTTTCATGACGGCTTAACCTGCGATTTTAATGTCTGCTTAGCCTGCATGGAGACTGGAACCCTGGAGATAAACCTCAAACGAAAGAGGCTGGTTTCTCAAATCCTTCTCAGGCTATCAAAGAAACGGTAACCTTTCATGAAAAAAGGGCACAAGCAGCAAACGTTCTGAAACCCGAACGCTCTGTTCTAATCCATGGAACTAAATTGACCCCCATCAATAAATGAGTGTGAGCGGGGTTGGAATGGTGCTGTATTCAGTAAAACATGTGACTGTTAATGAGTTAAACGAGCTGGTGGAAACTATTGCTCGCGTAAATTTAAAATCCCGTGGTTCCTAGAAGCGGTTCCCTGTTTTCGTTTCACTTTGTCACCTGAAAAACTGCGACGTTTCCGCCTTTAAACACCATCCGAAACTTTTGGTCTTCCGAGAATTTCAGATAGACATCCTGATCTCTGCATACCACATATGAGATGTCGTATTCGTCCATCATCTCAATGTAATCCCATGTTATGAGCGGCTCAGAGGTTACAGTTTCTAGGGGAGAACTGGCAAGCTCAGAATACACCATTTTAACTTCATATGGGTAGCTTAGGTCTTCCACGTCAACAACGCCGACCAGCATTTTGGCGTGTACGCTGCCGTTCTGTGAGCTGTACCTTATTTCAGCGCAGTTTATGAGATTTTGTTCTATTGGTTCAATTAACGGATAGGGTTCTGTGAAGATCACTTGCCCAGCTACTTCATGGAATGCATTGTATGCGCCAATCATCATCGTTGATGTTGTTTGATTTTGTGTTATGTTTCTCTCTGCTGTTGTGTGAAGCGTAAACTTGGCATCGAAAGCGTTGATTTGGGCATTTTTTGTTTCTATCTCATATGATAATTCAGCGAATCTCACTCCCTGATAGACTGCCAGTGTTTTCTTAACCGTGAACAAGTCGTTTTCAAACGTCATTGTCAGGACTGCCGAGGTTTCGTGTTGCACTATCGATTTTTGAGTTATTTCCATGTCTGACAGGGTTGTGTTTCCTTGGTTATACTTGAGTGTGGTTTCGCTGTTCTGGAAATAAAATAGCGCGTAGGGTTCTCCGCTCCACGTTTCTATGCTGAACTCGGGGTTGTGGCGCGACAGGTATGGTCCATCCTCTCTAACTTGGATTAAGCCGTTGTCGATATAGTAGTCGGTGTCGAGGAGAAGCTGCGCTGATTTGGCAACCTCCACCTCATGAGCGTATATCAGGAACTCTATACTGGCTGCGCTGAGGGTGGTTCTTTTGCCGATTCCAGAGAGCCACCATCCGTAAAGGTGATCGGCGACGAAAATAGAGTTTTCTGGGGTTCTGTTTTGTATCCACTCCAGCGCCGTGGCTTCGGGTCTCTGTATTGTCGTGTAAAAGTTCGATCGTTTTATGCCTTCAGTTGGAAAGATGGACCACAGCGAAGCGATGATGAAGCAGAAGAGGATTGCGGTGGAAGCTATTACAGGGAGCATTTTTTTGATTCTGCTCCATTTGATGTCTATGAATCTGTTGATGACGACTGTTGTGTAGTAGAAGAGGTAGAACAGCCCGCCAGAGATTATTATGATTCCGGGGAAGTCGATGAAGTACATGAATCTTGAGTAGTCCGTGAATATGCCAAAAATGTAGGCTTGAGTCAAAACTATGGGCACAATGAACCATGCCACCAGCAGCAGGCTTCCACTGTCAAACCATCTCTTTCTGGACGCCTTGAACATTAAAACCGCTGGGATGAGAGCAACAAACAGAGTCAAGATTATAGGTTCGACGGAGCGGTTCGCAAGCATCAAGTTTCTGTTATCCAGTCCTCCCGTGAGGGCTCCCTCCGCTGAAGCACCCATATAGAAGCCGGCGACCCTCAGTATCCACGGCGACACCGCCAAGATTCCGAATGCAACAGAAACGCCGAAGAAGCGCAGGGTGCTCATGATTTTCATCTTGTCTAGCCTCCTGAGTTTGCCTATCAGCAGCAAAACGAAGTATAGCATCAGGATTGGAAAAAAGATGAACAGGGTGAATGTGTGGGTTATGATGAGGATGCCGAAAAGCAGCGTTCCCATCAGCAGATGAGAGCGGCTTGGCTGGTCGAGGTCCCTGAGAAACAGATAGAAGATCACTGCAATCAGGGCAAGGGATAAGATGTTAGTGTAGCCGCCCCAGTTTATCATCTCAATGCTTAACGCTGAAACCGCTGCAAAAAAGGCTGCTATCAAACCTGCGCTAGGGCTTCTCCAGACCCTTCTGGATATCAGGTAGGCGGGGAAAACTATGAACGCACTGAAAAAGGCGGCGGTGACTAGCTGTGCAAGGAGCAGCGGCATTCCCGTTAACAGAATGAGGATGGATACGAAGAAGTGGAAGCCGGGGGGAGTGGCAAGAGATTCTCCTCCCATGTGATACGGGTTCCAGCTGGGCAGTTCTCCCCTGTCTAGTATCAGGTTTATGATGCTGCCGTGAAAGCCGATGTCTGAGCTTGGCGGATATTCGTTGTGGAAGAGGAGGACTGCCCTAAACAGGAATGCAAAGCTGAATATTGCTAGGAGCAGCACAGTTCTCTTATGTCTCGTCGCAACCACCATCTAAACCGATATAACTACCCTTTCAATTGAACAAAATTTATTGCTTTCCCAAAACACAACCATTTCCCACAGCATATTAGGAGACTAATAATACTTCATTGTTGAAAACTAGCTTTTTCTGCAGAAACCAAGCAAGACAATATTGTGTTCTTTAGTGGTGTATTCAAAGAAAGCCACGGCTTGATAGGTGAAAATATATCTCTGATTCGCCTATTCTATGGTTCCGTTAGGAAGTGAAGATGCTGTATGATGTGATAATTGTTGGTTCTGGACCCGCTGGTTTGACAGCCGCCGTTTACACCAGCAGGGCTGGGCTGAAGACTGCTGTTGCCGCCGGAATGTTGTGGGGCGGTCAGCTTATGCTTACACAGGAAGTGGAGAATTTTCCGGGATTCGAAAACGGAATCCTTGGACCCAAACTTATGGAGAAGATGCGGAAGCAGGCTGAACGCTTCGGCGCAGAGCTGATATTCGAAAACGCCACCTCTGCAGACCTCAAATCCAAGCCCTTCAAGATAACCGTTGGAAACATGGTTTACGAAGCAAAAACGGTCATCATAGCCACTGGGGCTTCGGCTAGGTGGTTGGGTTTGGAGAGCGAAGAGCGGCTGAGGGGCAGGGGCGTTTCGGTGTGCGCCACGTGCGATGCGCCCTTTTTCAGGAACAGGAAAGTTGCGGTTGTTGGGGGAGGCGACACAGCCATGGAAGAGGCTTTTGTTCTCTCCAGAGTTGCGAGTGAAGTCAAGGTTATCCACAGAAGGGACAAGCTGCGGGCTTGCAAGTTCCTTCAGGAAAAGGCTTTCGCGAACCCGAAGATAACATTTGTCTGGAACAGCACAGTCACTGAGGTTCTGGGCAAGGACAGAGTGGAAGGGATTAAGGTCAGAGATGTTGTTTCCGGCGAAGAATCTGTTCTCTCATGCGACGCTGTTTTCGTGGCTATCGGACACAAACCAAACACAGACATCTTCAAAGACCAAATAGAACTGGATCAAACAGGCTACATAATAGCCAGAGAAGGCACCCGAACCAACATAGAGGGAGTGTTTGTTGCAGGTGATGTTGCAGACAACCGTTACCGCCAAGCCATCGCCGCTGCCGGCTCCGGATGCAAAGCCGCGCTGGATGCAGAAAAGTATCTGATTGAAGCCTGAGTGATGTTTCTCTGCGTTCTGTCTTGGTGTAGACAAAGTTTTTACACAGGATGCCCCATAAACTGAATCTGCATCTTTCTCTATAGACTACGGCATCGGAGAAAAGGAGCAGTCAGCTATGAGCACACCATCTTACTCCAAAAAGTTGGGAATCGTCGGCAAACCAAACACAGGCAAATCTACACTTTTTTCGGCTGCAACCCTGATTCCCGTGGACATCGGAAACTACCCCTTCACCACCATCAAACCCAACCGAGGCATAGGATACCTGCGAACCCCGTGCGTCCACCCCGAATTCAACGTTGAAGACAACCCCAAAAACTCGTTGTGCCTAGACGGAATCCGACTCATTCCCGTAGAGCTGATTGACGTAGCTGGATTGGTTCCCGGAGCATGGGAGGGACGGGGACTGGGAAACCAGTTCTTAGACGAAATCCGAAAAGCAGACGCGCTTCTCCACGTAGTCGACGCCTCAGGTTCAACAGACTGCGAAGGAAAACTCTGCAAAAAAGGCTCACATGACCCCCTAGAGGACGTTAAGTTTCTTGAAAACGAAATAACGATGTGGATGAACCAGATACTGAAAAAGGACTGGGCTAAAATGGCTAGGACAGCCGGGTCAGGCAAAGAGGACATGGTTTCGCTTCTTGAATCCCAGCTGAGTGGACTAGCCATCAAAAGATACCACATAATGGAAAGCTTAAGAAAAACCGACCTCAACATGGACAAACCGGAGCACTGGAGCGAAAGCGACATCATACAGTTTTTGGACATTTTGAGAAGCGTCTCCAAGCCAACTCTGATTGCAGCCAACAAAATCGATCTTCCAACAGCAGAAGAAAACGTTAAGCGCCTGAAAGAACTCGGCTACAATGTGGTGCCCTGCAGCGCAGAGGCAGAGTTGGCGCTCAGAAGAGCAGGAGAAAAAGGTTTAATCGACTACAAGCCTGGAGACTGCAAGCTGAAAATAACAAAATCTGACAAACTTAACGAAGCCCAAAAAAGAGCGTTGAACGCTATTCAGGAGCACATCCTGTACAAGTTCGGGTCTACTGGAGTTCAGGAAGCCATGAACACTGCATTCTTTGAGCTTCTGCAGATGGTTACCGTCTACCCTGTGGAAGATTGTGAGCACCTCAGCGACCACAAGGGCAGAGTGCTCCCCGACGTCTACCTCGTACCCTACGGCACTACTGTGCGTCAACTTGCCTACATCATCCACACCGAACTGGGAGACAGCTTCATCCACGCAATCGACATTCGCGGAAAAAACAGAATCGGGGAAGACTATGTGCTGAAAAACAGAGACGTGGTTTCTATAGTCAGCGCCAAGAAAAGAGGATAAAACTTTTACTTGCCGAAACGGCGCTTCCGCCTCTGGTACGTTCTAACCGCACGCAGAAGATCTATGTACCTGAAGTCCGGCCAGTTTACGTCCACAAAACATAGCTCGCTGTAGGCGGATTGCCACGACAGGAAACCGCTGAGTCTCTCCTCTCCGGAGGTTCGGATGATGAGGTCAGCGTCCTGCCTTGGCATGTGAGCCGTGTACAGGTATTTCTCGAAGATCTTCTCGTTTATTTTCTCGAGTTTCAGTTCTCCGTTTTTCACTTTGTTAGCTATCTTTTTTGTTGCGTCAACGATTTCTGCTCTTCCGCCGTAAGCTATAGCCACATTCAAGAATCGGTCATCATACATTTTTGTTGTTTCTTCTACGCGCTGAATCACTTCTTGGGTCGATTTAGGTAAAAGGTCAACACGTCCGATGGCTTTAACTCGGATTCTGTTTTCGTAAATCCTCTCATTCTCAAGAATCGAATGCAGTTTTTCCTCAATCAACTTCATGATCTCCTCCACTTCTTTCTTGGGACGGCGAAAGTTTTCAGTTGAAAAAACGTATAGGGTAATAAATTTTACATCCAGTTCCATGCACCAATCCATCAGGTCATCAATCTTGTCGGCGCCACGGCGATGCCCAATCCAGGAGATCAAAGCTTTATGGGCAGCCCATCTTCTGTTTCCGTCGAGGATGATGGCTACATGTTCCGGTTTTTTTTCATCTTTAACCTGAAACCACAGCCACTTCTCATATAACTTGTAGATTCCCAGAAGAGAGAGCAAACCTTCAAGCATAGTTTTTACCACAGAGACTTAACCGATTTCGGTATTACACTTTTTGCCAAGCTATTTAGTTTTTCTAATCTTATTATATAGACGCTGGAAGTTTACATAGACAGATTTACAGATAATAAACTTTACAACTTTCTGTAACATTTTATATGTACATAGAACATAAACAGAGCCACTTTAGGGCACCCAGCTTATCTGCCCGTCAGCTTTCCTCAAAGTCCTCCATCTCCTTCTCTGTTTTTTTGAAGTAGTCTTTGTGCCTTCTACGCAAAAATATCACAGTTAAGACTGTGAACACGATCACTGATATCCCCCCAACGATGGCAATAAGCAAGGGGTTGTAATCAAGCGTCGGGTCGATGAGTATCTCTGAAGCCTGAACAAACATAACTGAAGACGCGGCGACCCCAACTACTATAACAATGGTACGCCACAACCGTAGGTCCCGCTCAAAAAACCAGCGAACCGCCCTACCTGACAATGCAACGCACATGCCGATGGCGATAAGGTATGTTGCTCCATAAAGGAACTCTCCGATGAGCATTGGGATATGTGAAAAGGCGTCGGTCACTGTGGCAGCAACGTTTGCCACTGCAGTTCCTCCCAGATAGCCACCAACAAGAATCAGCAAGATTCCTGCAAGCGCTGAAAAGTATGTTATCTGCACAGTGAATGGAGGAGGAGAGTAGTCTCTTACCCATTTGGTAAAGTTATGAAATGTTTTGTCGAGTCTGAACCCTCGTAGAACAAGGAAAGCACCGATGATTACGCCGAGGGCTGGTATGGCATACTTCAATCCATCCTCGATAAATGATAGGGCACCTAAAACTACAAGGAGGAGTCCTGGGAGACCTAGGAGCATTCGGGAGTAGCGGGGGTTCTCCACAAGAACTTTCATGTATCGCGTAAAGAGGGCGGCTGTTTCTTCGATGGATTTGCTGTGCTGTATCACGATTCTTCGAACAGAAGTAACCGGCACCCTTGATTCAATAAGCGGCAACACCATCTCGTCTGTGTATCCGTCGGTAACGAGGATAACATCTGTTGCCGGAAACGCCTTCAGAACCTCAGTTAGCTCGGATACCAGTTGCCTGTCAGCCTCCACCCCCTCCAAATCGGAGCCTGCTATGGTTGCAACCTCATGCTCTTCTTTTCCCTTGCCACTCTTCTCCAGGTTGTCGTAGATGCGGACAGCCTCAAACATGGCATTGGCGTCAGCTTCCTCAGGGTCTCGGAGAGCTAGACTCGCAGCGGCATTCACGTTCTCTTTTCTTCCAAGAACAGGCGTGTTTATTCCCGCCTTCATACCGAGATCGTCATCCCTGTCGACGCATAAAACAAGAATACGCTCCGCCTTGGCTGAATCAGGCATATTTGCTCTCCTACCTTACTCTTTTATTCGGAGGCACACTTTAATCTTGTCTTTCTTTTTTCTATTCAAGAATCCGTGAAAAAGCTTTGCCTATGACTGCGTCGAAATTATAGTGTCCCTTTCTCAGCTAGAATCTGAAATTCTTCCCACAACAGCTTCTCGCCGCGCTTCAACTTCGCTAATGCCCTCTTCTCCAGCTCTTCTTTGAGTTCACTCTGGCGTTCAGCCTGCTTTTTCTCCGCTTTTTCCTTCAAGTCTCGTTCGATGGTTCTGATTTTTTCTTCAAGTTCAACGCATTTTTGGTGTAGTTTCTGGGCTTGCTGTTTTGTTTCCACATGTTTTTGGTGGGTATCATCAGCTTCAACTTGGAGTTTGCGGGCTTTGTCTAAGGCTTCAAGCATCTGTTCATGAAATTTTTGGCTCTGCTCAGCCAATTCAGAAAGTTTTCCGTGAAGGGTTTCTGCTTCGGCTCCAAATTTTTTCTCGTCGGTTCGCAACTCAAAGAGCTTTTGGTTCAGCTTTTTTGTTTGCTTCTGAACTACAAGCTGGGCTTCAAGCTGTCTCACCCTGTTAACTAAGCTCTGTTCTTCCTTTAACGGCAGGGATGTTGTTTGAATCTTCCAGTCAATCTCCTCAATCTCCCTCTCTACCTGCCGCAGGTTTCCTTCCGGCTTCTCTTCATTCAACGCCCTGATTTTCTCTTTTAACTCCAAAATCTGTTCGCGCTTCTCTCCGCGTTTAGCCTTCAGCTGATCGCGCAGGTTTTTCAGTTCCTGAACCTTCTCGTTTAAGGCGTCTCTTTTTTCTTTGATGCTGCTTGCTTCTTTTCGCAGATTTCTGATTTTTTCGTGGATGGCGTTTCTCTTGTCAGCCCACTTTTTGGCTTCCCTGTTCAGCTTGTTTCGTTCTTCCTTAAGTGGGGCTAACTCTTGGTTCAGTTTTTCGATTTCGTGTTCAGGGGAATCAGATATTTTCTTTCACTTCCTACGCTGGGCTTCTGCGCTGATCTTCTGGATTAACTTCGCATCTTTTGGCGAGATGGAAAAAGATTGCGCGGTTGTAGTGGTTAAGGGTTTTGTTCCAGTATGATTCTCGCATCGACCGTTTTTGCTCCCTTCTCATAAACCATCACAGGATTCAGGTCGAGTTCTTTGATGTCCCGGTGGTCCATCACCAGCCTCGACGTGTTCACCAGGATTTTTGCTATGGCGTCTATGTCGGCGGGTGGTTGACCTCGGTAGCCTCGGAGGATGGGGTACGCCTTTATTTCCGGGATCATCTCTTTGGCGTCCTCTTCAGTTATTGGGGCAATCCTGAACGCCACGTCCTTCATGATTTCCACGAAGATTCCGCCGAGTCCAAACATCAAAGTTGGACCAAACTGGGCGTCTTTGATTGCCCCCACTATAACCTCTGTTGATGGGGGAGCCATCTCCTGAACAAGGATGCCGCTAATTTTTGCGTCCGGTTTATGTTTCTTCACGTTTTCTATGATTTTGTTGTATGCGTTTCTGGCGTCTTCTCGGCTGTTGACGTTAAGGATTACTCCGCCTACGTCAAACTTGTGGAGCACGTCCGGAGAAACAATTTTGAGAACTGTGGGGTACCCGATTTCCTCGGAGAACTTTGCTGCTTCCTCGGCGGTTTTCGCTATCTTCAATTCTGTAACTGGGATTCCGTATTCGCTGCAAACCGTTTTGGCTTCATGCTCAAGAAGGAAGCATCTTCCCTCAGCTCTAGCTTTCTCAAAGATTTCGGTAACTTTTCTCGACAACGTCAACAACCTTTTTTCTTGGCTGCAGAGAGGTAGGTAAGTTTTTCCCCTTTCTAACTCTTTCGCACATCTTAGCCTTAAATTCTATGTCCTGTTTTGTTAGCGTCTGTTCTTTCTAGCTAGAGAGGGATCTATAGTGTTGGTCTCTACGGTTTGTGATACACAACATGTAAAACTTGAGATTATGATAGCAAAGCGGTTTTTGCAAAAAATTGTGGTTACTTCCCTAAGAACAAGCTTTCGGAGAGAAAGAGCGGTGGAAGAGAAGAAAACAGATGGCTTTTAGCGATTTTTGAAAGCGGTTAGGAATCTAAAAAGAGGAAAAATCAAAAGGTGCATGCTAGGGTGTTTAGAAATTGATTTGGTGTTTGGGCTATCTTATGTTGGGAATCAAGTTATTATATGTAAAGAACAAACAGGCAACGACAATAATTCCGATGATTATGCATCGACAAGGACCCTCAAGCTGTGGTGCTCGAAGAGCATACGCAGCGCGTCCCTGATTGCCTCATTTCGGCTGTTGTATGCACCCCCATCGATGAGTTCATTTAGGAGCTGCATGTACCTCTTGTTCAGCCTGATTGTTATCCTTTCTCTCTTACTGTCCTTGGACATGCTGTTGC
>Ga0307444_1000914_pt1 | contig 13091 bp, 11 predicted proteins | sample SalMarSW160340MG_FD_202145 | JGI IMG/M metagenome (GOLD analysis project Ga0307444, IMG submission 202145) | Salt marsh sediment microbial communities from the Plum Island Ecosystem LTER, Massachusetts, United States - SW1603-40 | ecosystem: Environmental > Aquatic > Marine > Intertidal zone >... | reverse complement strand
GTCGGCCTCTATTTTAAGCGAGCGCATCTTTTCCCGCAGGCCGTCGGCGGTGGGGTGGGTAACGAAATCAATGCCGCTGTATTCCTTGACGGCTTCGCGCAGGGTAATGCGCCGCCAGGGCGGCTTAAAGTGGATGGTATCTTCGCCGAACTTAATTTTGGTGGTGCCCAACACCTCCTGGCTGACCGATGGCACCATCTCTTCCAGCATGGCCATGACATCGTTGTAGTCGGCGTAGGCTTCGTAGGTTTCCAGCATGGTGAACTCGGGGTGGTGCTGGGTGGAGACACCCTCGTTGCGGAAGATACGCCCCAACTCGTAGACCCTGTCAAAGCCGCCGACAATCAGCCGCTTGAGGTGGAGCTCCAGGGCGATGCGCAGGTAGAAGTCCCGGTCTAAAGCGTGGTGGTGGGTGGTGAAGGGGTTGGCCAGAGCCCCGCCGGCGGCTGGCTGCAGCACCGGTGTTTCAACCTCCATGAAGCCCCGCTGGTTTAAGAAACTGCGGATGGCGGCGATAGCCTGGCTGCGTATCTGAAAGGCCTCCCTGGCCGGGGCGTTGGCGATGAGGTCCAGATAGCGCTGGCGGTAGCGTGTTTCCACGTCAACCAGCCCGTGCCACTTTTCCGGCAGCGGCTGGAGGGACTTGGCCAGCATGGTGAAGTTTTCCACATCAAGGGTGGGCTCTGCGGTCTTGGTGCGGAAGAGCTTGCCGCTGACCCCGATGATATCCCCGATGTCCAAATCCTGAAATAGCTCAAGCGCCTTTTCATCCAGGCGGTCTTTATAGAAGCAGAGCTGGAGCTTGCCCGAGCCGTCACGCAGGTCGGCGAAGGATGTCTTGCCCATCTTTCTCATTGCCGTAAGACGCCCGGCGAGGCTGACCACCGTTGCCCTTTTTGAGCTTTTTTTCTCCTGCTTTTCCAGCAGCTCCAGAGCCTGCCGGGTGGTATGGCTGCGGTCATAGCCGGAGGGGTAGGGGTCTATGCCACGCTTGCGGAGCTTTTCAAGTTTTTGCAGGCGTTGTTGGGCTATACGGTCTAATCTGGTTGTCATCAATCTGTCCCCTTAAACTATCCAGCCAGGCGGTTGATTTTACCTCTCTCTCCAGAAGGTACCTGATGTAATTCCTCATTACCATCTCCAGCTGGTGAGATAGCTCCCGGTCAATTTCCAGTCCGCTTAACATACCGTAGTCGCTGTTCTGCAGTAATAGTAGCACTTTTCGGGCGTTTTCGGGAAGGGGGTAGGCCAGATGGCTCTGGCGGCAGCCGGGGCAGAGCACGCCGCCGGCGCCGGGGGAGAATAGATTGGTGGCCTCCTTTAACGCCGATTTGCAGGCGACACAGTGCTCAAGCTGGGGGCGGAAGCCGGCCATATCTAAAAGGTGCAGCTCAAAGTAGCGTATTAGTAAATCGTTATCACCGCCCTGGCTTAAACTCTGCAGTGTTTCTATTAATAGCTGAAAAAGTGGCTGGTCTTCCACGTCATCGGCGGCGAACTGGTTGATAAGCTCGGTGGCGTAGAGGGCATACGAGGTGAGGTCCAGGTCTGTTTTTAAGGGGAGAAAGCTGTTGATGGTCTGGGCGCCGATTATGGTATCTAAATTTCGCCCTCTGGCCAGCGAGAGCTGGCTGTGGGTGAGCAGCTCCAGGTGCCCGGCCATCTTAGAGCGGGGGCGCCTGACCCCCTTGGCCACCGCCTGAATCTTGCCCAGGTTGGGGGTATAGAGGGTGAGTATCCTGCCTGCCTCCCCTAGCTTGGTCTTTTTTATTATTACGGCTTCGGTTTTATAGGTTCTGGGCTTGGTCATTTCTGTTATTAAATGAGGTCAACTCATTCGGTTTGAACCTCACCCCCTGTGTCCCCCTCTCCTTGTTAGGAGAGGGGGAAGGGATTTTTTAAGAGGGACTGCGTCCCTCTTTGACTCTTCTTTTTTTATCCTTTCCCCATAACAGGGAAGAGATTTTAGAGAGAGGGGCGTAACCCCTTCCACTTAAGGGCGGCGGGCGGGAAAAGATATAAAAGGGTGGGGGGTTTTCCCCGTAAATCCTAAAATTCCTGCCTTCCCTCTATAGCCCGGGTGAGGGTAACGTCATCGGCGTATTCCAGCTCGGTGCCGAAGGGCAGCCCTCTTGCCAGGCGGGTAACCACTATCCCCAGAGGGGAGATGAGCTTGTTGAGGTACATGGCGGTGGTTTCCCCCTCCAGGTTGGGGTTGGTGGCCAGGATAACCTCGGTTACAGCGCCGTCCCGCAGGCGGTCCATAAGCTCTTTGACCCTTATATCGTCGGCGCCGACACCTTCGGTGGGGGATATGGCGCCGTGGAGGACATGGTACAGCCCTTTATATGTCCTGGTGTGTTCCATAGCCAGGATGTCCTGCGGCTGCTCCACGATGCAAATCTTGCCCCGGTCCCGCTGGGGGTTGCGGCAGATGGGGCAGGGGTCGGTATCGGTGATATTAAAGCAGGCCGAGCACAGCTTGGTCTGCTGCTTTACCGAGAGTATGGCCTCCGCCAGCATCCTGGTCTGCTCTTCCGGCGACCGGAGCAGGTTGTAGGCCAGACGCTGGGCGCTCTTGGCCCCGATGCCGGGCAGTTTATTTAGCTCCTGTATTAAACGTGCTACCGCTCCCGAGGTAGGTGTGAGATTTGAGTCCAATCTTACCCCTCCAAATATTATTAAATTTTAGGTCAGGCCGGGGATATTGAGGCCTCCGGTCAGTTTGCCCATCCGCTTGGCGGCCATCTCCTGGGCTTTGGTGAGGGCTTCGTTTACCGCCGTCATTACCAGGTCTTCCAGCATCTCGGCGTCACCGGACTCTATTGCTTCCGGTGATATTTTTACCGACAGTACCTGCTGTTGACCGTTGGCGGTGACCTTGACGGCACCTCCTCCCGAGGAGGTTTCAATGATAGTTTCGGCAAGCTCTGCCTGAGCCTTGGCCAGCTTGGCCTGGAGCTCCTGGGCCTGACGCATAAAAGACCTGTTCACTTTTCCTCCACGCTGGTAACCTGGGCGCCGAGCCTTTTGGCGGCCTCAACCAGGTGGTTGTCTTCCGGCTCATAGACGCAGCGCACCTGGCAGGGACGCCCCAGAAAGTTGCTGATGATTGCCCTGGCGACCTGCTGATTTTCTATCGTTTCCATCTTGTCCTTGTGAATGGGGTATTTAAAGGCCAGAATCACGGTATCGCCTTCAATGGCTACCGGATTGACCCCGGCGCTGCGGAGAATGGCGATGGCCGAGGTTCTCTTGACCTCCTCCGGCGCCTGCTCCATAACATCTCTCCAGTTGACCCTCAGGCGTTCAATCTCGCTGTTTATCTCTATTGGGGTGATGGGGGTGTCACTGGCTTTTGCTGGTTTTGCCTTAGTCTCGGCCACTGGTTCGGGCGCCGGTTCCGGTTTGGCCGCTGGCTTAGTTACCGGCTCGGCCTTAGCTGTTGGGGGTTTGGGTGAGTAGGCCTTTTTGACCGGCGGGGGAGGTTCCTGCTTTGGCCGGACAGGCTGGGCAGGTGGGCTTTCTATTTGCTCAGCCGGCGGCTGGACGCAGTCTACCAGTGCCAGTTCCAGGGGCAGGGTGGAGTAGTTATCAAAGCCGAGCTCAAGCTGGCCGAAGAGCTTGATTGATTTTGATATCTGGGCTAAAGAGGTTTTAGCCGCCAGCTGTTTTAGTTCGGCCTTATCTTCGGCGGTGATGTCTACGGCGTCTTCCGAGCCGGTTTTTACCAGCAGCAGCTGTCTTAAGTATTCAACTACCTCACGGTTGAACTGGCGCAGGTCAAGCCCGTCGCTGTTGACGCTGTTTATGGTTGTCACTCCGCCGGCGACGTCACCGGCTACTATGTGCTTAACTAATTCCTTGGCCCGCTGGTCCCCGGTAATGCCCAGGATAGCCTGGACCTGGTTGAGGCTGATTTCGGTGCCGTAGTAGGTGGTCATCTGCTCCAGCAGGTTTTCGGCATCGCGCAGGCTGCCGGTGGCGCTTTTGGCGATGAGATTTAGCCCCTCCGTTTCCAGCTTGATGCCTTCCGTTTCACAGATGCGGGCCAGTTTGGAGATTACGTCTGAGCGGGAGATGCGTCTGAAATCAAAGCGCTGGCACCGGGACAGGATGGTGGCCGGGATTTTATGGGCTTCGGTGGTGGCTAAAATAAAGACGATATAGGGGGGTGGTTCCTCCAGGGTCTTGAGCAGGGCATTGGAGGCGCTGTTACTGAGCATATGGACTTCATCGATGATATAGACCTTATAGCGGGCCTGGTTGGGGGCGTAGTTCACCTTCTCGCGCAGGCTGCGGATATCGTCAACTCCGGTGTTGGAGGCGGCATCGACCTCAATTACGTCCAGCGCCCGGCCTTCGGTTATGGCCCGGCACATATCGCAGCTGTTGCACGGTTCGCCCTTGCCGTCGCTGAGGCAGTTGAGCGCCTTGGCCAGGATGCGCCCGGTGCTGGTCTTGCCGGTTCCCCGGGGGCCGTAAAAGAGATAAGCATGGGATACACGCCCGCTGTTGAGGGCGTTACTTAATGTTTGAGTCACCTGAGCCTGACCGACTATTTCGGCCAGGGTTTGGGGGCGCCACTTGCGATAAAAGACCTGGGATGTCATATTCGCTCGCTCTTATTATACCCTAATATTACCCGGTTGCCCAAGGGGTTTTAGCCTTAAATAAGCGCCGATTTTATTTACTTTATAAAAGAAGCCAGCTTTACCGGTGCAAACCAGTAAAGCTGGCTTGGGTGAGCTACTATTTTAAGCTATAGCAGCGAGGGCAGGTCTTTCGATGCCTCTTCTATTTCCTTGAGTTTGCCCTCAAACTCATCCCGTCTTCCCTTAAGTTCGTGGATAACACCGCTGGCTTTGGTGTAGTAGCCCTTGACCTTTTCCACGGCATTAAGCTCCGACAGGAGCAGGGTGATGTCGATCAGGCTTTTCTCCCTGGGATAGTCGCCGTTCCTTATCACTGCCTCCGGACTGATGGTCCTGAGGTAGTCTCCTAGCTCCTTGACCAGGTCCATATTCATTTCTTTGGCTGGAGCCGAGACCAGGTAGATGGCCCTGCCCGAGTCGGACGGATTGCACTTGAGCGACAGCTCGCTTAAGGCTTCATCCATGGCCTGGATTCCGCGGTGAGTTTCGGTGCTCTTCTTGACGAAGCTGTTTGATAGGAAGGAGAACCACTTGAAGGCGGGCACCGGTGCTTTGCCGTAGCCGATTACTGTCCAGCCGGCCAGACTCTGGATGATGTCACCGGCATCGACTATCTTGGCCCCGATGTGCTTGGGTTTTTTCTCCTCACCGGCGCAGAGCAGGTTGTAGAATGGCTCGGCGATCAGGGCGTTAATCTTGGTCAGGTTGTTCTTGAGTGAGAAGTCCTTCCTGACATACCTCTGGTTGTCAATCAGGAAAATGGCATCGACCGTTGGATACAGGGATTTGAGACAGGTGGCGGTATTATAAACGGTTCTTTCCTCGGTTTCCTCTTCATGGGCGAAGGGGAGAACGGCCATAGCGTAAATGGGCTTGTCCAGATAGCGCTCTCTTAGCATCTGGGCGACTATAGGGATTGCCCCCGAGCCGGTACCGCCGGCGACCCCGGCGATGAGCAGGAAGGCATCGGTCTCGAAGAAGTGCCGTGCCGTCCTGATGGCATCTACGACCTTGTCGCTGTCCTCTTTGGCCACTTCGGCGCCCAGTTCGTTTATCTTACCGACGCCGTGGCCACCGGTCCTTCTGCCTCCGATGAGGATTCGGTGCTGGTAGTCACCGCTTATAACTCGTAGTCCGCTTAAGTCGGCGGCATCGGTGTTAACGGCGAAGGCGCCGGTAATTATCTCAATGCCGCGCTGACTGCGTGCCCGCTTATTTAGCTGGGCGAACTCGTCGGCGAGCCTACCGCCGCATTGCCCTAACCCCACAACCACTAGTTTCATACTTCACCTCGATGTTTAAGAATACTGTCATTTTAGCATGTTATTCAGTCTTGTCAACATATCTAATCCAGAGTAGGGAGCTCGTCGCCGGTTTGATGCATTTCTTTCACTTGCTCCCGGGTTTCTTTATCTATTTCCACCTGTTTGTCAAATAGTTCGGTAGCGTGGCTGAATAGACTTTCCACCCGACCTACCCTGGCTAATCCGGAAGCCAATAATGTTAGCGAGACTTCCTTGCCTCTTCGGGGGTAATCACCCATTCTGACTACTGCTTTAGGAGCTCGCTCTTGCAACAGAGTCGCCACTTCTTCTATGGCGCTCAGGGTAATAGTTCCTCTGGGGGCGGTGAGTAAGACCAGGATTCTTCTGGCCTCTGCCAGGTCAACCGATACCGACAGGTTGCTTATGGCCTTGTCTAAAGCTCCGGCTACGGAGCCGTGTTCCCTGGCTTCTTCCCGGAAGTGTGACTTGTTAAGGCGGTGGAAGGTGCCCATTTGAATCTGCCCCCTGCCTATGGAGGTGATGCCGTCCAGGGTCTGTTTGATATCCCCGGCATCCAGCACCTTGCTTCCCAAATATTTTAGCTTTTTCTCCTCACCGGCGCAGAAAAGGTCGTAGAAATTATTAACGAACTCGATGTTTATCTGGTACAGGTTTCGGGAGAAGCTGTTGTCCCGGCGGGCGAACCGTTCGTTATCTACCAGAAAAGTGGCGTCAGCGTACTGGCTGACCGTTTTTAAACAGGTGGCGGTATTGGTCACGGCGTAGGAGGTAAGACCGTTTTCTTCGTAGCCGAAGGGGAGCACTATGGCGGCATAGACCGGTTTCTCTATCCTTTCCTTGAGTGACTTAACCACCCAGCCGATGGAGCCGGAGCCGGTGCCACCACCGCCGCTGGCTATGGCCAGGATGGCGTCGGTTTCGTGGAATTTTCTGGAGTCTATGATGTTATCGGTGATGGTCGAGTGGCTTTCCCGGATAATCTTGGCGGCGTCGAAATTCATCTTGCCCACGCCGTGGCCGAAGGTTCTCACCCCGCCGATGACAATCCGGTGGTGCCTGTCGGTGGGGATGTGCTTGAATCCGCCTAAATCGGCTTCATCGGTGTTAACGGCAAAGGCATCGGTTAGAATTTCAATCCGCCGGGTAAAGAGTGATTTGGCGTGAGCGTTGAGGGCGTAAAACTGGTCGGCAATGTTACAACCACACTGTCCAAAGCCTACAACGACTATTTTCATCGTCCACCTCGCAAATGGAAATAATGTTTTATTTTAGGCATGGTTGGCCTATATTGTCAATTCCCACCTTGGTACTGCTATATACCTTTTCCCACCACATATTGGGCAAGGTCGGCAAGGCGGCAGCTGTAGCCCCATTCATTATCATACCATGAAAGCACCTTGACCATGTTGCCGGCGATGACCATGGTGCCCATGGCGTCCACTATGGAGCTGGCCGGGTTGCCCTTGAAGTCCATGCTGACCAGTTCCTCCTGGCAGTATTCCAGTAGGCCTTTGAGGTTTCCGGCGGCGGCTTTTTCAAAGGCCTGGTTGACCTGTTCCACGGTGACCTCTTTTTCCAGGTCGCAGACGAGGTCAACCACGGAGACGGTGGGCGTTGGCACCCTGAAGGCCAGCCCGTGAAGTTTGCCTTTTAGCTCCGGTATGACCTGTGTTACCGCCCGGGCGGCGCCGGTGGTGGTGGGCACGATGTTAAGGGCAGCGGCGCGGGCGCGGCGGGGGTCTTTATGAAAGGTATCCAGCAGCCTCTGGTCGTTGGTATAGGCGTGTATGGTTGTCATCAAGCCTTTTTCAAAGCCGAAGCTCCGGTGCAGCACTTTAACCACCGGGGCGATGCAGTTGGTGGTGCAGGAGGCGTTGGAGATAATATTATGCTTGTCCGGCTGATACTGGTCTTCATTGACGCCGAGGACTATAGTTATGTCTTCGTTGCGGGCCGGCGCCGAGATGAGCACCTTCTTAGCGCCCCCTTTGAGGTGCGCCGCCGCCTTGGTTGCGTCGGTGAAGAGGCCGGTTGATTCTATGACTACGTCTACCCCTAAGTCCCCCCACTTGATGCTGGCGGGGTCCCGCTCCGCCAGCACCTTTACCGGTTTGCCGTCAACCATGATGTGGTCATCGGCGGCTTTTACCTCACCGGGGTAGGGGCCGTAGGTGCTGTCCCATTTAAGCAGGTGGGCGTTGATTTTGGCGTCAGCCAGGTCATTAACGGCGGCCACCTCCAGCCTGCCCTTATGGTACTGGTTAACCGCTCTTAAGGTCAGGCGTCCGACACGCCCGAAGCCGTTAATGCCGATTTTAGTTACCATTTCTATACCTCCTTAAACGATTTTTGTCCTTCGCCGACTGCGCTGGAGCATATCCAGGAAGGCTTCGACCCTGGTCTTAAGGTGTTGGGTCAGGGAGAACTCGTCATTGCCTTCCAGGGTCAGGATGGGCAATTTTAACCTGTCTCTAAAGATAATATCACCGATGCCGCGATGGCAGAAAGCCTGCACGTAATGGATGACCCCGTCCACCCGGCGCTTTTTTATTTCGGCGGTGATATCTTTAAGTCTATCATATATGGAGTAGGGATAGGTATAGTTTGAGTACTGTTCGGCTAAAGAATTACCCGGCCGGGGCATGGCGAACTGGCGCTGGATTTCGTTGAAGACCACCCTTGCCCCCTTTGTCTCCAGATATTTATAGAGGTCATGGCCGTAGACCGAGGGCACCCCAATGTAGGCTAGCTTGATCCAGTCCGGTGGGTATGATGGGCGCTTGAGGCACTTTTCTACCAGTTCTTTCAGCTCTTTCCGGTAGTTATGGTAGTCCTGATTAAAGTCCGAGGCGGATACCAGCCAGAGGTGGTTTTCCAGACCGCTGGCCACCCCCTGTTTCCAGGTGAGTTCGTCCAGTTTTAGCGCCAGCCGGCGGCAGGGCTTAAGTTTACCCCTGACCTTTTCGGCGGCATCCAGGGTGGTGTTAAGCTTTTTTGCCAGCGTCTCTAATGCATCTTGTATCTTCTGGATATCCGGTCTATCCGGGTAGGCGAAGGGTATGGCCTTGATTCCTTTAAGCTTTAACACCTCCATGAGCATGACGGTGTTGGAGCAATCGCCGGTGGTGACGCAGAGGACGGTATCAATTTTATGCTCCATACATGCCCCGTAGATGCCCTTAATCCAGCTGCAGCAGTTGAGGGGGAAGCCGGCGCGTTCGGCGATGTTGATTAGTCTTTCCGGGTTGGGGGCGGTGATAAAGACATTATTCAGGTCGACCGGCTGGTGGCCGGCGGCTAATAATATTTCTATAGGAACGGTGGTGGTGATGCCTATTTTATTCACTGGTTTTCGCTTTTTGGGGCAGGCGGTAGTACAGGATATCCTCCCGGGCGAATTTTTCCAGTTCTCCCTTGGCTCTCATCGCTTCCAGGTGGGCCAGTGTTTCCAGTAGCGCCATTCTCTTGTCCCAGTTGCCCAGCTTATACCAGCCGACGCCGTTGACATCGTGGAGCCAGGTTATCCCGGTGGTCAGCTGGAAGGCCGTCCTGGAATCGTAGCCGAGGGCGGCTATAATTTCGGCGTTTCTTAATCTGTGGTGCAGGGTAATGCCCTCAATCCTCTCCTGGAAGCCGGTGAAGGGCTGCTCGTGGCCGGGCAGGACCAGGTCTACATCCAGTCGTTTAAGGTTACTGATTGAATCCAGGTAATCGCCCAGCGGGTTGGAGCCCGACTGCGGGTGCATGCCGACGTGGGGGGTAATAGTGGGCAGGATATGGTCTCCCGAGAGGAGTATTTTTTTAGCCGGCTCGTAGAGGCAGATGTGCCCCGGGGCGTGCCCCGGCGTGGGCAGGATGTTAAAGTTGAAATCGCCGCAGGTGATGGTCTCTCCGCCGTAGAGGGTGGTATCGGGCATGGTGGGGGTGACGAACTTCAGCATCGGCAGGGAGGCTTGCTGGAGTTCGGCGAGACGGTCCGGCGGCACCCCGTTGCCCTTTAACCACTGGCTTATCTCCTGGAGAAGCTCATCCATAGCGATGTATCTGGACTCGATGACGTCCTTTTCCAGGTGGTGAAAATACAGGGTGGCGCCGTAAAGTTCTTTAAGCTTACCGGCCATTCCGTAGTGGTCGGGGTGGGTGTGGGTGACCACTATCCGGGAGATTTCCCGGCCGTTGATGCCAATCTCGCCCAGCTGCTTTTTCAGGGAGGCGAAGGCCTCTTCCGTGTTCCAGCCGGTGTCAACCAGAAGATAGCCGTTATTCCCTTTGACCAGGTAGGTATTGATATGGCTAAGGTTGGAAACGGGCAGGGGTAAAGGCATACGGTAGATACCCGGTGTGACCTCAATCATATCTCACCTGCGGTTTTAGTGGTCAAAGGCTTCCGTGCCGGCGAAGGAGGCTTCTGTTCCCAGTTCTTCTTCAATGCGGAGAAGGCGGTTGTATTTGGCGGTGCGTTCCGAGCGGCAGGGGGCGCCGGCCTTGATTAAGCCTGTATTTAAGCCCACCGCCAGGTCGGCGATGGTGGTGTCTTCAGTTTCTCCGGAGCGGTGGCTTACCACCGCCTTCCAGCCGGCCAGCTGCGCCATCTCCACGGCGGCGATGGTTTCGGTAAGGGTGCCGATCTGGTTGGGCTTGATAAGAATGGCGTTGGACGCCTTTAGCCTGATGCCCTGGCTTAAGCGGTTAACGTTGGTGACATAGAGGTCATCGCCCACCAGCAGGACTTTATCGCCCAGCTTTTCGGTCATCAACTGCCAGCCGGCCCAGTCGTCTTCGGCCATGCCGTCCTCAATGCTGATAATAGGGTACCGCGATACCCATTTACCATAATATTCAACCATCTCCTGGCTGGTGAGGGAGACGCCTTCTCTTTCCAGGACATATTTCTTGTTCTTATAAAATTCGCTGGCGGCGGGGTCCAGAGCGATAAAGCAGTCCCTGCCCGGCTTATAGCCGGCCTTTTCAATGGCGGCCAGCACCGCCTCCACCGCCTGGTTATTGGAGGGCAGGGCGGGGGCAAAGCCACCCTCGTCGCCGACGTTGGTATTAAGCCCCCTGTCTTTGAGCACTTTTTTAAGCGCCTGGTAGACCTCGGCGCCTATCTGCAGTGCCTGGCTGAAGCTGGCGGCCCCGGCCGGCACCACCATGAACTCCTGAAAATCGGTCGAGCCGGCGGCGTGCTTGCCGCCGTTTAAGATATTGAGCATGGGCACGGGCAGGGTATAAGTTCCCCCTCCCAGGTAGTGATATAAGGGCATGTTGAGCAGGCTGGCGGCGGCGTGGGCCACGGCTAACGAAGCTCCCAGTATGGCATTGGCTCCCAGCCGCGACTTATTATCGGTGCCGTCAAGCTGGATGAGGTTGTGGTCGACAGTCGCCTGGTCGGTGGCCGGCGTATCGATTAATTCCGAGGCGATAACCCCGTTGACATTGGCTACCGCCTGGAGCACCCCCTTGCCGCCGAAGCGGGACTTATCGCCGTCCCTTAGTTCCACCGCCTCATGTTTGCCGGTGCTGGCCCCGGAGGGCACCGCCGCCCGCCCTATGTTGCCGTTAGCCAGCTCAACTTCGACCTCCAGGGTGGGATTGCCCCGGGAGTCCAGTATTTCTCTGGCGGTGACCTTTTCTATGGTTGGCATTTTATTTCTCCCCCTTTTTGGAGGCTAAATCAAGGGCTTTATCTACCGCCTCACTTGGGTTTTGCGCCGGGATGATGGAGCTGTCCTCCCTGCCGTTGCGGGATAGCGACCAGGTATTTAAACCGATAACCGGGATGCCGCCCTGCAGGGCGTGGCTTATCTCGGAGAGGGTGCCGTAGCTGCCGCCGACGGCGATAACCGCCCCGGCTGACCTGACCACGGCGATATTGCGGGCATAGCCCATGCCGGTGGCTATGGGAATCTGGACGTGGGGGTTGGCGGCCCGGCTGTCTTCGCCGGGGAGGATGCCGATGGTGGTGCCACCCTCGGCGCCGGCGCCCCGGCAGGCGGCCTCCATAACCCCGCCCAGCCCGCCGCATACCAGCACGGCGCCGCGCCGGGCCAGTTCGCGGCCGACCTCTTCGGCCAGCTTGGCTTCTTTTTTAGTGCACTGCCCGCCGCCGATGACGGCGATGGTTTTTGGCTTATCCATGAGTATAAGAATTATAGCACCTGAGGCTGAATTATACCATCGTGGGGAGGGCTTAATAACCTGGTTCTTACCCCTCCCCGTTGCCGGAAGAGCGACAAAAATAACACTATAAAAAAAGTGGGGGAAACAATTCGAAGCTAATTAGCTACAGGGAGTTGTTTTTAGCGTTATGGTAAGTTGAGAGTGCCAGGGTTTGCAGTTATGGTAAGTTTGGGGGTAGCCTGGTCTGGTTTTTAGCGTGCGTTTTGCGTCCCGCCCACCCTCCCTCAAGAGGTGATACTTCTATCAATTTCTTTTTAGGGGATGTCTTGCTTCCCACCCTCCCGCCCTCAAGAGGTTTTACCTCTAAAAACTTTGAGTAGGGGAGTAGTTCCCCACCCCTGACCTGTTTTGCGGGTGTTTTTCTTACCACCCTCCCGCCCTAAAGAAGTGATACTTCTATCAATTTTTTTCGGGGGGTGTCTTGCGTCCCGCCCACCCGCCCTTCAGAGGCTATGCCTCTAAAAATTCTTTAATTTGGGAGGCTTTATTACTCGTTTGGGTGGGGGGAGAAGGGGACAATAAAGGGGTGTTTAAGAGGGGGCGAAGCCATGAATTTAGGGGGTTTAAGGGGGGCGAAGCCCCCCTTTTCTAAAAAATTATTCCCCTTCCCCTTGATAAGGGGAAGGGGATAAAGGGGATAGGGTTCCCTTATAAGAATATCTAGTTAAACCTGTTCATGGCCGGTTCCAGCCCCTCGGTGAGCAGGCAGAGGATGGCCTCACTGACTTTAGGTATAACCTGAGAGATGACCTTTTTTTCTTCAGGTGTAAAATTGCTCAGGACGTAGGCGATAATGTCATCCTCGCCGGGGTTGGGGTTAGCCGGCCGGCCGATGCCCACCCGCAGGCGGGTGAATTCCCGTGTGCCCAGCTCTTCGATAATGGAGTTAATGCCCTTGTGCCCGCCGGAGCCGCTGCCGGAACTTATGCGGACTTTAGCCAGGGGCAGGTCAAGGTCGTCGTGGATGACC
>Ga0307444_1000912_pt1 | contig 13103 bp, 9 predicted proteins | sample SalMarSW160340MG_FD_202145 | JGI IMG/M metagenome (GOLD analysis project Ga0307444, IMG submission 202145) | Salt marsh sediment microbial communities from the Plum Island Ecosystem LTER, Massachusetts, United States - SW1603-40 | ecosystem: Environmental > Aquatic > Marine > Intertidal zone >... | reverse complement strand
ATCCAGAGACAGCCTGCTTGCCATCGATCCTTTGCTGGCAGAGGCGGATTTCGATACCAGCGTCTTTTATCCCGCCTATCTGGAGCCTCTCACCGTCGAGGGTACGCTATGGGGCCTGCCGCTCGACACGGATGCGCGCCTGCTCTACTATAGCCGTGATCGGTTCGACCAGGCCGGTGCGCCCTATCCTTCCGCGGACTGGACGCCGCGCGATCTCGTTACGCGCGCGCTCGATCTTGCCGACCTCGATGGTCCCGAGCCACAATACGGCTTTTACCCGGTCTTTGGTGCCTATGTCGATGCCGCAACCTACGTCGCCTGGCTCGGCGGTCGGCTGTTCGATGCCCAGGGAAAGCCGGCTTTCGCTGACCCGATTGTGGTCGAGGCCACGGCCCTCTATGTAACCTTGATTGCCGGGGCTGCACCCCCGGAGACGCTGCAACAGACTGGGGATCGCCTCTCCGGCGTCACCGTCATGTGGGGCGAGCGCCCGGGCCTCGTCCAATCCGGCCAGGCTGCAATGTGGATCGATGAGGTTCAGCACCATAGCGTAGCACCCCCACTCGAGTCCCCTTTGGCGTTGCCCCGCTTCCTGCCGGCGATGTGTCCTTCCCCACGACCTTGCGCGTGCTCTATATCAGTGCGAGCGCAGGAGATCCGGACGCCTCCTGGCAGTGGATCACGTTCCTCAGCACTCGGCCGCAGGCGGTACGCCTGCTCCCCGTGCGGCGCGACGTCGCCGCGAGCGACGCGTGGCGCGAGCACCCGGGGCAAGAGACCACTGACGCCTGGACGGAGATCCTGGCCCGCCCACAGGCACCGCAGCCGTCCTGGCATACGGACCCGGTCACGTACCGCGCCCTCTACTGGTTCGATGAGGCGCTGGCCCAGGTGTTCGCTGGCACATCTCCCGAAGATGCTCTTGCGGACGCACAGGATAAGGCGTCGGCCTTTGCCGCCTGCATGCAAGCGCACGCAGATGAGCAAGAGGCCTGGCGCACCTGCGCCCGCCAGGCCGATCCAGACTCTACGGTCGCAGAGTAGTACCCAGCCTCCTTGTCCTGGCTGCGACGGCAAAGGCTGCGCAACCTACGAATAGCTCAGGCAGGTTTCGCAATGTGCGACTAGTTGACGCGCAGTCTTTCGTATGATAGAATAGCATACGCTCGTCTCAGGAAGGAGTGCGATGTGGACGATACGTTGGTCGAGTTTGAACTGGGGCGTCAGGAATACGAAAAGCTGGAAGCCGCAGCTCGCGCGCGTCATCTGTCGGCAGAGGAATTGGCGCGTGATGCAGTGGTTGATTGGCTGGAACGGCAAGAGAAGCTCGATCTTGCCCGTGCGTTGATGCGGGAACTTGGACAGGGCCTGGGCCAAGGGAATGGTGCGAACGACATCGCCCGAAACCACGACGCCTACTTATACGGCTAGAAGTCACCGTGGATATCTTTGTGGACACTTGGGCCTGGTATGCGCTTGCCGATACAACTGATGCCGACCATGAGGCAGCTCGGTTAACCAATGAGCGCCTGCTGGCAGATGGTCACACTTTCCTGACGACCAACTTCGTGCTGGATGAGGCGGTCACGCTGATCCGGTATCACATCCACCACGCCGCAGCCGTGCGCTTCTGGCACACACTCCAGCAGCTTGTAGATGGGCACCTGCTCAAACTCGTTCGCGTATCAGACCATCAGGAGAGTGCAGCCTGGTCGATCTTTGAGCAGTACGATGATCAGCGTTTCTCATACACGGACTGCACCTCTTTCGCCGTCATGAGCGACCTCAAACTGACCCACGTTTTCACTGGCGATCGGCACTTTGCCATAATGGGGTATGTAGTCACGCCCTGAGTACGCTGATGCACGTCTCACTCGCGCACACGTACCCGCTCCCGTAGCAGCACGCGCTGGTTCTCCGGGTCGGCATCCACCCCGCTGACCTCGAGCCGCGTCGTATCTCCCGGTCTATACATCCCCACCTCGATCGTGTACACACCCGGCGGCGCATTTGCCGCCATGGGGATATGGTAGGCGTCCACCACCCATTCACCCGGCGTCCAGGCGCGCGTCGGGAACGTGCCCCCACGCGGCTGATTGTCCTGCCCCCCGCGCAGCCATCCCGTCTCGTCCAGCAGATGGGCAAACACGACATAGTCCGCGTCCTGGCGCGCCGCTGCCTGCCAGTACAACGTCAGGCGGACCTCCTCGCCGGGCGAGATCGTGACCTGATCTACCGCCTCTCCCATCTCATCCCGTACCACATACCCCAGCAGGTGGATATCGCCCTCAAAGTGGGTGTCCAGCGGGACGATCTCTTGCCGGTACTGCTGCGGCGTGTGATAGAGCAGGACCGGCACATCGCGCCAGGAGCGCTGCATCACCCGCTCGCAGTGCTCGTCCAGCCAGGCAAGTACCAGTCCCTCGCGATCCCACCCCCGCCCCGTGTCGGGCAAGAGCCAGATGCGGTTGGATCCGACCATCAAGTCCTGCAGCGCCGCGCGCGTGGCTTCTGGGCTCGGGTCATCTCCTGAAGGGAGGATCGAGAGCGCGGGCCCGGCATAGTAATACAGGACCGCCTGGTCTTGGAGGTTCGAGATCACGGCATCGCCCGGGGCGACGTGCTCGTTCACGAACGTCACGGCCCCTCGCCAATCGGGACTCTTGAAGTAGGCCGACGCGGTGTGATAGCGGGCCATCGCATAGCCGTTGAACCCGACGACGAACAGCACAGACACGCCCGATAGGAGACGGCGCCTCCAAGACACCGGGCGTGCGGCCAGCGCCGCCAAGCCCATTCCCCACAGCAGATCGTATGCCGGCGCGCTGGCGACGAGGTAGCGTTCGCGGTACAGCGGCCTCGAGCGTGAAAGCACAAAGACCAGCGCGAGCGGGACGACGATCAGCAGGCCGATCAGCCCGCTGCCGCGCCTGGAGCGGCGGACGGCTTGCCACGCCCCCCAGAGGAGCAGCCAGCCCATCACGGCAGCCAGGGCCAGCGCGCCCCATGGCTCGTACCAGTAGCCGATGCCAAAGGTGAGCAGGCTGTGCTGGACCATGCCCGCCAGCGAGAGTGCCTCCGCGCCTGGACCGTGCTCGCCCGTCACCACCGCCTGCGCGTACCACAGCCAGGGCACCAGCACGGCGCCGATCGTGCCAAAGGAGAGGATGCCCGGCCACCACTGGCGCGGCTGTCGCAGGCGGAGCGCAGCAAAGAATAGGGCGTGGGCCAGGATCACAAAAGCGCCAAAGTAGTGAGCATAGACGACGAGCGTGCCGCTGACCACGTACAGGGCCCACCAGCGCCATCCGCGGCCCTCACGTGGGGCGGACATCGCCCGCCAGAACACGTACGATGAAGCCAATGCCAGCGCGCCCAGCATGGTGTAGACGCGAATGTCCTGGGCGTGCATGATCCAGAAGGGATTAATCGTCATTAGCGCCGCTGCCCAGGCGCCGGGCCGCGGCCCGAGTAGGGCCTTTCCGAGCGCATAGACCAGGGCTACGCCCAAGACGCCCCACCACAGGGAAAAGGTACGCACTGCCAGCTCGCTGGTACCGGCTAGGCGCTGCCAAAAGTGCAGCAGCGTGTAAAAGAGCGGTGGGTGCCCCGAGACAGAGCGCGTGATCTCGATGATGCGCGCCACCGGTTCCTGCGCATAGATCACGCTCAAGGCCTCATCACCGCGCAGGCTCGGCCGCCCGATGTACAGCAGGCGCAGGGCAAAGGAGAGCGCCACGAGCGCAGTCACTGCCCAGGAAACGCGCTTGCTCACGTGTGTCTCATCCATCGGCAACCCAACCCGGCAGCCCCACGCACGCCTGCAAAACCACGCCGCTCACCGTGCCGCCCTCCGCCGCCGCCATAGCATCGCCAGCAGCACGAGCAGCAAAGTCACGCCCGAGATCAGCCCGCCCACGGTGACGCTAGTTGGGCGAAAGCGCAGCACGACCTCGTGCTGCCCTGCTTCTAGCGGCATGGCGCGCAGGCCATAGTCCGCTCGCAGCACGCTTCCTGGCTCTCCATCCACCCGCGCCCGCCAGCCAGGATAGTACCACTCCCCCAGCACCAGCCAGCCGGGAGCGGACAGGTCGGCCCGAACCACGATCTCTTCCGGCGCGTATCGGATCACGTCTACCTGCGGCGCCGCGTCCGCCCCCCCTGGCCCCGCCTCCACAGGCGCAGCCAGCAGCACCTCGGCTAGCGGGTCCCATTCCGTCGAGCCCAGGGTCTCAAGCGCCTCCAGGTCATCGACCTGGCGCGCTTGGTAGACAACCCACGCCCGCGCAAAGTCGAGATCGAGGCGGTGCAGGTAGGTCGTATTCTTTTCCCACTCTGGCCCCTGCATGGCGATCCGCGTCGCCGGGAAGGGGCCGGGCAGGTCGTGCTCCCATGTCGATATGTAGCGCACGTCGAACAACTGCCACATGCGCCACCTTGGCACGGCGTCGACCATCACCTTGTGTGCCTGCAGGCGCAGCGGGCTGGCACCGGCCATATCCTCCAGGCGCAGCCAGCAGCCTGCATTGCCGGGCAGCCCGAAATCGTTCACGATGCGAAACCGGCCCTCGTCCTCCAGCACAGGCCCCAGCCACGCGCCCTCGTAGATGCGCTGCGCCGCGCTGCCCGGAGCGAGGCTCACCGTCATGTTGGCGCTAAACAGATCGGCCACGACCAATCCCGTCGCCAGCAGCCCTCCCCACGGCCTGCGCCCGCCCAACCAGCGCGCCGCTGCCCATCCCGCCCAGCCCAACAGCGCCCAGCGCAGCAGCTTGCCCAACAGAGGGCTGCCCTCGCCGGTCAGGCCTGTGGCGCTCGCTGCACCCCACGCGGCCGCTGCGACCGTCGGAAGGAGGGCAAAGGATAGCAGCCCCACGCGCGCCCGCCGCGCCCAGCGTTCGCCCGTCTCAGCCGAGGACAGCCAGGCCCAGCCGTACCCGGCCAGCACGGCGAGCGAAAAACTGGCCAGGTAGATCGCCCGCTCCTGCGACCGAAACAGCCGGAAGCCCGGCACGAACCAGTAAAAGAGGCGGTACAGCAGGGCCTTGCCCCCCAGCGACAGCGCCGCGCTCACCAGCGCCAACCCAGCCCAGAACGTGACCTGGGCCGACCAGCGCCGCTTGCTACGCTCTGCTACCGCGCCCAGGCAGGCCACGCCCGCCAGCGCAAGCGGCAAGATCCCGACGTATGCCGGCGACCACTGGCTGTAGAGCCCCGGCAGGAGCGCCTGTGCCAGGTCACGCAGGGAAAAGCCGGCGGCGAGCGTCTCATACGGCAGGCTGGCCCGCACCGAGAGCCGCATGAACTCAAGCGACGGCAGCAGTTGCACCGCCGCCACGCCCACGCCGGCGCCTGCCCAGGCCGCGTGAGCTGCCACTGCCTGGCGCCACGGCAGCTTGGCCTGCCACGCGCGAAAGACGCCATAGGCCAGTGCCCCGTAAAAGACGTACATCGCCGACTGCGGATGCCCGGCAAGTAGCGCCACGCCCCACACGAGGCCGGCGCCTGCTATGGCCCCCCACCGCCGCCCGGCGAGCCCGACGTCGAGCAGGAGCAGGATCAGCGGCAACCAGACCTGCGTCTCCAGGATCGCCAACTGCTGCGGGGGATAACCGGTCAGGTACCCGCCAAATGCAAAGGTCAGGGCCGAGAGCAGCGCGGCCACGACCGATGGGTAGAGCCCGAATTGTGCCGTTAGGCGCCGCACGAAGGCATAGGTCAAGACCGCGCCGAGGGCGAAATGCGCGATCACCTCCACGATCAGCCACTGCGGTGCAAATGGTCCCGGCCCGCTGAGCAGCATGACCAGCAGGCTGGGCGGGTAGAACACTGCCGCCTGCACGTCGGCCAGGAAGGGGTGCCCGCCGTACGTATATGGGTTCCACAGCGGAAGCTGCCCAGCCCACAGGCGGTCGTGTTCGTATGCCGCAAAGGTATAGAACTGGTTGTAGAAATCCCCCGCTGGATACGACTGCCTGGCAGCCACATCGGGCGTGATCAGCGGCCAATGAAAGGCCAGCGTGGCGAGCAGCAGCAGCCCAACCGCGACCAGGTCAGGCCAGCGTCGACCCAGCCAGCGGATCACCGTTCTACCTCCACCGTGCCCAGGTCGATCGCATCGTTCGCCCATCGCGTGCCATCGACCCTGTAGGCCGGCAAGCGCCCACCGGCATCGTACAGGCCAACGACGACATGGTACGCTCCCGGCGACGCCGCCGGATCCACGGACACGGCATGCTCGTCCTCGATGACCTCGCCCTCGGCCCAGGCCCACACCGGGTAGCGCCCCCCGCGCGGCGCACCATCGCCGTACCCGTACACCTGACCGTCATCGTTCTCCAGGTGCACGAACACGCTATAGTCTCGCTTGGGCCGCGTGCCCACCGCCCAGGTCAGCGTGACCGGCAGCGATCCGCCGGCACGCACGCTGCCTGGCCACGCCGCCTCCACGAGCGCGATGCCTGCCTGGCTCTCGGCGGGCGGTTCGGCGCCCAGCCGGGCCACGACCTCCTTGTGCCCTACGCGCGGCCAGCGCGTGGGAAGGATCTTGATCCGCCCCACCGTCGCGACGTCGTCTCCCGGCGTCGGCAGGGCCTCGCCTGTGCCCCGGTCGTACATCGAGACATGCAGCCGGACCACCAGCGGCGCATCGGCGTCGGTCCCGACGCGCACGTACTGCCGCCCTGCCAGCAGTTGTCCTTCTGGCCACAGCGGCGAAGGCAGCGCCCCGGCGCCCATGTACGAGTCCTCTACCCCTACAAAGCTCCCGTTCGGATCGACCAGATGCAGCGCAACCATGACCTCCGACTGCGCGCCCGGCGAGCGCAGTGTCTCCCAGTACAGGCGCACCTTGAGCGCATCGCCAGGATGGACGAACGCCTGCTCGTACCCGATCCCTCGCAGCACGATCGTGTCGCCAAACGCGAGATCGAGGGGGATGGCACCCTCTGGCAGCGCATCGATCGGCGCCGGCTGCGCATAGGCCGGGGCGAGCCACAGCCAGGGCACGGCGCCTGACAGTGCCACCAGGCCCAAGCCGGCACCGACTGCTGCCGCGTCCCGCAGGCGCGGCAGGAACCAGGCCCGCAGCCCGGCAACAAAAAAGACCGAGAACGCAGCGAGCGCGGGATAGACCAGCCGCCCCTGTGTGCCGGGCGTGAGCGACGTCCAGCGCACTAACGCGACCAGCATCGCGCCCAGCCACAGCCCCAGCAGCCCGTAGGCCAGTGGGCGGTAAGCGGCACCCCATCCCGGCTCACGGTAGCGGAACGCGCTCCACGCGCCGCGCCACTGCCCGGTCGCCAGCCAGCGAGCCGCACCGATGCCAAGCCCACCCAGAGCCAGCGCCGTCAACAAGTCGAGGATATGGTAGATCGGGACCGGCATGGCGATCGAGAACCACCCAAACAGCCCCCAAAAGGAATAGCGCAGCGCACGGAACTCGCCCCACAGGTCCTGTCCAAAATCGTCGCGCCGCCCGACCATCGCCCACATCGCGCTCAATCCGGTGGGCTCGCCATAGAGCACCACGTTGCGCGCGTACCACCAACCGGCGATCGCGACCGCCGGCACGGCAACGGTCAGCCCGGCGCGCCACGCCGCGCGCGCCGAGCGCCGGTGCCAGGCCACCAACAGGACAGCAATCGCGGTCAGGCCTACTAGCGCCAGCGCGCTCAACTTGGAGAGCAAGGCCAGGCCCAGGACGACGCCCAAGGCTGCCCAGCGCCGCGTCGACGTAAGCCCGCTCACCTCACCCACCGTCTCAACGCGGAGCAGGCGCAAGAGCATATAGAGGGCCAACGTCCCCAGGAAAGTCATCGCATTGTCGTTGCTGACCGAGGCGGTCACGAACACGAACTGGGGGATAAAAGCCACCACACCCGCTGCCGCAAGCGGCAGCAGCGGCTTTCCAGGAAAGACGAGGCCGGCGATGCGCCACGCCAGCACGACAGTCATCGCGCCCAGGAGTAGCGACAGGCCGCGCAGGACATGCACTGCCAGCACCGCACCCTTCCAGGGATAGCTCTGCGTGGTCGGGTGGATGTACACGTTCTTGTTTCCCGGGTTGGTGGGGTCGCCGACGTTGGCCTGCGGGTTGGTCCACAGCAGGTCCTCTGCATGCGACAGGTCGATGCCACCCACCAGTAGCGCGCCCACCAGGTAGTACAGCGGCGGCTGGCTTCCCTCCTGCGCCCACGGCTCGTGTGTTCCTGCACGCTGGACCGGCAGCGCCCGCTGTTCGACGATGTGCACGACCACGAAAAAGTGATTGGATTCGTCCGGCGCCTCAAAGACGGGCACGACGACGCTGTAGATCGCTCCATAGATCAGGTAGCCGAACACGATACCGGCCAGCGCCCAGTGCTGCTGCCGCGCGTTCATGGCGCCCCTTGCCTCAGCTCTACGGGAGCAACGGTGATCGCCTGGCTACCGTCGTCAAAGGGGAGCACCTCTCCAGTGGCACTGTCATAGACCAGCACGTCCAGGCGACCGGGTCCGGTGGGCGCGTCCGGCGAAACCTGCAGATAGTGCACGTCGCGGATCGACCACCCCTTTTCCCACCAACTGGTCGGCTTTTTCCCCTCTCCGGGCAGGCCATCGTGCTGTGCCACCAGGGGCCCTGACGCCCCGGCAACACGCACCGAGACCGTCCGCTCTGCCTGCGGCGCGTCGAGCGCCTCCCAATAGAGGCTGATCTTCACCTCCTGCCCCGGCTGCAGCTCGATCGGCGCCCCCGATACCACCCGGTAGATCCCTTCCCGGTCAGCGGGCGCCACCTCGACACGCGCCAGGCGCATCGTCCCGTCGATGACACCGTCCACGGCAAAGGAGGGCAGCGGCGGCATTCTCTGCCGAAAGAGATAGATCCCGTCCGCTTCCAGCTCGATCACATACTGCGGATCGGCGACCATGTTGTCGATCTCTGCGTTGAGCTCGTCCGGGGTAAAGGGATAGGGGTTGGCGCAGCGGTCCAACAGGATGACGTCGAGGTTCTCTATGCCCAGGTCGACCCACGGATAGTGATAGACGTACTGCCGGTGTGCGAGGTGCGGCACGTAACGCGCCAGCGTACCCACGCTCGCCCCTTCCGGCACGGTGTTGATGATCTTGGCCGCCACGCGGTGGTGCGCCGTCACCTCGTACAGCCCGGGTTCGTACGTCCCACCCAGGGGGGCCGGGCTGTACAGCAGGTAGCCGGCAACCGCCGCCGCCAGCAGGAGACCGGTCGCCCACCGGGCCCACCGGACCGGCAGCCGGCCCAGGCCCACGCCAACGGCGGCAAAGAGCACGGGCAGGACGGTCGCCAGGTGCCAGGTCTCAAAGCGATAGAGGCGGGGCTCGTTGCTGAGCAGCAGGTAGCCCACCGTCGGCGCGCAGATCAGCGCCCACCCCGGCGCCAGGAAGGGCAGCACGAATCCCAGCGGCAACAAGGCGCGCAGCAGCGCGCGCCCCCGCTCGATCCCGAACACGTGCCGTACTAGGAGCAAGGGATCGCGCGCCAGGTTGGCCACGATCTCGCCGTACGAGTTGCCGAGAAAGTCGAAATAGTAGAGCTGAGGATAGACCTCGGGGTCGCTCTGCGGCCCGGCAAAGAGGGGGATGACCCACAAGCTGACGCCGACCACCCACACCGCACCGGCCAGCGCAGTCGGTACGCCCCACTTCCAGTCTCGCTCAAAGAGCAACAGGTACAGGCCGACCATGAGCACCACCAGGCCCACGTCCTCTTTAGCCAGCAAACCTAGCCCCAGTCCCACGGCCATGAGCCCGCGCCGCCGCGTATAGAGCGCATAGAGCGCCATCCCCAGGAACGGCATGGCCAGCACCACGCGGCGGAACTCGAACAGCGTGGTCTCGTGCACGGCCGGGTTCAGGTAAAAGGCGAGCAGGAACCAGGGAGCAAGGGCCGCGTGCTTGAGGCGGACGATCTTGTAGAGAAAGAACCCGCACACGGCGACGCTGACCGTCTGCGCCAGAAAGAGGACCCGCACGTCGTTCCAGACCAAGAAGAGCGGCGAAAGGAGCGCCATGAGCGGGGAAAAATGGTTGCCCAGGATCGACATCTCGCGGATCGAGGAGTACAGAAATCGCCCGTGGAGCGTGTTCCAGATCGCCTGGTCGAACCGCGCCAGGTCATAGGTGCGCGTGTTAAAGGAGGCATGCTTGCGAAACATCAGGAACGAGGTGCTGGCGACGAACAGGACCGCCAGCAGGATCGCCCCGTACGCCGTCCACCACGCCGCCATGCTGCGCCACGCCGCGCCGCTGCGCCTCGCCGTCACGCTATGCCCCGCCCTGTTCGCGCGCTCCATCTCTGCCTCGCTCGTCTCGCCCTACGGCCCAATGACCACTTGGCACAGCTCGAGCGTCGGGATCTCGCCCTCGAACGGCACACTCTCCCCGCTGAAGCTGTCATAGAGCAGCACGCTGAGGCTGCCGGGTCCCGCAAGAGCCTGCGGCGAGACGGTCAGGTAGTAAACGTCCCGGATCTGCCATTCCTCCTTCCACCAACTGGTGGGCTTTTTTCCTTGTCCCGGAAGGTTATCATAGACCGCGGCCAGCGCGCCCGAACTGTCACTGATCCGCACCGAGACCGTCCGTTCCGCACCGGGCGTAGCGATCGCCTCCCAGTACAGGCTTACCCGCACCTGCTGCCCCGGCTGCAGCGCCACCGGCTCCTGCGACGCAACGTGGTACACGCCATCCTTGTTGCCCGTCGCCACGTCGACGCGCTCTAGGCGCATCGTCCCATCGGCAACTGCATCGACGGGGAAAGAGGGCAGCGGCTGGCCGTCCTGGTGAAAGAGATAGATCCCGTCCGCCTCCCAGTCGATCGTGTACCGCGTATCGGCGATCATGTCGTCGATCTGGGCGTCCAGCTCCCAACGCAGCATAGGGTAGGGATGCAGGTGCCGGTCGAGCAAAAAGTACTCGATCTGTTCCGGCCCAATCGAGATCCACGGATAGAGGTAGATATCTTCGCGCTGCGAGAGGTGCGGCACGTACGGATCCTGCGTCGCCACGCGCGCCTCGCGCGGCACCTGTGCCACGGCCTGGGCGGCGAGGCGCTGGTGCGCGCCGACGCGAAACAGCTCGGGCGCGTACTGCCCTCCCAGCAGGCCATGGCCGTACCATATATAACCCGCGAGGGCACAGCCAACCAGCCCTCCTGTCGCCCAACGCGCCAGCCGTTCCGGCAGTCGCGTCAAGCTGGTGGCCACCGCCGCAAACAGCCCGGGCAGGATAGAGGCCATGTACCAGTCCTGCAGGTTGTGCATTCCCGGCATCGAGCTCATCAGCATATAGGAGGCCGAGGGCACGACGATCAACAGCCACTGGGGCGCCAGGAAGGGCAGGGCGAGCCCGACCGGAAAGAGGACCCGGCCGATCGCTGTTAGGCCCTCGCGGTCGAACATGCGCTGCGGAAAGATCCACGGCTGTCGCAGGGCCTGGCCAATGATCTCCTGGTAGCTGTCGCCCGAGAGGCCCAGGTAGTTGAGCTGGGGGTAGAGCGTCGTCGGGTCGTCCGGCGGGCGAAAGGCCGGGATCACCCACAGCGTCACGGCCACGCCCCATCCCAGGCCCAAGAGAGCAAAGGGCACGCCCCAGCGCACGTCGCGCTCAAAGACGAGCAGGTAGAAGCCCACCATCATCACGATCAGGGCAATGTCCTCTTTGCACAACAAGGCCAAGCCCAGGCCGAGTGCGGTGAGGGGGCGCCTGCGCGCGGCGAGCCCGTACAGCGCCAGCGCCAGGAACGGGACGGCCAACGTCACCCGGCGGAACTCATCCAGCGCCACCTCGTGCAGGGCCGGGTTGAGGAAAAAGGCCACGGTGAACCAGGTCGCCAGGTTCGGGCGCACGCGGCGCACGATCCGGTCGAGCATCAGGCCCGCTGCGGCCAGGCCCACCGTCTGTACCAGGAACAGGACGCGCACGTTGGGCCAGATCAGAAAGAGGGGGGAAAGAAGCGCCATGAACGGCGAAAAGTGGTTGCCCAGGATAGAAAAGCCCTGCAGTGTGGAAAAGAGGAACCGGCCGTGCAGCGTGTTCCAGATTGCCTGGTCAAACTTGCCCAGATCCAGGGCGCGGGTGTGAAACGCGTCGTGCTGGCGAACCATCAGCCCAAAGGTCACGACCAGGAAGGCAGCGGCCACTACCCAGGCCCCATGGTCGCTCCACCATGCGTACCCCCGGCGCCACGCCGTCATCCCGCCGCCCTGGCCCGCTCCAACGCCCCCCTCATCCGCTCCAGCGCCTCCTCCAGCACCGCGCGCGCGCAGGCAAAGTTGAGCCGTACGAACCCCTCGCCTCCCTGACCAAACCACGCGCCCTCGGTCAGCGCGACCCGCGCTTCCTCCAGAAAGAACGCGCCCGGCTTGCCCTCGATCCCGGCCGCACTGCAGTCGAGCCAGGCCAGGTACGTGCCCTCGGGCACGATCATCTCGATCTGGGGCAGCCTTTCCCGGATATAGTCGCGCAGGAAATCGCGGTTGCGCTCCAGGTAAAGCAGCACCCGCTCCAGCCACAGCCCCCCCTCGCTGTACGCCGCCAGCGCCGCCGCATAGCCAAACAGGTTGACGCCCGACACCAGCCCACCGTACGCGGCACGGTAGCGCTCGCGCAGCGCTGCATCCTGGATCACAGCAAAGGAGCACTTGAGCCCGGCCAGGTTATACGTCTTGCTCGGCGCCATGAGTGTGATCGTGTTGCGCGCCACTTTTGGATCGAGCGCGGCGATCGGGATATGCTTCTGCCCGCTGAACAGCACGTCGCAGTGGATCTCGTCCGAGCAGATCACCACGTCGTGCCGCAGGCAGATCTCGGCCATGCGTTCCAGCTCGCCGCGCTCGTACACCCGGCCGACGGGGTTGTGCGGGTTGCACAGAATAAAGAGCTGCGTCCGATCCGTCATCGCGGCCTCAAAGGCGTCGAAATCGACCTCGTACCGGTCGCCCGTGCGCTGCAGTTCGGCACACTGCAGGGAGCGGCCGGCGTTGCCGGGTGCCGAGAGAAAAGGGCCGTACACCGGCGGCTGCACGATCACTGCGTCGCCCGGTTCGCCAATCGCGTGACAGGCCAGGTTAAAGCCGACCACCACG
>Ga0307444_1000909_pt1 | contig 13144 bp, 12 predicted proteins | sample SalMarSW160340MG_FD_202145 | JGI IMG/M metagenome (GOLD analysis project Ga0307444, IMG submission 202145) | Salt marsh sediment microbial communities from the Plum Island Ecosystem LTER, Massachusetts, United States - SW1603-40 | ecosystem: Environmental > Aquatic > Marine > Intertidal zone >... | reverse complement strand
TTTTACGGGTCTTTAATTCTCTTTTGTATTCAATAGAGAAGCCTTTAGGATTTTGTCTATATTGTTTAAGAAGGCTAAGAAACCTTCTCTCTTTTATGCCCAAAATCTCCTGGATATACTTTCTTTCAATCTCCTTTTTTAAATACCTTTCAATCAGCTCTTTGACTTGATCATTTGTGAATTTTTTGTGTAATTGAGACATAATCCAAAACCTCCTTATTTGGTTTTAGATTATGTCTATAAGGTGAGAGGTCTTATGGAAATGATGTTATTTCCACACAACCAAGATTTTGCATAAATAGTTAAAACTAAATTTAAAACCAGCTATGCACTTTTAATTCTTAACTGACAAGCTGCTAAAAAAGTCTTGACAAAGCCGTCGCCTTAATATATGACCTCTTATAAAAGTTAATATATGCGTTAGCATATGAGCAAGCCACCCACCAGCAAAGATACCTTACATGTTAAAGCCTACCAAGAAATCAAAACTGAAACTATCTGCCTAAAGCCTAAACCTGGAGAAAAGATATCTGAAAATGAGATTGCAAAAGGTTTAAAGATAAGCAGAACTCCGGTTCGAGAAGCTTTATTAATCCTAGAAAATGAAAAGCTGGTTGAATGTGATGACAGGCTAGGGGTTGCGGTAAAGAAGCTAACCACAAAAGAAGTTGAGGAATACTTTCAACCAGAAAGGCTTTCGAAGCGTTCGCAGCACCTTTTGCTTCAAATAGATTGGTAGAGAAAAAAATATGGAAAGGAGGTGAGGAAAAGGTAAAGAGTCAAGAGAAGACAGAAGGGATTAGGTATGATAGTTGTTTTTGATTAGCATCTTAACATTTAACTAAGGAGGAGGGACATGAAAAGAAGAAATCTTATTCTTGTTGGCGCACTGATAATCAGTTTTGCCTTTGCCTTTAATGCATCCTTGGCATTGGCAAAGGATATGACAGTCGCGGATTTTAAGGCAGAGGCATTCAAAAATATTACCCAAATTTCACCAGTTGATGCCAAGGCTATGTTTGACAAGGGTGGGGTTGTATTCGTTGATGTCCGGGAGCCAGATGAGTTTAAGGCGGGACACATACCTGGCGCAAAGAGTATTCCGAGAGGAACCATTGAGTGGATGGTACCAAAGAAAATCAGTGATGACAAGAATGCATCAATTGTGGTGTATTGCGAGCATGGTTCTAGGGGTGCACTTGCAACTTATACCCTTGTTCAGATGGGTTATATAAATGTGAGAAATCTTGAAGGTGGCCGTGCGGCCTGGATGAAGGCAGGTTGCCCTGTGGAGTAGATGATAAGAGAATATTTTCTGAACATATATCAACTTTAAACCAGAAACAAGTATTATCCCAGATTTTTTAGCAGGCCAGCATGATGCCAGGTGATGAGCATCATGCTGGCCTAGAAAATTTGCTCAATGGCACCACGTTCAAATTCAAAATGGGGCGGAAGAAAGTATCTTTTCTATCAAGTTTCGTCAAACACACAGGAGAAGAGAGCATTTCTCTGCTCTCAGGGTTGCCTTTTTTACCTGATTCTCCCCTCGCTACTTAAAGCAATCGAAGTTAAGAAAAGATAAAAAGAGGTTTCATCGCCTATATGGGGTCTAAATATTGACTGTTTGTGGTTTCATGAATGAAGCGCATGAAGCCTCGCATGCCCAACCCACGTACTATTTAGACAAGGCGTTCAGAATAGTCTCAAAGATATTGATCAGGTGCTCGAGCCACTTTGGATAGTGGTACTTCTTCATAGCATACATTTCATAATATTTATGAAGCAATTACTTTGAATTATAGATGGATTTTAACAAGGAGGGATTTGAGACCTTCTAACTGCTCGATGGCATCAGCCTTGTACTACATCGTGTTTTTATTACAGCTGTAAACTTCAGCCATACGGCATTTGTACTTTTCTTTGAGTTCACTGTCAATGCGTTTGTGATAACTTTATTCTGGACACCGGTGGGGCCACCAGTAAGAGATCAAGGGCAAAGATGACAGGTGCAAAGGTCACGCCCATATTCTCGGTGATGACCTGGTGGGTGACTGGCGGCAGCTTCTAGAAGAAGTTCAGGCATGAGAAGGGGCAAGCTGTATGCGATACGGCAGTGTGAGACGAGTATTTTGATTGTGCTTCCTAAAGTATTGCCAAGATCAGCATGAATGCGACATCGGGTGACAGGCCCAGCTTCCTGACGGATATGCAGGCGACATTAAGAAAGATGAGTATGGAAAACACAAAATATAAGTCCAAAACATCCCATTCTCGGAGGTCTCCTCTTTCTTCTCAGCTAGGGCAAATGTTTCCCACAAGATCTCGATTGAATTATTAAAACAGAGGATAAGGGCATCAATGGGTCAAGCAGGTAAACTTTTGTTACGAAAAAGCTGGTAAGAAAAATCTTGACAAAGCCGTCGCATTAATATACGCCTTATTATAAAATTTAATATATTGAACAGCATATGACCAAACGAACTTCGAATAAAGATACTTTACGGGTTAAGGTTTATAAAGACATTAAGTCTAAAATCATCTGCTTGCAGCTTAAACCCGGAGAAAAAATATTCGAAACCGAGATTGCACAAGACTTGAAGATAAGCAGAACTCCAGTTCGAGAAGCCCTCTTGATCCTTGAAAATGAGAAGCTGGTCGAATGTGATGGGAGGCTAGGGTTTGTTGTAAGGAAGCTAAAAACAAAAGAGATTGAGGAATATTTTTCAATTAGAAAGGCTTTCGAAGCCTTTGCAGCACCCTTTATCATTGAAAGGATAACTGCCTCTGAAATTGAAGAACTGAAGAAGAATATCACAGAAGCACAAGATTATCTTAAGATAAATGATTTCAATAATATTGTCCGATGCGAAACAAAATTTCATGAAATTTTATGGGGGGCAACAAAATCAGAGATCTTCTTTCAGATCATTTCTGGGTTGAGCGATAAGTTTCAATGGATACGGGCAATAGCTTTAAGTGCTCAAGGTGCCTGCCGTGAGTCGATAGATGATCATAAAAAAATAATTACCCTCATAGAAAAAAAGGATTCTGATAAATTAAAAAGATTTATAGCGCTACATATCGAACATTCAAGAAAAAAATATGCTTTAACACAGGGACTCTATATGTAATGACCTTAAAGACAGGATCAAAGAATAGACATGACAGCAGGAAGCTCTAGCAATAACAGTCTTGCGTTTTAAGAATCCTTCTAGCTGGAATGTCAGGGTATCGCGTAGAATAATAAAAGTTTTCTATCGGGATAGCAATAAGTTATCTTTGTATCCAATGTTATAAAAGTCACTGAATTGCATGTGCTCAATCAGTGCATTTTATTAAAATATATGGAGGCAATTATACATGCTTTTTAGGTTTTCCTCTGGTGCATCATTGAAACAGGAAATTATACGAAATATCTTCTCTTCGATCGTACAATAGCGAGTCGAAGATGAATATTGCAAAAAACCTGGAACGATCCGCATTCTACTTTCCTGACCGGCCTGCCTTAGGCGAAGAGTCGTCCGAAACAAGCTATGCTCACCTCAACGAACGAGCCAATCGTGTGGCAACCGCACTCATCCAGATGGGCACTAAACCCGGCGACCACATCGGTCTTTGCGCACCAAATTCCGGTGATTGGATTGCCTTCTACTTCGGTGTGCTCAAGGCCGGCGCTGTGGCCGTGACCCTCTCCAGTATGCTTAAACACGACGAATTGTCTCTTTTGATCAACCATTGCCGGCCCAAAATCCTTTATACCTCTGATGAGAAACTGGATGACCTAACCGGATTCCTGGGGGCAGAATGGCTGGAAAAAGTGATCAGCCCCCAGGGCGACATGGATTTCGAACAACTGTCAAATATGGGATCCGGTTCATTTATGGCGATCGATCGAGACCGTTCTGACACAGCCGCTATTCTATATACAGGAGGGACGACAGGAACGCCGAAGGGGGTCATGCTCACGCACGAAAACATCAATACGGCCATACAGAATGTCATCTTTCATGAGCGATCAGGTGAAGAGGATAGGGCACTCCTTTTTTTGCCTCTCAACCACATCTTCGGCCAGATGCACATTATGAATGCCACCATATTGAGCGCAGGCTGCCTCGAGATGATACCCACCTTTGATATGGACCGCGTTTTGGATCTCATGGCAGATGGTCATGTGACCAAGCTCTTTGCCGTTCCCACCCTGTATGTTCGCCTTCTGTCCGTGAAAAGGCTCAAGGAGAAACTCGGGGCCGTGCGCTACTGTTTTTCGGCTGCGGCCAGCATGGCAGCAGAGGTGGTCCGCCAGTGGAAGGAGCAGACCGATCTGGCGATTTACGAGAGCTATGGTATGACCGAATCAGCCTCCATGCTCACCTATAATCACTACCACCGCCATGTCATTGGCTCAGTGGGGACAGCGGTGCCCGGTGTGGAAATTCAAATTAGAGATGAAAGTGGCAAACAAATGGACGCGGGAGAGAAGGGTGAAATTTGCATTAGAGCTCGCAACATTATGAAAGGCTATCTCAATAACCCCGAGGCCAACGAGACCGCTTTTTGGGGTGGGGAATGGTTCCGTTCCAGTGATGTCGGCCTTTTTGACGATGATGGCTATCTGTATATAGTAGACCGGCTTAAGGATATGATTATTACCGGCGGAGAAAACGTGTATTCCCGTGAGGTGGAAGAGGTCCTTTACACCAGGCAGGAAATTCAAGAATGTGCGGTTATAGGCCTCCCGGACCAAGAATGGGGTGAGCGGGTGACGGCCTTTATCATATTGAATTCCGGGGAACACTTGGATAAGGATACAGTACATGCCTATATGAAATCTCGTCTTGCGCCATTCAAGGTTCCCAAAGAGTACTTGACAGTAAACGATTTCCCCAGGAGCCCGACCGGAAAGATATTGAAACGAGAACTAAGAAAGCAATTTTTAGAGCAGCCATGAGATTCCTGTTGACTAAGGGCAGTAAATTTAGTAAGGACACAGAGGTTGATGAGCTTACATGAGCCTAAGGGGAAGCGGTTTTCAACTGGAATTAATTAAAAAGAGATGAGCATGGCACTGAGGAGGAGATCGCGATAGGTGGAAACTAGCAAAAAGGTTACACTACGGATTGACGAACTCTGGCTCAGTTTTGGTGGCGTCATAGCCCTTAACCGCGTGAGTATAGACGTCAGGGATAACGAGATACTGGCTATTATCGGACCAAATGGTGCCGGAAAGACCGCACTGCTCAACTGCATTAACGGCTTCTATAAACCGCAAGAGGGCGAGATATACTACAAGGGGCAGAAAATTACCCGAATGCGGCCGGATAAACTGGCTAAGCTCAGTATAGCGAGAACTTTTCAGAATATCGAGCTTTACACTGGTTTAAGCACGCAAGACAACCTCATGGCTGCCCGGCATGTTCTGATGAGGCAAAATTTCGTCACCAGTGCGCTCTATTTTGGCTGGACACTTCAGGAAGAGATCAAGCATCGTCGGACTGTCGAGGAAATTATCGACTTCTTGGAAATGGCACCTATGAGAAAGAGGGTGGTTGGCGTTCTACCTTATGGCATGAGAAAAAGGGTTGAGCTGGGAAGAGCATTAGCGCTTGAGCCGAAAGTACTGTTGCTCGACGAGCCGATGGCAGGTATGAATCTGGAAGAGAAGGAGGACATCGCCCGCTTCATCCTTGACATATTTGAAGGTCAGGGAGCCACCTATCCTGACACACCCGTTCTGCGAGATGGGATTCGCAGCATCATCTTAGTCGAACATGATATGGGTGTGGTGATGGATATTGCAGACAGGATTGTTGTGCTGGATTTTGGTCGCAAGATTGCCGAAGGGACCCCACAAGAGATCAGTACCAATCCCGAGGTCATAAGGGCCTACCTAGGAAAAGGAAAATAAGGGTCTGGAAAAATGTTGCAAGTAAACAATATTGAAGTTGTATATATGAATGTCATTCAGGTGTTGCGAGGCGTGTCACTTAAGGTAGATGACGGCCAAATCATTGCCCTGCTGGGAGCAAATGGTGCGGGCAAGACAACTACACTAAAGGCCGTGTCAGGGATGTTAAGGACGGAAGAGGGAGAGGTGAGCGACGGGAGCATTGAATTTGACGGCAAGAGAATAGATCGGTATGGTCCCGAAGAGATTGCTAACTTAGGCATCAGCCAAGCTATGGAAGGGCGAAGGGTTCTCGAGCACCTCAGTGTTGAAGAGAATCTATTGCTCGGTGCCTACTGCCGTAAAGACCGGGCTGGAGTTAAGAAGGATATAGAAATAACTCTTGACTGGTTTCCAAAGATCAAACGACTTCGCCGTCAGACAAGCGGCTATCTCTCGGGAGGGGAACAGCAAATGTTAGTGATAGGGCGAGCACTCATGGCGCGTCCTAAACTGATGCTTCTGGATGAGCCCTCACTGGGGCTTGCCCCTTTGCTAGTGGAAGAAATATATGAGATTATTAAAGGAATTAATGCCGAGCAAAGGATGACGATACTGTTAGTAGAGCAAAATGCCAGAGCTGCCTTGGGTATCGCAGATTATGGTTATGTAATGGAGAATGGCAGGGTAGTTCTGGAAGGTCCGGCCGAGAAAATGAAGGATAATAAGAATATTCAGGAGTTCTATATGGGGCTCTCAACCGCTGGTTCCAAGAAGAGCTATCGGGATGTCAAACACTATCGGCGAAAAAAAAGATGGCTTGCCTGAAAAAAATAAAAGGGTATGGGAGATGACTACCGGCACAGCATCAGTCTACAGTGAAAAGGGTGATACCTGGCCAAAGATACTGAAGTATAACTATGAAAAATACGGTAATAACCATAAAGCCATGCGATACAAATTCTTCGGTATATGGCAACCTTATACCTGGAAAGACTACTATCTAAATGTCAAACACCTGGCACTTGGCCTGCTATCTATCGGGTTTGAACCTGGAGACAGGGTCTTGATTATCGGGGATAATGCCCCCCAATGGTACTATGCTGAGCTTGCTGCCCAGGCAAACCATGGAGTTTCAGTGGGGGCGTATTCAGATCTAACCCCAAAAGAGATTCAATACATTGCCGAAAAATGCGAGGCACGATTTGCTATCGTTGAAGATCAAGAGCAGATTGACAAACTTATCCAAATAAAGGATGAACTTCCCCTTCTCAAGAAAATTATTTATTGGAATTATAAAGGATTAGCCCATTACAGTGACTCTCTGTTAATGGGATTCAGGGAGATCCTGCGATTAGGAGAAAAATATGAGGAGGAACACCCTGGAGTCTTTGAAAAGAATGTGGATACCGGCAAGCCTGATGATGTTTGTGCAATCGTTTATACATCTGGAGCTACCGGAGTTGCGCCCAAGGGAGCAATCCATACATACCAGACATTAAGCACTGGTGCCGATTATCTACTCCGGCTCGACCCGTGGTCTGACAAGGATAATGTTGTCCCCTATCTGCCACCCGTCTGGATAACCGAGCAATGGTTTGGAATCGGCTGCCACCTCTTATCGGGGAGCATCCTGAATTTTTCTGAAGCTTCAGAAACGCAACAGCGTGATACAAAGGAAATACGACCCGATATCGTATTTTACGGGGCTCGCCTATGGCAGAATCAGGCAGCTGACGTTCAGGCATGGATTAATGACGCCAGTGCTGTTAAGAGGTTCGCCTTCCGGCTGCTCATGCCAATTGGCCATAAGATGGCTGAGTTACGGTATAGAAAGCAAAAGCCAACTTTGCGCTTGAAGATGCTCTATCTCTTTTCCGATCTGTCCCTCTTCAGACCTCTCAGAAAAAGCCTCGGTTTGTCAAATGCCAGAATCTGTTATACCACCGGGGGGGTGCTTAGCCCAGACGCCTTTCGGTTCTATCATGCCCTCAGTCTTCCTCTCAAAAGCCTGTATGGAACAACCGAGGGTGGAGCTCTCACCGGCGCCAAGAACAATGACATCAGTTTAGAGACGGTCGGTCCTCCTCACGAGGGAACAGAGGTGAAAGTAACCGATGAGGGGGAACTCATATATCGGCAGCCTGGTATTTTCCTCGGCTACTATAAGGACCCGGAAAAGACGGCCGCAGTTCTTAAAGATGGATGGTTTTACAGCGGAGACAAGGGATTCGTAAGGGAGGATGGGCATGTTGTATTTGTAGATAGGCTCCAGGACTTAGTTGAGCTGGACAATGGGGATACTCTGGCACCCCAGAATATAGAAAGCCAGCTCAGGTTCAGTCCCTACATAAAGGACGCCTGGGTACTGGCTGGCCCACAAGGAGCCTATGTCTCGGCCATCATCGTCATTAACTACAATCCTGTTTCCAGATGGGCCGGACAAAGGAGGGTGGCTTACTCTACCTTTGCCGACCTTTCCCAAAAACCGGAGGTTCATGAGCTGGTGAGGCAAGATATCGACAGAGTCAACCGCACATTGCCCCTGGTCTTTAGGGTAAGGAAATACGTTAATCTCCATAAGGAATTCGACCCAGACGAGCGGGAATTAACCAGAACCAGGGAGTTAAGAAGAGCATTCCTGGAGCAACGCTACCGCAGGCTTATTGACGCTATTTACAGTGAGAAGACTGTAGTGCCCATAGAAGCCCAAGTCACCGATGGGGATGGCCAGAGTGGAACAATAAAGACTACTCTTAACATCAAGTCTGTTCAAGGGGATGCCTGATGACCTTCTTTCTACAATTAGTAGTAACGGGCCTTGCCCAAGGCATGGTCTATGCCCTGATCGCAATCGGCTTTGTGATCATTCTTAAATGTTCTGAGGTATTTAACATTGCCCAGGGACACTTTGTTCTGATCGGTGGGTACCTGGGCTATACCTTTTTGGTGCCGTTCGGCCTACCGATATGGGTCGCCCTCGGAATGGCGATAGCCACGGCAATCGCCATGGGTTTAATCATAGAGCGCCTTATCCTCCGCCCTCTATTGGGTGAGCCGGTCCTGGCCGTCATCATGGCGACCATAGCCCTCTCCACCATACTGGGAGGGCTGGCAACCTTACTGTGGGGCGGCGAATACAAGCCGTATCATGGATTACTGCCGAGTATATCTCTGAAGATAGGTACGGTATCCTTACCCTCGGAATCTTTGATTGGGCTCATCGTATCTGTTATCTGTGTGGCGCTCCTTATACTTCTCTTTCGTTATACCAAGATCGGGTTGGCCATGAGGGCCACTGCCGAGGATCTACAAGTAGTTCAAAGTCTCGGCATCAGGGCAACCACCGTCTACGCCGTCTCATGGATCATTGCTTGTGTCGTCGGTGTAATCGGCGGCATCCTGGTGGGAGGCGTATCCGGCGCGCACATTGAGCTCGCCAATATCGGCATCAAGGCATTCGCCGTCGTCCTGCTGGGAGGGGTAAACTCGGTCGGCGGGGCCATTCTAGCCGGAATCATACTGGGAATGCTGGAAAACGTCGCTGCCGGGTACCTGGACCCTCTCCTTCCCGGGGGTGGACTGGCCGAGGTATTCCCCTTTATTGTTATGATCATCGTGCTCATCTTCAGACCTTACGGGCTCTTTGGCCTGGTCAGGATAGAGAGGATTTAATAAATGGGTTTACGCACAGGAACCTTTCATGAAAATTATGCGCAGGACATGGCTATCTTTCCCACCAAGCTGCACTGGGGATTCCTATTGGTCTTCCTCATCATTCTCTTCGCTTGCCCACTGTTTTTCAGTGACAGGATACTGACCTTACTGACCATGATGGGTATTGCCGTTATCAGCGTCCACGGGCTCAATATTCTTACCGGATTTTGCGATCAAATCTCCATCGGGCATGCGGGCTTTATGGCAGTCGGCGGGTATACCTCGGCTATTTTGTGTGCCAAGCTTGGCCTGCCGTTCTGGGCGGCCCTCCCCTGCGGCGCCCTGGCTGCGGGGATAGCAGGCCTGATCTTCGGCCTCCCGTCTTTAAAGATCAAGGGTTTCTACCTCATTATGGCGACCATAGCGGCTCACTTTATTATCATCTGGACCATCATCCAACTCCGCGGCGTCACCGGGGGGGTTGATGGCTTAAGCGTGCCCAGCCCTGCGATAGGGGGTCTCATGCTTGGTTCCAAGACCAACTATTTCTACCTGGTGATGATCATTACCTGTGTGGCTACCCTCCTGGCTAAAAACATCGTGCGGACCAGGGCGGGGAGGGCCTTCATCGCCATCCGGGACAATGACCTGGCGGCTGAGGTCATGGGGATCAGTCTGTGGAGTTATAAGCTACAGGCATTCTTTATCGGCTGCGTCTATGCCGGTGTGGCCGGGTCACTGCTCATTCACTATTTTAGTTTCGCCAGTACGGATCAATTTCCCTTTTTTGATTCGGTCTGGTATCTGGGGATGTTAATCGTGGGGGGTATGGGCAGTACGACAGGGGCTATTTTTGGTGCCGTTGCCCTCAGACTGCTGGATGAGGTGGTTACCATGGCGGGCCCTGTTCTATCCGCAGCCGTTGCTCCCCAGGCAGCCGCCTCGCTGGCCCTCATCTCCCACGGATTGATAATCATCATCTTCCTCATTTTTGAACCTCGGGGTCTTTATCACCGATGGGAGATGATTAAAACCTACTTTAGGCTTTGGCCTTTCTCACATCAAGAATGAGAGTGAAAGGGGGTGATTAAATTCAACAGGATGTCTAACTCCTGGTGTAAATTAAATCATAAACCTAAACCAAAAAGGAGGAGAAAAATGGCTAAAATAAGATGGATGTTGGCAGCTGGCGCGATTATGGTAATGGTGGCAACATTATTATTACCTGTGAGCGCCCATGCCGAGAAAGTACTCTATATCGGTGGCACCCAATCGCTCACCGGGCCCTTTGCCGAGGATTCAGCAGCAGTTCTGCTGGCCGTTCAGGACTATGCCAAATATGTCAATAAGACCAAACAAATGGCCCCGTGGCGCGAAGAGAAATGGCCCGCCGATATAACACTGGAGGTGATGTGGCGGGATGATGAGCTCAAACCGTCCAAGGCGATGCCCATCTACGAAGAGCTCAAGGCCAAGGGGATGCTGGTCGCCAGGATATCGGGGTCGCCCATAGCGCTGGCGCTCAAAGACAGAATGTTTAAGGACCACATGGGGGGCACGAGCATGGCCACCGGAGCTTACTACCTGTCGCCGCCTCAAAGCTGCTTTACCTATTACCCTATTTATACTGATGCCTGTGCCGCCATCGCCGACTGGTTCAAAGATAACTGGAAGGAAAAGAGAAAACCACGAGTTGCCTACCTAACCGCCGGAAATGCCATGGGGAGGTCGATCGAGATACCTGAGATGAAGGCGTATCTCGAGAAGATCGGCTATGAGTTTGTGGGCACCCAGTATGTGCCCCTCGTGGCTACCTCGCCGCCGACCACCCAGCTTACCTGGCTAAAACGAAAGGGTGTTGATCTTGCCCTGGGCGTTATGATCAACGCTGGCGCACAACCCACGGTAAAGGAGATGGTCAGGCTGGGCATGGGCCCCCATCTGGACTATAAGATGATATTTGGCACTGCCTCACCAGGTCACGCTGCTTTACTTGCTCCGGCCATGGGTGAGCTGGGCGACGGGTATGTCTGCGCCGGTAGCTTCCCCCCCATGGATGACCTCTCCGTCGAGGGGGTAAAGTTTATGCACAAAATGCAGGAGATGGCTCACCCCGGCAAATATAATGGCAATATCATGTATGCTGGGGGTTTCCTGGAGGGCATGATCCAGGTTGAGGCGTTACGGCTGGCCATGAAAAAGGTGCCTTTTGAGAAGCTCACGCGGAAAGACGTACTGGAGAAAGGCTTTTACATGATTAAAAACCTTCCCACCGGCGACGTCAGCAGTACACCGATAACCTATGCTAAGGGCGATATCGAGGCTGTTGATGAGGTGCGTATCGACCAGGTGCAAAAGGGTAAGGTGGTAAAAGTGGGTAGCTACCCATTGCGCCATATCTATACCAAAAAATAGGCATAACGATTATTTCCGGGGGCTCTGTGCATCGCGCCCCCGGAAACTCGCATCTAATGTACTTACATTAAGGCGAGGAGCTTGGCATAGAACACAAAGATCGATTTTTAAACGACAATATATAAAAGTGACAATTCGTGACGGAGAGAGGATGTTACGATGAATTATGATGATTTTCTTGAACTTGTTAAGGACAGGAGAAGCTTCCGCAGGTTTAAATCAGATCCGGTGCCAAAAGAAACTCTGGAAAAGGTGCTTGAAGCAGCTAGACTTCCACCTTCTGCAGGGAACTCACAGCCATGGGAGTTTGTGGTAGTTCAAGATGTTGCAAAAAAAAGGAGTATAACGAAGAGCATTACATCAGGACGTAAAAAATTACGAGAAGCCGACCCAAATATATATTGGCCGGTAGCGGTCCAACCTCATTTATTTACTGCCCCGGTCCTCATAATAGTCTGTGGTGATCGACGGCTGGAAGCGACATACCCTGCTCATCTCGGAGGGGAAATTCTCTTACGTCAGAGTTTGGCTGTTTCCATTTACACTCTACAACTAGCCGCAGCAACCTTCGGCTTGGCCACAGCCTGGGGTACAATGCAGACTGAGTCGCGGGAAACACAAATCAGGCAGTTGCTAGGGATTCCTGATGTATATACCGTTGACCATATTGTACCACTAGGCTACCCTGATGAGGAAAAGGAAAAAAGAGATAAGACACTTCGTCCGGTAAGGGAGAGGGCTTCCTTACGGAGAGAGCTGGACGAAATTGTTCATTATGAACGTTACGATATGAAAAAATTCAGATCAGATGAAAAGATAAACGAGTTCATCTGGAGCAAAACTGTAACCAGGATTCCCCCTGTTAAGTAATGGTTTTTGCCCATTTTATAGCCGTGACCAAAATCCTCGTTGTCTTGCCTGACTGGGCGGGAAGCCTGAACATCCTACCTACTTGAACCTATACGCCATACATAATTGGCATTGTCCCTGGACCAAATGATGTTTGTCTGTGGGCAGTAACTTTATGTCAGAGCGTTGCCAGTTTTCACATTAAATGCAGGAGGTTAAAATGACTCTCAGTAAGAAAGATTTAGCAATATTGGACAAATTTGACTTTGACGTACGACCCATAGGCGTTAAATTCTTAGTCAAGCGACCAGACACGGTCGAGAGGCTAAGCGAAAA
>Ga0307444_1000908_pt1 | contig 13153 bp, 16 predicted proteins | sample SalMarSW160340MG_FD_202145 | JGI IMG/M metagenome (GOLD analysis project Ga0307444, IMG submission 202145) | Salt marsh sediment microbial communities from the Plum Island Ecosystem LTER, Massachusetts, United States - SW1603-40 | ecosystem: Environmental > Aquatic > Marine > Intertidal zone >... | reverse complement strand
TGACCTCATGGTTCGTTGGCGTTGCACCCATCGACAACCCCCGGTACGTGGTGGTCATCATGGTCGACGAGGGAGGCGGCGGGAGTCAGGTGGCTGCGCCGGCCGCTCGCTACATCCTTCAGTATCTCCTCGGCCAGGAACCGACGGCGATTTCCGCCGGTGACAGGACGGAGTACTGATGGAGGCCGAACCGGCCGTCGTCGGTGACCGACCGCGACCCGGACCGGACGTGATCTTGTTCGTAGCCATGATCCTCCTGTCCGGCCTTGGCATCCTGATGGTGTACACGGCCTCGCAGGCGACACTCGCCGCGCAGGGACTCGATCCAACGACGGCGATGGTCAAACAGGCCGTGTTTGCTGTTGTCGGGCTCGTGCTGTTCCTCGTTGGCTCACTGATCGATTACCGAGACTTGGCCGGCTGGTCGGTCATCATCTACGTGGTGACGCTCGGGGTGCTGGGTTTCGTGCTCACCACGCCGGAACATGCCGGCGCCAACCGCTGGATTCCGCTCGGTCCGTTTCAGTTCCAGCCTTCCGAATTCGCCAAGCTCGCGATGATCGTCGCGCTCGCGGCGCTCCTCGCCACGTCGAGAGAAGAAGGTATGCGCTGGAGGCGCCTCGGTATCGCAATCGGCGCGCTCGTCGTTCCCGCGATACTCATCAGCCTCCAGCCCGACCTCGGAACCATGCTGGTGTTCGCCTTCATGGCGCTCGCCATGCTGTTCGTGTCCGGCACCACGTTGCGGCAACTGCTCGTGCTCATCATCGGTGCCGGATCGGGGATCGTGGTCGTGTGGAGGCTCGATCTCCTGAAGGACTACCAGGTCCTGCGCATCCAGAGCTTCCTCGATCCTTCGGCGGACCTCCTCGGCGCAGGTTTCCACCTCGACAGGAGTATCACGGCGATCGGGAGCGGGGGCCTGTTCGGTAGAGGTCTCCTTGGCGGACCGCTCACCAATCTGAGTTTCGTCCCCGTCCAGTCGTCCGACTTCATCTTCACCGCCGTCGGAGAACAGCTTGGGCTCGTAGGAGGTGCCCTCGTCCTGGTGATCTACGGAGTTCTGCTCTGGCGCCTCCTTGTCATCGCCCGCAACTCGAGGGACCGATTCGGAAGGCTGCTAACGGTCGGTGTGGCTTCGATGCTCGCGTTCCAGGTGTTCGTGAACGTCGGGATGACCATGGGCATCATGCCGGTGACGGGCCTGCCGTTGCCGCTGATGAGCGCTGGGGGTTCGTCGTTTCTGGTGACCGCTCTTTCGTTGGGTGTCGCCAACTCGGTGTGGCTCCGACGCACGCCTGTCCCGGGGGAGTCTTTCAACGCCTAGGCGGGCTCCGCCGGCCGTTTTCGGTTTTCGGTTCTCGGCCTTCGGTAGGAGTGCTCGTCCTGTGGCCTCGCCATGTTTCAGGCAGCGCTTTCACCGATGACTGAATACTGAAGACTGAAGCCTGAGAGGTAGCGAGCCGCTTCCTGCTCGCTGCCGTTGTCCGTTGCAGGTTCTCGGTGGTCGGCTCGCCCCGTGGTTTTGTGACGCTGCAGGTTGCGTTCTTACTGATGACTGAAGACTGAAGACTGAGAGGTGGCGAGCCCTTCAGGCTCGCTACCCTCTCCTTTATGTATCGACGAGGCGATCGTGGGTGGGTCGAGGTTATCTCAGGCCCTATGTTTTCGGGCAAGAGCGAGGAGCTGATCCGGCGGGTCACGAGATCGAAGATCGCGAGGATCCCCGTGCAAGTGTTCAAACCCGTGATCGACACTCGCTACGCCGGCGCCGAAGTGGTGTCGCACTCGTCGCTCTCGGTCGATGCAACTCCTGTATCCGACCCGGCCACGATGCTGGACATGATCGAGGAGCCGACGGTTGTGGTGGGGATCGACGAGGGTCAGTTCTTCGACGAGTCCCTCATCGACGTCACCGGGTTTCTGGCGAGATCGGGACGGCAGGTGATCGTTGCGGGCCTCGATCTCGACTACTTGGGAAGACCGTTCCCCCCGATTCCGACACTCGCTGCGAACTCCGAGTATGTGACCAAGATGCTGGCCGTGTGTCATCGCTGTGGCGCCCCGGCGGGGTACACCCAGCGCATCATCAAGTCTGACGAGTTGGTCGTGTTGGGGGCGATCGACGCGTACGAGGCGCGATGTCGCTTGTGCTTCAACCCGTCCGAACCTGAGCAGACTCGACTCAACATGGACTGACGCCTCGCACGGGTTCTGCTACTGTGTGATGGCGGCCACCCCATGCGGTGGCCCGTGTCTCGTGAATTCGGAGCGGATCCGTATGACGTCGTTCTCATTGGGCATTCCCTCAGTCCCATGGTCTTCACGCGACACAGAGGCGGGTGGGGCCGCCACTACTGCGAAGGAGTCACATGTCCTTGTTTCGTCGAAAGACCGAGGTTGTCAGACGGGGCACCTCGACGGGTTCGATAGAAGAGCGCACCACTAAGCGCGTCGGAGGAAGAAAGGTAGAGGTTCGCCGGGTCAAGCAGCCCGCCGAGTCTGTCGCGCAGCGGGAGAGACGGCGCTCGAAGACGCAGAAGACGCAGAAGCGACGTCCCGGACCGCGTCCGGAACTCGAGGAGATCATCCTCCCGCCGGAGACTGAGCGTAAGCAGATGCTCGTACGGGTTCTTCCTCATCAGACGCAGATCGTGGTGCTCGAGGGTGCCGTTCTCGTCGAACACTACGTGGCCCGGTCGGAGAACAAGTCGCTCGTCGGTTCCGTCTATCTCGGCAAGACGCGCAGTGTCCTCCCCGGCATGGAGGCGTCCTTCGTCGATTTCGGCGCATCGAAGAACGGCGTGCTCTACGTGGGGGACCTTCAAAGAGACCCGGCGCGGAAAGGCAAGGTCAAGATCGAAGATGTGCTCGCCAAAGGCGACGAGGTGCTGGTGCAGGTCGTCAAGGACGCGATGGGGCACAAAGGGGCCCGCCTGACGAATCAGATCTCAATCGCCGGCCGATACCTCGTGTTCGTTCCTGACTCCGACGCGCACGGTATCTCCCGACGACTGCCAGAGGAGGAACGGAACCGCCTTCGCAGCATCGTCAGGGACATCGGGCCTCAGGGTGCGGGGGTGATCGTTCGTACCGCAGCCAAGGGTGCAACCCGGGCACAGCTGCGGGCGGATCTCGCCAGGCTCATCGAGATGTGGGAAGAGATCAAGATCGAGGCGGCCAAGGGCGGTGGACCCCGGCTCATTCACGAAGAACCTCCTCTGCTCCTCAGGGTGATCAGGGAGCACTTCACCCCTGAGTTCCGGCGCCTCCTGATCGACGATGCTGACGCCAAGGATCAGGTCGAACGGTATCTCAACGAGACTGAGTCGGATCTCGTCTCCAGGGTGCACCTCTACAAGGACGAGATGCCACTGTTCGAGCGGTTTCACGTCGAGGATCAGCTTCGCAAGGCGCTCGACCGGAAGGTGTGGCTTCCTTCAGGTGGCCACCTCGTCATCGATCGCACGGAGGCGCTCACCGTCATCGACATCAACACGGGGCGTTTCGTGGGCTCGTCGAGCCTCGAAGAGACCGTGTTGCAGAACAACCTCGAGGCCGCCGAGGAGATCGGCAGGCAGCTCCGGCTCAGGGACATCGGCGGCATCATCGTCATGGACTTCATCGACATGGAGATAGCGGAGAATCAGCGGGCCGTCCTGCGGAGGCTCAGAGAGACGTTGGCCAAGGACAAGACGAGAACGCAAGTATTCGATGTGTCGAATCTGGGTCTCATCGAAATGACCCGCAAGAACGTCTCCGAAGGGCTCGTGGAGTCCTTCTCCGATGTGTGCTCGTGCTGCGGGGGCCGGGGTGTCATTCTCCACGAAGAGGCCGCCACGATCGGCCTTCCGTTGGATGTCGAGGATTGGCAAGACGGCGGAAACGAGTAGAATCGCACGGCTTACAACGGGGAACAGTCATGTATGCAATCATCCGGGTCGGCGGGAAGCAGGCGAAAGTCAGCCCCGGCGACATCATCGATGTGGAGAGGATCAAGCGCAGCGGCGACAAGGTCAGCTATGTGCCGCTGATGGTCGTCGACGAGTCGGGGACGTCGATCACTGATCGGTCGAAACTGTCCGAGATGCTGGTCAGCGCCAAAGTATTGGGGGAGTCACGAGGCCCGAAGGTCGACATCTTCAAGTACAAGAACAAGTCTGGGTACCGGCGCCGCCAGGGCCACCGTCAGACCTACACGACGATCGAGATCACCGGCATCGAAGTGCCGAAGAAGAAGGCAGCTCCGAAGAAGTCGGCGGACGCGGAGGAGAACTGAGATGTCGAAGACGAAAGCAGGCGGGTCATCCAAGAACGGTCGCGACTCGGCTGCACAGCGACTCGGCCCCAAGGTGTTCGACGGGCAGCTGGTCTCGGCTGGATCCATCATCGTCCGACAGCGAGGAACCCGCATTCATCCGGGGCTGAACGTCGGTGTGGGTAGCGACGACACCCTTTTCGCAAGAGCGGACGGGACTGTCAAGTACGCACGGCGGAACGGACGAAGGCTGGTCGACGTCCTCACGGACTGAGCGTGTTCTACGACACGGTCAGAATCCACGTCAAAGCCGGTGATGGGGGAGCGGGCGTCGTCAGTTTCGAGAAGCGACGTGGCAAGCCGCGCGGCCGTGCCGTCGGCGGTTCCGGTGGGTCCGGTGGCGACGTCACACTGAGAGCCGACGAATCGGTCGCCACGCTGCTCACCTACCGCCGCAACCCACATCACCGTGCCGGGAGCGGCACACACGGCCAGGGGGACCTCCGGGCGGGCAGGCGTGGAGACGACTTGGTGCTTCATGTTCCCTGCGGTACCACGGTCAGAGACGAGGAGGGGACCATGCTCGCCGATCTCGTCGCTGACGGCCAACAGGTCGTCGTGCTGGAGGGCGGCAGGGGTGGCCGCGGGAACGCCGCCCTCGTCGACGCCGCGCACCGCTATCCGACGTATTGCGAGCAAGGCGAGTTCGGGCAGGAGCAGTGGCTCGAACTCGAGATGAAGCTCGTTGCCGACGCGGCGCTCGTCGGCTTCCCGAACGCCGGCAAGAGCACCCTGATTGCAGCCGTGTCGGCGGCCCGGCCGAAGATCGCCGACTACCCGTTCACGACGCTTCAGCCGAACCTGGGGGTTGTGTCGATCGACGGACGGGAGTTCGTGCTGGCCGACATACCCGGGCTGATCGAAGGCGCGTCTGAAGGGAGAGGTCTGGGCCATGAGTTCCTGCGGCACGTGGAACGGGCTCGGGTACTCCTCCTGTTGCTCGATCCTTCGACCCTGCAGCCGCTACCTGCCGAGCGACAGCTCAACGTGCTCGTGGGGGAGTTGGAGCAGTACTCGCCCGACCTCGCCGCGCGTCCCCGGCTCGTCGCTCTCAACAAGACGGATCTTGTGCCCGACTCGGACGTCGCAGAGGGGTGGTTTCCGATCTCTGCAGTAACGGGCGCCGGAGTGCCGGCGTTGCTTCATGCGATCGCCGACGAAGTCGACAAGGCGAAGCGCGTGCCGGACGGCAGGGAGGGCTACATCCTCCACCGTCCGCTTGGCACCGGATTCAGCATCCGTCGGGAGACCGGCGGGTGGGTGATCGAAGGACGGGACGCCGAGCGGGCGGTCGCGTTCCATGACCTGACGATCCCGGAGGCGGCGGATCTGGCAGCGAGGCGCCTTCGACGGATGGGAGTCGACGATGCCTTGCGGGAGGCCGGAGCACAACCAGGCGACGATGTGCGCATCGGAGACCTCGTCTTTCAGTTCACAGCTGACAGCTAACAGCGGACAGCCTTCAGCATGCGACCGCATTCGCTGCGAGACCGCAGGGCGTGGTTCTCACCGGCAACTGAGAATTGAGAACCGCGAGCGCAGCGAGCTCAGTGCTTGCGGGCCAGGAGGAGGGCTCCCGCGGCGGCGATGACCAGGGCAGCTGCGAGCACGAGTGTCGTCATCGAGACCGATTCGCCGAGCGGATGTCCGGATCGGACAACCTGCAAGGAACCGACCTCGAGATATGTCTCTCCACCCCGATCCGGATCGTGATACCGCCACGTTCCGGTAACGATGACGAGCGGCCCAACACGGTTGTAGCGGCCGGGAGGGTCGATGCCGGCGAAGAGGTCGGCTGCGCCATGGATACCAATGCCGACATTCCCTCCCAGAAGACGGCCGCCATCTCTGAGAGGACTGTACGCGTAGGGGTCGTCGTTGAGCTGTGTCCAGACCGTTCCGTCGTCTCTGTGGCCATAGTCGCCGATGAGCTCACCGACGACCGCCACCTGGTGCCCGTCGAACGCCTGGGGTGACTCTAGGAGCATCGTCGCGGAGACCGACTCGGCCGCCAGCGCGGGAGGGCCGACCAGAAACACAGTGATGAAGAGGAGTATCGCAACTCTCATCACTTTCCCCTCGCCAACGACCATACAAACCCGAGGAGCGCGAAGACCGAGATGAACTCGAGCCGTCCTGCCCACATCTGGAACGCATAGGTGGCCTTGAGAACGTCCGGCATCGACGGCGTCGTCACGCCGACCGAGAGGCCGACGTTGGCTGCCGCGCTGATGGACTCGAACAGGGCATCTTGCAGGGGCACATGTGCGGCGAGGCCGATTCCCCCGCCGAGGAGGTACAAGGCGACGTACAGCAGAGAGATCACCGTGACGCCCTGCTTCAGCTCGTCGGTGAGATGCCGGGGTCCGTTCTGATAGAAGCGATCGGAGATCACTGCTCCTTCGGGCAGGAGCACCTGTTTCACCTGGGCCGCGATCGACTTGAGGGTCAGCCCCACTCGGAGTGACTTCACTCCCCCTGACGTCGAGGATGCCATGCCACCGAGCGCCATCGCGATCGTCATTCCTCCGAAGGCAAGACCTCCCCACGTTGCCAGCTCAGGGGAGGGGATCGTTGAAAACCCGGTGCCGGAGTGCGCCGAGAGCACCTGGAAGAACGCTTGTCGGCCAAGTCCGGCGGCCGAGCCGTAGGCTCCCGCCGTCGCCAATCCGACGAGAGTGAGAAGAAGGGTTCCGCCGAAGGTGGCCAGGATCGTCTTGGTCTCCAGGTTGCCCATGACCGACCGTCGCCGCCACAAGGCGAAGTGGACACCGAAACTCATCACCCCGGCGATCATCAAGACGGCGATGACCACCTCGAACGGAGCGGAGTGGTAGTAGCCGATGCTCGTGCTCTGTGGGGCGAACCCGCCGGTGTCGAATGCCGCCATGAAGATCGTGGCCGCATGAAAGAACGATCTCATGATGCTGAACCCGAGATCCAGGTAGGCGACCAGCATCAACGCAAGGATGCCGGCGATGCCGTTGACGATTGCAACCAGCCAGATGAACCGTGACGTCGAACGAACCGACGGGTAGATGCGATCGTCCCGGCCTTCACCGAAGTAGAGGGTCGCGGCGCCGGCGCCTGAGAACAGGCTCAGCGCAGCGATGATGATGCCCTGACCGCCCAGGAAGTGCAGGATATGGCGCCACAGAATCATTGACGATGCCATGTGGTCGATGTCTTGAGCGAGGGTCAGTCCTGTTGTCGTGATGCCGCTCATCGCGTCGAAGAAGGCATCCAGCCAACTCGCGAAGTTGCCCGACAACAACAGCGGTACCGAGCCGATGATGGGCACGACCAACCAGATCAACGCGACCACCACCATGCCGTGACTCCAGTCGAGCCGGTCCTTGACCGGCTTCCAGGCGACGCCGAGCCCTCCGAGCAACGCGAACAGGCCAACCATCACGAGAAAGTCCGTGGCTGGCGCGAGTTCCCCGGCAGCGACCGCCCAGAGCAGCGGTACCACCCCGGCGACCGCGGAAATCAGCAGCATGCGCGCGACGTTGTAGGCGATCAGACGGAGATCGTCGGTGGACGGTCGACGCAGCATCAGGTTGCCAGCGAGAGGATGGCAACGGCCATGATGATCGTCACGACGAACAGCACGACTGCGACACCGAACTCGATTGCCAAGGTCATCAGCGCCCCGGTGACGAGATCATAGAGCCGGCGACTGTCTCTGGGTCGGGCTGTCACTGGCTTGCTCCGGCACCCAGCGCCGCGCGCACTTCGTCTTCTTCGAGCAGTTTGGTGACCGCCAGTACCCGGTCTCCAGGTCGGATCTCGGTGTCACCGTGGGGGATGAAGACCTCGTCGTCCCGTAGGAGGGCGACCAGGACGGTCTTGGCGGGTAGCGCCGCATCGGCCACCCGTCGTACAGGTGTCTCGTCAGGTATGTCCACTTCGACGAGGCTCAGCTCACCTCTCGCGAGCAGCGTGACACGCTCGAGCTTCTCCACCTCTAGCTGCACTTCATGCGAGATCACTTGCACGATCATGTCGGTCACGGCGACGACCGGAATCTCGAGGGCAGAGAACGTGGGGGCGTTCATCGGGTCGTTCAGACGAGCGATAACGCGCTTGGCGCCGAGCGTTCGCGCGAGCTGGCAGGCAACCAGGTTGTCTTCGTCCCGGCCAGTCACGGCAACGACCCACTCCGAGCGGGCAGCGTCCGCCTTGTTGAGAACCTCCACCTCCGTGCCGTCGCCGATGATCACGAGCAACTTGGGCAAGTCGGCGAGCCGGCGTGCCTTCTCTTTGCTCTCCTCGACGACGGTCACCGTGTGACCCTCCTTGGTCAGAGCTCTGCCGAGGTAGCCGCCGACCTTCCCACCTCCGACGACGATCGTCCTCATCCCTGGTCCCCCTCGAGGTAGCGGCGCAGCTTCTGGCTGACACCTTGGCGTGCGGCAGCGACGATCATGTCGCCGGGGCGGAGCACGAAGTCGTCCTGGGGAATCACCGTGTCCTCGCCTCGCCGAACCGCCGCGACCCGGAGACGACCCGACACCTGGATTTCGGAGACGGTCATCCCGTCGACTCGTCGGCCGAGCCGCATGTCGACGATCTCGATTTCCCCGGTTTCAAAGGTCAAGTGGAAGTCGAACTCCCTCTCGACCACCTTCTCGAGTATGACTCTGGATACGAGCCGCGAAGCAGGCACGTAGTCGATGTCCAGCTCCTGGTACGCGGGTTCACGGAACGGGTCGTCGAGTCGAGCGATCGTCGTGGGCACCATGAACACCTGCTTGGCGAGCTGCACGGACATGAGGTTTGCGTTGTCGGAGTTCGTGACCGCTATGAACGCGTCGGCGTATTCGATGCCTGCTTCGCGCAACGTTTCTACGTCATACGCGAGCCCGTGGTGTACGGAGCCGTTGAACGTCGTGCCGAGCAGTTCCAGCGCTGACTTGTCCACATCGACGACCGAGACATCATGGCCCCGGTCGGCGAACGAGTGCGCGAGATCGCCGCCCACCCGTCCGCTTCCAGCAATGACGATTCGCATGTCGGCGCAATCTTAGGGTGCGGTACCTTCCCTTCCCGCCGATCCGTCGGGGTCTAGCCGGCGACCTGCTCCGCTGGAGACTCAGCAAAAGGGTCAAGGAACCATACAGGTCTGTCGATATTCACAAAGAGTCAGCAAGAGGAGATACATCGTGGGTCGGCGCGTACTGGTGGTCGAAGACTCTGCCGTAATCCGCCGTCTCATCGACGTGTGTCTTCGTCCGGCAGAGGTCGAGGTCGTCATGCGTGAAGACGGCCCCGGTGCTCTCGAGGCCGCACTGTCCGAACATCCCGACCTCGTCGTCCTGGACATCGGCCTTCCTGAGATGGATGGGTGGGAGGTCCTCGACCGGCTTCGTTCCGATCCAAGGACCAACTCGCTGCCCGTGCTGGTGCTGACCGCCCATGCCGAGGAAGAGTCTCGCAAGCGGGCCAACGATGGTGGGGCGGACGGTTTCGTCACCAAGCCGTTCCAGCCCGACGTCCTGCGCAACGAGATCCTCAAGATCATGGCAGAGAAGGCGATCGGCACCGCCGTCTAGAACAGCCCCGGCAGCCCCCTTCCCGGCGGATCGACCCATGCGTACGATCCGGTGCGAAGGGGGTGTGTGATGTTCAAGATCATTTCGGGTCTCGTTGCGCTGTGGCTCGCGATTCCTTGCGGCGCTCCTCCCGGTGTCGTGGAGAGAGTGTTCGCTCCGGTGGGGGCATACGAAGGGCACTGGGGCGTCGACTACGCGATGGACGTGGGGAGCGACGTGATCGTGATCGCGGATGGCGTCGTCACCTTCGCCGGCACGGTCGCCGGGATGGACTCGGTGACCGTTGATCACGGGGGTCTTCGCACTTCGTACTCGTACCTCGAGGCCATCGGCGTGAAGAGTGGGGAACGTGTGCACCGAGGTGATGTCCTCGGCACGAGTGGCACCGATCATGGCATTGCAGCACTCCACTTCTCGACAAGAGTGAACGGGCGCTATGTGGATCCCACCTTCGTGTTCACCTGCTATGGAGGGACGCTCCGTCTGAGTCCTCTCGGTCCGTAGGGGTGTCCGGTCGCGATGTCACTCGCCTAAGCTTCCGACGGTGCGAAGGGGCTTGCTCGGCGGCACGTTCGATCCTCCTCACCTGGCGCACCTCGTCGCGGGAGAGGTGGCCTATCGCGACCTGGCGCTCGACGTCGTGACATTCCTGCCGGCCGGGTATCCATGGCAGAAGGCCGACGAGTTCGTTACGTCACTGGAGGATCGTTGGGAGATGACACGGCTTGCCGTCGATGGCGTTCCCTACTTCGAGGCCGATGACAGGGAGGTGCGGCGGTCGGGCTGGACCTACACGATCGACACACTGGCCGAATTCCCGGCCGATGAGGACATTTTCTTGATTCTGGGCTCCGACGCTGCGAAGGGGATCACGACGTGGCATCGGTGGGAGGACGTTCTCGACAGGGCGACGCTTGCCGTTGCTCCGCGGCCCGGCACCCCGCGCGACGAGGTCGCCAGCGGGATCCCTCGGCCATTCGTCTGGCTCGACATGCCTACCCTCGATGTGAGCGGGACGATGCTGCGCTCTCGTGCGCAGGAGGGGCGATCGATTCGGTTCATGGTGAGGGGGAACGTCTGGCAGTACATCGTCGACCGAGGCCTGTATGGGTGAACATCGGAAACAGCGCCGAGCCCAGGGCATGACCGTTCGCGGAGGCGGAGGAACTCGGCAGAAGAGCGGGCTGCTCGACGAGAGTACGCCGCGGGAACTGAACCGGGCAGCCCGCAAAGCGATCCGGGGTGTGGCTCGGAGGAGGGTGTTGTTGGCGATTATCGGCGCGCTCGTGATCATTGGCACTTCCGTGGGTGTCTCACTCATGGTGCGTGGACGGCCATCGAGCACCACGGTGCCGCAGGCGACTCCCTCGGAGACTGGCGCCTCCCTCCTCATTGCCGTCACCGATTCGACTGGACGGGACCTTTCACTGGCTCTGCTCGGCGTACACGATCGGGCTGCGACGGTTGCTCTGTTTCCGCCGGGCCTGCTGACGGTGCTCCCCGGTTTCGGGGACAGGGAGATATCGGACTCGACCCGATTCGGCGACGAGGATCTGCCGGCGCTGACGGTCGCAAACCTGCTGGGCGTGCGCGTCGACGCGACAGCCCAACTCAGTGTCGACGAGCTCGCCGGTCTGCTCGGCACCGATCTCACGGTCGATCTCACTTCGCCCCTGGTGGTGGCTGACGGCTCCTCGGAGATCGTGCAGATGGACGTCGGGTCGGCCCCGAGATCGCCCGATGAGATCATCCAGCTCCTTTCGCTGCAGGGCGTGGGGACCCAGCTCGAATGGTTGGATCGACAGGGTTCGGTCTGGAAGGCTCTGTTCGAGCGCATGAACTCGAGTGTTCAGCTCGCCGAAGGAGTGCTCGCCCGGGTCGTGGGTGATCCGGCACTCGCCAAGGAGGCGCTCGTTGGCGTTGCGACTGCCGACGATCCTCAGTTGACGGCTGTCCCGACCGAACGGATCGAACGACCAGGAGGCGACTCCGAGCTGTATCAGATGAGCGGAGAGGACGCCACGGCGTTTGCCGCTGAGCGCTACCCCTACCTCCAATTCACCACGGGGGTGCGACCCCGAATCGAGATCCTGAACGGCAATGGCAGGATCGGCACGACCCGGCCGGTCGCGGCCGCCCTCATTGGACATGGTTTCCGTGTGGTTCGGACCGACAACGCGGACAGCACCGACTACGAGGAGACGCAGATCATCGCGCAAGGGAGAGATCATCAGCAGGCAGCTCTGGACGCGCGGGTCGTACTGGGCAGGGGAGAGGTGCTGATCGAGGTGCGCCATCCCAGCGGAGTGGTCGACGTCACTATCATTGTTGGACAGGACATCCCCGCACAGGAGGCGTGAGCGCTCATCGAGGACAGGATCGACAGTCGAGAACTCGCTCAGCTGGTCGCGCGAGTACTCGATGCCAAGAAAGCCACCGATGTCGTCCTGCTGGATGTGTCGCAGCTCCTGTGGATCACCGACGTGTTCGCGATCGCGTCCGGTACCTCCAACCGTCACGTGCAGAGCTTGGCGGATGAGGTCGAATTCAAGCTCCGTGACGTGGAGCGGCGACCATTGAGGGTGGAAGGTCGCAAGGAAGCGGAGTGGGTGTTGCTCGACTATGGGGACGTTGTCGTGCACGTCTTCCAACCAACCGTGCGCGAGTACTTCACTCTCGAGCGTCTGTGGGGTGACGCGCCCTGCCTTGAATGGGAGCCCGCGGCGACCGAAGCCTGAAACGGTCCTGGTACACTCCACGTCCGCACTCGGGGCTGTAGCTCAGCTCGGCAGAGCACTTGCATGGCATGCAAGGGGTCAGGGGTTCAAATCCCCTCAGCTCCACTCTTCGAGATCCTCTGTGTTGATCAGGGGATCTTGCGTGTTCAGGGTTCGAGCGAAGTACCCCGTGATTCGCTGAGAGTCCACGGAAGGCCCCGAGTGGCCCAGAAGGATGGGTCGACAGCTCAATGCGCTCGGATTGCTTGCCGGCCAGAGGCTCGGCATTCGCCGGCGATCGTCTCGTTGCAGGGTGTGGCCGTCAGGCCATCTGCATGCGGTGGTTGGGGTGTGTTTCGGTCTCGTCACTCCTGGCACTCCCGACGACAAAGTGGTTCGGCCGCCCTATTCCGTGCCCTATTGCAGCGTGGTTCAATGCAAGAGGAGGAACAGGCATCGGCGGGCCGCTCTGCCTGAGCTGGGAGGCAAGTCATCCGACGCGGGGGCAAACCGCAGGAATCTCGATTGCGGTGTCTAGTCACTTTGGCACACTACTGAGT
>Ga0307444_1000904_pt1 | contig 13198 bp, 13 predicted proteins | sample SalMarSW160340MG_FD_202145 | JGI IMG/M metagenome (GOLD analysis project Ga0307444, IMG submission 202145) | Salt marsh sediment microbial communities from the Plum Island Ecosystem LTER, Massachusetts, United States - SW1603-40 | ecosystem: Environmental > Aquatic > Marine > Intertidal zone >... | reverse complement strand
CAGCAATTAGTGGCGACCAATTTTCTGTTAGTAAATCCAGTATAATGGATTCATTGCTTTCATTTCGCGCGTAGAGATTAAATTTTCGGGTTGAACCTGGAGACAAGTTTCCCCAGTCCACGGAGTATACTCTGTTTTCACATTCTTCATCCCAGTAAATTCCAACAGAGTTTACTGTTTCAACTGCAGAAACATTGGGAACACGGGTCACAGGAAACAAGAATGTAACTGCAAAGATTGACAATAACGCCACGACAAGTAGCATACCCGGAACGTACGTGTTTTTGTGCTGCAACATCTTCCCCTGATATGCTTAACATTATACAGGATAACCTAAAATTAAATTATTGGGTATAACCACTATTTAGTATTTAAGCAACACAACGAACTGCATTTTTCACCAAATCTTTTGGACACTGCAAAGCATCACTTTAATCTGTCAGAAGAATCCTTGATGCATGAAGGGAACACAGTTGAAAATGGGAATCATGACCAGAGATCAGGACGGTTGGTGCTCCACCCAACTGAGGAAAGCTATTGAAAAGCAGAACATTACCCCCATCTGTTTTGATTATCGAGCGATAATAGGACGCATAAATTACACTCCCGAGGCTTCAGTGAACAAAATTAACATCCTTCAAGACTTGGATGCCATGATCACCCGTCCCATTGCACGCGGGTCAGTAGAGGAACTACTTTTCAGGATGGATTTTCTGCATAAGCTGGAACGGCTAGGACTGCCGATAATCAATCCGCCCCTAGCCATTGAGCGGTCAGTGAACAAATACTGTTCCCTAAACCTTCTTCAGGAGAACGGGTTACCTGTTCCCCGCACAGCGGTCACAGAAAATCCTGACGAAGCGCTGAAATGTTTCCACGAACTAGGCGGAGACGTCGTAGTGAAGCCGCTGTTTGGGTCAAGAGGAGTAGGAGCCACCAGAATCACTGACCCAGACGTTGCCGCAAGAGTCTTCCTAACCATATCCTTCTATCATGGAGTCCTTTACCTCCAAGAATTCATTCCACACGGAGGATCAGACATCCGCGCCTTTGTTATAGGAAACCGTGTGGTGGCTGCTATGCGGCGAACGTCAACTAGCTGGAAGACCAACGTGAGCATGGGCGCAAAACCTGTATCCTTAAATCTATCAGAGGAACTGGAAAGTCTTGCAGTTAAGGCAGCTAAGGTCGTAGGCTGCAAGGTTACGGGCGTAGATATCATAGAGGGACCTGAAGGACCTGTGGTTATCGAATTGAACAGTCAACCGGGATGGAAGGGACTACAATCGGTTACAAAAACGAACATCGCCGACGAAATCATCAGTTATATACTCTCTGAACTCAAGTCTTAGGAGAAAAGGGGCATGCGGGAGATCAAAGTCTCCAGAATGAACGTGACGAACAAAACCGTCGAAGAGAGAACCGATTACGTAGCAGAAGAAACAGCCATCCACATATTTCTTAACAAGACACACTACGGAACAATCCTCTGCTCTCCAGACCAGCTAAAAGAGATGGTTGTGGGGCATCTTCTCTCTGAAGGACTCCTAAACTCGACAGCCGAAATAGACGACTTGGTGCTGAAAAAAGACGGAAAATGCTTGGTGAAACTCAAACCAGACATTGACGCTGAGCAGCGAATCGCAAAGTCACAGCGTTTTGCACGTCTAGTAGTTTCTGCCTGTGGCTCCCCAGACTATCGTCCCCTCTCAGAAGCCATTGGCAGTTTTCCCAAATTGGATATGACCCCAACTGTAAACGCAGCGGTTGTTTCCCACTCGGTGCTGCAGCTCAACACTATTGCCGAAAAATTCAGAAAGACAGGTGGAGTTCATGCGGCAGCGCTATACTCAACAGATGGACGATTGGCGGCTTTGGCTGAGGATGTGGGGCGACACAACGCAGTGGACAAAGTCATCGGTGCCGGGGCAACAAAAAACATGGACTTCAGAAACCTTTTTCTTGCTCTGAGCGGGCGGCTCACCGGAGACATAGTTTTGAAGGCGGCACGCATGAAACTTCCCATAATCGCTTCGTTGGCAGCGGCAATCAGTTCTGGCTTGGAAGCAGCCCAGCTGACAGGAGTAACTTTGGTCGGTTTTGTAAGGGGCAAGCGGATGAATGTTTACACGTATCCGGAGCGAATAGTGTTTGGCGCCCGCGAAGTTTAACGGTGAAAGATTTGTTGTGCATGTGAGTGCTGATGAAACCTGAAGCAAATAAGACCAATTTCGAGTTTCTAAGGGATTTGGCGTTGGAGCTTGGCGCAACAGCGGCAAAGGTGATTCCAGCCGATGAGATAGTTGTTGAGAACAGGGTTGCGCTCAACTGCCGAGTAGGATGCAAAGAATTCGGAAAAACATTAATGTGCCCGCCCTACGCGCCCAGCGTTGACGAGTTTCGGAAAATTTTAAGCGAATACAGTTACGCGCTCGTTCTCAAATTCAAGAGCCAAACCGAAGCGACGGCAGAAGTTGCTGAATTGCTTTCTAAGGATGAAAACGATCCAAGCTTAACCGAGGAAATGAAAGAAAAAATACATGATTTTTGGGCTTCTTGGAAAGCGGACAAGAAAGAGTTAGTTAAGAAGATTTGTGCCCTCGAAAAGGCAGCTGTGAACAAGGGTTACACTCTTGCAGTGGGCTTCACCACCGGCTTCTGTGTGATATGCGACGAGTGCAATGTTGAAGGGAAGATATGTACTCATCCGACCGAGGCACGCTACTCAGCGCAAGCTGTGGGAATCAATGTTCTGCAGACTTTGGAGAACGCCGGCATGCCTATACATTTTCCATTCCAGAAGAACCCGGAGTCTTTCGGTTTGGTGCTAATAACCTAATCCTTAATCGTTCTCTAATTAAAGAGAGAAACTTGGAGTTCTATTAGGGAACGGAAAACCAAAAACGAAATACTATAAAAGCAGGATTTTTTTTGAACTATGCTTGAATAAATAAAGCATTTGCGGTTTTCTGTCAAGCACTTGTTGGGTGATTAAAGACTGAAGGGTGCTTGTTTTTCTATGAATATGGAGTTTCTTTGGAGCAGTAACCCTTCACACACTCGGTTTATTGCTGATTTTGAGAAAACCTAGACAAACCATTTTGTTGATCAGGTGATTCGTGTAGAAGTTTCTATTGTTAACCCGTTTTTATTTAGCGAGTATGGAATGCTTTGGGTAGGAACGGTTGAGCCCAACATTTTCTGTATCAGCAAGTTTCTTGTTAAGCCTTCGGACTTCCATGAAGATTCAAAGTTTATTACGCAATCCGCAAAATGTTGCAACGCAACTTCTGTCTTTGAGTCTTGCATCCCCTTGGTCAAAAGAATAAAATGCAGTTCTTGGGTTTCACGATTCTGGTCAATCATAGAATTTACCAAGTCAACTACCTTTTTTATGTCGTGGTACAAAAGAAGTTCAGAAAGGGAGTCTAAGACAACGCATCGGTTGTTTTTCATTTCATTAATTATAGCAGTTTTTATTGGTCCCAAAGTTTTTGGCAGACTAACGATTTTCCATTTTCCCTCTTTTTCCAGTGAGGCAGTGTCCATGCCGTATGCTGCCATGCTAGCCTTTATGGCATCTTGGGTTTTGGTGACTGTGAAATATGTGACGCCACTTTTTTTGCTGCTAAAGAGAGCCACCTGTCTGGCAAACATTTCGTGTCCTTTTTCTGGAGATCCTACGAGGAGAACGATGCTGGGAGGTAAACCGCCTCTTAAGAATTCATCCAGCCCGAGAATTCCCGTTTTTTTAAGTTCCATGAGTTTCACCGTTAATTTTTGGATTATGTTGTAAAGGGAAGGCGATAGCCATTTATATATTTATTATGACCGGGGGGGTTCAATGTCTGCTTTAATGGAAGTTCCATCTTTACAAACAATTTTTATGGTGACGCGTTTTTGATATTGTTCAAAAACTGTGATTTTTGCGGTTTTTGTTTCTTCAACAGTTGTTGTATCTTCAGAAGATACGGTGCAGTTTTCTTTGGATAAAGCGAATTCTTCGTCGTCTATGTGAAGAGAGCTTAGGGTGACGGCTCCCTTTCCTGTGTTTTGAACATATATTGTTGTTTTTGTTTCTTCAAAGTTGACGTTTTGTATCTGTATTGCGTGACCAGCGCGTTTTTCTGCGCTCAGATAAATTAATGCTATGCCTCCTATGGCGATGAAAGCGATAATGAGCATAACTGCCAGGGGTAGTGGATGGAGTCCTCTTTTGTTTGCCAAGATTTTTGGTTTAATCATTTAGTAAGCCTTCATTTTAGGAAAAATGAGCTGCCCTTTTTGCTGCTTATATTTGATGTATAATCCCATAAGAATTATTAAGTAGAAGATAAATCTTGAGTAACAAAATTGCTCGCATCATAAAGTGATTCTCTTGACTATCAAACAACAGGTTCCTCAAAGTTATCTGCCAAAGATTTCTGATACGTCTAAATCAAGTTTGTTTGAGTTTAACCGAATCAACTTAAGGTTGCGCAGAAAAAAAGATGAAAATGAAAAGCCTAAATCAAGTTCGCCTAAGAAGTCCAAGCTAGGCAGACTTAGACTGCGCAGAAAGAAAGAGAAGACTTACACTTCTGATGAAATTAGAGAACAAATTGAGAGAAGTTTGCGGAATCTCCCCCTGGACGAAGATTTGGAGGTAATTCAGGAATATCCATTAAATGCACCCTTTGCCTATGCGACGATTGTTCGCCACAAGATTCGGGGTAACTTGACCTATCTTGTTAAAGAGCCACAACTTGATGAAGATGAAGTGTCGTTCCTCAATCGTTTGAAGGATTTGCTGCTTGAAGTCCTAGATGTGAGTATTGAGGAGCTGGATTCGAAGGAGGAAGCCAAGAATTATTTGGAGGAAAAATGCAGACATCTGCTTAAAAAGCACTTCAAATTAAATCAACTTACCGAGGAGAAGCTGCTTTACTACGTTATCCGCGACAATTATGGTTTCGGAAAGATAGATCCGCTTATGCGTGATCATTTGTTGGAAGATATTTCTTGTGATGGATTCAAGACGCCCTTCTATGTGTGGCACAGGGACTATCAATCTATTCCAACTAACCTGCGCTTCGATGATATGAAGGAGCTGGATTCTTTTGCTTTAAGGTTGGCTTACTTGTGTGGTAGGCACATTTCAATTGCACAACCCATGTTGGATGCTTCACTTCCTGATGGCAGTCGGCTCCATTTGACTTACGGAAAAGAGGTTACACGGAGAGGGTCCACATTTACTATTAGAAAATTCAGGTCCGATCCGTTGACTATTGTGGATCTTGTGAAGTTTAACACTTTGTCGTCTGAAATGGCTGCTTACCTATGGTATGCTGCAGAAAGTAGGGTATCGACTCTTGTTTGTGGAGGAATTGCCTCTGGAAAAACTACTACACTTAACTGTTTGAGCATGTTTATTAAACCGGATCTTAAGATTGTTTCAATTGAGGATACGCCAGAGCTTAATCTTCCGCATGAAAACTGGGTTCCATCAAATACGAGGACTCATTTTGGTCTTGGCACTGAGGAGTCGGATATTACACTTTTTGATTTGCTTAAATCGTCTTTGAGACAAAGACCTGATTATATTATTGTGGGGGAAGTTAGGGGTCAAGAAGCCTATACGCTGTTTCAGGCGGTCAGTACGGGTCACTTGGGAATGTCAACTTTACACGCTGAATCTGTTAAGGCTGCAGTTTACCGGTTAGAGTCTGAACCCATGAATATTCCGCGGACCCTGATTTCTGGTATAGATATTATAATTGTTCAGAGGAGAATCAAAGCCAAGCAGGGGTCAAGTAGGAAAGCAGTTCAGGTCACAGAGATTATTGGATTGGATCCACAGTCTAAAGAAATTCTCACAAATAACGTCTTCAAGTGGAATGCAAATACCAGTGCTTTTGAGTACACAGGAAGAAGCTATCTTGTTGAGCGACTATCTGCAAGAGACGGTATAAGCCCTGAGGAAGCGAGAATAGAGCTTGAGAAGAGAGCGAAGGTTATTGAGTGGATGGTTAAACGTAATATAAGGAATTTCCGGGAAGTTTCGGATATTACAAGAAAATATTATGAGCAACCCGAACTTGTTTTCCAGGAGGCATGTGAGGGTGGGTCGTAGGCTAGAATGGGTTTCGCTTAAATTTGTGAAACTTGTTCCTAAAAGATTCTTACCCAAAGATAGCGGCCTCAAAATAAGTTTAGCTAAAGCAAGCATGAAAAGCGGTTATCGAGTTTATGTTGGGTTGCTTACATTTACTACATTTGTTACTTTTTTTGCGACTTTCGGTTTTTGTTATCTTTTTCTTTATCTCTTGGATATTTCAATAGTGGATAGAATCGTTTTTTCTTTGGTGATTGACAGAGTCGTTTTTTCTTTGTTTGTGGGTTTTATAGCCAGTTTAATCGCGTTTGCTATTGGATATTCAGTTCCGTCGTTAGAAGCCTATTCGAGAGGAAGTAAGATTGACACTAATCTTCCGCATATTGCTCATTTTATGGCTGTTCTGGCTAGTTCCGGTATGACGCCTGAGAATGTTTTTCGTTCTTTGGCGAGGGTGGGGAAGGATTACTCGGTTAGCAAGGAAGTGACAGAGATAATTGGAGAAATTGAGTTGATGGGAGCTAACCTCAATTCGTCTCTTAAGAGGATTTCTAATGTTTCACCATCTAAAAGATTTGGGGCTATGCTTAATGGCGTAGTTTCAACTTCCAATATGGGTGGTGATCTTGCGGATTACTTGAGTGAGCAGGCGAGGAAGTATAAGGAGGAGCAGGTGGGGAAGATTAAACGGTTCCTCGATAATTTGGGGGTTATTGCGGAAAGCTATGTTGCTTTTATGGTTGCTGCTCCGCTTATGTTGATTATTATGTTGACTGTCATGTCTTACATTGGGGGAGCAATTAGTCTGGGAGCTCTTAGTCCTGAAGATCTGTTGAATTTGCTTACTTTTGTGGTTTTGCCAACTGGTGTTGCTTTTTTGATTTTTATGGTGGATAGTATAACGCCTTTGAGGTGATTGTGTGGGAAGAATAACAAAGAAGTCAAAAATTATAGTTGCTGCTGTTTCCTCAATTGTTGCTGCTGTTTTTTTCTTTTTGTTGATGTTTCTTTGGCCGTTGGAATTGGATGTGTATTTCAACGAAGTCTTGTTGGCTGTTATTCTGATTGTTACAATTCCTTCGGCGATTGCTGACACAATCCATTCTCGTTGGCTGAACGGTATCGAGAAGCAGATGCCTGTTTTGGTTAGAGGTGTTTCGGAGATTCAGGAGACTGGGTTGACTTTCATAAAGGGATTTGAGAGAGCGGTAGAAGATGAGATGATTAAGTCACCATTGGCGGAGGAAGTGAGGAAGCTCACAGTCAACATGTCGTGGGGTTTGAGTTTTGAGGATGCACTTCAGAGGTTCAGAGACAGCATTGGGTCGAATGTTGTGAATAGGTTTTGTGCTTTGCTTTTGGAGGCGAATCGTTCTGGTGGTGAGGTGCGGAAGGTTTTCACTGCTACGGCTGGTTTTATGGAGGAGATGAGGGAGTTGGAGGAAGATACGACAACTCAGATGAGGCCTTACATTATAATTATTTTTGCTGCCTTCTTTGTTTACCTGTTCACTTCGATTATACTTTTGCAAACATTCTTTATTCCACTGGAGGAGTATACTGGAGCGCTGGAGGTAGAGCCCCTATTATCGCCTGAGGAGTTCACTAATTTCTTCTACAGGACTATGATGGTTTCTGCGATTTTGGGTGGATTAATGTCAGGTAAAATAGGTACGCGGAGGACTTCGGCTGGGTTAAAGTATGCCATAATTCTAGTGGTCCTTGGGTATGTCATATTCTTCTTTACGATTCCTCCAAACTGGAGCGATCTAGACATCATAATTGGTGGTTTGATTTGAGGAAGTTTAGAGGGAACAAGAGGGCGCTTTCTCCGGTTTTTAGCACAGTCATTTTGGTGTTGATAGTGGTTATTGGGATGAGTGCTGTTTTTTCGTTTTTTGTTGGGTATGTTAGTGACTATCAGAGTGGTAGGGGAAGCTCTGTTATGGAGTTGCTGGAGATCGAGGATGTGTTTTTCAACACTACCGATAGGAGAAGTGTTGATGTTTGGTTATACAATTACGGCGAAATTGAGGTTGAGTTGGAATCGGTTTTTGTTAATGGTTTACCCGTGAATTTCACTTTTTATCCAGCTAGTGCTATGGAGCTTGACGATTTTGATGGGAATGGAGCTGTGGACATTTTGATGTTTTCGCGTGCAAAGTACAATCTGTCCTTATGGGCGGATTGGGATGTTGATACAAAATCCGTCTATGTTTTCAGGTTTGTTACTAAGCGAGGCACAATTGTGGAGAGGGATTACTTTGAACCGGAGGTTTAGGGGATGTGTGGGTTTATGATGAGACGATTTTTGAAGGATGAGAAAGGTGCTTCGGAGATTGTTGGGACTGCATTGTTTTTGATTATTTTGTTCTTTTTCTTTTCGAATGTGTTTTTGTGGCATAATCAGATTACCAGTCAGATGGATCAGGTTGTTGCTGACAGGATGAATTCGGGGATTAGGATGGACGTTTTTTCTAACGAGACTGATATTTGGTTGGTGGTTGTTAATGTTGGTGGTTTAGATGTGTCTTTGTCTCGGTTATGGATAATTACGGATACCGAGCATTTGTATGCTGATCTTGGGTTGGATGTAGTTCATGTTGGGGCTGGGCGTCAAATGAACATTACGATAGATAATATGACTGACCCTGTTGGTGATGAAGTTACGGTAGATTATGATTCAGACCCTATTGATGTTAAGTATCAGCCTCCTGTCGGTGACACGGTTGTGTTCAGAATGATGACGAAGAGGGCTAACACTGCTGCGTGCAGCTTAACGCTACTACCTGTGTAGTTTGCATAGATTCTATGGCTCTTGTTTTCCTTCTTTTCATAATCAACGACCAGTTTTTCAGAACTTTTTGCCTTTCGTTTATAGATGCCCTTTTTTGCCATACATTTTTATACGAGAATAAGGTTGTTCCATATCCATAACTTTGATTGAAGGTAGGATAGATTTGAAGCATATTAAGAGGCATATTAGGCGGAACGTTAAGGCTATTTCTCCGGTTTTGGCTGTCTTGATGATGATTGCCGTTGCCATTGCCGGTTCATTGGTGGTTTACGCGTGGGTTATGGGCTACATTGGCTTGTCAACCGAAAGGTCAGGGCAAGCAATCATGATACAGAGCATAGCCAACAGTGGGAGTGACTTACTTGTGTATGTACAGAATGTTGGTGAAGGCATGGTGCAGATTGACGAGTTAAGTTCCCTTTACATAAATGATGTTCTTGTGGACTGTACTATCACTGGTGTGACGGTGTCAGATGGTCTTGCATCACTGAATCAGGGAGACACTGCAACCCTAACTTACTTGGATGGAGCCGCTCTTCCAGGACAGAAGGTAACCGCAAAAGTGACAACGTTGCTTGGCACCTCTGCAGAGAAGGTTGATTATCCGGCGGGAAGCGCGAAGCTAGCGCCTGATCTGGACCACTTTGAGTTTGACACTATTCTAACTCCACAGACTGCAAATGAAGCGATCACCATAAGGATTACTGCTAAAGACCAGTATGGTGATACGTTTGCAAGCTATGATGGCGCTAACACACTGACTGCTACAGGTGGATTCATAACTCTGAGTGCAACTGGGGATTTCTCTAATGGCGTCTGGTCTGGTGATTTAACTGTTACAGTTGCAAGTCCAAGTGTGACATTGAATACTGCTGCTCAACTTGAGCTCTCCAAAACGGGAACAAGCAACAGCTTTGAGGTTGTTGCTCCTTCTTAACCCCAGCATTTTTCTTATCACAGTTTTTTTTACTATATCCTTTTATACAATAACAAGGCTGTTCTTTAATCGTAACTGAAATTAAGAAAGGGATGTAAATGAAGCATATTGCGAGACACATTAGGCGGAATGTTAAAGCTGTTTCTCCGGTTTTGGCTGTCTTGATGATGATTTCCGTTGCCATCGCCGGGTCTGTGGTGGTTTACGCGTGGATTATGGGTTACATTGGCTTGTCAACTGAAAGATCAGGAGAAGCAATCATGATACAGAGCATAGCCAACGATGCAACAGATACTGATTTGGTGGTGTTTGTGCAAAACGTTGGGGGGGAGCTGGTTCAACTTGAAGAAGTTGGCTGCCTCTACGTTAACGGAGAAATTGTAAACTGCACTATCACCGGTGTTACAGTGTCAGATAACTTGGCGACACTAAACAAAGGAGACACTGCAACGCTAACTTACGTAGAGGGAGCTGCTCTTCCAGGAGAGAAGGTAACCGCAAAAGTGACAACTTTGCGTGGCACCTCCGCAGATGCGCATGAATATCCCGCTGGAAGCACACGTTTCGTACCTGAATTAGATCACTTTGCATTCAGCACTATTGCTAGCCCGCAGGTTTCTAATGTAGCTTTCAGCATAACGATTGAGGCTCAAGACCAGTACGATGAGCGTTATGATGATTACACGAGTACCTGCGATTTGGTTTATTCAGGTGGAACGATAGCCCCAACTGCGACTGGCGCTTTCAATCATGGTATCTGGACTGGCGACGTAACTGTCACAGGCGCGGCTGAGGATGCAACAATAACAGCAACTGGTACAATTGAACCTGGATGGGGAGAAAGCAACACTTTCGAGGTTGACGCACCTGTGATGTTTGTTTCTGCTGGAGATGGTGGTAGGGGTGGAACCGCAGTAACGTCTGCTAATAGAAGATCGCCGACATATCCCACAGACTTGGAGGAAGATGATTTAATTCTGCTTCAAATTGGCATACGGGACGGAACGAATTCTCCAGACGGAAGCCAACTTGTGTCGCAGGGATTCCACCTGTTGTATGTAGATCAAAGTTCATCTACAGATATGGGGCAATGGATTTACTACAAGATTAGTACTGGAACCGAAACAGGGTTTCTCACAATTCCCATAATTGGAAGTCCCACGAATGTCATATCATGCATGTATGCTTTTCGCTATGTTGCAACCTCAAACTTCTTTGAAGACGGAAGCTTTGGTACTCAAGAAAGCGATGTAATCTATGCAGAGGATGTGACTACCTATGGATCAAGACGACTTGCTGTTGCTTTCATCTACATGAAAGGCTACGAATCTACTGTTGAAGAATTTACAGGTGAAACTGGTGGAGACTGGATAAAACAAGCAGAATTCCAAAATTCAATATCTGGCACTTACGAGGATGCAGCCATTCAATTGCAAACGGCAGAAATGATTACAACTGGACAAATATCCGGGGGTACCTGTAGGACCGATGATATGATCAGTCAACAAGAAGGCTGGGGCGTAAGAGCGTTTGCGCTTATTCCTAAAGACTAAACTAAGAATTCTAGAACAGTGCGATGCAGGCTCGTGAGAACGGGCAAATCCTTTTTCTTTTTTTGTTTCACTGAAATTCGAGTAGCAGCCTCCAAAACAAGACAGCACAAACCGCATATTAGGAGACTAATAACAGAAGATTGTTGAAAAATAGCTTTTTTCTGTTTTTCCAAGCAAGAATATGATTTGTTATCCACATCCCGAGTAGATTAGGAGACTGATAACAGTGCATTGTTGAAAACAGCCTTTTTTCAGAAACTCATGGATAAACCATCATTTGTATACGTAGAACCCTTTCCCCGCTTTTCTGCCTGTCCACCCATTTTTCATGTAATCCTTGAGGAGAGGACACGGCTTGTACAATTCCGTTTTGTGTTGGCTGTAGGCTGCTTCCAGCTGGTCCAGAATCCAATCTAACCCTTTATTGTCCGCGTATTCGCAGGGACCTGAAGCCCATCCTGTCCCCAGCTTCATCCCCACGTCTATGCTCTCCGGCTCGGCAACATCCTCCAGAACCATCCACGCCGCCTCGTTCACGGCAACAGCCCAGCACCGTTCAACATCGTATTTTCCAGCCAATCCAAAGGGTATGCGGGGTCTACCTTTGCTCCAATCATAGAATCCCATTCCAGTCTTCTGACCCAGCTTCTTCTCCTCCACCAGAGGCTCAGTGAGTTCTAGGCATGGCTGGAACCTTTCACCGTGGGCTTCATGCAATATCTTGCTGACATCATATTCGAGGTCTACCCCAACAAAATCAACGAGCTCAAACCAGCCCATGGGAAAACCGCCAACGTATTTTGCGGATGCGTCTATCTCCTCCATGGAGGCTTCTCCGCGAGTGAGTGTCCAGAAGGCTTCGTTAAAAACCGCCACAAGGATTCTGCTGACAATAAATCCGCGGGCATCCTTCTTGCATAGTATCGGCGTTTTTCCAAGTTTTCTGCTGACATCCATTATGGCGTTTACGGTTTCGCTGCTGGTGTCGTTGCCCTTGATCACTTCAATCAGCCCAGTCAGCTGCGGGGGGATGAACCAGTGCATTCCCACAGTTTTTTCAGGTCTCCCTGTTGCCCTCCCCATCTCAGTTACGCTCAATGTGGACGTGTTAGTTGCTATTATGGCATGGGACGGCGCCGTTTCATCAATTTTCGAGAAAACCAGCCTCTTCAGCTCCATGTTCTCGGAAACGGACTCAACAGCCAAATCAACGTCAGCTGCCGCCTCCCCATACGAGGTGGTTGTGGCGATTCTTGACAAAGCCGCCTCCGCCTCGCCCCCGCTGATTCTGCCTTTCTCCACAAACTTGTTTAGGCTCCACTCTATCTCCTGAACCGCCTTCCTCAAACTCTCGTTACGTCTGCTCAGAAGATTCACTTCATAGCCTTTCACGGCGAGAGCCTGGGCTATTCCATGCCCCATCAACCCAGTTCCAATAACAGCCACACGCTGAATGCCCCTGTCCGCCGTTGACCTCACCTTCTTCTAGATTGGAATAAACTCATAGCTGACCCTTCCATCAGAAGTCACCTTAGCCACAAGCCTAACCCTCATACCCACTTTCACACCTTCTCTTTCCACGCCAACAAGCCAAGCCAACGCTCTAACGCCCTCCCTAAGCCGAGCAATAGCAACAATGTAGTCGGCTTCCTTCGAGAAGCTGGCTGGCTTCACAACTATTTGCGTGAAAGTTTCAATTTCGCCCTCCCCATCCAACTCCGTCCACTTCAGGTTTGATGAGCCGCAGTCCCCGCAATCAGCAACCGGAGGAAAATGCAGCTTTCCGCACTTCCGGCATTTTGTGGCGTAAATTTTTC
>Ga0307444_1000901_pt1 | contig 13203 bp, 12 predicted proteins | sample SalMarSW160340MG_FD_202145 | JGI IMG/M metagenome (GOLD analysis project Ga0307444, IMG submission 202145) | Salt marsh sediment microbial communities from the Plum Island Ecosystem LTER, Massachusetts, United States - SW1603-40 | ecosystem: Environmental > Aquatic > Marine > Intertidal zone >... | reverse complement strand
GTTGAAGAGGTTGACCGTGATCAATCCCTCTTCACGGGCCTTTCCGAGGATGCTCCCCTCCAGGGGGGAACGAAACATATCGGGGAAGAGGGTGAGGATGTCAAAGATCATCTTCTTGCAACAGCCCCTCTATGGGGCGAATGACTATCGTACGGGTTTCTCTCTCTATGGCGATAATCACCTCTTTGGTAGCGGGGATCAAAGATTCCTTTGCTCCCTCCCGTACTACATAGACATCGTTGCTCCCCGTGGGGAAGATCTCCGCTACCTCCCCCACCTGGTCCCCCCCTTCAGTCACTACCCGCATCCCCAGGATCTCGTGCCAATAATATTCGTCTTTTGCGAGGGGGGGGAGTTCTGCACGATCGACGAGGACCATGTTACCCCGCAACCGCTCCGCCTCTTCCCTGGTTCTGATCCCCTCCAGGTGGGCCAGGATGGACCGCTTGTGAGGCCTCACTGTGAGGGGCCGATACGGTTGGGGGCTGCCCTCATCCCCTTGGAGAAATATCATCTGGTAGCGGGAGAAAAGAGCGGGGTCTTCAGGATTGAAATAGTCAATGCTGATTTCCCCGTCTATGCCGTGCGGACGGGAAACCCTCCCAATGACGACGAATCTTTCTCCCACAGCCTTCGGGTTTTTGGCTACTCCAGGATCTCAAGGACGGCCCGTTTATTGTTCTTGGTGGAGGCTGCGCTCAAAATGGTCCGTAAAGACCTGGCTGTCCTGCCCTGTTTGCCTATGACCTTGCCCAAATCCTCTTTGGCCACCGAGAGTTCAATAACGGATGTCTTTTCCCCTTCGATTTCGGTCACCCTCACCGCATCCGGATTATCCACTAACGCCTTGGCAATGTACTCAATGAGCTCTTTCATCGTCTGCCCTCCTTCTGTGGTTCAACCCCTGAGACCGTCCTCGTGCCCTGAGCCTGCTTTCTACGTTTCTGCGTTAATTCCTGCCCGCCTCAGCAGTTGGGCTACCGTGGGAGTAGTCCGGGCACCCTTCTGAAGCCACTCCGTCGTCCTCTCTTTATCGACGGTGATGCTCGGCGGGTCTTGTTTGGGATCGTACGTACCGATCTTCTCGATGAACCGCCCGTCCCGCGGAGCCCGGGTATCGGTCACCACAATACGATAAAACGGCTTCTTCTTGGCCCCGAATCGCGCCAATCTGATTTTTACCGACATCTGTGTGTTCTCACCTCCCTTCCCAATCAGTCTGTCAAACTATTGCTTAAAAGAGGGGAACATGGTGGGCGAAATCCCTTTATTCCCCCGTTTGCTGACCTGCTTGATCATCTTTTTGGTCATCGCAAACTGCTTCAGGAGCTTGTTGACGTCCTGCACCGTGGTCCCGCTCCCTTTGGCAATGCGAAGTCTCCTGCTTCCGTTGATGATGCGGGGATTTTTCCTCTCCGTAACGGTCATGGAGTTGACCATGGCCTCCAGGCGCACAAATTGACCCTCGTCCGGACGGAAGGCCTTTATACCCTTCAGCTTGCCCAATCCCGGGATCATCCCCATGATATCCTCCAGGGGACCCATCTTCCTGATCTGACGCAGTTGATCGCGAAAGTCCGCCAAGGTAAACTCATCCTTTTTGAGCTTCTTCTCCAAGGCCTTGGCCTCGCGTTCGTCAAAGGCCGTCTGCGCCTTTTCGATCAGGGAGAGGACATCACCCATCCCCAGTATCCTGGAGGCCATCCTGTCCGGATGGAAGACCTCCCAGGCGTCGAGTTTTTCCCCGATGCCGACGAACTTGACCGGTCTCTGGGTGACCGCCTTGATGGACAACGCGGCCCCGCCCCGGGCATCGCCGTCCAGCTTGGTCAAGACGACGCCGGTGATATCCAGGGCATCGTTGAATCCCGTGGCCACGTTGACGGCGTCCTGCCCGGTCATGGCATCGGCCACCAGGAGTATCTCCTGCGGCTTCAACAAGTCCTTTATCTCTTTCAACTCCTCCATCAGCTTTTCATCGATATGCAGCCGACCGGCGGTATCAAAGATGAGGGTGTCGAAGGCTCCCCCCTGGATCTCTTTCCGGACCTTGGCCACGATCTGCCGTGGGCTGTCGCCGCCCTTAGGGGTATAGCAGTCGATGCCCAAGGCCTCCCCCAATTTCTTCAATTGTTCGATGGCTGCCGGTCGATAGGGATCGACAGGGACCAGATACGGCCTGCGCTTTTTGTTGTCCCGCAGATAGCCGGCCAGCTTGCCCGCCGTCGTGGTCTTGCCTGAGCCCTGAAGCCCTACCAACATAATGCACAGGGGATGCTGACCCGATAACCTCAGGCTGTTATCCTCCTCCCCGCCCATCAAGGTGACCAGCTCCTGGTGGACGATCTTGATCACCTGTTGCGCGGGGGTGAGGCTCTGGGCCACTTCCCGCCCCGAGGCCTTCTCTTGGAGCCGGGTGATAAAATCCTTCACCACGGCATAATTGACGTCCGCCTCCAAGAGGGCAAGGCGGACCTCCCGCAGGGCATCCTTGATATCCTTCTCCGACAGTTTGCCCCGCCCCTTGAGCTTTTTGAAGACGCGGTCTAACCGTTCTGTGAGCGTTTCAAACATCTTCCGTCCAAGGCCTTATTATTAGCTAAGCTCGTAACTCTAGATTATCATGCCCTTATTGTCAAGAGTCCTTTTTCGCTCTCCCCGTGGGCAGCAATCGTTTGTACCAGGGTCCCTCTTGTTTGGCCGCAACCGCTTTCTCTCCAGAGGCCCCAGCGGGTTTATCTTTCTTTACAAAATCAAAGTGGAATTCCTCCGCCGGCACGTCCTCCTCCCCCACGATGACGACCTGAAGCCCGTATTTCCTCTCGATGGCGTTGAGGTCGTCCCGCTTGTAATTTAAGAGATACTCCGCCACCGTCTTATGCAGGGTCCCTTTGATCCTGGTGAAATCATCCTGGGTCACCTTCTCCTGGATCTTCCGCAGGACGGCAAGGGCCAAGGAGGATGGAGGCCGGGATCTCCCTCGCCCTTGGCAATACGGACAGGTGGAGTAGACACCGTCGCTGAGGGCTGATTTGAGGCGCTGGCGGGACAGTTCTATGATCCCGAATCGGGACATGCGCGACAGATCCACCTTTGCCCTGTCCTTTTTGAAGGCGTTGCGCAGGCTTTTTTCCACCTCGCGTTTGTGCGGCGTGGACCTCATGTCGATGAAGTCGATGACGATCAACCCGCCGATATCCCGCAGGCGCATCTGCCGGGCGGCCTCCTCGGCGGCCTCCAGGTTGGTGATGAGAGCGGTTTCTTCGATATCCTGGGCCTGGGCCACCCTGCCGGAATTGACGTCGATGGACACCAGGGCCTCGGTGGTATCGATGCAGATCTTCCCGCCTGACTTTAAGGGGACCTCTCGGGCATAGATCTGCTCTATCTGCTGTTCTACCTGGAAGCGAGAGAAGAGGGGTTTTTCGTCCGTATAGAGTTTTACCCGACGCCGGTACTTGGGCATGACCTCCTGAAAGAATTTCTTGGCCCGTGTATACGCTCCCTCCTCATCGAGGATTACCTCTTTTACCTCCGTGGCGAAGTACTCCCGAATCGATTTTACCACCACGTCGCTCTCTTGATAGATCAACGAGGGGGTGGAAAGCTCCTTGCTGCGGGTCTTGATGGTTTCCCAGAGGCGCATGAGGTACCGGAAGTCGGTCGACAACTCCTTTTTGTTCCGATCTATTCCGGCTGTGCGCACGATAAAACCCATCCCCTCAGGGAGGTCGAATTGGTTCACGATTTCCTTCAATTTCTTCCGTTGGGCCTCGTTCTCGATCTTGCGCGACACCCCGCTGCTGTTGCTTCCGGGCATGAGGACGATATACCTGCCGGGCAGCGACAGAAACGTGCTCAAGGCCGCCCCCTTGGCCCCTATCTCCTCCCTGGTCACCTGGACCAGGACCTCTTGGCTTCTTCTGAGGATGTCTTGGATCTTTGCCCTCTTTTTGTGGGGAAAATCCTTGCGGATCCAGAAGTCGGAATGGATCTCATCAAAGGGGAGAAATCCGTTCTTGCCGCCTCCATAGTCGACAAAGGCGGCCTGAAAACTGGGTTCGATCTGGATAACGGTTCCTTTGTAGATATTGCCTTTGATGTTTCCCTTGACGGAGGTCTCGATACTAAAATCGGCCAGCACCCCCTCTTCTACGACCGCCACCCGGACTTCTTCAGGATACGAGGCATTTACCAGAATCTTCTTCGGCATAGGGTGAGTGAACCTTTAAGAATATTTGGATGTTCTTTCAAGGAAATTATAAAGGATACCCATAGAAAATGTCAATGACTTCTTCTATGATACGTCCTATTTATTACGGTATAGGGGTCTGGGGATAGGGTGAGGAGGCAGGACAAAGCTGCTTATTCGCCGCCTCAGCGGGGCAATCCCGCCAAAGGCGGGACTCAAGCCAATGCAGTATATGTGACGGAGACTTGATTTTGTTCTGGTTCGTTGAGACGCAAATCATCAGAATTTAGAATGAAAAGAATTGTCGATTGCATCTGGAATTTAACAGCCTAACGTTAGGCTATTATGCCTATTGATGTTAAGAAATCTTGTGGAATGTCGGCATTCTTTCGCCCCGCTATAGCAAAATAGTACAAAGGTTGACCTTCCATTGAAAGCCTGTGACGGTATCGCTCGAGGTAATATATATCAAGATAATCCGAGAAGATCAGTTCTCGTATCGTGACAGAAAATCCTGTTGTATCACTTTTATCAAGAAATGTTTCCTTAATATTGAAAGCTATCCAACCCTTGCCTTGAAGAATGTTGAACGCCTCTATAAATGCTTTCGCAGGGATATCTCCGAATCCGAGCGCCGCAACCGTAGTCAAGCAATCAAATGACCAGCCTTGCAAGTCTTCCATTTGTTCTTCGGTTAAATTGCAAAAATCAACTACCTCGTAAGCATCATATACGGTAGGTCTATCACGATGACATGCCTCACATGCCTCATGAATTATATCTGCACCGACAAGACGTGCACATCCGTACTTTCTTAATTCCTCACCCATCATCCCATTACCCGCTCCTAAATCCAGTACGCGAAGTTCCATAAAGTTTTCTTGAGCCTGAGACAGGGCATATCTCAGTGCTTCTGTTACCTTGTTCGGAGAAGTACATTTAAGGCGTTCATAGAACAAATGTTCATACAAACCCGTTATTTTATATATTTCAGCATATTCATGAAAGAGAATTTTTCTTTTTTTATCATTCGGTTCCAGCAGATAAAAATATTCTTCATCCTGACCAAGATTTTGTGTGTCTATCTTTGGAAATCTAAGTTTGAACTTTCCGGTCATTATTAATCCTCCTTGTTGATAAGCCTAACAGTAGTAATAAATGGGAAATTTTGCTTGATATTTATAGCATGTCAGATTTTCTACTTATTGAAATATTATATAGGGAAAGGGGGAAAACTGTAGCTGAACTTCTGATTATGAACTTTATACCATAATACTATGAAATGCAAGAAAAATTTTAAAACAAATCCTCAGCTGCCAACTGAAACGCACAATTTTTAGTTGTTCTTGTTGATAGAATATTTGAAACACAATGTATTACCGCCTTCAGGGGTTGAAAGGCGTTTGAGTGTGGCAGTTTGTGTAACATGGGTGGTCTTGAAGTATATAATGAATAAAGATTCGATCCCTTTTATCTCCACGTGATTGGTTGGGCCATTTATTGTTGATCTCTTTCCTTCGGCAAATAATCTTCTCTTACGGGGGAAAACACTTCTATAGCCACCGAGTCCTCAAGGATTTCCGCACCATGTTCAACACCACTGGGAATACACCAACTATCGCCAGGCATCACGTCGTTCTCTTCCGAGCCGATTGAAAGACGAATGCGGCCATTTACGAGGTAACCAGTCTGTTCATGGGGGTGGGAATGTTGAGGTAAGCGACTGTCTTTTTTCAGCAAGAACTCGGTCATCAAGGTCCTTTCCCCGTGTACGAGCGTCTTGCGTTCGATTCCCGGAACGGCAAGAGTGTATCCACCTTCAGTGTGTTTCTGGAACATACTCGACTTCCTTTCTGCCTGTGTGATTTTCTTAGGCCCAACAGTAGCAATAAATGAGTGTGGTCTTGTAGTATATCAAAAGTCAAGAATAAAGATTCGACCCCCCTTTTACTCTCGCACCACCTTGTCAATTGTTTTGCAATGTAGGTAACAACGTCCCTAAGTTCTTGTACTAAGTTCTTGTTCGCCGCCTCAGCGGGCAATCCCGCCAAAGGCGGGACTCAAGCCAATGCAGTATATGTGACGGAGACTTGATTTTGTTCTGGTTAATTGAGACACAAAACAAGGGAATTGTTTACTAGAAAAATTGGAGATTTCATCTTGCATCAAACAACCTGACGGCCGCTTTAGGCATCCAGTCCCACTGCGACTACTTCAGCGCGGCAACCGCGAACAACTGCCTTTGTTTGTTGAGCACAGACCAAGCACCTGCCGCTATGTGAAACAGCGACGGCGCGAGCCACCAGAAGAGCTCCTTTTTCGGTGGCCAGGCATGGTTGATCACGCGTACGTGCTCCACTCGCAAATCACACGAGCTCATCAGATTGCCCAGCAACTGCGGCGTCCACGCATGCAGGTGCATGCAGACGTCATCGGTCCGATAGCGCCTGTTCGATCTCGACCTCCAGTCATCCAGCGGCAACAATAGTATCATCCGACTGCTTTCGTCCCTGAGTTTTTCCCTCAGTTCCAGCACTGCTTGCCGAGGGTGTGGCACGTGCTCAAGAGTGTGGCTACTGATGACTTTATCAAACTTACTGGGTACGTCCTCGACGGAAGCGTACACCTCAACGCCGAGTTGTCGTGCATTCTCCTGCGCCTGGGGAATGATCTCTACACCTGCTTTCCTTTTTGCTTGTAACACCTTCAGTAGAAAGCCACCACCGCACCCAAAGTCGAGTACATCGTCTTCTGCGCCGATGTGTCTCTGCCAGATGTGCTTGTTGTAGAGCGCCCGCCTGAGTCCATCCCGGCCCTGCCAAGCGAAGTACTCGTGCCCTCTCTCGCCGAGGTAGTGGCCGATGACTCCATAGCTAGGAACTTGCTTCGTTCTGCTCATACCATTTACGAAAATTAGCGATGATGCAACTCAGGATGTATAACATCATAGATTATATTGATCCGCATATTTGGAGGCTTCTCTATAGGCACCTTGCGGAATCCTCCCTTCATAACTATCCCCAAAAATTTAAGTCTAAAGAACTTGTATCATATTTTGTATTTTGAGTTTTGACCTATTTGGTCTTTTTTTTGACATATTTCGGCTTTTTTAGGGGTGAGTGTCGGCAAGTGAGTAGATTCTGTAATTAAATTATGGTTGGTTTTAAGGGCTGTTACAAACCCTTATTAATACTAACTAAAACGCTCTATTTTTAGTTGCTCTAATTAATAGAATATTTTGAAAGGCGTTTGAGGGTCAGTGTGTAACATGTGTGTGGTCTTGTAGTATATCCAAAATCAAGGGTAAAGATTCGATCCCTTTTATCTCCACGTGATTGGTTGGGCCATTTATTGTTGATCTCATTCCTTCGGCAAATAATCCTCTCGTACGGGGGAAAACACTTCTATAGCCACCGAGTCTTCAAGGATTTCTGCACCATGTTCAACACCACTCGGAACACACCAGCTATCGCCGGGCATCACGTCGTTTTCTTCCGAGCCGATTGAAAGACGAATGCGGCCATTTACGAGGTAACCAGTCTGTTCATGGGGGTGGGAATGTTGAGGTAATTGACTTCCCTTTTTCAGCAAGAACTCGGTCATCAAGGTCCTTTCCCCGTGTACGAGTGTCTTCCGTTCGATTCCCGGAACGGCAAGAGTGTATCCACCTTCAGTGTGTTTCTGGAACATGTTCGGCTTCCTTTCTACCTGTGTGATTTCCTGAGATCCAACAGTAGTAATAATAAGTGTGGTCTTGTAATATATCAAAAGTCAAGAATAAAGATTCGGCCCTTTTTTACTCTCGCACCACCTTGTCAATTGTTTTGCAATGTAGGTAGCAACGCCTCCAAGTTCTCCATTCATGCAGGGTTAGATGCCCTAAAATTCTCTTGTAAGATCATTGGCCTGGGAAGCAGGTAAGTCCAAGATATTGACCAAGTTGTACTATTTTTTGAACTTCATCAAAGGTGCGTTTAGTTTGCTCTGTCAACCACTGTGGAGTGAGATCTATGGCAGTTGTGACTTGTACTTTGCCTTGCTTTGGGCGGGAGAACTTCAGGAGTTTAAAGGGACCCCTAGGCAGAAGAGCAGAGGTTCGACCATGAGCGAGAGCATCCCGAAGATCTATCAACGAGTGATCAAGGCGCTCGGGAACGCCAAGTGCTTCGAGACGCTCGTTGACCTTGCATACCAGGTCTCCTAGAGAATCGTAATTGGTAATTGGGTTCTCCGGTACCCAATCACCTACAGCTAGCTGGTCAAGGGTAAGAGTTTTGTGCTGTGGTCCCACGGATTCGTATAGGAACAAACGAAGCGAGAATTCAAGTGCTTGTAGATTAGTAAGGATCTTACCAAGGGCTGTTGCAAGTTTATCGGTATTAACCATCGTCATCCTCTTTTAATAAAGAAATGGCAACCAAAGGACACCTAAAAATGATTATACAGCCTGTATTAACGAAAAACACAGACCGTTCTCTTCCATATACAAGAATGCCTTACTTCCTCTTCGTAACTTATGATATCGGATAGACTCCCGACTTTGCAAGCCGATCGTAAATCACGACCCGCTTCCGGCCTCCAGATTAGAGACAGGACGTCTTACTCCCCGATAATCTTTATGAGCACGCGTTTTTTGCGCCGGCCGTCGAACTCACCGTAGAAGATCTGCTCCCACGGCCCGAAGTCGAGGTCTCCTTTGGTGATGGCGACAACCACCTCCCTGCCCATGACCTGGCGCTTCAGGTGGGCGTCGCCGTTGTCCTCACCGGTGCGATTGTGGCGGTAATGGTCGATGGGCTCATGGGGGGCAAGCCCCTCAAGCCAGTCCTTGTAGTCCTGGTGGAGCCCTGACTCGTCGTCATTGATAAATACGCTGGCCGTAATGTGCATGGCGTTGACCAGGCAGAGGCCCTCGGCGACGTTACTCTCTTTAACCGCCTTGTGCACCTCTTTGGTGATGTTGACGAAGGCGACCCTCGTGGGGATATTGAACCAGAGCTCTTTACGAAGGGATTTCATCATTACCTCCTTTTTAAAGACTCAACAAGACTTCTTATAGATACCTTTATTATCTCATGGTATTGCAAAAGCAACATAACTTTTTCTGAGGATACCGCGGACAAAGATGCCCGTTATCCTAAGAGCACAAATAAGAGTGGAATGGTGCCGATACTTACCAGCGTCGTGAATGAGACGATGGCGGTGCTGAGGGCATCATCCCCTTCGTATTTCACCGCAAAGACCGTGACGAGGACGGCTGCGGGCATGGCCGATTGGAGGACGGCAATGGCCAGTTGATCAGAGGGTAACGCAAGGAGTGCTCCCAACGCGAAGGCGATGAGGGGGGATACGATCAGCTTTATCCCGCTGACGATGAGGGTATAGATGACATTGCGCGCGTGGCTGAAGAACCTCAGGCTGAGGCCGCCCCCTACGACTACCATAGCGAGGGGGAAGGTGCCCTTGTTCATCAACGAGAGGCCGTGCGTTAGAAAAGAGGGGAGTTTTAAGCGCAGGACAAGGCACAGCAACCCTGCGAGGAGGGCGACAACGAGGGGATTTTTTACCAGACCGAGGATGTTGACCTTCCCTGTCATGATAGCAAGGCCGATGAGGTAGAGGAAGAAGAGCCCGCCGATCTGATAGAAGATGGCAAAAAGGAGGCCTTGATCCGCAAGAAAGGCGAAGGCCACCGGAAAGCCGAGGAAGGCATGGTTGCCGTAGGATGCCCCCAACAGAAACGTCTTCTTGAGGCCCTCCGAGAGGTGCAGGGTCTTCACGACGATGGCGGCTATGATATACGTTACGAGGAGGACGGCAAAGCTGAAGACGACCAGTTCCGCCAACGCCGGCAGCTGCTCCCCTGGTATCCCAATAACGGAGTAAAATATGGTCACCGGCAAGAAGAGATTGAAAACAAGGTTGTTGACCACCTCAACAGGATAGGGGGATATCCTCTTGAGGAGATAGGCGGCAATCATAATGACGTACATGCCTGCGATATTTTGGAAGGCGTTTTCCATCGTTATCTCTTCCGTAAGTGCGTGCGCAGAAAACAGAAAGGGTCTCTGTGATATCCTGACCCTAATCCCCCCTGGGGTGATTCTGCACTACGTTACTGCACTATGGGTGACGCCTCTTGATCGAACGGGTTTGTCCTCATGGCAAGGGAAAAGAGATAGGGGAAATTGTCTTTTAGGTGCGCCATGTAATTCACCCATTGGTGGACCAGCAAGACGTATATCCTTTTTGTATCACCGGCGAGATGCTCTTGGTCGGCGTCCGGCAGCTTGGTGACGTCATCCCTGGCTGCCAGTTCCTCTGCGAGGTGAAAGACCGCCCACAGGAGGTCGGTGAAAGACTCGTGTTCCAGCAGTGTGGGGTTTTCCAAGAGTCTGAGCAAGAAATCGAGCTTCCCACCCAAGAACGTGCGTAATGTTTTGAGGTCGGCCTTCTTGATGTCAATGGCATACTGGTATGTCTTGAGGCGCTTGCTCACCTCCAGGAATTCTTTGTGGGACCAATTTTTGGTCACGACCAAATTCTTTCTAATGTCGGCCAAATTAGGATCCCAGTCGGAAAAATAGGTGAGCAGCGTTGTGCCGACCTCGCTGAAAAAGGCCCCGATGACCATATTCAGCTTTCCCATGCGGGCTTTTTTCTCCCGCGCGCTCAGCACTTGGTGGATTATCACGGTAACCAGCAAGACCTCGACGGGGACAAAGGCAATGTCTCCGATCAGATAAATGAAGATATGGTGGGCATCGTGGAAGATCGCATAGTGGAAAAGATACAAGGCCGCTGACAAAAAGATGAGCACCGCGGCCAACATGATCTGCCAACTGAAACGCTTCATGCCTCCCTCCTCGTATGTCGTCAACCTAACACTAACGTGCCCGCTTACTCGGGGGGCCTTGTCTGCATAGTCGTTGTGTATTGTTGATAGTTGTTTCTTCCCCGTCGTTTGGCACTGTACATGGCGATGTCTGCGTTCTTGAGCAAGGTATCGGCATCATCACCATCATCGGGAAAGATGGTAATACCCATGCTGGCGGTGGTGCGGAGTGCATGGTCCTCGACCCGAAACGGCTCTCCAAAGGATTCGAGGATCTTTCGCGCAACCTCTATCGCATGCTCGGACCGTGCTATATCCGGTACTAAGAACAAAAATTCATCACCCCCCATGCGGGCAAGGGTATCGGTCTTGCGCAGGAGTGTCTTGAGACGTTTGCTGACGACGCGAAGCAACTGGTCTCCCACACTATGTCCCAAGGTATCGTTGATGTCCTTGAAGCGATCCAGATCGAGCAACATCACGGCCAGCTTGTGCTGATGACGGTGTGCCTGGGCCAGCGCCAGGGTGAGACGATCATTGAACAGCACACGGTTGGGCAGATCGGTGAGGGAATCATGGGTTGCCATATAGGCCAGCTGTTGCTCAGCCCGTTTGCGCTCCGTAATGTCGCGCGCGACGCTCAGGATAACGTTCTTCCCTTCGAGTTCAATGGGACGCTCGTTGACCTCGGCTATGACGTATTTCCCGTTCTGCGCTATGTACGTCGTCTCGAAAATGCACGAACCATCGGTGCGGGCCTTTGTGACGTGATCGGCAATTGAAGCCGCGTTCTCAGGTTTCACGATTTCACGCAGGTTCTTGCCTACCAGATCTTCCATGGGCCATTCTAGTCGCTTTGCGCCGACGTCATTGATGTGGAGGATATTACCCTCTTCATCGTGAATCATAACGGCTTCGGGGATTGCCTCGAAGAGTTTGCGGAGCCGGGCTTCGGATTCGCGCAGCGCCTCTTCCGCCTGCTTGCGCTCGGTGATGTCGCGGGCTGTGCTGAGTATAACCGGCCTTCCACGGTATTCGATGACCTGGCTGCTGACCTCGGTGGGAATGAGCGTACCATCGCGCCGCAGGTGGACCGTCTCATAGAGCCCATATCCTTGTTTGTTTATCTCCTCAACGCGTTGCACTATGTTCTTCGCGCGTCCAGAGGTTGTTATATCCTGCGGGGTCATGTGCAAAAGTTCTTCTTTGCCGTACCCGTAGCGCTCACAGGCAACAGTGTTGACATCGAGAAACCTCCCGTTGAGATCGTGCACAAAGATGGCATCAGCGGCACAGTTGAACAAGGTTTTATAGCGAGTCTCCGACTCACGCAACTCATCTTCTGTCCGAACGCGCATCGTGATGTCGGACAGCGTCATGATGATCCGCCCATCCTCTAGCACGCTCCCCTTAAACTCTATTTCTTTTACCGCACCGTCCTTACAAACCACACTGAATACCCCGTCAAAGGTTTTACGGGTAACGAAGTCCTTTTTCCAACGTTCGATCACCTGATGCCGGTATTTCGGATTTGGATATGCCTTGCGGAACCAGTCTGTTCCGGTGGGGATATCTTTCAGGGTATAGCCGGTGATACGAGTGAATTCGGAATTGATATAGAGATACGTGCCGTCCTTACCGATGAGGGCCACACCGTTCGGGGCCTCTTGTAAGGTGCGGTAGAAGGTCTCTCGCTCCTTTTGTAACAATTCCTCCGCCTTCTTGCGCTCCGCGATTTCCGCTTCGATTTGGGCCACATGTTGGGCATTGGCCATTGCCAATCCGATTGCCTTGCCCATATTTATGAGGGTTTCCCGCTCCAGATCGGTGAGCGTCGGGGCCTTCTCTTTAAGGCCGAGGAGTATGACCCCTACGGTGCGCTCCTGAAAGCACAAGGGGACCACAATGGCACCCCACAACCCCTGGTTAAGCAAGGCCTTCTGCACAGACGGTTCAATACGATCATCGTGCGTCATCGTCTCAGTGGTATTGATATCAGGCTGCTCGATGGTGACGACGTGCAAGTCTTCTGTTGGTGGAATCTTCGCCATTTCCCGGTGCACCTCTTCACCGAATCCAATGGAATGGAGGACCTTCAAACACCGTGATGCTTCGTGTACGGTAAAGATGCCGACGAAGGGGGAATGGCTGTAATTCATCAGAGCGGCCACGGCTT
>Ga0307444_1000899_pt1 | contig 13223 bp, 10 predicted proteins | sample SalMarSW160340MG_FD_202145 | JGI IMG/M metagenome (GOLD analysis project Ga0307444, IMG submission 202145) | Salt marsh sediment microbial communities from the Plum Island Ecosystem LTER, Massachusetts, United States - SW1603-40 | ecosystem: Environmental > Aquatic > Marine > Intertidal zone >... | reverse complement strand
TAAAACCGCCGCGATAGACGTGATCGCCCCCGCCGACCTGGGGCTGGCTACCCTGCCCGCCGACCCCGCCCGCGTCACCAATATCGCTTTCCCGCGCCCCCGCCGCCGTCAGGCCCCGCCGCTGGATAGCTCCCTGCCCGCCTTCGAGCGCATCCTGCAGCTGCTCCGGGGCGGCATCGCCAAGCGGGCAGGACGGATGCTCCCCGGCGGCAGCCAGGCGGTGGCCGACCAGCTTTTCGACTTGCTTAAGGAGGCGGGCGTTCTCCGGCCGCGGGCCCATGGACGGCTTTAGCTTCTCGCTGGCGGAGCACACCTACCTCCGGGCGGACGAGCGCGGCGCTTTCCTCTTCTCCCGCCTGCCGGTGCGCTGGCTGCGCGTCAACGAGGCCCTCTACGGCGTCCTGCGGGCAATCGGCGACGGCGACGGCCTCGACGAGATTGCCGCCGCCGACCCCGACCGGGACAAGGGCAACCTGCTCCACACGCTGCTTAAGCTGACGGCCCGGGGCTACCTGCGGCTGGAGGCCATCGCCGCCCTGCGCGCCTATCCGACTATCTCGATAATCATCCCTGTCCGCGACCAGCCCGCCGAGCTGGCCGGCTGCCTGGAGGCCTTGCAGCGGCTCGACTACCCCCCCGACCGGCGCGAGATTATCGTCGTCGACGACGGCTCCCGCAAGGAGGTAAGCGCTTTCATTACGTCTTCGGAAGTCCGCATCATCCGCAAGAACGCCCCGGAAGGCCCGGCGGCGGGCCGCAACACCGGGGCGGCAGAGGCCCGCGGCGATATTCTGGCCTTTCTGGACGCCGACTGCGTGGCCGGCGAGGGCTGGCTGCGCCAACTGGTGCCCTTTTTCCGGGCGGCCGGGGTGGGAATAGTCGGCGGCTACGTAAGCGGTTATTACCAGCAAAGCACTCTGGACAGGTACGAGGCGGCGGCCTCCTCGCTCAACCTGGGCGACCGCCTGATGCTGGAAGGTAAGTCCCGTACCAGCCTCTACGTTCCCACCGCCAACATGCTGGTAACGCGGGACGCCTTCACGGCGGCGGGGGGATTCCGGGCGGAGCTGCACATCGGCGAGGACGTGGACTTCTGCTGGCGGCTGCGCGAGCTGGACTATACCGTCCTCTACGCGCCTTACGGCCGCGTCGCCCACCGCCACCGCGGTCAGTTGGGGCGGATGCTGTCGCGCCGCGCCGCCTACGGCACCTCGGAGGCGCCCCTCTACCAGACCCACCGCCATATCAAAAAGACCTTCCCGGCCGCCTGGGGGGCGGGGCTGGCCTTCCTGGCCCTGAGCCTGGCCGTGCTGCTACCCAGTTTCTATCCCCTGCTCGCCCTGCTGCCCCTGGCCGGCTACGACCTCTGGAGCAAGCACGCCACCCTGACGCGCTTCGGCATGGAGCTGGGGCTGGCGCCGCTCCTCTACGCCGTGCTGCGGAGCTACCTCTCGCTGGGCTACTACGCCGCCTTCCACCTGGTGCGTTATTACTTTATTTTGCTCGTCGGCCTCGGCTTCGTCTGGACGCCGTGCTGGTGGTACGCCGGGGTCATTCTGATTTACGCCTCCATCGTGGACGCCTACGTCAAAGGCCCGCGCCTGGCCTACCCCGTCTTCCTCTTTTACTACCTGCTGGAGCACCTGGCCTACCAGGGCGGCTGCTTCTGGGGCTGCCTCAAGACGATGTATTTCGGCTCTTATCTGGTCGTTTTCAAGAAGGCCTGATGCTGCGATGAAAGCCCTTTTAGAGTACCTGACGACCACCGCCCGCCTGCTGGGCAACGCCGCCCGGTTCCGGCTCAAACGCGCCACGGCGGCACCGCTCAAACCGGAGGCGCTCAGCCTGGCGGTGACGGGCCGCTGCAACTCGCGCTGCACTATGTGTAATATCTGGCGGCGCGCCAGGGAGGAACCGGGCCTCCGGGAGTGTGAGCTGACCCGCGGCGAGATAACCGCCCTGCTGGCCCGCCCCCTCTTCGCCGGGCTGGTGGAGCTGGACCTGACCGGCGGCGAGCCGCACCTGCGCCAGGACCTGGCCGACATCGTGGGGGACATCGCCGCCCTGAAGCCGGACTGCCTGCCCCGCCTGCGGAGCGTCGTCATTACCTCCAACGGCCTGCTGCCGGACAGAATCATCGCCAACTACGAGCGGATGATGGAGAGCCTGCGCGGCCGCGCCATCGACCTCGTCGCCGTGGCCTCGCTCGACGGCATCGGGGCGGCCCACGACCGGATACGGGGCGTCAAGGGGGCCTTCGCGCTGGCCGATAAGACCATCGGCGGCCTGGTGGAGCTCAAGCGCCGGTATCCCGGCTTCTACCCCGGCATCAAGACGACGGTGCTGCCCGCCAACCTGGACAGCCTCGACGGGATTCTGGACTACGCCGTGGCGCGCGGCCTGTTCTACATCATCTCGCCCGCCTGCTTCACCGAGGCGCGCTTCCGCAACATCGCTGAAAGAGAGAAGTTGCAGCTGGGCGAAGAACACCGGGAGCGGCTGGCCGGGTTCTACGCCCGCCCCGAGTTCGACGGGCTGTATTTCTACTCGCGGCTGCGGCGCGCCCTGGCCGGAAAGGGCAAGGGCTGGTTCTGCACGGCGGGGTACAATTACCTGTTCATTGAGGACGACGGCACGGTCTATCCCTGTGAATTGGTCAACGAGCGGCTCGGCAACATCCGCGAGCAGCCCGTCGAGGCCATCTGGGAGGGGGCGGCGGCGCGCCGCTGGCGCCGGAACGCCGGTAAACCGGCCGCCTGCCAGACCTGCCTGGAGCCGGGGGCCGTCCGCTACAGCGCCGCCGCAACGGGGCTGAGCTACCTGGGCTTTCTGGCCGGGAGGGGGCGGCGCGGCGTGCCAAAATCCCTCCACGGCGAGGGTTATCGCAAATACCTCGGCGGCTAGCCGGTGTACTGGATATCGGCGCTGGGGTAAACGGCCACCCGCGCCCGCGGGCCGTGGCGCGATTTCAGTAAAGCGAGCACTTCGTCCCAGTGGTGCCGGAGGACGACCTTGTCCGTGTCCTCCAGGTAGTTACGGCTGGAGAGCTCCGGGTACTGGCTGAAGACGATGAGCTTACCCACGTTTTCGGGCGGCTTCATCTTGAGCTGCAACTTGCCGCCCAGCCCGTTGCCGAACGGCCCCATCAGGTAGTGCGTCATCTGGCCCTCCGGGGCGTTGGCGATGAGGACGACATCACCCCCGTCAGCCCGGACGGAGGGGAAGGCCACCAGCAGGCCGGAGATGGCCTCGTTGGCCTTGGCGAAGGTATTGGCGATGACGATGTCCTTATCTTGAGCCGCCGGGGCGAGGTAGTGCTCGCGGGCGGCCGCCAGCGCGGCGGCGTAGCCGGGGGCGGGCGCCCCGGCGAAGAGGGCCGTCGTCTCGCCCCAGTTATTGACCAGGGCGTCTATTTTCATGTCCAGCCCGACGATAGCGGCCGCCTCCTCCATGTCGCGGCGGCGGGGATTATCCTCGATAGCTCCCATGCCGGTGATGGTATCATTCACGCCCGCATCCTTGGGCGGGGAGTGGAGGACCAGAACCGTGGCGTAGGAGGCCACGCCGGGGAGGACGATTTTGCTGCCCCCGCCGAACCCGGCCATGATATGCGGCACGATGGAGCCGATGCCGATTTTGAGGTCGCAGCGCATCACCTCGGCGTTGATACGCAATTTCGTGCCGCGCGAGGTCGTCCCGGCGTAGACGCAGTTAGCGAAAGGCGAGTGGTTGTAGACCGGGAAGCGCCGCAGCACGTCATCGCCCAGCTTCTTGACGAAGTCCAGCCGGTTCATGGCGGCGTGGCAGCCGGTGGCGGCGACAAAGCGGATTTGCTTCTCCTGAATACCGGCCGCGGCCAGCTCCGCCAGCACGTGGGGGACGATGGCGGCGACGCGGGTCACCCGCGTCATATCGTCGAAGACGATGACCACCTCTTTCTTGCCGCGGGCGTACTCCCGCAGGGGCGCCATGCCGATGGGGCTGGCGATGGCGGCCGCGATTGCTTCGGGGGAAAGGGCGGGGCGGTCGTGCCCGGCCATAGGGCACGTCTCCACCTGCCAGCCGTCGGGCAGGGACAGGGCAAGCTCACTGGGGCCGTGCCAGGCCAGCTGGGGTAATCTAATCTCCGTCATGGCAAGCCTCCGGCTCCCATTTTACCACTAACGCGCCACCACCACCTACCCGCCCACCCCCGCCGGCGGGCGGGATGGGCCGGTTTTGTAGCTGTTTTTTACGATTTGTTTACATCGTGGCCGGCTATGTTAACCGCCTGTTTACACCGGCGATGTTATATTATTTGCCATATGGCCAATTAGTACTGGCCCAAAAGGAATGGAAGGGGATTCTATTCCAAGCTATCCCCAGAAACCGGCGGAGGACGGCACCGGCATGAGTAATACCGCTCTAAAAAGCAAGGGAAGTTTGACCGCGCCCGGCACCGGCCCGGCGCGCCCCGACCGCCGCCTGCCCAGCGACGAGGACTTTTTTCAGATGCTGGCGGAGAACGCCTCCGACATGATTGTACGGGTACAGCTCCAGCCGGAGTTCCGCTACGAGTACGTCAGCCCCTCCTGCTACCGCATTACTGGCTACACCCCGAAGGAGTTCTACGCCGACCCGCAGCTGAGCCTCAAATGCGTCCACCCGGAAGATTACAACCTCCTCACCGCCCTCTTACAGAACCAGGGGCCGGCGAGCCGCGAGACGGTCGCCCTGCGCTGGGTGCGCCAAGACGGCCGCACCGTCTGGCTGGAGCCCCGCGCCACCGTTACCTGCAACGAGCGGGGCGAGCGCCAGTTCGCCAATATCATCGCCCGCGATGTTACCGAACGCAAGGCGGCCGAGGAGGCCCTGCGGCAGAGCGAGGAGAGGTTCGCCAGGACCTTCTACGCCAGCCCGCTGATGATTATCCTGGTCGACCTGGAAAAAGGCACTTATCTTGAGGTCAACGACAGTTTCGTCGCCACCACCGGCTACACCCGCCAGGAGCTTATCGGCCATACCAGCGCCGAGTTTAACATGTGGCTCAGCCCCGAGGACGAGGCCAGGATGATTAACCTCCTTTCCGAAAACGGCAAGTTCCATAACCAGGAGTTCAGCTTCCGCATGAAGTCCGGCAGGATTCGCACCTGGCTCTGCTCCGCGGAGATAATCAACCTGGGCGGCGGCCCCTGCATGCAGGCCGTGGCCACCGACGTCACCGAGCACCACCAGAAGGACAGGGCCCTGCGCCAGAGCGAGGAGAGGTTCGCCAAGGCCTTCCACGCCAGCCCGGAGTCCATCTCCATCTCCACCCTCAAGGACGGCCGCTTCATCGAGGTCAACGAGAGTTTCCTGCGCGACAAGGGCTACACCCGCGCCGAGGTCATCGGCCGCACTTCTACCGAGCTCAACATCTTCGGTAATAAAGGCAACCGGCAGCAATTTCTCCAGAGGCTGAAAAAAGAAGGCCGTCTCAAAGACATGCCCACCGAATACCGCACCAAGACGGGGGAGATACGTTCGGCGCTGCTCTCCGCCGAGCTGATTGCCATCGGCAACGAGCCCTGCATCATCTTCATCACCACCGATACCACCCGGCGCAAGAAGGCGGAGGCGCAGCTGCGGTTGCTGGGCTCGGTGACGCAGCAGGTAACCGAGGCTACCATCGTCGCCGACCGCGACTTCAACATCACCTACGTCAACGAGGCGGCCCAGCGCCTGCTGGGCTACTCCCACCCCGAGATGCTGGGCCAAAAGCTGTGGTTCGCCAATGCCCGGAAGTCCCCCCGGAATAAGAATATCAAAACCGTAGAGACCATAAAAGCCGGCGGGGTCTGCAACAGCCTGATTACCAAACGCCGCCAGGACGGCACCACCGTCCTCTGCGAATGCCGCCTCTCGCCCCTCTACGACGAAACAGGCCAGCTGCAGTCCTACATCGAGGTGCAGCGCGACGTAACCCGCCAGAAAGAGATAGAGGCCAAGCTGCGGGTGCACAAACGGCTCATCGAAAGCATCCTGGCCACCATGCCGGGCGGGGTGCTCGTCATCAACGGGGGCGACCGGGTGCTGCTGGCCAACCAGTCCTTTTACAGGATTTTCAACATCGGCCGCAAGACCCTCAAGGGCAAGTCTCTCGCTCAGGTCATGCCCGTCAACCAGCTCCTCAACCACTACCAAAACGTGAAACAGGGCCAGAAAGATAAAAGCTCGCTGGAATTCCGCCGGCAGGTCAAGGGCATCGAAAAGATTATCACCAGCCACGTCATCCCCATGGACGGGGGGCGCACCCTGCTTACCTTCAGCGATGTCTCCAAGGAAAGGGAGAAGGAGGAAAAGCTCTACCTCACCGACCGGCTGGCCTCCCTCGGGGAGATGGCCGCCGGCCTCGCCCACGAGATTAACAATCCGCTCACCGGCATCCTGGCCCTCTCCCAGCTGCTCGCCGAGAGCGAGCTCCCGGCCGAATACGGCGAAGACGTGGCCTGCATCCACGCCGAGGCCAAGCGCGCCGCCGAAATCGTCAGGAACGTCCTCCTCTTCACCCGCAACAACAACTACGAAAACGGCCAGTCCTCGGCCAACGAGGTCGTCCGGGACGTGCTCCGGCTGCGCGAGTACGAGGAAAAGACCGGCAACATCCGGGTTATCACCGAGCTCGAGGAGGGTCTGCCCGCCATCGCCATCAACAGATTCCAGCTGCAGCAGGTCTTTCTCAACATCGTCTCCAACGCCGAAGCCGCCATCAGGCAAACGGGCCGCCCCGGCACCCTCAGGGTCACCACGGAGAGCGCCGGACGGTACGTCAATGTCCATTTTGCGGATAACGGCTGCGGCATTAAAAAGCAGGCCATGCCGCGCATCTTCGACCCGTTCTTCACCACCAAGGAAATCGGCAAGGGCACCGGCCTGGGGCTGAGCATCTGCTACGGCATAGTGACCAAGCACGGCGGCGAGATGAACGTCCGCAGCCGGGCGGACCAGGGCAGCACCTTCACCATCCGGATGCCGGTGGCCGAATAGCCGGCCACACCGGAAAACACAGAAAGGTAATTGGATATGGTTACAGTGCCCGCTCAAGAGAAGATTTTAATCGTCGACGACGAGAGGACGGTGCGGCGAAGCCTCAACAAATGCCTCAGCCGCAGCGGCTTTAGCTGCGAGGAGGCCGCCAGCGCCGGCGAGGCCATGACCTCCATGCGGCAAAAGCCGGCCGACCTGGTCATCCTGGACATCATGATGCCGGGTAAATCGGGGACGGAGCTGCTGCCGGAGCTGAAAAAGTCCTTCCCGGATACGGCCTTCGTCATGGCCACCGCCGTCGTCGAGCCGGACACGATTGTGGAGTGCATGAAGAACGGGGCGCAGGACTATATCACCAAACCCTTCGACCTGGACCAGCTGGTGAGCAACATCCGGTCGGTGCTGGATAAGCGGGACATGGAACTTAACCTCAAGGAGAAGCGCCAGCGGCTGGAGGGCAAGGTGGAGCAGCAGTCCCGGGAGCTCCAGAGCCTGTTTATCGACGCCGTCGAATCGCTCATCGGCGCCCTGGAGGCCAAGGACAAGTACACCGCCGGCCACTCGCGGCGGGTAACCAGGCTGGCCGTGGATACCGGGCAGGCGCTGGGCCTCACCGACGAGGCGCTGGAGAACCTGCGCTGGGCCGCCCTGCTGCACGACATCGGCAAGATTGGCATCGACGCCAGCGTGCAGAACAAGCCGGGCGCCCTGACGCCCTCGGAGTACGACTACATCCTGACGCACTGCAGCATCGGGCCGGGCATCGTGCAGCCGCTGGTCAACGATGAAATCGTCAATATGATACGCCACCACCACGCCAGCTACGACGGCACCGGCCACAAGCAAATCATCTCCGGCGACGATATACCCCTCGGCGCCCGCATCCTGGCCGTGGCCGACGCCTTCGACGCCATGACCTCGGACCGCCCCTACCGCGCCGCCATGTCCGCGGCCAAGGCCATCGCCGAGGTGAAGCGCTGCGCCGGCACCCAGTTCGACCCGGCCGTGGTCAAGGCCTTCCTCAAGACGCCCATCACCAGCTCCCTCAGGGCGTAAGACCGGGGACTATTCGGCGCGCTTTTCTTCCAGCTCGTAGAGCTTAGCGATGACCCACTTCACGTACTCGTCGCAGCGCTTAAAGACGCCGGCGTCGTGCGCTCGCTTCACGGCCTCTTCGTCGGCGAAGTCCACCCCCAGCAGCCCCCGGCAGGTAATATCGCCGAACTTTTCCCGGAAACCCGCCACCAGCGCCGCGGCGTCACGGCTGGCGGCCTCCCGGGCCGCCTCGGCCCTGGCTTCGTCATCGGTGGCAGTGCGGTGGCGCAGCCCCAGGGCTATGGCTCCCCCGGAAACGGCGCCGCAGGGGGCCAGCTGCTCCCCGCCGATGCCGCCCCGGAAGGCGGTGCCCGCCCAGAGCGCGTCCGGGTTATCCAGGCCGTAGGCTTCCCACATGACCTGCAGGACGGTGGGCCCTCAGTGGCGCTGGTGGAGGTATTCCAAAGCGCGGCGCCGGGCTTCTTCCAGTGTCAGTTTTAGTTTCACGGCAGCCTCCTAGTTGGCGCTGGCGCGGAAACGCCAGACGGCGATGGCGCCGAAGACCACGGCGAAGCCGAGCAGCGCCCACATGCTGGGCACGGCGCTGCCGAAATCGGCGCCGAAGACCATGAGGTTATTGAAACCGGTGGTGGCCCAGGCGTGGGGGGTTATCCGGGCGATGTTCTGCAGCCAGTCCGGGTAGAGGAAGAGCGGCCACCAGCACCCGCCCAGGGGGGCCAGCGTCAGGGACGTAATCACCGCCAGCGAGGCGGCGGCGCGCACCGTGCGCACCAGGGTCGCCAGCAGCACGGCACAGGCCGAGGACATGACCACCATCAAAAGGGAGAGGATAACGACCGCCAGCGGCGAGCGCCCCATGTCCACGTGGAAGGCCAGAATGCCCACCACCCAGAAAATCACGATTTGCACCAGCCCCCGGATGGCGGTGCCGGTAAAGATACCCCCCAGCAGCGCCGACCGCCGCACCGAGGTGGCCAGCAGCCGCTCCAGGGTGTGGTTCTCCCGCTCGCGGACGATGGACTCGGCGCCGATGGCGGCGGCCATGAAGACGAACATCACCAGATAGCCGGGGATGACGTAGTTGGCGGGGTTCTCCGCCTCCACCTCGCCGACCTTGTCCGTAACGAAGCTAATCAAAGACACCGACTGCCCGGAGGCCTGCGCCGCCAGGATAGTGCCCATCATCTCCTGCGCCTTCTGGTTGATGCTGGCTTCGTCCGGCGGCAGGAGCCCCGCCCCGACGAGGAGGCCGATACTGGCGTTGATAGCGACCCGGTAGGTGCCCAGCTGGGCGGCGATGGCATCGGCCAGGCCCTCCAGGGCGGCCCGGGTATTGACGCTATCGGCGCTGGTCACCACCTCGATGTCAACCGGGGTGCCCCCGGTCAGCGCTTGGGTAAAGTTCTCCGGGAAGGCGATAAAGCCGGCCATCTGTCCGTCGGCCACGGCCTGGTAAGCGGCGTCGTAGTCTTTGGCCCAGATTATTTCGGGCTGGCCGGGCGGCAGGCTCGCCGCGTCGTCGGTGGCCATGGCGCCGATAATCTGGTAGCTCAGGCTGCCTTCGGCCTCGCGGGTTGCCAGGTAGAGCCGGAGCCGGTTGTCCTCGCCGCCGGTGCCGCCGAGGAGAAAATTAAAGAGGACGATGAACAGGAAGGGGAAGACGATGAAGAAAAAGAGCGCCTGACGGTCGGTGACGAAGAGCTTGAGGTCTTTGAGGGCGATGAACCAGACGTGGCGGAGCGACTGCATGGCTACTTACCCCCCGGCACGGCCCGGAAAAAGACCCGGCTGATGGCCAGCCCCACGATGACGACGCCCGCCAGCACCAGCAAGGGTGTGACGTTATCGCCCAGTGAGCCGCCGCCAATGACCACGCTGCGCAGGGCCTCGTTGGCGTAGGTATTGATGGAAAGCTTGCCGACGCTGGCCAGCACCGAGCCCTGGGCGACCTCGAAGAACGTCCCGCCGAGCATGACCGAGAACATGGTGAAGACCACGCCCGTCCAGTTGGCGGCGGCCTGGGTGCGCGCCAGCGCGGCGATAATCATGCCGATGGCGGCGGCCGCCGCCGCGAAGATTAAGGTAATTACCAGCGCCTGAAGGAACGACAGGGGCGTGAAGAGCTGGAAGACGGCGTAGGCCAGCGCCAGCAGTATCAGCGTCTGCAGAAAGCCGCGGGCGGTGGTGGCCAGGAACTTGCCGAAGAACAGCTCCCCGGCGGAGAGCCGCGTGGTGAGCAGGCGCTCCAGGGTGCCGCGGCGGCGCTCCTCGACGATGGTCTGGGCGCTCAGCGCCAGGGCGAAGAGGACGTACATCGTGATGATGCCGGGCAGGTACATGCCGATGAAATCGACGCTGCCGCCGACGACCTCCTCGGCCACGCCCACCACGGGCGCGGCGCGCTCTTCGGCCAGCAGGTCCTCCACGGTAAACCGGATACTCTCGGAGGAGATGCCGGTGCCCGCCAGGTTGGCCGCCACCTGGCGCACCGCCTGGAACTCCTGGCTCATCTCCTCGGCCACGCCGCGGATGATGCTGGCCAGAATCTGGCCCTCCTGCCCGCCGTTGCCCCGCTGCTTGAAGAGCAGCGTCACGTCGCCGCCGGCTTCGAGAGTTTGGGTGAAACCCGCCGGGATGAAGAGCGCCAGCTGAATATCCGACCGCTCCAGCTTGGCATCGGCTTCTGCGGCGGTGAGCAGCTCGACGCTGATGCCGTCCACGGCATCAATCTCCTCGATAAGACGGGCGGCCCGGGCGCCGCCGTCGAGGTCAACGACGCGGGCGGTAGCCGTGAAGAGGGTATCCCCGCCGAAGGCGCCGTACATCAGGGCGAAGGTAACGATGGGCAAAAGCAGGCTGAAGGCCAGGTCGCCCTTGTCCTGCAGGTACAGGCGAACCTCGTTCAGGGTTATGTAAAGGGCTCGTTTCATCTATTTTCAGTCGCGCAGGCTGCGCCCCGTCAGCTTGAGGAAGACGTCCTCCAGGGTAACCTGGTCGGGCGGCCCGATTTGCGCCTTGAGGTTACGCGGCGTATCCATGGAGATTATCTGCCCCCCGTCCATCACGGCCACGCGCTGGCAGAGGCGGTCGGCCTCCTCCATGTAGTGGGTGGTGTAGAGGATGGTCATGCCGTTCTGCTGGAGCCCCCGGATGTTCTCGTAAATATTGTTGCGGGACTGCGGGTCGATGCCCACCGTCGGCTCGTCGAGGAATAAGAGTTTCGGCTCGCCCATCAGGGCGATGGCCAGGTTGATGCGGCGTTTCATGCCGCCGGAGAACTTGGCCACCTTGCCTTTGGCGCGTTCGGACAGGCCCATCATCTTGAGGTTGGCCATGGCCTGCTCCCTGGCCCGGGCGCCGCTCAGGCCGGCCATCCGCCCGAAGAAGACCATGTTCTCCAGGGCGGAGAGGTCTTCGTAGAGGGCCAGCTCCTGGGGGCAGACGCCGATGAGGCTGCGCACCGCCCCGGCCTCCTTGCGCACGCTGTGGCCGCCGATGGTGATTTCGCCGCTGTCCGCCGGAAGCACGGTGGCCAGCATGCGGATGGTGGTGGTCTTGCCGGCCCCGTTGGGGCCCAGCAGGCCGAAAATCTCGCCTTTGGCGATGGTGAAAGAGATGCCGTTGACGGCCTTGTTATCGTGGAAGCTCTTGTAGAGGTCTTTAACGACCAGATACGCCTCGGCCATGACCTTGCTCCGCCTTTCGCAGACTTTTAGCTGGGGATATCCGCACCATTATATAATCCCCTTACATAGCGCTCTTGAGCACGCCGATGACCTCGTCGTGGTCGAACGCCTTGGGGTTGCCCTGGCTGCAGAAGTCGTTGGCGTAGACCTCGACGATGTGCTCCAGGTCGCCCTCCTTGACGCCGAACTGCTCCTTAAGATGGCCGGGGGTAATCTCCAGGTCTTTGAGCAGCCGCTCGATTTCCTCGAACCAGCGGTCGGCGGCTTCAAGCTGGGTCATGTTGCGCGTGTCGATGCCCATGGCGGCGGTCAGGGCGGCGAACTTGTCCAGCGCGGCGGGCTGGTTGTAGCGCTCGCCGGCCAGCATCAGCACGCCGTTGATGCGCCCGTGGTGGCAGTCGGTCAGGGCGCTTATCTGGTGCCCCAGCCCGTGGACGATGCCCGCCCCGGCGCCGAAGCCGATGGCGATACCGCCCATGGTGGAGGCCCAGGCCATGCGCTCGCAGGCGACGTTGTTCATGCGGTTGTAGGTGAACTCGCGCAGGTTCTGGTAGATAAGCTCGTTGGCGCGCATCAGCATGCCGTAGGCGTAGGGCCCCTGCACCTTGGTGACGAAGGCCTCGATGGCGTGGGCCAGGGCGTCGAAGCCCGTCCAGGCGGCGATGTGGCGGGGCTGGAGCCGGCTCAGGAGGGGGTCGACGACGGCCAGGGTAGACTGGACGTTGGGGCCGCTGACCAGCACCTTGGCCCTGGCCCTGGTGTTGGAGATGGCCGCCCAGGAGGAGACCTCGGCGCCGGTGCCGGAGGTGGTGGCCACCGAAATCTGGGGGATGGTGCAGGGCTTCATCTTGGCCAGCGTCTCCGCGAAAGGCGGGTCGAGGAAGACCGTAAAATTGGAGACATCCCGGCCGCCGTTGGCGTCGATGACGCGGATGCACTTGCCGGTATCGATGGAGCTGCCCCCGCCGACGGCGACCACGCCGTCGCACTGGCCTTCCTTAAAGACCTTATAGGCGGCCATAATCTCGTGGTCTTTGGGATTGGAGGTAATGTTAGCGTAGATATCCGTGGCCACGCCGGCGTACTCGATGACGCCCTTGATTTCCTCGATGATGCCGGTGCCCTTGAGGCCGGAGGTAACGATGAGGGCCTTTTTCATGCCGGCGGCCTTGCATTCGTTGCCGATGGTCTGGTAGGCCCCCCAGCCCAGGGCGATACGGGGGATGGGATTGGTATAGACGATGGGGAACTCGAAGATATTTTGATTGAGCACAGTTTGCCTCCTTGCCTGATTTACTAAGGCTATTGTAGGCCAACCGGCTCAAGGTATCAAGGCAGGCTCAGCAGCACCTTGATGTTGGCGTCCTTATCGGCCAGGAACGCCGCGAACCCGCTGGCGGCGTCCTTAAGAGGGACGCGGGAGGTGACGAGGGGGGTGGGGTCGAGGCGGCCTTCGGCCATGAGGGATACAGCTTC